>Ga0194126_10005446_pt1 | contig 18729 bp, 18 predicted proteins | sample TA2KigC150mmetaG_FD_148641 | JGI IMG/M metagenome (GOLD analysis project Ga0194126, IMG submission 148641) | Freshwater microbial communities from Lake Tanganyika, Tanzania - TA2015035 Kigoma Deep Cast 150m | ecosystem: Environmental > Aquatic > Freshwater > Lake | place: Tanzania: Lake... | reverse complement strand
GTTGCGAATTTACCAATGACGATCCTTTCCTGCGGCAGTCCGAGCACTGCCATGCTGGCTCGTAATTCATCGACCACGTTGCGCAGGGTCGGATTCTTCTGGTTATCCGACAGGGTGACACCCAACGCATCGCAGTGCGGATGGATGTGGTGGAGCAGCGCGCCTGCGCCAAGTTCGATGTCATCCGGGTGAGCGCCGACGAACAGGATGCGTTTACCGTAGAAGATCATGGTTTTCTTGTCTGGAAGAGAGCGGAATCGTTAACGGGTGGCAACGAATCCGCCGACCACCTTGGTCATCACCAATTGACCGTCTGCCGCCAGGCGCCTGGCAGCCGCGCGGGCAATGCTGGCCATCACTTTCTCGAACTCGTCCCCGCCCTGGAAGAAACTGCTCCAGAGTTTACGGTCCTCCGAAAGGGATGCCCGGGTGTAATCAAGGAAGGGTTCGACGGTCGGGAATGCCAGCGGGTTCTCGAAGATATGGACATCCACATTGGAGAAGACGGCTTTCATGGCATCCAGGATCTGGGCGCTGTAGCGAGAGGAACCCGGCATGGGCGGGATGGCCTTCCCGGTTGCTTCGCGGATGATATCGTAGAAAATCTGTTTGTTCCGGGGCATCGGCCCGCTGGAAAACAGGCGTCCGCCCGGTTTCAGGACCCGCCGCATCTCGCCGATGGTGAAAGGGATGTCGGCGGCGTAATAGATGGCGAAGCAGCAGGACTCCAGGTCGAAGGTCTCATCCTCGAATGGGAAACGCTGGTTGAAATCCAGCGGCAGGATGGTGACCGGGTTCCCGAGCCGGGCGTTCTCGCTGCGGGCCTTGGCCAGCAGTTCCTCGTTCACATCCCCGCCGGTGATGGCGGCGCGACCATCGGTGTATTTATGGTAGAGGAAGCATTGTTTCCCCGCGCCGCAGCCGACATCCAGGATCTTCGAGTCCCCGGACGGCTTGAGCAGGTCCACCATCCACTGGTCGATATCGCGCCCTCCGAACTGTTTATGAATGTCTATCCGTTTGAGCAGGTCGGCGGTGGTTTCCTGGTAATTGATTTCCATTGTACTCTGGCCTCTTCGAAAGATAGATTTGGATGACACGGTGAATATACCATATTGCAGCCACCTATCGCAACAGGATCGTTGGTGAACGTAAGTTGTCCTCCTGCGAAGGATGGCCTGGCAGGCTAGCCGACCTACTTTCCTGGCGTTGTAGTCATGGTCTCGCTCGATCCACCATTGGTGTGACTTTTCACCCCCCTGATGCGTGCTATACTCCGGTGTGGAGAGACGAGACACCAATGATCCATCCTGATTTAAGCGCCATCCAGAAATCCTTCGGACCCAGCAAGGCCAATCTTACAGTCATCTATTACACCATGCAGGTGATTGGTTTTGCAGGGCTCGCCTTTTCCTGGGAGGCCTCGGCAAGGACAACCCCCGCGACTCCGCAGGTTTCACCATTGGGGGCATTATCCGCATCGCCAACTTCCCCACCTTCCGGGCGTTCCTGCATCACAATGTGAAGGTCAATGTTCTCTTGCAGCAGTCCATCCTGAGTGACCCGGCCAATGAGACCTACCTGCAACGCCAGTCCGGGGCGGGTATCCAGCCGTATTCCGATAAGAAATGAGTCCTACTTGCTTTGGCGAACAATCGTTTATACTTGCCTCCAACCTGACCTATCGAAAAAGGAGAGAACACAAAATGGAAAAGAAGAAGAACAAACTTGCAGCGGCGCTGCTGGCGATTTTCCTGGGCGGCCTCGGCGGCCACAAGTTCTACCTGGGACAGATCGGCGCCGGCATCCTCTACCTCGTCTTCTGCTGGACGGGCATCCCGGAGATCATCGGCATCGTCGAAGGTATCATCTACCTGACGATGACCGATGACGCCTTTGCTGCCAAGTACGGCTAAACCCCACCCCAGCCCGATGCATTCCGCCCCTCGAACCTGTCGAGGGGCGGAATTGTTTTTTCTCAGGCAACCATGCCCTGCCCATACAATTGCTGGCGGATCTGCACCACTTCGCGGCGCAACCGGTCATCCCTCTCCAGCAGGTCGGCCACTTTATCACATGCATACATGACCGTCGTATGGTCGCGACCACCCAACGCCAGACCGATCTGCGGCAGGGAGATGTTACTCTCACGCAGCAGGTACATGGCGATCTGGCGCGGCAGGGCGACATCCCGCGAACGGTCGGGACCGAGCAGCCGGTCCACGGACAGGTTGTAGACGCGGGCCACGATGTCGAGCACTTTGTCCGGGCGTACATCCACAGGTTGGGGCAGCAGATCGGCCAGGGCGACCTCGGCCATCTGGCAGGTGAGCGGCATCCCGCTCAAGTCTGAGAAGGCCAGGACGCGGTTGAGAGCGCCTTCCAGTTCGCGGATATTGGACTGCACCCGCCGGGCGATCAATTCCATGATCTCGTCCGGCACCCGGCGCCCGGTCCGTTCGGCTTTGTGGCGCAGGATGGCCTGGCGGGTTTCCAGGTCTGGCAGTTGGATGTCGGCGGTGAGACCCCATTCGAAGCGTGAACGCAGGCGTTCCTCGAGCGTGATCAACGATTTGGGAGGGCGGTCGGATGAGATGATGAGTTGCTTGGTCTGTCCATGAAGGGTGTTGAATGTATGGAAGAACTCCTCCTGGGTGGATTCCTTCCCGGCGATGAACTGGATATCGTCGATCATGAGCACATCCATCGAGCGGTAGCGGTCCCGGAAGGCCTGGGTGGTGTGCGAACGGATGGCGTTGATCAGGTCGTTGGTAAATTCCTCGGAGGATACATAGACCACATTCAAGCCGCGTCCCTGGCAGGCATTGCCGATGGCATGGAGCAGGTGGGTTTTTCCCAATCCCACCCCACCATACAGGAAGAGTGGATTGTAGGCAATGGCCGGGTTTTCGGCGACAGCCATGGCCGCGGCATGTGCAAGGCGGTTGCTGGGTCCGACAACGAAACTATCGAAGGTGTAACGCGGGTTGAGGGTGGCGTTGCGGAGCGGACGCGCCGGTTCCGCCCGGGCTGGGGATGTCCCGGCCGCCTCGACAGGCGCCGGGTCCGGGTTGCCGGTCTCGTGCCGTTCCCCGACGATGAAACGGACATCCACCGGCTGGGCGAGGATCCCGGCCAGCAGGCTGGCGGCAGTCCCGCTGAGCCGGTTCTCGAGCCAGTCGCGGGCATAGGCGTTCCGTACACCGACGGTGAAAGTACCGCCTTCATGAGATACCACCCGGGTATCCCTGACCCAGGTGTCGAAGGAAGCCCTGGGCATTTCCATTTGTAGCTGGCCGAGCGCCGATTGCCAGGCTTGGTTGGCGTCCATTACTTCTCCTCCAGGAGGGATGATTACGGCGTTAGAGAACAGGGTACCAAACCCACTGCGTTTCGCAGTGGGATGATGTATGGATAATTCGATTGTTCAAAACTGGGAAACTTGCTCCCGATCCGCTAGACCCATTTTAACAAAGAAGTCTGAAATGACCAATACGGGAACCCTACGTTACTTTAAAAACATGTGCAATTTTAAGGTATCTGCAATCTTAAAATAACAATCCGTGAAACAGTCGGCCAGCGGCCATCCAGAACGCCTGTTCGAGGCTACCTTCCTCCTGTCCGTGCAGGTGACCCCCATATCTGGCGGTAGGATAGGGTATCTTGGCACATAAGTGGGTTATATGGTGGATATGTTAAAAAGTTCAATGAAGGACAAAATACCGGTCGGCGTGATGTGAAACGCAGGTTCCTGAGTTTCGATATGCAAGCCCGGGGGTTTTATGGGCTGGAAGGGGATTGGGCGCGCGGCACCCATGCGAGGATGGTCGCGCCCTCCCCGGGCGTGGTCGTGATATCCAGGTCGCCGCCGACATTGTGGACCCGGGTGGTCATATTGGCCAGTCCATGCCCGACTGTCTTGCTCATCTTCTCCAGGTCGAAGCCCTTCCCGTCGTCCTGCACCTCCAACAGCACCCGGTCATTCGTACCCCACAGGTTGACTGTGATCTTGCGGGCGGCTGCATGTTTGGCGGCGTTGGCCAGCGCTTCCTGGCAGATATGGAAAAGCGCCATGGCGTGCACCTGCGGCAGGTCCTGCAGCAGGTCGGATTTGGGACCGGAGAGGATGATCTCGGCCTTGGCGTTCATGCGGAATTCCGTCACCAGGCGTTGCAATCCCTCCAGAAGGCTTTCGCCGCGCAGTTGGCGCGGCCGCAGGTCAAGGATGTATGCCCGCAGGTCGCGGATTGTATGGTTGAGGTCTTCGATCGCCTTCTGGATGCGGGTGTCGGCCTCGTTCGTGTTCTCCTTCATCAGGAGCCGGATATTCTCGAGGGTCAGCCCGACTCCATAAATGGATTGGATGATGCCATCGTGCAGGTCCATGCCGATCCGCTCGCGTTCCTCCAGGACCGCCAGCCGCCGGGCATCGTAGTGCAGGCGGGCGTTTTCGATCGCCGTCCCGGCCCAGGCGCCGATGGAACTGAGCAATTGCATCTGGCTTTCCTCGAACGGCAACGGGCTGCGGGAGGCTATGCTGAGGACGCCGACCATCTCCCCGCGCGCCGTAAGCGGGATGCAGGCCATCTGCCGGAAGCCAGCCTGGACAATCGCCTCGCGCAGGAATCGTGCATCCCCGCTCAGGTTCTGGCTGATGACCGGTTTCATTTTTTCGGCCACCAGGCCGATCATCCCTTCACCCATCTTGAAGCGGTTGCGGGTCCAGAAAGCCTGCGCCGCCTCGCCGCGGTGCAGCACAAGGCGCAAAGTATGGCGGTCCTCCTCGCGCAGGAAGATCTCTCCCGCCTCGACCTTGTAGTGCGCCATCAGGAGGGCCAGGGTCTGGTTCAGGATCTCATCCATTTCGAGGGAGGATGCCAGGGCGACGCCGATCTGGTTCAACAGTCCCAGTTCTTCATTGCGGCGCTGGAGCGCCTGGTCGTGCTGCCGTAGATCATCGTAGAGACGGGCATTCTGGATCGCCGTCCCGGCGTAGGAGGCCAGCATCTCGATCACGGTCTCATCTTCAGCGGTAAACTCCGGCTGGTCGATCTTTTCGGTCAGGTAGATCTGTCCCATTTGCCGCTCCCCGATCCGGATGGGGACTCCGAGGAAGGAATGCATGCTGGGATGGCCGGTAGGGAAGCCGGAGCTGCGCGGGTCGTTGTGGATCTCCGGCAGGCGGATGGTCTCATTCTGCCGCATCAACACGCCGATCAGGCCGCGGCCGCGCGGCGGGTGGGGGATGCGTTTGATCTCTTCGGCGGTCAGACCGACCGTGATGAATTGCCTGAGTTTCCCCTCCCCATCCAGCACGCCAAGGGCGGCGTAACGCGCCCCGGCCTGTTCACAAGCCAGCGAGGTGATCCGCTCCAACAGGCTTTCCAGCGATACCTCTTTGACCAGTTCAAGGCTGGCGCGATGCAATCCGATAAGTCGCTCTTGCAACTGTTCACGTGTTAACAACATGCGGAGACCTCAATTATGACGATTCTACCTTACATGTCCACATTCGCCAAGTTTGATAGATTTTGCCAGACTTCGACCGATATATTCAGCCCGACTTCGAAGGAGGAACGGTCTGGGATATGACGACATCACGCTTGCCTGGTTTTCACACATTACCCCTGGAAGAGAGGCTTGCCCGCCTGGCAGAGGCGTCCGGCCTGACTCCGGAGGAACTTTCCGTATTTGCCTCGTCGGGAGGACTCAAAACCGAGGCGGCAGACCACATGATCGAGAATGTTGCCGGGACTTTCGGCCTGCCTCTCGGTATCGGTTTGAACTTTGTCGTCAACGGGCGAGAAGTACTGGCGCCGATGGCAGTCGAGGAGCCGTCGGTGGTGGCCGGAGCCTCTTTTATGGCTAAATTGGCTCGGGCAGGGGGCGGTTTCACCGCCACCACCACACCGCCAGAGATGATCGGCCAGATGCAGGTATTGGATGCGCCAGACATCCAGGCCGCCGGGCAAGCCATCCTAAAGGAGAAGGATGCCCTGCTGGCCGAAGCGGATTTGGTCGACCCGCTGCTCAAGAAACTCGGCGGGGGGGCGCGTGACCTGGAAGTACGCCAGGTCCAACGATCGCCCATCGGTGCATTCCTGGTAGTGCATCTGGTCTACGATGTAAGGGATGCGATGGGCGCCAATGCCGTCAATACTGCCTGCGAAAAACTGGCGCCTCGCATCGAACAACTCTGCGGCGGACGGGTCCACCTGCGCATCCTATCCAACCTGGCTGACCGCCGGCTGGCGCGCGCCCGTTGCGCCATCCCGGTCGGTGCGCTTGCGTTCGGTGAATTCAGCGGCGAGCGGGTGCGGGATGGGATCATCGAAGCCTGGGCTTTTGCCGATTCCGACCCCTACCGTGCCGCCACCCATAACAAGGGCATCATGAACGGCGTGGACGCGGTCGTCATCGCCACCGGGAATGACTGGCGCGCCATAGAGGCCGGGGCCCACGCCTACGCGGCGCGCAACGGGCGGTATGCCAGCCTCTCGACCTGGGGCAGGGCAGCGGATGGCGGTCTCGCAGGTGAGTTGGAAATGCCCATGGCGGTGGGCATCATCGGCGGGGCGACAAAAGTCCATCCGGCTGCCAGGACCGCCATCAAACTGATGGGCGTTGAATCTGCCTCTCAACTGGCTGAGATCATCGTCTCGGTTGGGTTGGCGCAGAACCTGGCTGCCTTGCGGGCGCTTTCGACCGAAGGCATCCAGCGCGGCCACATGTCCCTGCATGCCCGGCAGGTGGCGATCGCCGCCGGGGCAACAGGAGACCAGGTCGAACAAGTCGCCGCCCGGATGGTGGCCGAAAAGGTTGTCAGGATCGATCGGGCCGAGGCGATCTTGAAACAGAGGAATGAACATGTCTGATAACCAAACACTGCTCAAACCTGCCCGGCAGGTCGGGATCGTCGGCTATGGGTCGTATGTGCCGCGCTACCGCCTGCCGGCCAGCGAGGTGGCCCGCGTCTGGACGGGAGGGCGCGGCGGACTGCCGATCAAGGAGAAGGCTGTCCCGGGTATGGACGAGGATGTCGTTACCATGTCGATCGAAGCGGCGCGCAATGCCATGGCGCGGGCAGAGATCGACCCGGCCGGGATCCGGGCAGTGTGGGTTGGCTCCGAGTCGCATCCTTACGCGGTAAAACCGACTTCCACGATCGTAGCCGAGGCCATCGGCGCAACGCCCAACACCCAGGCCGCCGATTGGGAATTTGCCTGCAAAGCCGGGACGGAAGCCATGGTGGCTGCCATCGGCATGGTCGGTTCGGGGATGGCGCATTATGCGCTGGCAATCGGGATGGACACCGCCCAGGGCAAACCCGGCGACGCGCTCGAATATACCGCCGGGGCTGGCGGGGCGGCCTACCTGCTCGGACCGGCTGAGGAGTCTCTGGCAGTCATCCAGTCGACATATTCCTATGTAACCGATACGCCTGATTTCTGGCGGCGGGAATACCAACGTTACCCCGAGCACGGGATGCGCTTTACCGGGGAACCGGCGTACTTCAAGCATGTCAACGAAGCCGCCCGGGCGATGATGGATGCCAGCGGCGCCAGCGCCCGTGATTATCGATGGGCCGTGTTCCACCAGCCGAACACCAAATTCCCGCAGCGGGTGGCAGCCATGCTTGGGTTCAGCAAGGAACAGATCCAGCCGGGATTGCTGGTTCCGGTGATCGGCAATACATATGCCGGGGCGGCTGTCATCGGCCTGACTGCAATCCTTGACATAGCCGAACCGGGCGACCGCATCCTGATGGTCTCCTTCGGTTCGGGCGCCGGGTCGGATGCCTTCGACCTCCAGGTGACGGAGGCGATCAAAGCGCGCCGGGGGCGGGCTCCTTCCACCCGGGACTACATCGAGCGCCGCAGCCAGATCGACTATGCCACCTATGTCCGCTACCGCGGAAAACTGGCAATGAAGTAGTAACAATGGAAATCCGTAAGCCACGAAAAATCCGAATGCTGACCATGATCCTGATGGAGTATCGATGCCAGAAGTAGCCATTGCCGGAATCGGCCAGACGGGGGTTGGGGAACACTGGGATGTCTCCCTGCGGGAACTCGGTTTCCGCGCCATGGATGCGGCCATGCAGGATGCCGGTGGCATCCGCCCCTCGGCATTGTTCGTAGGGAACATGCTTGCGCCGAGCCTCTCCCGCCAGGCGCACCTGGGCGCCCTGCTGGCCGACTTTGCCGGCTTGACCGGGATCGAGTCCATCCTGGTGGAAGCCGCCGGCGCTTCCGGGGCGGCCGCCCTGCGCCAGGGTTACCTGGCTGTCCGGAGTGGGATGGTGGATTCAGCGCTGGTGGTGGGAGTGGAAAAATTCACCGATACGATTGGTCCGGGGGCGGAAGCGGCCCTGGCGACAGCATCGGACAGCGACCACGAAGCCCTACACGGATTGACTCCCACAGCCCAGGCCGCCCTGATCATGCAACGGTATCTTTTCGAGTACGGCGTCCCCCAGGGTGGATTGGCTGGTTTTGCCCAACTGGCACACGCCAACGGGGCCGGGAATCCCAATGCCATGTACCAGAAGGCGATCAAACCGGAAGCATACCTGGAGACCGATATGGTATGCGACCCGGTCAACCTGTTCGATATCGCGCCGCTGGCCGATGGGGCGGCAGCGGTGTTGCTGGCCAGGCTGGAGGACCTCCCGGCCGAACACCCGTACCCCCCCGTCGTCATTTCCGGTTCGGGACAGGCCTCCGATACGCTGGCTCTGCATGACCGGGAGGATCCCCTGGCATTTTCCGCCCTGAAGATGGCTGCCGGGAAAGCATTTCAGCAGGCTGGGCTGACCACGGAGGCGGTGGATTTCCTCGAATACCATGACGCGTACTCGGTCTTCGCCGCCCTGTCACTGGAAGCATCCGGATTTGCCGCGCCAGGCAAAGGCTGGGAATTGGCGCGTGCCGGGGAACTATCCCTGGACGGCTGGCTACCCTGCGCCACCCTGGGGGGGCTGAAAGCGCGCGGCAATCCCGGCGGCGCGACCGGGGTCTACCAGGCGGTCGAGGCGGCGCTCCAATTGCGGGAGTTGGCTGGCAGGAACCAGGTGAAGGGCGCCAGGGTGGGTATGATCCAATCCCTGGGAGGCCCGGCTGCAACGGCTGTCTGCCACATCCTCGCCCGGCCAGGAAACTGATAGTTCCTGATAGCCGCGACCGTTAGAATCAGCCATGTTACCGGATAAGGAGTGAAACAACCATGGAAATACCCCGCCACTGGCGATTGAAAAAACAACGTTATGGACTGGTGGGCGAGGTCTGCCCTCACTGCGAAGCCAAGATCTTCCCGCCGCGCGATGTCTGCCCGGCTTGTGGAGGCGAGGCCAAAACCGCTTTCGCCTTCAGCGGGAAAGGCGAAGTATTTTCCTATACGACGATCTATGAAGCCCCAAGCGGGTATGACGAGAACGCCCCTTATACTGTGGCGCTGGTCAAATTACAGGAAGGCCCGCTCGTGACTGCCCAGTTGACCGACCTGGGGGAGATCCCGGTCGAGATCGGGATGCCGGTCGAAATGGTGACCCGCAAGATGCGCAATGATGGGGACGAACGCGGTGTGATCGTCTACGGTTACAAATTCCGCCCGAGGCTGGCAGTTGCATAGCGCTCTGTTCTGCATCCAGGTCGGATGAATTCGCCCTGCCGTTGAGGCAGGGCGGTTCTTATCAGACAGGTCGGGGACCCAATATTCGGGATACGGGCTGCACATGCAGCCCGTATCGCTCCGGCAGTGGGAGATTCCATCAGGGTGTGATGACGATGCTGTTCACCAGGGCGTCGAGGGCGGTAATGGACGGGGTGTAACTATCCGGCGCTTCCATGTTCAACTGGCTGACCATGCCTGTGATATAGGGTTCGTAATTATTGCTGAAATCCTCCCATGTCATGCCCCCGGGTGGATTGTCGGCGTTGGCCGGCAGGGTGGGATGGTTGATCGGGAGGATGACGGAGACCCAGTATAGCATGTCGCTGGTCGCGCCCTGATAGGTATAGAACAGGTCGTGATTATTGACCGGGGCGAAGTATTGGGCGTATTCGGTCATGAACCGGATGCCGTTACCGCTGCCGAAGGGCAATACCGCTTCGCGGGCGTAGAAGACCTGGGCGGCGTTGAAGTTCGGCAGGAACGGGATGGAGGTGGTGAATGATGCGACGAAAGGCGGGACTCCGAGGGCGATCAGGTTGATCAAACCCATATACCTGCCAGGCACGAGGTCGGGCAGCAGTTCGCTGTAGCGTTCGATTGGATAAACCGAGATGTGCGGTGTGAAGAACTTATCGGCCAGTGGGTAACCGACCAGGGTCAACTCGGTGTACGTGGGATAGACCTCGAATTCCCCGGCAGATTCGGGCACAATCTGGCAGGAATACGACGATGCTAGCGCCGGGTCCAGGTAAAGGGAGAGTACGTTGCAGGTGACATTCGTAATCGGGACAGGCGGCACGGTCTCCACCGGGGACTCGGTCCCAGCCGGCGGTTCGGTTGCCGGTGGGGGCAGGGTCGGAGTGGCTGTGGGCGGGAAACTGCAGGCGAGGATGACCAGGGCCAGGCAGGTGAGTGAAAGTATGGTTCGTTTCATCGTTTCTCCTTTTGGGTTGGAAAGATTGATTGACTGACCCGCATGGGTATTGCTTCGACTTCCCTTCTAGCGGGATCTTTCGGCTAACAATATTATACAATCATGACGGTGTCTGGATACCCCCCCCTCGGGTTGGGTGCCAGTCTTCTCGCAGGAAGGAGAAATCCGTTGTATGATTGGGGCATGTCCATCCTGGGTTTGACAACCGATCGCCTCGCGCTCCGTCCATTTTCACTCGAAGATTTGGATGCGCTCCATGACATCCTTCAACAACCGGGTATCTTCCGTTATTTCCCGCACACCGATCCACCTACCAGGGAAAGGGTGGCGAGGATGATCGCGTTCTACATCAAGCAGGGGGAGGATCTTCGTTTCAGCACCTGGGCGGTCGTGCTGAAAGAAACCGGTAACCTGATCGGTTGGTGCGGCTTGAACCGCCTGCCTGAGACTGGCGAAGATGAAGTTGCCTATCTTATGAGCCAGGCGGTTCATGGGAAGGGATACGCCACCGAAGGGGCGCAGGCCAGCCTGGCTTATGGTTTCAGCGCTATCGGTTTGGAAAGGATCATCGCCCTCGTACACCCGGAAAATATCGCATCGCAACGGGTGGCTGAAAAATGCGGGATGTCCCTGCGTGACCGCGTCACCTACTGGGGACTCGAACTGCTCCGTTACGAGAGATTTCCCCGGGAGTGGAAAAAGTGAAGATCCTGGCAGTCAGCGACCAGGTGGTACAGACTCTCTATACACCATCGGCCAGCACGCGCTTCCGGGAAGCGGACCTGGTCATCGGGTGCGGCGACCTGCCGTACCCATACCTTGAATACCTGGTCACCACCCTGAACATCCCCCTGGTCTATGTGCCCGGCAACCACGACCCCCTCTATTCGGAATGGCTTGCCAGCGCCCGCGCCGAAGGCGGCTTGAACATCGACCGGAGGCTTGAAACCGTCAAGGGACTGCGGGTCGCCGGTCTGGGAGGCTCGGTGCGCTACCGGCCGGATGGGACGAACCAGTATTCCCAGGCGCAGATGTACAAACGCCTGCTGCCGCTCCTCCTGCCGCTGGCGTGGGACCGGCTGCGCGGCCGGCGGCTCGATATCCTCGTCACCCATTCCCCGCCGCGCGGCATCCATGACGACGACGACCCGGCCCATGTCGGACTTTCGGCGTTGAACAGCCTCGTCCACTGGTTCAGGCCGCGTTACCTGTTGCACGGCCATACGGTCTTCTATAAACAGAACCTGATCGACCCCGTCACCTGGATGGACGGGACGATGGTTGTAAATGTATATCCCTACCGGATCTTCGAGGCGGCGCTAGATGAACGATCAATATGAATCCCGCTCGCGGGCCGATTTCGCACGCGCCCGTTTCAAGGCTTTCATCAACACCGTATCGGATGCCGTTTCAGGCCAGCGGAACACACTCCTGTCCTACGACGAGATCAAGGAGAAACTGCATATCGGCGGCCCGGTCTACCGGGGCGTGCATTCAGTCCCCATTGCCAGGATCACCGGCTCGCTCAACCGCTACCAGGATTTCGACCGCGCCTTCCTGCCGAAACTGGATGAACTGTCCAACCGCTGGCAGCGGGTGGACCAGGCCTGGTACAGGGAGATCGACCTGCCGCCGGTAGTGCTCTATAAAGTCGGCGAGGTATATTTCGTGGTGGACGGTCACCACCGGGTCTCGGTCGCCCGCGAACAGGGACAGGAATTCATCGATGCCGAAGTGCGCGAGTGCTCCACCAAGGTGCGCATTACGCCCGACCTGTGCCTCGAGGACCTGGAGATCCTGGGGGAGAAGGTCGAATTCCTCGAACGCACCGGGCTCGACCGCCTCCGCCCGCAGTCCAAGATCAAACTGACGATCGTGGATGGTTTCGACCGCATGTTGGAGCACATCGCCGTCCACCGCTATTTCATGGGTCTCGACCTGAAACGGGATATTTCCGAAGAGGATGCAGTCGTTCACTGGTACGACACCGTCTATGAACCGATTGTACACGTTGTCCAGCAAAGCGACATATTGCAGGATTTCCCAGGCAAGACAGAAGGCGACCTGTACCTGTGGACGCTCGACCACCAGCGGTATCTTTCGGAGCAGGGCAAGTCCCTCCTGCCGCCGGACGAAGCGGCGCGGGAATTCATCGACGAAGTCGAGGATGTCGAGGACGAATGACCCACGCTTGGCGCCTGATCCTGCAACCAAACCCGGCACGGGGCGCATGGAACATGGCATTGGACGAAGCCCTGCTCGAGTCGACCGGATGCGGCGATTCCCTGCCGAGCCTGCGCCTGTATGCCTGGGCGCCGACCTGTCTCTCGCTCGGTTACGCCCAGCCGTTTGCCGACGTGGACTTCGATTCGCTGGCAGGGCGCGGCTGGGACCTGGTGCGCCGTCCCACCGGTGGGCGCGCCATCCTGCATACGGATGAATTGACCTATTCGGTTGCCGGCCCGGCTGACCACCCACTCCTGGCGGGGAGTGTCCTGGAAAGTTACAACCGCCTGGCACAGGCCTTATCCACCGCCCTGGGGGGATTGGGGCTGCCGGCGGCGATGAAGGAACGTGTCGGAGGCTCTGCTGCAAAAGCCAACCCGGTCTGTTTCGAAGTCCCTTCGACCTACGAGATCACGGTAAATGGGATGAAACTGGTCGGCTCGGCTCAGTCCCGCCGGAAGGGGGGTGTGCTCCAACACGGTTCGATTCCCCTGACCGGGGACCTGGCGCGCATCCTCGAGGCCCTGGTCTTCCCGGACGAGTCCAGCCGCCAGGCCGCGGCAGACAGGTTGAGGGTCCGGGCGGCGACGGTGGAATCCGTCCTCGGGCAGGCCGTCTCCTGGGATGAGGCTGCCAGGGCATTCATCGCAGCCTTCCAGCAGGAGTTGGACATGGGATTTCGATCCTCCAGTCCGACCGCCTGGGAAAACCGCCGGGCGCAGGAATTGCTCCTGGAAAAGTACACCAACCCGGATTGGACTCGCAGGGTATGACAAACACAGCCCGTCGACTTGACAGACGGGCTGTTTCAATGTACCTCCTCCTGATGAGGGCGTTCTCAGGGCGTGGATTCTGCGAAGATGACTTCCGGGAAGCCCAGGGCGCGCAACAGTCGCTCCAGGTAGGTCTCGGCATTGGTTTGCGCCAGATATAGGATGCCGTCTTCGATGGCGGCCTTTTCAATCTCCTGTTCGGCCACCTGACGGGCGGTCGTCTCCAGGTTCGGGTCGCCGTGCGTGAACAGGCCGGTCTCCCGGTCGTAGACATAGGATTTCTCATTGTCCAGGGCGGCGATGAATATCTCGGCTGGCGGCAAGCGGGCATAGAGGACGCCGTCCTCCACCCATAGGTCCTCCGGGGCCAATTTTTCCAAGTCGATCCCGGCGATGACCGTCCCATGCCCGACGAAGAGCAATTTGTCGCCGAAGAGAGGACCAAGCAACCCCTGGTTGAACTCTGCCGTGATGACCTTTTCCACTGTGTACTGGATCGTTTCCAGCCGCGCCAGGCTGCGAACTTCATGGACGATGGTCACAGGATCGGGCAGGATGGTGGGGGTGGGATGGAGCAGGTTGGTCACCTGGGTCGCAAGGTCGTTGTTCGCCTGCTGCAGCGGATCGAGAGCGGTCTGGAAGGTCTGGTTGAAGGAAGCGACCAGGAACCAGACCAGGGCTGCAGCGGTAATCACCAGCAGGAGGGGAAGGGCGATTTTCTTCATGATGTGGATTATAGCCGAACCTCACCATCTCAATGGGGGAAGCATATCTTAAAATCTTTTGCAAGCGCTTGCCTTATCCATTGATTGGAATTATCATGTAACCATCAAGGAGGTCGCTGACCTCACCATCACTTCGAGAGGAGAAGAAAAATGAAGAAGTTCCACCTGTTACTTGCAGTTCTCCTGGTCGCCAGCATGACCCTCGCGGCATGCCAGCCGGCCGAAGAACCCATCGTCGAACCGACCGAGGAAATCCAGCCGACCGAGGAACCTGTCGCGACCGAGCCCCCCGCTCCCGCCCTGGGAACCGCTGAGCATCCCATTAAGATGCTGTGGGTGCCTTCCGGTGAAGCGGAAGCGATCCTAACCGGTGGCGAAGCGCTTGCCGCAAAACTCCTGGAAGTTACGGGCTACCATTTCGTTGTCAGTGTCCCGACTTCTTACGCGGCGACGATCGAAGAGTTGTGCGCATCCCCGGACGACTCGATGGCTTTCATCCCCGGACTGGGCTATGTGCTGGCCAACCAATTGTGCGGTGTCCAGGTGCAGGCCAAGGCGATCCGGTTTGGCCTCGACTGGTATGCAGCCGAGTTCGTCGTTCTTCGGGATAGCGCCTTCCAGACTGTTGCTGATCTGAATGGCGCCAAGTGGGCTACGGCATCCCTGGCTTCCACCTCCGGTTACCTGTATCCACTTCTGATGCTCACAACTGAGGGCGCCACGCCGAGTGAGATCGTCGAGAGTGGATCGCACGATGCTGCGATGCTGGCGGTATACAATGGCGAAGCGGATTTTGCCACTGCCTACTACACCCCGCCGCTGGTTGATGGTGTATCGTTGGGAATCGGATCGCTGGATGCTCCTGATGTCCCGGCGGATTTGATCGATTCATGTGCCAACACTGCCGAGGACAAAGACATCGCTTGCGGTAACTGGATCGTCAAAGATGCCCGCCGCACTTTGCGCAAGGTTGTACCGGATACCATCCAGCGCCTGCGCATCCTGGCCGTGACCGTACCGCTGCCCAATGACACGCTATCCTTCGGCGCCAACTTCCCCGCGGAAGTTAGCGATAACATCCTGCAGGCGCTCTATGATTGGGCTGCCAGTGATGCTGAAGGTTTTGCGACCGTATTCACTGCATATTCCTGGACCTCCATCGTTCCAGCGGAGGACTCCGAGTACGACCCGATCCGCCTGGCCGTCCAGAATGCCGGTTACGTACTGGAAGATCTCAAGTAAAACGATTTCACGTTCTGTAGTAATGGATGGGCAGAGGGGCATACCCTCTGCCCATCCATATCCGATGGAATCATTTTATGTTAAAAATCAAGAACCTGACGAAGGTGTACGAGGGTGGTGTGCTTGCCCTCGACAATGTGAGTTTCGAAGTGCCGGATGGACAATTCCTGGCCGTGATCGGTTTGAGCGGCTCGGGCAAATCCACGCTGTTGCGCTGCATCAACCGGTTGATCGAACCGACTGCCGGGCAAATTCTTTGGAATGATGTGGATATAGCGGCAGCGTCAACGAATGAATTGCGTCATATCCGGCGCAGGATTGGCATGGTCTTCCAGAACTTCAACTTGGTATATCGCTCCAAAGTTTCCACCAATGTTCTCGCTGGTCGGCTGGGGTATGTCAATCCGGTCTGGAGTCTTTTCAACCGGTTTCCAAAAATGGATTATGAAAAGGCCAAAAAAACACTGGCTCGTGTCGGCATCGAGGATAAAGCCGACAATCGCGCAGACGAACTCAGTGGCGGTCAGCAGCAGCGGGTCGGCATTGCCCGCGCCTTGATGCAAGACCCGGAAATCATCCTGGCCGATGAACCGGTTGCCAGTCTCGATCCAGTTTTGGCACATAGTATCATGAAATACCTGGAGCAAATAAACCAGGAAGATGGCGTCACTGTCCTTTGCAGCCTTCATTTTCTGGATATCGTACATCGTTACGCCCACAGAGTGGTCGCCCTGAACCAGGGGAAACTGGTGTTCGAGGGGTTGCCGACTGAAATAGATGACGCGAAGTTCAAAGATATCTACGGTCGGGATGCAGAACGAGTCGGGTAAAGAACCATGATGAAAAAAATCCCTGAAACATCAAAGAAAAACAAAGCCAGCATCTGGAGATCGCTGCGCCTGGGCTTGTATATTCTTATCGGCCTGCTGGTCTTTGCCTACGGGTTTCAAGTGACCGAAGTGAACCTGCAGGAATTCCGGAAAGAGACTAGGCAAGCCAGCCGTGTCCGTGTTACCCGTAACCTGGCCCAGCCGGATATCTTTGAGTACGATTATGAAGAGACGATATATAATGCGCCATTTTATCTGCCTTGCCCGGTTGGAGAAGTACCACCCCAACCTGACCTAGTAATAAACAGCCATTCGGTATCCATTCCAGATTGCGCCGAATCGGGCGGTACGATTACTATCGAAGGACATAACTTTCCTCCCTTGTCGACCGGCTATATCTACCTTGTCCCAAGTAGCGATCCGAACAGCACTTTGGCCCTGCACAAAGGAGACTTTACTGTCGACAGGGAAGGTTACTTTATTGCGGAAATCACTCTTCCAAGCGACAGGGATAGTTCCGAAGTTCAATACATTCGCATCAGGGCGCGGGCAAAAACCGGCGCCCCCCATTTCAGCGAAAATGCGATCGCCACCTGGGATAAGATCATAGAAACTGTCCTAATGGCTCTGCTGGCGACAACCCTCGGGACGGTCCTGGCGATCCCGATGAGTTTCCTGGCGGCCCGGAACTTGATGAAGGATGTGAAAAGTCCACTGACTAGCATTGCCTTATCACTCCTTGGTTGGCCGATCGGGATTTTCATGGGATTTATTGTCACTGGTTGGTTGGGCGGGATAAGTCTTCAGTTCTCCAACCATTGGGGTATCGACCTGCTGGTATCTATCGTAAGCCTTCTGGTAATCCTGGCGGTATTCCGCTGGGTCATGCCCAGGTCGGAGGAAATTCCTCCAGGCCTGGCCTTACGTTTGGCACGGTTGCTCGCTGGAGGGTTTATTGTCATAATATCCATATTCACGAGTTTCCATATAGCCGGGCTTGCTGAGACTGCAGGAAATGCCATTGTTTCAGCAGAAGGGATGTTTGCATTTTTAGGTAACTTTGTCGCCAAATCTGCTGATATTCTCATTACAGTCACGCCTGCAATCGGTGGTATGACTGGTGGATGGATCCTGTCCAGTTTCCTAGGGCGAATGGGGCAGCGTGCCAATGAACGCCTGAAGTCCGGTTTTGTCCGGATCCTAAATATCGTTTTTGCAGCAGCCGCTGGTACCACCATTTTCACACTGTTTGGAGCAGCGGTTAAATGGCTCTATGAGATAGAAGACCCGCTATACACCTTTACTCTGCCTGCTATTGTGGGCGGCGCGCTGGGCCTACTCTTGGCATTTCTGACACAGCCCAAGAAATCCCTGCAGTCCGGCTTATTCCTCTATTATGTAACGCGGACCATTCTCAATGCCATCCGTTCCGTGGAAGCGTTGGTAATGGCGATCGTGTTCGTCATCTGGGTGGGGATTGGTCCCTTCGCAGGCGTTCTCGCTCTTGGTTTACACACAGTTGTCAGTCTGGCAAAACTCTACTCTGAACAAGTTGAAAGTATCCTGCCAGGTCCGCTTGAGGCAATCGAAGCCACGGGAGCCAACCGGCTGCAGACAATCTTATACGCTGTCGTTCCACAAATTATCCCACCATACATCTCTTACACCATGTATCGCTGGGATATTAACGTGCGCATGTCCACCATCATCGGATTCGTTGGAGGCGGGGGCATTGGTTTTCTCTTGCAGCAGAACATCGGTTTACTGAATTACAATTCTGCAAGCACTCAGATGCTGGCGATAGCCGTGGTTGTGGCGCTCATGGATTACATAAGTTCAGTCTTGCGTGAAAAATATGTATAGGTAACCTTAATCGAACTTCAGAAGCCTGTTTGTAGGGGAAACAGGCTTTTTATTTTGCATGTTAGAATACCGCTCATGTTCAGGCGTATGGTCGAGTGGATCATGAGAATTATCCCAAGTCTCGCAATACTTGGACTTATCATCCTGTGCACTGCTCAATTAGCGATCCAGATCTACGCACTACCTAGAACCTACAGCATTTCCGATATCCCGGCGGAGCGGGCCGCCATCGTCTTTGGCGCCGGTCTCTGGCGGGACGGCTCGCCTACGCCGGTCCTGTCGGACCGGGTGGCTGTTGCAGCCGAACTCTATTTTTCCGGGAAAGTTGAAAAGATTCTGTTGAGCGGTGACAACCGTTTCGTGGACTACAACGAGCCGGCCGCCATGCGCGAACTGGCCCTGCAATTGGGCGTCCCGGATGAGGCGTTGGCGCTCGACTACGCCGGGCGGCGGACATACGATAC
>Ga0194126_10005445_pt1 | contig 18730 bp, 11 predicted proteins | sample TA2KigC150mmetaG_FD_148641 | JGI IMG/M metagenome (GOLD analysis project Ga0194126, IMG submission 148641) | Freshwater microbial communities from Lake Tanganyika, Tanzania - TA2015035 Kigoma Deep Cast 150m | ecosystem: Environmental > Aquatic > Freshwater > Lake | place: Tanzania: Lake... | reverse complement strand
ACCGTCCCGAACAGGAATGTCGAGACAAGAACCCCGTGCATGGTGTGCTCCCGAGCGAGCGTCACTCGACCGACGCCATCGCCTCGTAGGTCTCGCGGCGGAGGACCTCGCCGCCGGCGCCTCTTCTGACCCAACATGTGTCGCCCGCCATCCGCAGGCCCCAGTCCGCTTGCACGACGGTCCCGCCCTCGGGCGCTGGACCCAGCGGGTTCTCGACGTCCATCGTGACGAACAGGTCGCGGCGGCCGTCCTCGAGGGTGATCTCGAGGGCAACGCACGCATCAGGATACGGCGCGCCGCCCTCGGCGACCAGAGGCAGCCGGCGCACGGTCGCGATGGCGGGCGCGTCCTCGTAGGGCTCGATGACGGCGACGAAGGTGGATTGCAGCGGCCCCTGTTCGGCCCGCCGGCGGACCATCACCCGGGGAATCCAGGTCTCGACGCTGGAGTCGTACAGCCCCTGCGTCACCCACCCTTCGCACGTCCACGCCTCGGCCACGGTGGTCAGGTCGGTGTAGCGGAGCCGCACCGGCCGCGGCGGGTCGATGAGCTTGTAGCGGTCCTCGATGGTCCAGTCCACGCTCCAGCCGGGTTGCGGGTTCGAATCGCGGCGGAAGTTGCGCATCTGCGTGCCGAAGCCGAAGTCCTCGGCGGGTTGCAGCGAGAGGCCGCTCGTCTCGATCGTGCCGAAGTGGCTGTGCATGAACTTGGCGTGGTCCGTGCCGCCGACGACGCGGAACACGTCGATCAAGTAGAAGCTGCGGTCGGACACGTCGATCTGCGCGACGGTGCGCTCGAACTGCTGCCCGGCGATGAGGCCCGGCGCCGACGCGCGGGTGGCGTGAAGGTCGGGCGCATCGACCCACAGAGTCGTGGTTCCCGCGCCGTCGACGTGACGGTTGCCGTCGACGACTACCGTGTTGTGCGCGGGGGTCGAGGTGTACCAGGCGGCCCGCTCGGAGCCCCACCCGCCGAACTGCACGGGGGGATAGCCGAAGTCGGGCATGAGGTCCAGGCCATGGGCGAACAGGCCGAGGTTCATCCCGTCGGCGTGACTGTGGCCGCCGCCGGAGTCATAGTCGAGCCATGTCGCGCGGGCGTTCGCCCCGTGCCCGCTGCGCAGGATCGCGAGGTGCCACTGCGCCTTGTTCACGCTGCCGAGCGCGGGCACCAAGCCGTGCTGCTCGACGGCGGTCCGCGTCTCGTCCTGCATCGCGGCCGGGTCCTCGCAGAAGAGGTCGTGGGGGAGGCCCTCGAGGGAGGCGCCGTTGGCCTCGTAGAGCACCTGCGCGTACGCGGGATCGCCGGTCTGCCGGTGGAGGCGATGGAGAAGGCTGAACATGGAGGGCAGCACCCCGGGGTCGCGGTTGAGGACCAGCCCGGCGTAATCCGGCATCGGGTGCGCGAAGGAGCCGGTATCGCCGGAGAGAGGGTAGTAGCGGCCGAGGCAGCGGGTGTCGATGTGGAAGCGGTACGTCTGGGCGAGACGCGGGTGGCGCTCGAACTGGGTCGCCAGGAACGTCGGGTCGATGCGGGCGAACTGCTCCAGGAAGAGACCCAGGCCCTGGATCACGTAGGCCGAGTAGCTCGCGAGCCCCTTCTCGCCGGTCACGCCGTCCACCGCCGTTGCGCGCCCCAACATCTCGTCGATCATCGGCTGGAGCTCGCCCCGGTTGGCGGGCCAGCCGAGCACGGCATGGGTGGTGATCAGCGCGACCGGCGTGCGCGGGTAGTTCGACACGATCTTGTGGGAGTTTGCGATGGCGTCGCGGAGGATGCGGTCCTCGATGTGGCGGCGGATGTCAGCGAGGCTCGTCTTCGGGTTCTCCAGGCCGTACTGCCGCGCCTTGGCCGAGAGGAACGCAACGAGCTCGGGATCATCGTCGAGGCCCTCGAAGACCTGGTCGTAGGCGAGAACCATCTCGCGGGTCTCCTCGCAAGCGTCGTGCCAGGTCGAGACGTACCCGGCGTGACCCGGCCCCTCGTACACAAGGGCCTGGGTCTTGAAATCGAAGGTGGGGTAGAGGTCGGCGACGCGATCGAGGAGCACGCAGGCCTTGTGAGCGTAGCGCCGGTCGCCGGTGACCACGTAGGCCGCGGCCAGGCTCTTGAGGCCGCCGAGGACCGCGTGCTTCCACTGGCCGTAGATGAGGTAGGCGCCGATGAAGCGCCAGCGCTTCTCGCCCTGCACGAAGCCCTCGCCGTCGTCGACGCCGAAGAGGTGCAGCGGATGGTTGGGGTCGGCGTGCTCGGCATTGAAGAGCAAGGCCCGGTCCGCCCGCGCGGGGGCGAAGACACCGTGCTCATCGAGGCCCGACCGGTAGAACGCGCCGAAGTCGTTCTTCGGGAAGGCCTCGCTGCAGTGTGGGCACCAGACCTTCCACGGCCGCCTCAGCGCGTCCATCCGCCAGTTGTACATCGGCACGCTCTGCTCGCACGAGGGGCAGTGTCCGTTCGACCACACCATCCAGCTGCGCGTGATCGTGGCGCCGAACATCAGCGACCAGAGCTCGTCGTCGCTCATGGCCAACCAGGGCGCGGCTGCCGCGACGATCTTGTCGCGCGTCTGCGCCGCCCACGCGTGCTGCTGCACGTTGCGACGCGCCGCCTCGACCAGCGGAGTGGGGAAGAAGGTACTGGTGTCCTTCGCGTAGGCGCTCGTGGCGATCACACTCCCGAGGCAGCAGGCGATGAGGGTCTGCAAGGGACGCCTCCGTAGGGCGGACGTCGGATACAGACACCGAGACTCGATGCGGCGCGAGTCTCGGTGTCAGTCCCCAATGGCTTCCGGCATCACTCCCCGACGGTCAGCACCGCCGGATTCGTCAGGGCTTCGTACCAGCGCTTCGCGAAGTCGCTGGAGCTTCTCGGGCCACCGATGATGTGGGCGTACGTGCCGCCGGCGCCAACGGTCGAGAAGCCGAGTTGGCCGAAGGCCGGCCCGTCATCCCAGTAGCTCTGTCCGTCCATCGGCGAGAGCGCGATACAGGCGTGCGAAGCCTGGTCGTTGTAGAAGCAGTACCACTGCGGATTCGGGTAGCCGGCGCTGATGTCCTCGTTCGCGCCCTGTCCGTCGATCTCCCGCACGCGGCCCCCGTCGTCCTCGTACGTGCCGGGCGCGGCGTACCACACGCGGCTGAACAGGCCGATGTGGCGCTCGGGCGCCGAGGCCTCCACGGTGAAGTAGCTCGGATAGAAGCTGTAGAGGCGCGTGACCACCAGCCCGCCGCGCAGCTCCTTCACCGTGCGGACCCGAGTGCGGACGGGGCCGTCGGCGAGGACCGCGAACTCCAGCAGCTTCCCCTCCGCCTCGCCCCAGCCCGTCTCCGCGGAGGAGAAGATGACTTGCTTGATGAGCGGGACCTCGGCTCCCGCGGGGCTCACGAAAGCAAGGGGGCGAACCGCGCCGTCGCCGAGGTTCGCGCGGTAGCCCTCGCGCCACGAGACGCTGATCGCGCCCCGGTAGTGCTCGCGGGCAACCGTGCGCGTCTCCGGGTCGAGCCCCCCGACGGGCGGCAGAAGACCGGTGCCTTCCGGTGCCGCCAGCACGACGCACCGCACGGTGTCACCCGGGGGGTGTTCGCCCCAGAGGACTGCCAGCAGCTTGCCGGCGGCCTGCGCGCGGCCGTCGAAGTCGGGCGCAGGCTCGAACTGCGAGTCGAGGACCTCGTCCGGTCGGCCCTGTTCATCGGCGAGGGCCAAGCGCACCGAGGTCGGATCGAGGGCCTTCCCCTCCAGCAACGGCGTCAGGTCGAGGTTACACTCGATCACCGGATCGGTGCGCGCCACGCCACGGAGGTCAAGCGTGGCGGGCAGCCGCCACGGCCAGCGGGCGAAGTCCGGGGGGATGAACACGTCGAGGGCGCCCCGATTATCGGCGGTCACCAGCTCGGGAGCCCCGGTGTCGGCGACCAGGAGCAGCTTGCGGAAGCCGTCGACCGCGCGAACATCCAACGGCACGCTCACCTCGGCGGCCTTCCCGGCGGCGGCCCTGACCGAGGCCTGGCCGGCCAGTCGCGCTTCGTCGGGGGCGTCCCAGTAGGCCTTCACCGTCACCTGAGCCGAGGAGCCGCCGACGTTCGAGACGGCCGCCTGGACCCGGCGCAGCGGCTCGTCCTCCGGCACGCGCCACGTCGTCAGGGCAACATCCGCGGCGCGGGCGGCGTCGCCGTAGATGAGATCGAGAGTCTGCCAATCCCCTCGCGGCTCGATAACGAGGAAGCGCCCCTGCAGCTTCACCGGGACGTTTCGCCGGAGCTGCAAGTCGAGGCCGACCTCGACCAGGCGGCAGGGGGTGGGTTTCCAGGCGGCGTCGAGGACCTTGGGATCGAGGGCGGCGACCTTCGTGCCGGGCTCGAGGCTGACGCGAATGCGGCCGGACTCGATGCGCTGAGCGGTCACCGGGCCGACAGCGCGGATTCCGCCCACCTCGCTCTCCGCATCGGTCTCCAGGAACCGGTAGCCCGGCCGCTCGATGTAGGTCTCGCGCTTGCCGTCGATGAGGGCGAGGTGCTGGTGGATGGCCGGGCCGTCGGCGACGATCCCGTTCGTGGGCACGAGCCACGTCTTGCCGGCGCTGTCGATCTTCGCGGGCTCGGGGCCGAAGTTCACGGTGACAGCTGTTCCGTCGGAGAACCGGGTGCGCTGGACGGAGCGGTCCTCGGTGAGGAACTCGTGGGAGACCATCGCCTCGTAGCCGACGGCTTCCTGGATCTTGCAGCAGTTGCGGTAGGCCTGCAGGAAGCGCTCCTTGCCCCGGCCCGTGAAGCCCAAGCCCAGATCGGTGGCCCACATCAGCGGCGCGCCGCCGTAGAGCGCGGTGAAGGCGACCTTCCGGTCGGTGAGGTCGGGGCGGACGCGCTCGAGGTAGCCGATGGAGTCGCCCCAGTACCACGTCGAGACCACGCAGTCGTGGAAGGCCAGCTCCCAGAAGGGCACGCGCGTGTCGTAGCCGATGCCCCACTTCAAGTACCGGTCGCTGATCTCCTCGGGCTTGGTGACCTTCACCAGATGCCCGGCGGGCCAGCTGAAGAAGATGTTGCCCGACAGCATCCCTTCCTGGTAGTCCAGCACCCCCGCCGACCACGCGCGCCCATGCTCGCCGCCGACCACGAGGCCCTGGTCACGAATCCACTGCAGCATCGCGGTCTTGTTCTCACGATCCTCGGTGCGCGTGCAGGGATGATCCTCGGAGTAGCACTCGACAAGGCCCATCGCGGTATGCACGTCGAGGAAGCGCGCGTTGTAGGGGCGCTCGGCGAGGACCTTGGGCACCTCGTGCTGCGCGCCGGCGAGGGCGGTCTCCGAGCAGCGGCTGAACCAGGTGTGGCTGCCGTCCAGCAGCACCCAGCCCGTCGCGCGTTTTCCGTCCTCCTGAATGCGCACGTAGGCCTCGGTGGGCGTCCGGCCGTCGTAGGACTGCGTGTTCTCGTCGGTATCGACGTACTGGCTGTACTCGCCGACGAGGTAGCCGAGGGCCTTGATGCCCTCGATCTGGTCGGCGGGGTATGAGCCGCTGACGAGGCACCGGTCGATCCCCGCCGCCCGGGCCTCGCGCGCGAAGGCCAGGCCATCGCTGCCCCAGACATCCGGCGCGCCGATGAGAAGGTCCTCGTTCGGGTTGGCGGCGCGCTTCTCGCGGAGGGTTCTCACCCAGCCCTGAGCCGCGCAGAACTCGCGCACGCGCTTCGCGAGGGGCGCGTAGCCGTCCTCGGCGGCGAAGTGCCAGGTCGTGCGGTACTCGGGCAGGCGCTCGCCCTTGTTCCGGTCGCCGTGGACGATCAGCGCGAGACGCTGCTGCTCGCCGAAGGAGCCCGGTTGCAGATCGGCGTAGGTGCTGTCGTAGTCCTCGAAGAGGCAGAGCACGCTGCCCTGGCTGCTGGTCACCGCGGCGGCAGGCATGTCGAGGCTGCTGAAGACGCCCAGACCCGCGACCGGCGGCGCGAGGTCGTCGGCCGAGATCAGCGTGCCGTTCCCGTAGACGGGCAGGACGTACTCCGCAGCCTCCGCCTCGGGCAGGAAGCCTCGCATCAGCGGCACCGACCACTGCCAGCCGTCGACGAAGGCCGCGCGCATCTGCAGGTCCCGCGAGCCCTCGGGGAGTCGCACCGTGCACCGAATCCGCCCGACCGTCGCCTCGGGCCGATCGGCGGCCAGGAGCCACGTCAGGCCGTCCTCCCCGGCGGGCGCGACCTCCGAGCAGAGCGGAGGCCGACCATCGGGGATCGTGGGTGCGGAGCCGTCGGCCTCCACCAGGACGCCGACCGAGTAGGTGCTCGTGCGGCCGATCTCATACGTGCCCGGGAAGTACTCCTGGGCGGAGCGCTTGCCCGGCTCGTCGGCGTCGTTGACGCCGAAGGCCACGCGGAAGCGCCGCCCCGCCGCGACCGGCTGGAGCGTAATCAGCGCGCCGATGGAGGTCGAGGTCTCGGCGATGTAGCCGGGCCGCCCGACGAGGTTCAGGCCCGCCGCCTGCGCCAGCGCGAGCGCCTCGGGCTCAGCCGCGAAGTCGGCTACCGGGCGCGCGCGGGCCTTCGCCCAGTCCTTCCACTCACCCCACAGGAAGCCCCCGGGGTCGTTCGGGTCGAGCATGAAGCCGGCCTGGTCCCAGCCGACCTGCCACTCGACCGAGTCGGCCTCCCACCACTCCTTCTGCTCGCGGTTGGCGGGGGCGAACACGTCATCGGCGACGATGAAGAGCGCGTGGAGGTTGGTCGTGTCCCAGCGCAGGCCGACCGCCGCCGAGAGGTCCGCGTCGCCGTCGAGCTGCCAGGGCTTCTCGCGCGAGAGCAGCGAGGCATCCAGGCGGACCATGCGCGTGCCGGCCCACTCGGTGGGGCGACCGTCGAGGGTGATGGGCTCGGCGGTCGGCAGGACGACGATCTCCTCGCCCGGTGGGCACTGCAGCTTGTCGCGCACGGAATCCGGCTGCCGATAGCGCGCCCCGGTCTGCTGGTCCGTGACGGAGAGGGCGCCGGTAGCTGAGTCGAGGGAGACGGAGAGGACCTGGTTCTCGAGGATCCACGTACCGCCCTGCTGCTGCACGCCGGCCATCGACGGCCGGGCACCGATGAATGCCAACGCAAGGCACGTCATGACCGCTCGCCACATGGCTCTGCCGCCTGCCTCTCCCGTGGGGTCCGCTGCGGGAGAGACATGCCGCGCGCGCGTCGCATTCTCCTTCGCAGGCGCAAGCCGCCAACCGGGCGGCAGGGGACCCCTCGTGGGCGGCGAATCTTGCGGGCAGGCATCGAGGATGACGGATCCTGTGGGCAGCCGTCGAGCGAGGTGGTCACGAATGCGGGCGTATGGCACGGCCATGCTTGCAGTGGGTCTTCTGGCGGCGTGGGCGGTCGCCGATGAGGGGAGCATCCTCTGCTTGCGCAGCGGAGGAGGCGACCGCCTCGAGGCCATGAGCCCCGATGGCGCGCAGCGAGTGGTGCGGCTGGAGGCGGGGGACCTGGGGGACGGGCTGGCGGTGTCCCCCGACGGGCGGCGCGTCGCCCTGGCCGCGGGAGCCCTGTGCGTGCTTGAGCCTGGACAACTCCTGTGGTATCCCCACCTGGCGTGGTCTCCACGGAATGACGAGCGGCCGGAGACCGCCGGCGCACTCCTCTGGACTCCGGACGGGAACGGCCTCGTGTTCACCTCGGGGTCGGGCTCTGTGTGGGCGACGGGCGTGGACGGCAGCAATCTGCGGCTGCTCCACCGAGGGGACACGTGGATCAGCCGCCTGGGCTTCGACCTTGACGGCAGGCTGCTGGTGGAGAACGGGGGCGGGGCCCGGTTCGCCATCGACGTGGAGACGGCACACAGCACAGAGCTGGCCCTGTCCGACACCGAGGCGAACGAGCTGTGGGCGCTGCTTCCGGTGTGGTCCCCCGACGGGGCGCGCCTCGCCTATCACTGGCGTGGGGAGGCGCTCGTGCGCGGGGCGAACGGCCAGACCACGGACCTGACGCAGGGCCGGCTGGGCAGCGTCTGGCCGCTATTCTGGACGCCGGGCGGGGAGGCCGTCGTGTGCCGGTCTCCCGGCGGCAAGGTGTGGGAAGTTGCGCTCGACCCCACCCTCGAGCCGCGACTGCTGACGCGCCGCGCGGTCCCGGAGGCCCAGATCGAGGGCGGGTGGGCGGAAACCGCGTGGACCGCGGTGCCCGTCGAGGGCTGGCTCCCGCCTCCCGGGCCGCTGCCTCCCGCCACGGTCAACGTGACCTCTGAGCCCTCAGGCGCGGACGTGTTCCTCGACGGGCACTTCAAGGGCCGCACGCCCCTGCAGGCCCCGATTCTCTCCGCCGGTGAGGTGACGGGGCAGTATGCGCTGGCGGTCGTGAAAGACCACCTGGCGGGCGTTACGAGGAACGTCCAGGTGTGTCAGGGCCAGTGCCTGGACGTTCAAATGAGGCTGTCTGAACGGCTTACCGACCCAACGTGGCCGGCCGGGTTGGCGCACGTACGCAGCGAGGTCCGCCGGGCCATCCTCCATAGGAGCCCGCAACTTCTGGGCCAGTTCTCCGCGTCCGAGGTCGTGTTTGAGGAGGAGTCGTCGGAATAGGTCTCCGTGTCCGAGTCGAAGACGTACCGCCGCACTGCCCGGGGACGTCTGCCCTTCCCCGAGGCGACCAAGCTCCTCTTCGGTGAGTTTCGCGACGCCATGCTCGATTCGCCGGAGTACTTCGATGACCCGCCCCGACGACCCGGGGACCGGGGCTGGGAGGCCGGTTTCGGGGGTGGATTCGGGTGCGAACTGAGTATCGAGCAACGCGACGGGAAGTGGTGTGTCACGCGGGTCTACGCGTGGTACGGCGACCAGTAGGGCGAGTCGGCCATCGTCAGTCAACGGACGCAGGCGGTGACGTGCGCGGACCGGGTAGTCGGCGTTCCCGGCGGGAGGTTGGCAACTGAGACGCCTCGGACCGGCAATCCCCCTCTGGACATGCATGGGTCTCGCCGTGATGGGTCCGGCCGCCCGGTGCTGGCCGGCAGGCACGGAGGCCGCCGTCAAGCCGCTGGAGGCCGAGGGCTACACGGTCGTCGCCGCCGCCGAGGGCGATTTGGACGGCGACGGCGTGGGAGAGGTGGCGGTCAGCCTCGCCGACTCGACGATCCGCCAAGAGACGCAGTTCATGGAGCGAAGCGAGGCGGGCCACGCGCTGCCCGCTCGCGTGGTCTTGCTGAAGCCCGACGAGGGGCAGCCTTGGGCCGAGTTGCCCCTTTCCGGCGGCACCGGGGGTGACGCGGCCGTCTACGAGGTATTAGCGGCCGTCGACCTGGTGGCAGACGCACGCCCGGAGTTGTTCGTGCGCTCCTATCGCCCCTTCTGGGGCAACACCGGCGAAGGCGACGCGCACATCTACGCCTACCACGACGGCGCTTTGCGCGAGATCTGGCGGGCCGAGGGACAGAGCTGGCGCTGGGCCCGGGTTGCACACGCAGAGGTCGCGCGTACCTGTGCAGGGCGGGAGGTGCTGGTCGCCGCCCCCTCCGCCGACCCCTACCACCTGCAGAGCACTCCCCAGCGGTTCTCGTTGTCAGCCTACGGCTACCGGGGGGACCGGTACGAGCTCCTCTCACAGCGACTGACGGTGGGCCGCTACCGCAGCGCCGACGAGGCCATGGCGGCCTTGGGGCGCGGGTGTCGGCGGTTCTGACGGCCGAACCAGGCCGCGGACGGGAGGCCACGACCATGGGCGCTGCGGGGACGCGAGGGCCGGCGCAGACAACGGGTCTGGCGGCTCTGGCCGGGACCGCGCTGGTGTTACTGGGCGTCCCAGGCACCGGCCGGCCGGACGAACGCCCGCTGAGCGCCGGGGCCGCCATCGCCTTCCTCCGCGACGGGGACGTCTGGACGATGCGTGAGGACGGCTCGGAGCAGGCCCAACTGACCCACTTGCGCGATGTGGGCTTCCTGTCCTGGAGCCTCGACGGCCGCCGGATCGCGTTCGCTCGACCCAACGCCATCTGGGTGATGACTGACACGGGCCACCGGGTTCGTGAGGTGGTGCGGACAGGGCATCCCGGCGCCCGCCTGGGGGCCGAGACAGACCGCCTGGTTGAGCGTGGCTGCAGCCTCTCGGAGCCGTGCCTCCTGCCGACCTTCACATGGCTGCCCGATGGGCGTCACCTCGCGTTCGCCTCGCCTGACCAGGTGTGCGTGGTTCGGGTCTCCACTGGCGCCATCTCTCAGGTGACACACTTCGCCGAAGGGTGGTGTGATGAGGTCTGCTCCTCTCCGGACGGCCGGCAACTCGCGTTCGTTCACCTGCAGCCGCTGGAGAAGGTGCCGGACGAGACAGATGGCCCCCACTGGCATCGCGAGAGGCTCCATCTTCTGGACCTCCAAACAAGCGAGCTGACGTGTATAGTCGATGGAGACGAGCCGGGTCCACAGGGCGAACGCCTGATCGTGAGCCTCTCGTTCGGGCTGGGCGGGCCGCACCTGATCTACTCCGATGTGCCCCATGCTTTCGGCGACGGACGCGTCACCTCCGTCGATCTGCCAACGCTTCAGCCAAGCGACCTGTCCGACGGCAGCACGGGGCGTCTTGCTCACTGGTACCCGGTCGGGTCGCCCAAGGGGGAGCAACTTGCGGCACTGTGCTTTGGCTGGGAGGAAGACGCGAGTCGCTATGGCGACGGCATCGCCACCTACGACCCCCAGGTCTCTGCGTGGCGCTACTACTGGTTGACGCCGTGGGATGACCCCGAACCAACGCACGATGACCTCTCCTATTCCCCGGACGGGACACGCATTGCCTACGTCCAACGTGCAGGGCACAGAGCTGTGCCCGCAGTCTGCGTCCTGAACCTGCGCTACGGCGGCGTTCGGCGGCTGACCGACAACGCCACGATGCCGCGCTGGCGGCCGAGGGCGGCGACGGCCGCCGATGGTTGAGCGGCCGCGCACGAGCCTGAAGGCCCATGTCCGGCGGCACACTCGGGGTCCAAGGGGGAAGAGCGATGGAGCGGAGACGTGTTGGGATCGGGTTGTGGGGGGCCACACTGGCGCTTCTCGTGGGCGCGGGCGTCGTTCGTCCGGCAGACGAACTCGCCGAGGTGCGTCAGTTCATCCCGGCGGGCGCCCAGGTCCTCTTCCACGTGCAGGCCAACGTGGACGACACACCGGGGAAGGAGTGGATCATCCAGTACAAGCTCGTGCCGCCGGGAGAGTCAGACACCTGGCCCGCCGGGTACACCCACCTGCTCATCCTATGTGAGCGCGATGGGGAATGGCGCAAGGTCTTCAGCCACGAGCAGCTCGATGAACTCGAGTTCCGGGACCTCGATGGCGACCGCGTCCTGGAAGTCATCATCTGGTGTCATGACGAGGGGAACTGGGGCTTCAGCGTCCTGGACTTCCAGGACGGGCGATTTCGTCTCCTTCCCGGGCTGGCGTTCGGGTACCCGACCTCTCACCGCCAAGGCCTCATCGACCTCGAAGGCGATGGCCCACTCGAGCTGATCGCCACGGGGCAACTTCCCGGCTACCTCGCGGCGATGGCCCCCGAAGAGGCGACCCCTCTGCCCGGGCCCAAGGCGAACGGGCCCGGGCACTTGGACGTCCGGTTCTACCGCCTGGCGCACGATCACTTCGTGCTCTACTTCCCTGCTCCCTCGGCGGTGGTGCACGGGTTAGGCGCCGGACTTGCCAGCGGCTACGACGACACTCTCTTCGCGGCTACCGAGGCGGCCGGCATCCTGGGCGTCGAAGCGTGCGTGCCGCGTCTGCTGGAGCTCCTGCATGAGCCTACGGAGGGCGTGGCGGCGACGGCCGTAACCGCTCTGGGCCGAATCCGGACTCCAGAGGCCATTGAGGGCGTGCTGCAGGCAGTGCAGGACAGGCGAGGGGGGGTAGTCTTGGCCGCTGCAGACGCCCTCTGCGACATTGACGATCCCCGAGCCACGGAGGCTCTCCTGGCTGTGCGCAATCACCCATTCCCTGAAGTTCGGGATGCGGTGGCGCGCAAGCTCAACAAGACACAGACCGGTGATCCACAAGGGGCCGCGGTCGAGACGGAGCCCGAGACGGAGCCCGAGGAGCCGTCCGAGCCGAGCGTCCCCTATCTCATCGCGGAGCTGGGCGAGGACGCCACGGTGCCTCGTCTGGAGGCGATCTTCCGGGAGCACGAGGCGTTCGGCCTGGCGGTGGTCGAGGCACTGGTGGCCGTGAGAACCGCCGAGGCCATCGCAGCCTTGCGCAACCTGGGGCGCACCTCGCATGTCGAGACGAGTGCCGCAGCCACGTTGGCCCTCATTGACCTGGGTGTGCCCGACGCCTTCGATCTGCTGCTGGAACTCTCGCGATCGGGAAACCACGAGGCGAAGCGGCGTCTGCTTGGGATGACCGGCGAGGCCGTAGAGCAGGAGCTGACGCGCTCGCTGGCCGAGGATGCTCCGCCGCCCGATGTGTCGATCTGGGGAGACCTGTACTGCGCAGACTACGAGACGGGGTATGTTCCCGGCTGGTTCACGGCCGTCTCGGAGCGGCTGGGGGACGCGGCCCTCCCGATCCTGGTGTCGCGAGTGGAGCGAACGCTGCCGTCGCGCCTCGACACCGGCGCCCAGCCTGGCGAAGGGGATTGCGCCGCGGCGGTTGCGGCTGCGCACCTGCTGCGGGAGCGGGGCGTGGTCGAGGCGATTCCGCTGCTGCAGGAGATGAGCGCTACCCATGCCACCACTGAGGGGCGCGAGGTCGCGACGTGGTCGCTCGTTTCGCTGCGCCGGAAGGCAGCCGGGGCTTCGGGGCCGCTATTCCCGGCCGACTGATGGGCCCTGGGGGCGATGCGTCATGAGGCTTTCGGCAGGTCTGACGCCGGTCATTCTCGTCGGCGCCGTGTTGTCATGTCTGGTGGCCGGGTGCTCCGGCCCCGGCACGCCGGCGGAACCTGCCGAGCTTCGCGAGCTGAGGGACGCCGCCGCCGACCACGTGACGACCGTACTGTTGGTTAAGCGCTGGTTCGCCATTCTCTACGCCCGGCAGGAGACCGTCTTGGGTGGGGGGGCGGCGGACGCCCAGGCGTGTATCCCGGAGTGGGTGCAGCTTCCGCCCGAACCAGGGGACCCGTCAGGCCTCGAACGATGGCGGGGGACCATGTCCGACTGCACCGTCATCGATCTCGTCCGCGACAAGTGGACGGGCGCCGGCTACCAGACCTTCCACTACCCGGACGGGCGGACCAAGACCGTCACCTTCCAGTCGGTGGACGGCGGGCAGTACAATGCCCACACCGTCGAGGAGACCTTGTGGGACGGTGCCCAACTGGTGTACGAGCGCGGCATCGACCCGTACTCCCGAAAGCAAGAGCAGTATGAGCGGGGGACGGCGACGCTTCCCGACGGGCGCTCCATCGCGTTCCTCCACCTCCGCAACACTGACCGCGACGTGCTTGAACTGGACCCGGATGACGGCTCGCGCCTTGAGATCCGGGTTCCTCTCACTGGCACGCTTGCCTCGCCCTTCGAGCCCTTACTCGCGAAGGGGGCGAGCGGCACCTACGAGAGCCCCTCCGGCGACCGACAGACGTTCTGGCTCTGGGGAGAGGCTGGGACGCGATGGGACCGTTGGGCCCTCGAGGCTCGGGGCGGCGTGACGGGCGGCTTCACGGTGGAGGCGGACTTCTCCGGAGCCGGCGCCCTGAGGAGGGAGGGGGCGGCGCTCGGGGTGCTGCGATGGCAGTCCACGGGAGAGGGCAGGCTCGAACCCGTGGGCGCCGCTGCCATCCAGGTCGCGCCCAGTGCCGCCGCTCGCGACTTCCAGATTGACCAGTGGATCGGCAACATCGCCGCCATGGGCCCGATGCCTCTCTACTGACGACCGGTTGGCGGTCCCCTTCGGGAGGTGGTTGCCGTGTGCGGTGGCCGCGCTCTACTGATGGGCATCGCCGTCCTGTTGTGTGCCCGTTGCCCTCGCGAACCGGCGACACCAAATGCACCTTCGACGCCGCCGAGCCCTGGGCGCAGCGGTACTTCGTCGCGGCGATGAAGGAGGATCGGGAGATCGTCTCTCGCGAGCTGTTCATGCGTCAGGGGCAGAGCGAGGAGCTGTCGCTCGTCCTGGACACTCCGCTGACCGAGATCGGGGTGGGCAGCGTGAACGGGTAGCCCGATCTCTCCAAGGCTCAGGGCAAGACGAACGAGACCGCCTTCCCTGACGGCGTCCACGCGAGTCGCCCTCCAGCGCGTTCGGCTGCCACCGGGCCGAGGGAGGAGCTGTCCTCCGCTAGCGCCTCCACCGTGGCACCCTCCCCAGCGGCGATCTGCACTCTCGTCACCGCCGCGATGACGATCAGCTCTCGCCCGCCCGACGCGTGGGGCCGGAGGGCGAGCGCGCCGTCGGTCTCGAGGGCGCCGAAGTCGCGCAGCGTCCCGCCGCCGTCCACGAACGTGTACTCGGGGGACCGCACGTAGCTCTGGCGCACGCCATCGGTGACGGTGGACCACTCCTCGAAGTCGTCCCCCATCACCGCCACCCAACCATGCGGCGAGAGGTCATGGGGCTTCCCCGCCAACTGCACCTGCCAGCGCTCCTGCGGGTCGCAGTTGACGGCGACCTCGAGGCCGTTGCGATAGCGGACGAGGACCTGGTTCGCGCCGTTGAGGCCGCGCTTCAGGACCTCGGTAATCGGCAGCAGCTCGCCGTCGACGTGGTAGAGGATCGACTCGACCGGCTCCATCACGTAGCGGGATTGGAGCTGCTGGATGAGGTAGTAGTAGCGCCCCGCATCCTCGAGGCTGTCGACTGTCTGGAAGCCGATGTGCCCGTAGGCGATGGTCGTCGCCAGGCCGCGCCAGGTGTCACCGCCCCAGGCCCAGTGGGGCTGCATGGCGATGTCGGCTTCGAGGGGATGGATCTTGCGGAGGTCGAAGTCCACGAACAACGGCTGTTCGGTCGCGTTGGGGATGCCTGTCTGCGCGTAGTTGCCGTCCACGAGGCCGGCGGAGAACCAGTGGTGGATGCCTTCGCTGAAGATGGGGCCGTGGTAGGCCTTGTGGCCATCCATGAGGAGCGCGCCCCAGGCCCGGAAGTTCGCGGCGAACTTGCCGGCCCCCGGGCTGCCGGCCTGGAAGTCCACCTGCCCCCAGGGCGGGTAGGCGGTGTGGCAGTCACGGTAGGCGGTGTTCGTGCCGAACTTCCGCGCCACCTCACGCGGGTAGTGCAGCGCCAGCTCCAGCGCCTTCAGCGGCCGGATCGCGTACGTCGGAGGCCAGACGCGCATCAGCTCGCCGACGGAGTTGCGCGCCGCGTTGCGCTCGTCCCAGGACTTCCCGAGCGGGTTGTAGTCGGTGAAGTTCTCGTACAGGCCGATGTAGTAGCCCATCTCACGCATGGCCTGACAGTAGGCGATCATCTTCTCATCGCCGACCTCGGGCGAGGCCTCGGTGCAGAAGGTGTACTCCTGCGGCCCCTGGCCCACGTCGGCGCCGTCGCTCCACGCGTCCTCGTGGTGGGTAACCATCACCTTCGCGATGCCCCGCCGCTTGTACTGCCGCCACATGTCCAGCCAGATGTCGTAGCGATCCCGGCTGATCCCGCCGAGGTGGTTGTACAGGTGGGTGCTCGTGACGGCGCGCTGCGTCGAGGGCGGGTTGGGGATGTTGGGCAGCACCTCCTCGAAGCGCGAGGAGAGGTTGATGAACTGCCGCTCACCGAGGGGGTTGCGCGTGCCATCGGTGAGGGGGCCGTAGTACGAGCCACCGTTGAGGATCGCCGTCGTATCGGTAACGCCGGAGGCCACGTTGAGCCCTGAGGACTCGGTGTTGTACCAGTCCAGCAGCGTGAGGCAGAAGGTGTCCCCGTCGAGCAGCACGTGCGGGCCCTGGCTGTAGATGGTGAGGTACGGCACGCGGAGGATGCGCGGGCGGGTCAGTCCCTCGGCCCAGCCCAGCCGCAGCGCGGTCGCCTTCGCCTCCCGCGAGCCCCAATCGACGATGAGCGACTTCCCCTTGGCCCGCAGGGCGAGGGTGTACTCGGTCGCGTCGCCCTCGCACGCTGCGCGCCAGCGCGTGGAAAGGCCGCCGTCCTTCACCTTCGCATCGACCAGCGTCCGCTCGACCTCGGCCGAGGTTGGCTCGCGCTCGCGCCCGGCAAGCAGCAGCACCGGCCCTGCGCCGGCGCACGGCGTGAACACCGCGCGGTCCGCGACCTGCGCCGTGAGATCGGAGAGCGTGCCCGTCTTCGGCGTGTAGCGATACACGACGCGCTCGTCGCCCCGGATGGTGAAGACGAAGGTCTCGGCCTCGCGAGTCAGTGCCACCTCGGCGGGCTGCTCGAGGGTCGGGAGGATCGTGTCGGGTGTCGTCGGGAAGGGCAGGTCGTCAAGCAGCCGCGGCCGGAAGCTCGGCAGGGGCATGTCGTCCTGGTAGAAGCTGAGTGACTCGAGGTAGATCGTGCGCGGCTCGGGTTGGGTCCCGTTGAGGACCTCGATGGCCTCCAGCTGCGCCGGGTGATGGACCACGCCGTCGGCCGGGCCGCCCCAGAAGAGATGCCGGGGATCGCCGACCGGGTCGTCTCGCAGCCGCTTCTGCAGCCAGCCGTAGAAGCGGAAGTCGACCGTTCCCACGTGCAGCCGGTGCCGCTGCCCTCCCGCGTCGAGAAGACGCACCCAGAGCTGCACTTGCGGGGTATCGGGCTTCGGGACCCACGCCCAGTTGTTGCCGAAGACCCACAGGCTTACCGCGTTCCACTTCGCCGGCAACGGGACCGGCTTCGGCGGCAGGAGTTCGAACCGCCCGGAGCCCCCCGGCGAGGCGTACACGAGCTTCGCCTGGTACCGCAGGCCCTCGTAGCAGGGCTCATCCTCGGAGCGCAACAGCTGCCCCGTATCGCCCTCCATGTGGGCGACGCGCCAGCCCGTCAGCTCCTCGAAGGTCAGCGTGGCCGGATGCTCGCGCTTGCGCCCCCTGAAGCCGCGCCAGATGGGCGTGACGTGCTCGGGCTGCGCCTCGACGGTCGCGTCGGTGTACGTCGGCTCCTGCGCCACGGCGTGGCTCACCTCCACATCGTCGAGGTACACGGTGAAGGGCTTGAGCAGATCGGGCGGCGCCTCTTCCTGCGCGACGAACAGCAGCCGGCTGATCCGCGTCGGGTCGACCTTCCCGTCCGCATCGGGCGCCCAGTCCGGGTTCCCGGCTTCGCGCACCGGCCGGCTGAGGAACTCGTGCCACTCCGGATCGGAGTAGGTCTCCTCGGGGATGCCGAGGATCCAGTGCGAATCGCCGCCGCCCGTCTTCCCGTTGCTCTCGACCAGGATGATGCCCCCGTGGGGCAGCTGCGCCAGAGGACTGCCCTTCAGGCGGAAGCGGATCCGGCTCTCGGGAGACAGGCGCAGATCGCCGATGTCCGTCTGCCATGTCGCGCGCACCATCGGGGGCTGGGCGTTCAGGATGAGCGTCACCGCGAGGCTGCGCTTGCCGGCGAAGGCCTGCTCCTCGGTAACCCGCACCGAGTCGGTCGGGCCCGACTCGTTGGTCCACATCCGCTGCGCGCCCTCGAAGTCGCTGAGGAGAGTCCAGGGGTCCGGAGCGTCCTGGGCGAAGGCGCCCGACAGCAATGCGAGCGCAGTCAACAGGGCGGGCATCGGGGGTCTCCCATCGGCAGTGATCGAGGCGCGGCCCCCCGCAGGTTGGGTGACGTGGAAGGAAATCCCTGCTCGGGAGGGTGTTGGTAAGGAGTGGCATGGGCAGCCCGCCCGTGCACGGATCCCGTCGTCCAACAGGGGGATGGAGCTCACCATGACCAAGCGCGAGCGCGTTCAGGCAGCTGTCGCGGGTGGGGAGACAGACCGCGTGCCGTATAGCTTCTGGTACCACTTCACGTGGATTGAGGACAAGGCCGGCGAGGAGTTCATCCAGGCGGAGATCGACTTCGCGACGCGCCATGAAGTCGACTTCCTCAAGGTCATGCACGACGCCCCCTACGACATGCCGCCCTCGCTGCCGGCCATCGAGCACGCGGCGCATTGGCGGCTGATCGAGCCGCTCGACGTGCGCCGGGGGCACTTCGGGCGGCACTTGGAGGCCCTCAAACGCATCCGGGCGAGCCTGCCCGATGACCGGCCACTGGTCGACACGGTCTTCCACTGCTTCGCGTACGCGCAGCGGATCGCTGCCGCGCGGCCGCTCGTGCTGGACCACCTGCAGGAGGACCCGGAGGCGGTGGCCTACGGCCTGCAGGTGATCGGCGAGACACTGAAGCGCTGGGCCAAGGTGACCATCGAGGAGGAGGGGGTGCTGGACGGGATCTTCCTGGCCATCAACGGGGTCAGTGGGGAGTTCACCGACGCTGCGACCTACGAGCAGGTGATGTTGCAGGTCGACCGAGAATGCCTCCAGGCCGGGCGGGACGCCGGCGGGTGGCTCAACATCGCCCACCTGCACGGACCGGACCTGCACTTCGACCTGGGGCTGGCTCTGCCGTACAACGCTCTCAGCTGGAGCGACCGCGCCTTCGGGCCGAGCCTCGCCGCGGCGCGCGCGAGGACGAACTCGTGCCTCATCGGCGGCATCAATGAGGTCACGGGCGACCAAGTGCCCCCCGAGGCGATTCGCGCGGAGGGCAAGGACGCCATCGCGCAGGTCGATGGCAAGGGGCTGATCCTCACCTGTGGCTGCGCCTTCCCCACGCCGACGCCCGAGGAGAACCTGCGGGCGGTGCGAGAGGCGGCCGTGGGCGGGTGAGCACCGTCGTCAGTCCTCGGGGCGGCTTGACGTTGCCGGCCCAGTGACGTAACATCAG
>Ga0194126_10005443_pt1 | contig 18732 bp, 13 predicted proteins | sample TA2KigC150mmetaG_FD_148641 | JGI IMG/M metagenome (GOLD analysis project Ga0194126, IMG submission 148641) | Freshwater microbial communities from Lake Tanganyika, Tanzania - TA2015035 Kigoma Deep Cast 150m | ecosystem: Environmental > Aquatic > Freshwater > Lake | place: Tanzania: Lake... | reverse complement strand
TGACAACACCAAGAAAGAGTGTTTCGCCCGCAACTTCGAAGGTTTCATACGGCGCAATGCTCGGATGAGCATTACCGGAGAGGCCCGGCAGAATTCCCTGCATCCAGAAGTTTGCCGCGTGCGGATGCAGCAGGCTGAGCCCGCTGGTGTAGAGGCTGGCGTCGATCCGTTGGCCAAGTCCGCTGCGCTTGCGGTGCGACCAGGCTGCGAGGAGCGCGATTGTGGCAAAGAGTCCGGTGCTGATGTCGCAAACTGGCACACCTACCCTCGTCGGACCCGTCTCCGAATGCCCATTGATCGCCATCAGTCCCGAGACTGCCTGGGCAACAGCGTCGTAACCCGGAAGTCCTGCCAGAGGCCCTGACCAGCCGAACCCCGAGATGTTGAGGTAGATCAATGCCGGGTACCTTGACGCGAGCACATCCTCGTAGGAAAAGCCCCAGCGTTCCATGGTCCCTTGCCGGAAGTTCTCGATCACAACGTCGGCCTCTGCGATCAACGCGTGCAGGGTCTCACGGTCGCTTTCCTTCTCGAGATCAAGAACGATTCCATGCTTGTTCCGGTTGAGGCCCATGAAGTAGGGGGCGCTCCCCTCTGGTCCGGCCTTCCCCAATCCGCGTGTCTCATCACCGTTGGGCGCTTCCACCTTCACCACACGGGCACCGAGATCGCCGAGAATCTGCCCACAAAGCGGACCCGCGAGCACCCTCGAGAGATCCACAACCCTCATGTCGCCCAGTGCTGCGCGATCGCCTTCGCCTTCGCCCAAGCCCCAAGGGTGCTGCCCTGAGGTCTGATCTTCGGCCCCGGAGTTGGTTTCAGCCAGTTCGTACCCCTCTGCTGCGACTAGGCTACCTCAACGCAGTCGCGCAATCGTTGTCGTTTGGCGGAACGACGGTTCCGCATGCTGCTGGCATTGGCTGCCAATGGACGGGAGTTTACGCCGGACCCTCAAGGCCACCGTGGGGTTGGCGACCCGTCATCCACGCTCTGGATCCACCGGCATTCGAGTTCCATTGAACTTCATGATCCACCGGCATTCGAGTTCCATTGAAGTTCAGGATCCATCGATGCGATCCAACCGCTGTAAGGCTTTGCCAGCATGGCCGACCACAGCCCGGTTTTTCATCCTTTCAGGGTCTTCCAACCATCACGGAGCACGCACCATGATCCAGTTCATGCACCGCACCTCACAGGGCAGCACACCGTACTTCACGCCTTCCATGAACGCCCCGGCACTCCGCAATGCTCGGTGGTCGTCCGTTGTGCCCTGGCCTTCCAGGAGTTCCACCGGCGGGAAAGCACCGGCGTCGGGTCATCGGCCCGCCGTCGACAAACTCCTTGAGCGTTCAAGGCAACGCGGACAGGGAATGACGGAGTACCTCATCGTCGTCGCGCTGATTTCTGTGGCTGCGATTGGGGTCTACAGTTTTTTCGGACAAACGCTTCGGAATCAGACCGCAGGGATCGCGCTGGAGCTTTCGGGCCAGGACGCTTCCTCTGCCGTCAGCCAGGCGCAAACCGCAGCGTCGCAGGCCCAGACCCTGGCCGGTCAGCGTCGCGGCCTTGAGAACTACGGTGGCGGCAATCGCTGAAATCCGGTGCCTGCAGATCGCCACGGCCCTTGGCCCGTGCAGATGCGCACATCGCATTCCGCGTGCCGTGGCGGGGCGCACAGCCGCATTGGCCCAACCCACCGCGCCGATCGTCACAGTTGGGGCGGGTTGCCCTGCCCTGAGGATCCAGTGCACCGACCGCATCACCAGCACGGCCAGGTACTTCCGCTTGGCCTGCTTCTCTTTGCGCTTGCGTGCGCGCTGGTGATGTTCTACGGACAGCATGCGCTGCAGATTGCACGCATGCATCACCAACAAAACCTCGCCGATGCCGCTGCTCTCGGCGCGGCCGTCTGGAGGGCCCGGGCACTCAACTTCAATGCCTATGCGAATCGCGCCCTTCTCGCGCAGGAGGTGTTTGCCGGGCATCTCACCCAGGCCAACGCCTGGGCGCATTACGCTCTCGAACTGGCCAAGCGTGGCCAGGAACTGGCGCACATCTTTCCTCCCGCCCAGCCTGCGGCCACCGCGCTTGAGCAATTCGCACAGACCGATGCGGTGCTCCTTCAGCATCTGAGCAACCTCGAGCTATTTGCGCGGACTGCACCCGGTGTGGGCCTGAATGATGCGCTCATGGCTGCGCAAAGGCAGTTCCTGCGTTCGGCTGACGGTTTCGGACTCTCGGCGGTTGCGAACGAGCTTGCCCGGGACGCAGACAGCAAGGCCTTCGCCTACATCCCTGCGGGTGATCGATTCGGGCAGATCTGGACTCAGTCGGAAGACCAGACCCAGCGTGCGCAAACACTGGGTCTTGTGCACAGTTCGATGCCCGAGGGCTCTCTCGGCTCGAAACACAACGACCAGTGGACACCGCTGCCAACGGTGAACTGTATTCCTCAATCGGTTGAGCAGCTCACTGCCAGACTGCTGCGCGACTCCTCACTCGTTCGCGATGGCCACCACTGGAAGGCTGTCGAAACGATGTCCCTGCACGGCTGGCGACGTCGTTCATGGCTACCCTTTTGCGGTGGGCGCACCGAGTGGATACCTCTAGGCTGGGGCGCTGCAACCGCGGCAGATACCTACGACGCGGAAGCGCCGGAGTTGGGACACAACGGAGACTGGCCGAGCGGTTCCCACCCAGGGTCAGTGAACCCCTCGGCGGATGCCCTGGCGAAATCCTCGCCGATCGCCCTCGGCGGGTATCGCGGCAGTCCGCGGCTCACCCGCGTGGATCCTGGCGCGCAACTCTTGCCAAGTCTTGACCCGAGCCTGTATCGCGACCCTCTGCGCATACTCGTGGTCGTGCGGAGAACCTACCCTTCGGGCACTCAGAGCCTGATGGGCGCTGCGCGCGTGGTCCACGGCGACTCGGCCCCCGAGGCGACCGACGCCAACACGTCGACTGAAGGGCCGGACGCGTGGTTCCGCAATGCGGCAGCCTGGCTCTTTCCCCTGTGGCGGGCCGAACCCGGCGTGCCCACAGACCAAGAAAAGTTGCTGCTCCGGCGCAACTAGGGTCGAGGCAGCCAAAGCATGTGCCGCCCCCGGCGCTTCCAACACCCCGGCAAAGCACGCCGAACTCTCCGGTCGGCGGCTGGACAGGCTGCGATCGAGATGATCGTGATGCTGATCCTCGGCACAGCGTTGATTGGTTCCGTTCTGATCTTTCACAGGATTGCGTCGGAAGACGAGGAACTGCTTGCGGATAGCCGCTGGATCGCCTATCAGTGCGCGTTCCACGGCGAGCGCTGCGCTAACGCAGTTGAACCGCACTCGCCAGTCCTGGCGCAGGTGAAAGGCCGGGTGCAGGGCGACGATGCTCGCACGCACTCGCGAAGAGTTTGGCTTGAGCGGATCGATTCCGGGCCGTCGGTGCTCGCGAGCCGATCGCTCGACAACTGGAGCCTTGAAGATCCGGGCACTGTGGCCGGCCGCTTCGGCCTCGACGTCGACGCGGGGCTGGTGGGTGCCTCAACCAGCATGCGGCGAGGCGCCACACCCACTGAGGCCTCCTTTGGTCTTCCCGGAACCATGAGTTTCGCAAGCCGTCGGATCGCCACGCTCAGAGACACCTGGTCGCAGGATCCGCATGCCGATCACGATCCGGGAACGCTTCAGAGGGTGCGAGAGGCGATCGAGATCCCGGCGCAGGTGGCGGTCGACCCCGTCCTCACGGTAACCGAGCTCATGCAACGCACACTCGCCTGGCTGGGCCTCGAGACCTACACGGCAAACTGGTCCGATCGACCGATACGCCCTCTTCGCAAGGGGCCCCAAGAACCGGGCTGCGCCGACTGTTCTGAGCTTCCAACCAGCGACTAGGGCGAATCTGTGATGCTGATCTCGATCAATCACCGCAGGTCGCAAGCCCTTCGTATCCACGGCCGCTCCAGCGAATCCCGCTCGGCACTCTGCAAAGGCGCAGCGTGCCGAGCCTGTCTTCACATCTGCCATTTGCACGACCCGCGTTCCACGCACTGCTCTGCTCGCGCCTGTTTCGCACGCAAGGGAGATTCGCATCCAAGATCCGCTGCGCGGTTGCTTGCTCGATTCCTCGTGTTGTCGCTCACGACCACGCTGCCCCCGGCAACACAGGCCCAACATCCCGCCACAGGGCAAGCGTTGCCGCAATCCGCGATGGCGTCTGTGTCGAATCGCTTTGGCGCCGCAACCGATCAGCAGTCCATTCTTCAATTGGGGATCGAAGGTCACTGGCTGCTTCGGGAGTCGCTCAACGCGGGAGCGCGAGGAGCGGGCGACTCGATCGCGATGAATACGGTCGACCAAACCAGCCCTGGAGCGGGCGTCAGGGCGTGGCCGGACGGGACCCGGGCTGCTCCACAACAGCGGCCGCGCCATGCCATGGGCTCTGGCTGTCCGGGACGTCTGCGGAAACTTTTCGGCGCCTCCGGGGTTGCCGCCCTCGCGATCGAGTGGCGGATTGGCAACCGTTGCGTGAGCGACTGGCATCCCACGGGCGAAAGTCAGTTGCAGGCGATCCAGAGACTCGCACGGAACCTGCGCGCAGAGGGGTTTGCCGCATCGGCAAGCAGCCCGCAGAGCCTTGCCGGTGGGATTTCCACCTTCCATCGCGAGGTTGGTGGCTATGCGGCACAACTCTGGGTGCATTGCTTGCAGAAGACCTGCAGGGTTTTCGCCTCTGAAACGACTCTCCTCTGAGGCGCATCGATGCTTGCGCACCAGTCCTCTCTTGCAGGTCGCCTCGCGCTGCTGTCCTTGCGCTGGTCGCCTCGCGCTGGTCGCCTCGCGCTGATTCTCCCCCTCCTGGTCTATCGCCTCTGCGCTGGTCAACAACGAACAGGGTATCCAGATGTTGAATGCCAATCGTGAACAACTCTCCTCGCGCCGCAGTCGCTTCGCTCCGCTGATTGTTTGGGTCGGAAGCCTGCTGAACAAGCCGGTCTTTATCAGCGCGCGCAATGCAGTACGGGCATTCTGGCGCGCACCGGGTCAATTTCGCCTGCCGCTCTTTCTGATCGCGCTGGGCTGCGGGATCGCAAGCGCCTACAGCCTTGTTGCGCCCTTTGAGGAGAGGCCAAGCCCTGCGGCCCCGCAGGAAAGTGTGGAGGTGCTGGTCGCAAAGCGCAATCTCCAGGCTGGCGAGGTGGCCTCGCGGGAAACGCTGGCCGTTCGAAAATTGCCGGCGGCCTACGCGGCCGAGGCGATGCTACCCCCGGAGCGGATCGACGAAATCGAGGGATCCCTTCTGCGACAGTATCTCGCTGCGGGTGAGCCTTTGCTGCGCTCTCAAATCGAGGATGCGTCGCAGCGCATACGCCATCCGAGCCTTGGCATGCGGCTGGTTCAGGTTGTCGTCGAGGACCGCTTTGGTCTGCAGAATCTGCCCTCTCCCGGGGATCATGTCGACCTCTTCTGGCAGGATCCGCCAGGCATGCACCGCAGTGGCAGCCTTGGCGGAGGCGGGATCTATCTGCTGGAAGACATTGCTGTCAAGTCGATCCGCCGCCTGAAGGCGGAGGCCGGCTCTGCCCTCAGTCGCCGCAGCGGCGCCTCGGGCGTGGTTCAGCTGGAGGTGGAAGTCACTCCGGAGCACGCGATCCAACTGGTCCGGGCCTCGTCGAACGGTCTGCTTCAGATGACCTTGCGCCACCCCGCCGATCGCGGGTTGCTCCCGCTGGCTGGGAAGCCCGAGTATCCGGTCGGGCGACAAGCCCCGGCTTCACTCAGGGCCGACCGTTCGAAACCCGACGCTGCCGGCACTGGGGCAACCCCCTCAGCTGCTCCCCCTTCGGTTCCTCCGGCGCCCGCGATCCACACGCCCTCGACCGCGCACCCTCCAGTGCATACGCCGAAGCCTTCCACACATCGGAGCGAGACATCCGCAGATCGATTTCCTCAGGTTCTAGGGGGCTCGCAGAGGTCGGAGGGGTCAGGCGTTGAAGTGATTCGTGGTGGACAAAGAACCATGCAGGAAAGCGGATTCCCAGCCTTGCCAGTGCTGGGGCACGTGCAAGGGCAGTCTCAAGGGCAGGGTCAGTCTCAAGGGCAGTGGCAGAGCACAAACCACATCAGAGCCGACGCTGGGGTTTCTGCGCCTGTGGATTTACGCGCATCGACGCTCAGTGCGACGCGCCCGCACCCGGAGGTTGACGCCACCGCTCAGAGGCCCCGGTCATCCTTCGAATCGGCTGGTGAAGGTGATCGCCGGGATCTTACCGAGCTCTTGCGAGGGGCGATGACTCCCCCACCGGCAGAGCCGCGGATCGTTCGATAGACCGAAAAGAGCTGCGGGTCACTTTATGAGGATGATGCGATGACATTTCTTCCACTCCCGAATCTTCGCCTGCCCGCAAGCGCGCGCCTGGTCGCTGGGGCCCTGCTGATCTTCAGCGTTTCTGCTACAGGGGTCACCCCTTCCCTGGCGAGGGATGAGGCGCCTTCGGCAAACGCCACGATCGTGCAAAGAGTCCGGCTCCATGCTGACCTGCAAAGCACCGCAGTCGATGCAGGCCCCGCCCACGGCAGCCCTGCCAACGCCTCGGGAGTTCCGCACCATTCGAGCCCTCCCGGCCCAGCCAGCGCCTTGGGCGCGCCAGGTTCCCGCTCAAGCAGCGGCGAGACGGGCGCGGCGGGCGACAGAGGCGCCGACTCCCCGATTGCAGAACCCCGGGCGCAAACAGGTCCGCAGAGCGACGCCCAGCAAGCCGCGCGCCTGGACCTGCTGGTGGGCGACGCGATCGTGGTTAATACAAAGGGTATGTATCGCGTCTCCGTTGGTAACGCGAAGGCAATTCAAGTGGTTGCAATCGATCGGTCGCAGCTCCTCCTGATCGGGGAAACCCCGGGTTACTCCAAGGTTCACGTTTGGGAGCAGGCCGGGATGCGGAGCATTGATGTGCTCGTTACCTCCACCATCCTTGCGCGGCTTGAACGGGAGGCAAGCGCAGCGCGCGACCGCGACTCTTCCCTCACGGTACGGCGAGAAGCGGATCGCATCATCGTCCACGGACCTTCCCTCTCGAGCGCCGAGCGGATGCGCTTTGCAGAGCTGTCAAGGAAGTATCCGGAATTGAGTGTGCTTGCCCACGACAGCACCGCAGAGGCAACTGTGGTGGTTGATCTCTTCTTTGTGGAAGTGAAAACCGAGCGCGTGAACCAGCTGGGTATCCGGTGGTCCTCCGGGGCGCAAGGGCCGTCGGCGTCGGTATCGGTGGATCGTTTCAATCCCTTGAGTTGGACCCTGGGTCTCGCCTCGCAGTTCACCTCCATGCTGCAGTTCCTGCAGAACGATGGAGACGCGGTCCTTCTGGCGCGCCCCAGCCTCACCTCAAAAGTTGGCGGATCCGCCCGTTTCGTGGCGGGTGGCGAGTTGCCGATCCCGGTGAGCAGTGCACTTGGGCAGGGCTCGGTCCTCTTCAAGGAATACGGTGTCCGGATCGAGATTGCCCCCACGGTTGCAACCGCAGACATCCTCAACATCCGGCTCACCGCAGAGATATCCTCCATCAACTTCGAGGCGCAGGTGAAGGATATCCCTGGCATCGCCAAGCGGCGAACCGAGTCCGAGGTTCAGGTGCGTTCTGGCGATACCCTCGTGGTCGCTGGACTGATCACCGATGATGTCGCAAAGAGTTTCGAGCGGGTGCCCGGGATCGGCGACGTCCCCGGAATCGGGGGCCTTTTCAGGTCGCGTCAGTTCCGCGACCGAAACAGCGAATTGCTGCTGTTTGTGTCGCCCCGCCTGGTCAAGCCCTCGTCAATCGCGGCGCACTCTTCCGGGGCTCCCCCGGGCCGCGCGGGTTCGGGATCCGTCGCCCCCCATCCGGGAGCGATCACGCCCCTCCCGGCGGCACTTCGATGAGCACGATCTGGGTGTGCTGGGCTCATGAAGGAGACCCGTCGCACGAAACAAAGCACTTTGTCAACGACACGCTGAGCCTCGGGAGGGACCTGTCGTGCGAAATCCGCCTGAAGGGTTGGGGTATTGCACGTCACCATGCCGAACTTCGAACGGTTGACGGACAGGTTTTTGTTCACGACTGTGGAAGCTTTAGCGGCCTCAAGGTCAACGATGAGCGGGTTCGCAACTTTGGGCCGCTGATCGAGCAGGATCTTGTACAAATCGGTACTTATCGTCTGTGGATCGAAAGAGATCCGAACCGCGCGGGTCGATCGCCCGTTTTCGATGCCGCAATACACACGGCCGCGGCGGAAGTTCGGTCGGTTCGCGCTCCGACCCACCTTCCCGGAGAGCCCAGGCTCCCATCGGCAAGCGTCCTTCTTCCGGAAAGGCAGCCAACCCTTGCCAACCTTGATCTGGATCGCGCACTCCCGCTCCTTCCGGCGGTCGGCGCATATCGCCTGGTGAGGAAGGAGCCGATACTTGGCGATGGGGCAGGGCCTGGCGACCTCTGTGACGATGGTCCGGGAGGCGATGGTCCCAGGGCGCCAGCATGCGTACATTCAACCACGCATACCGTTGCAGGTTGGGTTGCTCTCGAGACCTTCGATCCGGTAGCTCCTGGAAGCCTCGATCCGGAAGCTTCTGCCACCCTTGATCCGGTAGCTTCTGCCACCCTTGATCCGGAAGCTCCTGGAAGCCTCTGTCCACCGGGTCTGGCGACTGCAGTTTCGGCCCTACGCGATACCGCGCCCGCCCAGGTCGAACCGGCATGGGCACCTTCGCCGCAGTCGGTGGGGTGGCTTCGGGCTGCGGCCTTCTCGGAACTCGACCGACGGGGCCTGCGGCTTGGCGATCAGGGCGTTGGCGAACTTGCCGGCATCCTGCGCGACATCTGCCGCGCAATCCTGACCTCGGCGGCCGCGCGTAATGCGCTGTCCACAAAGCTCACCGCAGACCAGGAAGAAGTTCTGGTGAGGATTACCCTCGAGGAATGCCTTGGATTTGGTCCTATTCAACCTTTAATGGACGATGCGTCTGTCGACGAAATCATGGTGAATGGCCCGGCACAGATCTTCGTCGAGCGGGGCGGAGTCCTTGAGCGCTGCGATCAACAGTTCTCTTCGGAATCTGCCTTGCGGCTGATCGCCGAGCGGATCGCATCGCGCGCTGGAAAGCGGCTCGACACCGCAGCACCAACGATGGACGCGCGACTTCCGGACGGCTCGCGCGTGAATCTGGTGATCCCGCCGCTCGCCCTGCGAGGCACGCACATGACGATACGCAAATTCTCGCGGCGCATCCTGAGCTTTGAGCACCTGGTCGACAAGGGTTCTGCCTCCACCGCGCTTTGCGCCTTTCTCCAGTGGGCTGTCGAGGCCCGCCTCAACATTCTTGTGTCGGGAGGAACCGGCAGTGGCAAGACAACTCTTCTCAACATTCTGGGGAGCCAGATTTCGCCCTTCCAGCGCATCATCACGATCGAAGATGCGGCCGAACTTGCCCTCGGCCACCCGCATTGCGTGGGTCTTGAGGCTCGGCTTGCCGGCTATGAGGGGGTTGGCGAAATCAGCATCCGTGAGTTGTTGCGCAACGCGCTTCGCATGCGTCCCGACCGCATCATCATCGGGGAGTGCCGCGGAGGGGAGGCACTCGATCTACTTCAGGCGCTCAACACCGGGCACGCCGGATCTATGTCGACGATCCATGCCAATTCGCCCCGTGATGCGCTTGCCCGCCTTGAAGTTCTGACGCTCTTGTCCGGGATCGAAATCCCGATTTCAGCGATCCGGTCGCAGATCGCCTCCGCCTTCAATCTTGTTGTGCAGATTGTTCGATCCGATGAAGGGAAACGAACGATCAGTGCGGTGAGCGAACTCAGCGGACTCGAGGGCGGCAGTTTCCGCATGCAGGACATCTTCCTGCTCGACGCAGCGAAGGAGAGGGGCGCCCCGCGCTACGCACTCTGCACAGGCGTGCCTGCCTGTCTTCGGGATCGCGCATCGCAGGGGTCCGATCACATCCTGCAGATCTTCTCCCATCCCGAGGGTGCCCGAGCGATGCATGCGGTGCCTCGCGCTGTGCGTGCATCTCCGGGCCTGTGACCGGTTCTTCAACCCAGCATCCGGAAGTACGGCGGCAACCTCGCGTCCGGTGATGGATTCCGGCTGACTCAAGGAGCATCCTGAGCCATGGAACTGAACAACGTCGCTACGTGGGCGATCCTCCTGCTGTCGCTTGCCCTGGTCTGGATCCAGATCCTTCCCGGTCTGTTACACGTGGTTCGTGCTGCCGAGGAGTGGTGGGCATTCCGCCTTTCGTCGACTGCAGGGGTTGCACCAAGGCCTGCGCGTTCAACCGATCCCAGCGCTGCAGGACAGTGGATGGCGACAGTGTCGCGCTGGCGTTATGTCTACCTCGGGGTCGTCGTGACCCTTGGTCTTGTGCTCTTTCCGCTGCACCCGTGGCTGTGGTTTGTGTTTCTCGCCTGCCTGCTCGGGTTGCCCCTTGTGGTGCAACATCGCCTGTCACTCCAGGAGCGAGGCGCGATGGAGCGAGCGCTGCCCGACACCATTCTGAAGACTGCCGGGCTCCTGCGCTCAGGCCAGGCGCTCCATCAGGCGGTTGGGCATCTCGCAGAGGTGGTTGACGATGCACTCCTGCCATGCTTTGAGACGGTCCGAACGGATCTGCGCATCGGGATTTCGCTGTCTGACGCGCTTCGTCGTCAGGAGTCAAGGTTGGCGCTGGATGAGTTCAGTCTGTTCAGCAACTGTCTCAGACTCGGGATCGTGTCGGGCGGTACGCTTGCGCCCACCCTCGAACAACTCGCCCGAGACATTCAGTCACGAATCAATCTGCGGGCGAAATTGCGTGTGCTCACGGTGCAGGCGCGAGGCCAGGCGTGGGTGATGTCGAGCATGCCGGGTGGACTGGTTGCCGTGCTCTACCTCGTCGACCCCGACGGACTTGCCCCACTCTTCGAAACGCTGCCCGGAAAGCTTGCGCTTGCCGCAGCCTTTCTCATGAATCTCGCTGGCGCGATCTGGGTTCGCCGCCTCGCATTGCCCTCGTTTGATTGACGGTTCAGGGACCCGGGCCCCGCGGTACTGCATGCGCCTTACCCACCGCACGAAAGGCTGGTTGTGCCCGTCGGTGCTTCGGCGTGCTGAGAGGCCGCGCCCGAGGTGACCGATCCCGGGACAAAGATTCCTCGGCCAAGCTCCCCTCGGTTCTCTTCTGTCCATATTGCTTTTGCGAAAGGAGTTTTCCATGGTGACAGAGGTTGCTATTGGATTGACCGTCGCGCTGGTCGTCTTTCTGGTTGTGTTCCTTGGCGGAGCCGCACTGGCTCGCCTCCTGGGCTCAACCTTCGACCAAGCGTCGGCAGATGGTCGCGGTGTTCGAATTCGGATCCGGGACCTTGTGCAGCGCGAACTCGTCGGCCACGCAGTGGTGTGGCTCGGCGGCCGCGTGTTGTTGCTTGTCACCCCCGCAACGCTGGAGCGCCTGGGCGACGCTTCGAGGCTTTGTCAGGACCTTTTTCTGCGCCGTTCCATCGATTCGAAGGCCTGGATCGGGGGCCGTTGGCTGCTCTTCATGGCTCTTGCGGGAATACTCGCGGTCTTGCTCTTGATGGGGCACAACAGCTCGCGCGCGTTGGTTCAGGCACTCGCCGGTTTGACCATCTTCGGGTTGCTCCTAGCGATCGTGTTGCCACAGCTTTTGCTCGCAGACCTTCGAGCGCTCCTTGAGCGCTACCGGAAACGGCTTCTGGTTCGGCTCCCTGGCATCGTTGACCTCTGGGCAATCGGGCTCGAGTCGGGTCAGTCGGTGGGCGCTGCCTTTGTTCAGGCGGCGTCACAGCTCACCGACCCCCTTACAAAGCCTGTTCAACTCCGGGTGATCCGAGACATGCAAAGCGGCATGAGTCTGAGCGAGTCGCTCAACCGACTTGGCCGGGGACTCGGGATCAAGCCAATCTCGCAGTTGGGAATCATGGTGTCGCTCTCCCTCGCGCAGGGCACACCCCTTGCCGAGCCCATGAAAAACTTCGCATTGCAATTGCGACAGGACCTGTATCTGGCAGCGGAGAACCACGCGATGAAGGCGCCGCTTCGCTTGCTGGTGCCATTGGTGCTTCTTATCTTTCCGTCGACCTTCATAGTCCTACTCTTTCCGGTGCTCTTTCGGGTGCAACAGGAGTTTGCGCGATGAACCAGACCCGACCAAGTGCCTCGAGGCATCCGGGCGGGGCCTTGATCCACAACGCGCACGACCCCCTTGATCGTGTGATGATCGGGCGGCATTTCCAGCCGCCTGAAGGCGTCAGGCTCGAGAGCTTTCTGTCGAGATTGGTGGGGATGAGTCCGTTTGGTAGGCTTGCCAGGTCCAAGCCCTGCGTCTGGGCGTATCTCGACCGTTGCTCAACCATCCACACCCTCACGATGACGCGTCGGCTCGATCTGGTCTGGGTTGACGCTGAGGGCCGGGTGTTGAGGCTTGATCGGGCAGTGCCGCCCTTACGAATGCGTCGTTGCCCCGGAGCACGAGGCGTTTGGGAGCGCCTTCATCAAGGCCCTTCGCAAGGCCGCCAGAAGGGCTTCCCGTCAGGTTTTGGCGCCTTCGAGGCAACAAGGGGCTCTGTTCCCTGCCGAGCGGGTCTCGGCATTCTCCAGCCGTCGCCCGGCACGGCCGATCCGCAAACACGCGGCACGGCCGATCCGCAAACACGCGGCACGGCCGATCCGCAGTTGCACGATCCGGCGGTGAATCGGCAGTCGGGTTGGGGCACCCTCGAGACCCTCCTCGCGCTGCCCATCCTCATGCTGCTTTTTGCCCTGATCTTTCAGGTGGCATTTCTCGGGATTGCGCGACTTCATCTCGGGCACGCCATGCGGGAAGGGCTGCGGCACGCCTCGACTCCCCCCGAACCCGGTCTGGATTCGCGTGCGGGCTCGACAGGTCAAGACCCAGGTAGCCGCTTCGCAAGCGGACTTGCGGACGGATTGGAGGCGTGGGCCCGGTTTTATGGCGACCGTGTCCGCTCCATCCCTACGCATTCGGGCCACTTTACAGGGGGGTCGGGCTGGACCGGACGACTCGACGCTCCAGTGCGTGTCGTCTGGAAGCTTGTCCCGGGCAGACTCTCCTCGGCGCAATTCTCGGCGTCGACCGAGGCGTATGCGGGCGACGGTGCTGCGGCAGCCGACCCATCGGCGCAGCGCGAAGCGACTCTGGGCACGCGCTCGTTCTGGGATGGTGGGTCGCGTCCGGGTACCGACGCGGACAGCCCGGATCACCTTTCTGCGTCGGTGAGCTACGCGGTGCCGCTCAAGGTTCCTCTGGTTGGGGCTGCATTCGCGCGAGCCCTTGGCGCACATCTCGGATGTGATCAGATCTTTCAGGGATCTCAAGGAGCTGGAGGGTGGGGGGCTGATGCGCAGATCGCCGGAGCACCGATCGGGTGGGCCGGGGTTGCCAGAGAGGGCCCTTTTGCTTCCAACAGTTCGGTGCAGCGCAGCTGGGGCTCGCAGGGGCTTTGCTCCGAGGGTGGGCGGTGGCACTGGGTGCTCGGTACCGGGGGGCGGATGGCTGTTCCGCCGAGTCTGTTCTCCCGACGCGATGGGGATAGCGCCGATTCGGGTAGGCTGCCCTCCCCCAGCGTGGGTCAATCGTCAGCATCGGGAGCGGCCTGGGGGGTTGGATCTGCGTCAATCGCCGCATCGCCGTTGAACCTGCCGCCCAACGGTTCCCTGAAGCACGAGGGGTTTCTGGGTTTGACAATGCCCCAGAACGCCTCACCTGTATCGCTCTCGAGTGCGCTGACAGAAGGTGGGGGACTTCGATCCCCTGAGGTGCTTCACCGGCAGTCCATCGGAGGGATCCGCAGTAGCGCCCGAGGCGGCGCTGCGGGAGGAAACACGCCCGTCGGCAGGGTATCGGACTCGATCCGGGCGCTGCTCACCGAGGCTGCTCCGGCTGGGGCCGGGGCGGTTCACTGCCCCCTACAATCCGGTTGAACCGGCTTCGACTTTGATCGGCAGGCGCGATGAAAATTTCAATGATTGGTGCGGGATACGTGGGGCTTGTGACGGGCGCCTGTCTTTCGGACATGGGCAACGAGGTGTTGTGTGTGGACGTGGATGAGGCAAAGATCAATCGCCTCAACAGCGGGGAAATCCCGATCCACGAGCCAGGGCTTGATCAGGTCGTGCAGCGCAATGTTGCCGCCGGACGCTTGCGCTTCAGCGCAGTCCCCGCCGAGGGGGCGCAGTTTGGTGAGATCCAGATGATTGCGGTGGGCACGCCACCCGACGAAGACGGTTCCGCAGACCTCAAGTATGTCCTTGATGCGGCCGCGTGTGTTGCGCAACACATGGATGGCTACCGGTGCATCGTCGACAAGTCCACGGTGCCGGTGGGTACTGGAGATCGTGTCGAGCAGAGGGTGCGCGAGACGCTTTTGCGGCGGGGCGTGGATCACCCCTTCTCGGTCGCCTCAAACCCGGAGTTTCTCAAGGAAGGCGCAGCCGTCGAGGACTTCATGAAACCGGACCGGATCGTGCTCGGTGTGGAGGATGCGCACGCCGAACGCCTGCTGCGGGAGTTGTACGCGCCGTTCCAACGCAACCACGACCGAACGATCCTGATGTCCCGCCGCGCGGCAGAACTCACCAAGTATGCAGCCAACGCAATGCTTGCAACCAGAATTTCTTTCATGAACGAGGTGTCGAGGCTTGCGGACCGGGTTGGGGTGGACATCGAGCAGGTGAGGATTGGCATTGGGTCTGATGCGCGGATCGGGTACAGCTTTCTGTACGCAGGTGCAGGATACGGCGGTTCGTGCTTTCCGAAGGACATCAAGGCGCTGATCCGCACCAGCGAGGATCATGGCTTGCAGCCCTCGCTATTGAACGCCGTTGAGCGCGTGAACGATACCCAGAAACTCGTGTTGGTAAACAAGGCCAGGGCGCGTTTCGGGAGTTTGCGTGGCTTGCGCATCGCGCTCTGGGGACTGTCATTCAAGCCAAACACCGACGACATGCGCGAGGCGGCCTCGCGCACCATCATGGAGGCGCTCTGGGCTGAGGGTGCTTCGGTTGCGGCTTACGATCCGGTTGCCATCGACGAGTGTCGAAGGATCTACGGCGACCGGGATGATCTGGTGCTTGCAGCATCGCCGCTGGAGGCCGTTCGCGGGGCGGATGCCCTGATGCTGGTCACCGAGTGGAAGGAGTTCCGTTCGCCAAACTTCCACGAAATCAAGGCACGGCTGCGTCAACCGTTGATCCTGGACGGAAGGAACCTGTATGACCCTGTTGCCGTTCGCGCAAGGGGTCTCGAGTATTTGGGCATCGGCCGAGGACAGTGACGACGGGGCCCGTGGATTCGGGAGTCTTGTTGCGCTGAATGACGATGGCGCTCACCTTCGAGACGCTGCCCGAGGCGTTTCTGCGACTCGTCGGCAACGAGAGAACGTCTTCGGGGGAGTCGATCGTTTCCCACTGCCGTGAAACGCTCAGGATCCTGGCTGACCTGGGGTTTTCTGGAGCAGGGGAGGGGGCAGGATCAGGCAGAGGTTTGGGGGCGGGGCGTAATACTGGAGCCGGAACCGAAGGCGATCCCGGATCAGAACCCGAGGCGGTGTTTGCGCCGCTCCAAAATGCCGACCTGGCAGGGGAATTCGAAAGAGGGCGGCCGCTTTCGCTGCTGATGTGGGTGGCAGGGGCACTACCTGTGGTGGGAGCGGCGCTCGTGGAGCGCCATGCTGGCTCGAAGTTGCTGGAGCTGGCAACCTCGTTGAGATCACTCCTCCAGTTGCAGTCGCTCAAGCTGAGCGACGGCAAGGCTGCGCTGGCCGAGCGGGAGTTGGTCCGGCAGATGTTCTTCGAGATGAGCAGGGACCCTCGCCTGGTCCTGCTCAGCCTCGCTTCAAGGCTTCAGACCCTTCGCTTTCATGCCGCCTCCGGGATCACACCGGATCCCGACGCGTGTCGGTTCACGCTGCAGATCCTCGCTCCACTCGCCAACCGGCTCGGGCTTGGTCGACTCAAGTGGGAGTTGGAGGATCTGGCGTTTCGCTTTTCCTCGCCACAGCGCTACCGCGAGATTGCGGCCAGCCTCGACGAGAAGCGCAGTCAGCGCGAGGCCTTTGTGGATGGACTGGTGCAGGAGTTGCGGCGAGGCTTGCGAGGCCTCGGTCTGGACCCGCAGGTTAGTGGAAGACCCAAGAACATCTACAGCATCCACCAGAAAATGACGACGAAGTCGGTGGGGTTCGATCGGCTGCTCGATCTCCGAGCCTGCCGTGTAATCGTGGGGAGCGTCGACGGATGCTACACGGCGCTCGACTGGATTCATCAGCGTTTCACGCCACTGCTGGCCGAATTTGATGACTATATCGCCCGGCCAAAGCCCAACGGGTATCGCTCGTTGCATACCGTGGTGTTGCATGACGATGGTCGACCCTTCGAGGTGCAAATCCGCACGCAGGCGATGGATCGCGAGGCCGAGTTTGGCGTGGCCTCGCACTGGGACTACAAGGAGATGAGCACAGGGCTGCGTCGCGATTCGCGGACCGGGCCCGATCGCGACCAGATCTCGTTTGTGCGGAGACTGCTTGCATGGCAGCAGGAAATTGCCCAGGATCCCCTCGAGGGCCCGGCACGGCGAACGATCTTTGTTCTCACGCCGATGGGAAAGGTGCTCGAGTTGCCCCTTGGTGCCACCCCTCTGGACTTTGCCTACTCGATTCACACCGAACTTGGCCATCGTTGCCGCGGTGCACGGGTCGATGAGGTGATGGTGCCGCTCAACACTGCGCTGCGTTCAGGGCAGACGGTTGAGATCGTTGCAGCGCGGCATGTGTCGCAGCGGGTGGAGGCCGCCCCTCCCCGGTCTGCTCCTGGGGTTGCAACGGGTGAGCGGAGAGGCGATCCTGCCGACACTTTCCGGGACACTGGGCAGCAGGTGGGCGCCGGTCTGCGCGGCCCGGGCAACCCGGCAAGGGTGGCGGGATCTGCGGCTGGGGGGGCTGCGGTGCGCCAGGGCGAAAGGCTCGGACCCTCCAGAGATTGGCTCAATCCCCGGCTTGGCTTTTTGAAGACCTCGCGCGCTCGCGCCAAGGTGAGGCAGTGGTTTCACGCGCTCGACGAGGATCGTGACCAGGCGGTGGGTCGCGCACGCCTGATTCGGCTGATGCGCCGTGAGTCTGCGATGGGCGTGTCGCTCGACGAACTTGCGCGCCGGCTCAGGTTTGTCCAGCCGCGAGACCTTTGCATCGCCTTTGCCCGGGATGAGTTGGGCGCGAGGGCCGTTGAACTGTGCCTGCGCCAGGTGAAGGGCGAAGCCTGCTCAGACGTCCCGCGCCTCCAGGAGACCGGCCCTGCATGCGGCCTGGGGCATGGGAAAGTGCGTACCCGTCGCAAGGCTTCAGGGGGAGATGGCGAGGGTAGTGTCAGGGCAGGGATGCTGCACAAGCCCTCCGGGGTGCTGGTCGAAGGGGTTGGCTCACTCATGACGCAAGTGGCACGGTGTTGCAGGCCCGCCCCGCCGGAGGCCATCGTTGGCTTTGTGACCCGGGGAAACGGGGTGTCGGTACACCGTTGCGACTGCCTGACGTTTCGGCGGCTCTTTGAGCGCCATCCGGAAAGACAGATCGGGACGCAGTGGGCCGACCGCTAGGTACTCAGGATGCCCGCTTTCCTGGTCTGAAGGCGGCACAAACGGCTGGATCCGTGTCGACGAAGGGGGCGCCGATCAGGTCGAGGCAGTAGGGCACTGCGGCGAAGACGCCCGGGACAAGGATGCTCCCGTTGGCGTCACGAAGTCCCTCCAGTGTTTCGGCAATAGCCTTGGGCTGACCGGGCAGGTTGACGATCAGGCACGTGTGTCCATCGGGTAACTCGCGCAGACCGGCAAACTGCCTGGACAGGATCGCAGTGGGTACGAAACGCAGGCTGATCTGACGCATCTGTTCGCCAAAGCCCGGCATTTCACGGGTGCACACGCCAGCAGTTGCTTCCGGGGTCACATCACGGCGCGCCGGACCGGTGCCGCCTGTGGTGAGAACAAGGTGGCAACGCAGCGCATCGCAAAACTTCCGCAGCGTGGATTGGATCGTGTCGAGGTCGTCTGGGATCAGTGCGGTTTCAAAAGTGCGTGGGCCGATCAGGCAACGCTCGAGCCATTCCTTGAGTGCTGGAAGGCCCCGGTCGGTGTAGACGCCCTGGCTTGCCCTGTCACTGACCGAAATCAGTCCGATGCGCAGCAACCGGATCGGTTGCGCAGGCGCTGGCGCGGCTTCGCGGGGCTCGTCGTTGCGATCTTCGTGTGACATGTTGGGCTCCTCAGTGCGCTGTTGCAGCAAGCCTAAGGTACTCCGGCGCGAAACGGCATTGTTACGCGGAGCACTGCCTCGAGCAGCTTCTACGGGTCTGCAGGATGCGAAGCACCTCCCCGAACCGGAAGGGTCGAAACCTTGGAACGCTTGCGTGTTTGCGACGATCTTGGCGGCAGCATCTGTTGGAGTGCTTCGGCGACCGGAGTGGGATCAATGCCTCGCATCAGCTTTCCGATGAGTTGCAGCTGGCGCCGTCGCGCCTCCCGCTGACGTATGTGCTGGCAGGCGAGGATTGCGTCGCTGAGCCTTTCGGGCAACCCCAGCCTGCGGATCTGCTCCTCTCGGAGTTCCACGATGCGCGCACCGAGATCCTGAAGCGCATGCATCGCAGCCTTGCGGAAGGTTTTGCTGGGCTTGACCGGATTCCAACTTTCGATGGTCATGCG
>Ga0194126_10005438_pt1 | contig 18751 bp, 17 predicted proteins | sample TA2KigC150mmetaG_FD_148641 | JGI IMG/M metagenome (GOLD analysis project Ga0194126, IMG submission 148641) | Freshwater microbial communities from Lake Tanganyika, Tanzania - TA2015035 Kigoma Deep Cast 150m | ecosystem: Environmental > Aquatic > Freshwater > Lake | place: Tanzania: Lake... | reverse complement strand
AAAATCTCCTCCTTATTATAGTGCTTTAAAATAATGAATCCGTAACAGATTGTCAAGGCAGAGTTTCTATTGATTCTGAAAGCTTGAGATATTGATTCTCTCATGCCATAATTAATAGACTTAAAAATCTGTCAATACATTAACTGAAAGAGAATGAAAAGAGGAGGGCTTGTTGGAGCTTTACAGGCAGACAATTTCTGAGTTAAGAGACCTTCTTGATAGAAAAGAAGTCTCTGTTAAGGATATAGTCAGCTCTATTTATCAGAGGATAGATGCTGTTGAAGAGAAGGTAAAGGCATTTGTGACCATCACAGAAGATAAAGCGATAGAGATGTCTGAAGAGGCTCAGAAGAAGATTGATTCTACGGAGACACAAAGCAGCAAATCTTTACTCGGAATTCCTGTTGCCATAAAAGATAATATGTGTACAAAGGGCATCCGCACAACGTGCTCGTCAAAAATACTCCATAATTTTATACCTCCATATGAAAGCACCGTGACATCAAGACTCATCGAGCAAGGGTATGTCCTCATCGGAAAGACAAATCTGGATGAATTTGCAATGGGTTCATCAACAGAAAACTCAGGATTTCATGTTACAAGAAATCCATGGGATTTAGAGAGAGCACCGGGAGGTTCAAGCGGTGGCTCTGCTGCAGCAGTTGCGTCAGATGAATGCATTGCAGCACTCGGTTCAGATACAGGGGGCTCGATCAGACAACCAGCTTCTCTATGTGGAGTGGTAGGGTTGAAACCAACGTATGGTCGTGTGTCACGATATGGGCTTGTTGCCTTTGCCTCATCTCTTGACCAGATAGGGCCGATTACAAAAAACGTGAGAGACGCTGCGATTTTAATGAATATAATCTCAGGCCATGACCCGTTCGATTCTACATCAGCACCCCTGCCAGTGCCTGATTTTACCGCAGTCATCGGCAGTGACATAAAAGGGATACGAATAGGGATTCCGAGAGAATATTTCATCGAGGGAATGGATAAAGAAATAGATACTTCGATAAAAGATGCAATCAGAAAACTTGAATCACTTGGTGCAATTCCTGTCGAGGTATCTCTGCCCCATACCGGATATGCAGTTGCAACATATTATGTCCTCGCTACATCTGAGGCCTCATCTAACCTTGCACGATATGATGGCGTAAAATATGGCTTGAGGGCAGAAGGTAAAGACCTTATTGATACGTATATGAATTCAAGGGCACAAGGGTTTGGTGCTGAAGTCAAAAGGAGGATAATGCTCGGCACGTATGCCCTCTCATCCGGATACTATGAGGCATATTACAGGAAGGCACAACAAGTAAGAACGTTGATCAAAAAGGATTTTGAAGACGTCTTTAAGGTTGTTGATGTCATTGTCACTCCTACCTCACCAACTTCTGCATTTAACATTGGAGAAAAGACTGCGGATCCGCTTCAGATGTATCTCTCGGATATATTCACGATTTCGGTGAACCTTGCTGGAGTGCCGGGGATTTCTATACCCTGCGGATTTACGTCAAATAATCTGCCGATCGGGTTACAGCTTATCGGAAAACATTTTGATGAAGAGTCTATTTTAAAACTCGCCTCTGCATATGAACAGGCAACCGATTGGCACATGAGGATACCCAATCTATGAAGGACGTAGATAGTATCAACGTCTTGAAATACGAGGCAGTTATCGGGCTTGAGGTTCATGCACAGATGCTCACCGATACAAAGATATTCTGTGGCTGTTCCACAAAATTCGGCTCAGAGCCAAATACACAGACATGCCCAGTATGTATCGGGATGCCGGGCGTACTTCCTGTTCTGAATAAAAAAACACTTGAGTTTACTATAAAAACAGGTCTCGCAATGAACTGCAACATTCCTTCATATAGCAGGTTTGCAAGAAAAAATTATTTCTATCCTGACCTCCCAAAGGGATACCAGATAAGCCAGTACGAGCTTCCGATATGCGAGTATGGATATGTCGAAATTGTTAAGGACGTTGATACTATCTACGTCCTTAATGATGGAGAAACAAAAAAAATAGGCATTACCAGAATACACATGGAAGAAGATGCGGGCAAGAATATACACGAATCCGCCTCATCCGCCCGAGGCGGAGGATCAGGCGGAGGTAATTACAGCTTTGTGGACTTAAACAGGGCTGGAGTTCCACTTATGGAAATCGTCTCTGAACCGGACATCAGAAGTCCTGATGAGGCTGTAGAGTATATGAAAAAGCTAAGAACGATTCTGCGTTATCTTGGAGTTTGTGATGGAAATATGGAGCAGGGCTCTTTAAGGTGTGATGCAAATGTATCTGTGAAGCCTGCGGGACAGAAGGAATTCGGAGTGAAGACAGAGGTAAAGAATCTTAATTCTTTTAAATTTGTGGGAAAGGCCCTTGACTATGAGATAAGACGCCAGATAAAGGTCTTAGAAGATGGAGGAAAGGTTGTGCAGGAGACACGGTTATGGGACTCAGAGAGAGGAATAACCGAATCTATGCGGATAAAAGAAGAGGCACACGACTACAGGTATTTCCCTGAACCAGATCTTGTACCAATAGTAGTTGACCAGAGATGGTTAGATGAGATAAGAGCATCTCTTCCAGAGCTCCCTGATATAAAGAGAAAAAGGTTTGTATCAGAATACGGGCTTCCTGAACATGATGCTGATTTGCTCACTTCGGAAAAATCAACTGCTGAGTTTTTCGAAGAGGCAGTTAAACAAGGAGCTCATCCAAAAAATACAAGCAACTGGATTATGACAGGAGTTTTTAATTACCTTAAAGAACATGACAAAAAAGAGATAAGTGAAACGCTCCTAAAACCTATACATCTCGTTAACTTATCAAAACTTGTAGAAACAGCCGAAGTAAGTGGAACCATGGCAAAGACAACAATTTTATATGAAATTTTCGATACCGGTAAGATGCCCGAGGAAATCGTAAAAGAAAAAGGACTGGTCCAGATAAGTGACACAGGCGAGATAGAAAAAGCTGTTGATGACGTCATTGCAAAACATCCAAAAGAGTTTGAGAGGTTCAGGGCTGGTGAAGAAAAACTCATCGGATTCTTTGTCGGTCAGGTAATGAAAATGACCAGAGGCAAAGCAAACCCTCAGATGGTAAATGAGCTCCTGAAAAAGAAATTGTCATAGAACAACTTTACTTTGATTAAAATTTAAGGGCAGACATACTTAAAAACCTTTTCAAAGCAACAATATTTTATTATGATACACATGACAACCCCCCTAAATCCCCCCTTGGTAAGGGGGGATTATAGGGGGGTGCATTTTAAATAAAGGCATGCTGGCCATTATAAAGGACAATAAGGTGTTGCTGGAAAAGCTTTTTCAGCACATCTGCCCTTCAAAGAAAAAATTGTTTTGAAATTTGCAGGTTGACATAAATTGTGAAAAGGGGAGAATAACTATGGTGGAATTAGGACAGATTGACAGGCCAGATGCAGAAAGTTTTGCGGGTAAAAGAAAGCTCTATTGTGTCGCAAATGTCTATCCCATTGAAGATGCACCAGATGACTACAATGACCTTGTGAATAAATACTGGGATGATGTAGCTCAGCAGATAGAAAAGATTGAGGTTGCCGGGAAGATAAAAAAGATATTCTGTGAACTTATTTACCTGCAAGGTGATGCGGCACTCAATATATTGTCTAAGATTAATGAGCGAATCACCGAGATCATTAAAAAGAAGTTAGACGAGGGAAGCACTTTATTCCCATTGGAAAGTAAAGAAATATTTGGACCTTTTACAGACTGGGCCAACTGTCTCAGAGTTGTATTTACTAAAGAGGTGTTTACTAAAGTCCTTGAGTTTTATACTGAGTTTTCAAACAAAAGGCTTCAGCAGATCCTGAACGTAATAGACACGAACCTCTCGGAAGCAGAAGCAGGTCTGCTCATCATGAAAGACGAAGACAGGGTAAAGCTCCAGTTCACCCGAGACATAGAGGTATTTTTAGTCACACCTCCATCATATGACGACATCATGAGATGGTTCAGGGAGAGGTTTGGCAAGCAATCAGCAGAGTAGAGTAAGAAAATCAAACTTAATGTATTATAAAGTATATGGAGAGATGTCCGAGAGGCTGAAGGAGCACGACTGGAAATCGTGTGTGGGGTCTAAAAGCTTCACCGAGGGTTCAAATCCCTCTCTCTCCGCCATCCTGTTTTTTTGCAGCCAGGAAACGGCACTATGCAATAGATATGTGTGAACCCCGTCAGGTCCGGAAGGAAGCAGCGGTAAACATTTTATCTGTGTGACATAGGACGTCGTTTCCTGGCTGGAGAAAGACAGGGAAGAAAAGACATGAGTTATTTAGTATTAGCAAGGAAATGGAGACCTCAGGGGTTTGATGACCTTATTGGTCAGGAACCCATAATCCGCATCCTTAAAAACTCAATTGATCAAGGAAAGGTTGCACATGCCTATCTCTTTTCCGGCCCGAGAGGCGTGGGGAAAACCTCCACTGCGAGGATACTCGCAAAGGCATTGAACTGTAAAGACGGACCAACATCTACTCCATGTGGTTCATGTATATTTTGTACATCAATAACCGATGGTTCTTCTTTCGATGTAATGGAAATAGATGGTGCATCGAACAACAGTGTGAACGACATAAGAGACCTCAGGGAGAGAGTAAAGTACGTCCCTTCTGGCGGAAGATATAAGGTCTATATTATAGATGAATCTCACATGCTCTCAGATGCCGCGTTCAATGCGCTCTTAAAAACCCTTGAAGAACCACCTCCCCATGTGATATTCGTCCTGGCGACAACCGCTCCGAAAAAGATACCTTCAACGGTACTCTCACGCTGTCAGCATTTACCCTTCAGGAGGATACCCAGCCAGAAGATAAAGGAAAGGCTTAAAAAAATATCAGATGAAGAGGGCATCACTATTTCCGGGCCAGCGATCGAAATGATCGCAAGGGCTGCTGATGGAAGCCTGCGGGACTCACTCACAATCCTGGATCAGATATCTTCCTTCTCATCTGAGATAAAAGAATCTGATGTGAAAGACCTGCTCGGGATTGCAGACTTCGGACTTCTCTCTCAGATTTCTATAGCATTGATCGAAGGCAATAGAGAGGAGATACTGAAGATTATAGGCGAGCTGGTTGAAAAAGGCACAGATATTAAATCGTTTACAAAAGAGCTCGTACAGTTCTTCAGGGACCTGTTAGTGGTAAGTGTGATGAAAAAACCCGAGGAGGTACTTGATGTAAGCAAAGAGGAGACAGAAGTAATAAATGATATTATCAGCAGGACATCCGAAGACCAGCTTACCCTTATACTCTCAGAAATAATGAAGACAGAGACTGATGTGAGAATTGCATCATCGCCACGGCTTGCCCTTGAGATGTCCCTCTTAAAGGCAAGTTTTTTGAGCGAGATGAAACCTCTCAAGGAGATTATGGAAAACTTAGAGTCCTATGGAGAAATGAAACACCTCGATACGAAAAAAAAACAGATCGAACCGGATCAAATATGGGAACAGGCAATAAAAAAGATTGATGCTCCTCTTGCCTCAAAATTATCACGGGCAAAGTTCACGCTCGCGGGAGATACCCTGACTATTATCTTTAATGGCACCGACTCACTTTTTGTTGACTCTATTAAAAAAAATATGGAAGCAATAAAACAGATTTTTTCAGAGGAACTTGGAACCAGGGTTACATTAAAGATAGAGACGGTAAAAGAAAATAAAATTACGAAAAAAGACCTTAAGGAAAAAGTACTGGAAGAGCCAATTATTAAAGAGGCTCTCGAGCTTTTTGAGGGAAGAATCGTAGATGTCACACCGATTGAACATAAAGAATAAATACAAAGATTATTCGTCATTCCCCGACTTGATCGGGGAATCCAGAAAATACTCCTGGCTGGATTGTCCGGTCAAGCCGGACAATGACAGAAATAAAAAACAAGGTAACCCTGTAGAAGTGCAAGTTAAATATGATAGACTGGGTTTGATATTTCTATAAACGGAGGATGATATGTCGAAAAAGATGCTCGGAGACTTAATGCGTGAGGCCCAGAGGCTTCAGACAGAAATGATGAAGATGCAGGAAGAGGCTAAGAAAAAAACCGTTGAAGCAACAGCAGGTGGTGGCATGGTTGTTGCCGTTGCAAGCGGCGCTGGTGAACTCATATCTTTAAAAATCGAAAAGGACGTGGTAAACCCTGATGACATCGAGATGTTACAGGATCTTATCATCGCTGCAGCAAATGAAGCGTTACGACGCGCACACGAGATGGTCAATGAGGAAATGTCAAAACTAACAGGAGGACTGCAGCTTCCAGGATTGGGAGGACTGGGAAGTTTGCTAAAATAATCAATCAGATGCACGATACATGATGCACGATGCATGACTCTCCTGTTCTTAATATCGCGTATCCTGAATCTTGCATCTTGTATCATTACTTAATTTATGGCACAGGGTATTATTGAAAATCTCATAACCGAATTAATAAAACTTCCTGGTATAGGGAGAAAGACTGCACAGAGGCTTGCATTCTTTATACTCGCGATGTCTGAAGAAGACGTAAAAGGTATATCAAGGGCAATCAATGAGGTTAAGGAAAAGGCACGGTTCTGCAGTGAGTGTTTTAATATTGCAGAGAATGAGATATGCAGCATATGCAGTAACAGCTCAAGGGACAGAAACAAACTCTGTGTTGTAGAGGAACCAAGTAATATACTCGTCATTGAGAAGTCAAAGGGCTTTAATGGGCTCTACCATGTCCTTCTTGGAGCACTCTCTCCGATAGATGGCGTGACTCCTGACAAGCTCAAGATAGAAAAACTCATCGAAAGGGTCAAGAAAAATGAGATAAAAGAGATTATTCTTGCAACGAATCCAAACACCAAAGGAGAGATGACCGCTCAGTATATAAGGGAACTATTAAAACCGTTCAATGTGAAGGTCACCCGTATCGCCTATGGCCTCCCCATGGGTGCAGACATCGAGTTTGCAGATGAGGTCACCATGAATAAAGCCCTTGAGGGAAGAAGGGAAATGTAACCTCTCCCATAATATAAGAAGTCAACCAGTAACCTGACAGCAAAGGACTATTTCTCATGAAAATCTCGGTGAAGGTTAAGCCTAATGCGAAGCAGGAACGTCTTGAGAAAATAGACGAAAAAAATTTCTCTGTCTGGGTAAAGGAAAAGCCTCAGGAAGGGAAAGCAAATCAGGCAGTAATAAAGATTCTATCTGACTATTTTGGTGTTGCCAAATCTGAGGTAATCTTATTGAAAGGCCAGACCTCAAGGCAAAAGATTTTTGAAGTGCAAAGTACACCTATAATTCGTTCTTGACTGCTATCCTTAAGGTTAAATCTATCTTTTATTTACATTGTAATACAATATTGTATTATAATGTAATCATTATGAAGATTTATAATGAAAGAGATATCAAATACCCCGAGATCTCTACATAGTAATCAATTATTTTATTTCAGTTTCTTGCAGAGTTCTGCCACGCGAGCACCAAGTTTGAATGCATCAGAGGCTGTTCTCTCATCAGGTGCACCGACACAGGCAACCCCATAGTGGCCAGAGGCACTCATGGGATCTCCCACTATTATCATGCCGTAGATGAGCATGCATTGCAGTATGGACATGATGGTGGTCTCTTTCCCACCTGTATGATGTCCACCTGTGGCAAAGGCAGCTCCTACTTTGTTTTCCATCTTACTCCGTGTACCCACGAATTCATCAAAGACCCTCTTGAGATCAGCGGCCATGACTCCAAAATAGACAGGTGAACCAGCGATGATTCCCGCAGATCCCAGAAAATCCTCTCTGGTAACCTCCTTCGTACTCTTAAGAACTGCCTTTACTCCTGCTGATTCAACACCTTTAGCTACCTCTTTTGCGAGTTTCTTCGTATTACCTCCCTTAGAATAGTAAAGCACCAAAACCTGCATCATTATCCTCCTTTTATCGCCATCCTCACGATTGTTTATTGAAAAAATCAATGATCCTTTGAACAAGCAATTTCTTATCGTATACCATGGCTTCTTTTTCAGCCTCTTCAAAAAGAACTTTCTTTTTTATACTGGGTTGAGGAACATCTCTCAGTTCCAATTTTGATAACACATTCGGGGTATCGAGAAACCGTGAAACTTTATTAAATTGAGTGATACCACCCCTTGTGCCTTCATGATGCAATGAGAGGAAAAGGTGTTTTCTCGCCCTGGTAATGGCCACATAAAATAGACGGCACTCTTCCTCAATCTCATCCTCGTGATCTAAGGCAAAGCTCACCGGCAACACTCCATCCGTGAGACTTATTAAGAATACACACTCCCATTCCAGACCTTTTGCTGAATGGATTGTAGATAAGGTGAGCGGCTTTTCCTCTTCCTTCGTTTCCGGTTCAACTCTCCAGACCCCTCTTTCAGGTGGTTCAATTGCAAAGTCCTCTAATAGTTCTTCCAGTGAATCATATCTCATTGATATCTGTCTCAATGCTTCTAAATCATTGAGTCTTAAGTGCCAATCATCAAATTTGTCTATTAATATCGGATCGTAATACTCAAGAATAATGCCGAATTTTTCTCCCACATCTATTTTTTCATCACAAGCTTCCCTTAATGCTGACGCCAGTTTTGCCAACCCCTCAGAATATCTGAACCCTTTATTGTATTTATGAAACACTGTGTCCAGAATCTCGCTAAGTGATACAGACGTGATAATTTCTTCCAAAATTCGCTCTGCTGTCCTCGGACCTATTCCTTCAATAAGCATGAGTACCCGATTCCAGGCCAGCTCATCTTTTGGATTTGCGATTACTTTAAGATGTGCCATCACGTCTTTTACATGAGCTGTTTCATAAAATTTCAGTCCACCGAATACTTCATAGGGGATATTTCTCCTGCTTAATTCAGCCTGAAGGGGGATCGAGAGATAGGAAGAACGAAACAGAACGCACTGGTGGCCTAACACAATACCCTCATCCCTCTGTTTTTTGATCTGCTCTGCTACCCATTCAGCTTCTTCATACACATCCTTGAAAAATAGTAAGTGCGGCTTCTCGCCTATCTGCTTTCTTGCTGAGATAAGACATTTGGAATATTTATTTTCCATGTTTTCAAGCACCGCATTCGCAACGTCTAAAATAGACTGGGTACTTCTATAATTTTCTTCCAGTTTGATTATCTTGCATTCCGGAAATTTTTTTGGGAACTCCATGATATTTTCATGAGACGCTCCTCTAAACCCATAGATACTTTGTGCATCATCTCCAACCACCATCACATTCTTGTGACTCTCCGCTAATAAATAAGTGATGTCTCCCTGTAACTTGTTGGTATCCTGATACTCATCAACCATTATGAATTTATATTTTTGGGAAAGGCGGAGTCTGATATCTTGATTTTCCAACAGGAGCGTGAGGTAAATGAGTAAATCATCATAATCCAGGTAGTTTTTCTTAATCTTATATTCCGTATATGCTTTTCTCAGATTTTCTATATCAGGGGCATATTCGAGAAAATGAGGGTATTCTTTTTTCAGTACTTCACTCACAGAGATATTTTTATTGACGGACATGCTAAGGATATTCTTCAACGTATCTTTTCTCGGAAATCTTTTTTCTTTCTCGAAGAAACCGAGCCTCGTACAACATCGGTGAATCGCTTCTTCGGCATCACCTTCATCAAGAACAGAGAATGAATCAGGGAATCCCATGGCTTTTGCATATTTTTTTAATACCTTGTACGCAAATGAATGGAACGTACCACCTTCGACATTTTTGCATCTGGGGTCATGCTTTGCAGCACGTGCGAGCATTTCATGAGCAGCTCTTCTTGTAAAGGTTAAAAGCAGGATAGAATTTGGACTCATTTTGTTCTGTACAAGATGTAAGACCCGATATTCGATAACTCTTGTTTTACCGGATCCCGCACCCGCAATAACAAGAACAGGTCCGTGGATTGTCGTAACCGCAGCAAACTGCGAAGGATTCAGTTGTCTTTTGATATCAACCATTGCTATTCCTTATCTTGCCATTCCAAGGGCATCTCTGGTCATTCTCTCAGCTGTTTCAAACACAGCCTGTTTGCCCTCTTCTGTTCTTGCTTCTATATAAAACCTTACTTTAGGCTCAGTGCCTGACGGTCTTATCATAAGCCATGAGCCATCATCAAAAACCAATTTTATGCCGTCCTCGGTTATCACATTCTTCACAGTCCTGCTGATCTTCCCCATAGGAACGACAGTTCCTTTCTTATAATGTTCCCCGATAACCGAAATCTTTTTTATAAGAGGTTCTCCCACAAGGGTCGGATCCACAGAGATGCCTGAACGGTCAGGATAGTAGTATCCGAATTCATCCATTAAGTCCTTGAGATACTCACTCAGATTCTTGCCAGTAACTGCCATCATCTCTATGGCAAGAAGTAGACCAAATATGGCATCTTTTTCGAGTATGTGGTTATATGCTGATATACCGTCTGACTCTTCAAAGGCAACTATCGCCCTTTCACCGCCTATGGCGGAGGATGTTTTGAGCATATATGGCCTGAAGTTTTTAAATCCGACCTTTGTTTCCTTTACAGGCACTCCCAGTTTCTCTGCGATTGCATTCACAAAATTGCTCGTTCCGACTGATTTTGCGACAACACCGGGAATCTTTTTATGTACATGAAGAAAATGGAATGCCATTGCTCCGAAATAGTTCATCGGTATCTGTATGCTTCCATCAGCATGCCTGATACGGTCACCATCAGGGTCCATCACTACACCGAGTTTGAATCTCGCATTGCTCTCCTTCAAGACTTTTTCAACTCCCTGCATATTTTTCTCAGAAGGCTCTGGAGCGATACCACCAAAAAGAAAATCTTTCTCTGTTCTCAGATATTTTATATTTTTGCATTCACCGAGAATCCTCTCAATGCGTCCCCTTGTTGAACCGTGCACATTATCAACACAAATAATGCAATCTTCCCTGTTTACAAAATCACGGATCTTCTCGATATCCAGTGTCTTCCTCTCTTTTATAAATTGGATATAAAGCCCGGTAAGGTCTATTTTTTCTCCCTTCTCAGGTTTTACCGGTTTAATAATAGACAATTTATCCATCATCCTGTTCGAGATCTCTTCAATTTTCGTCGTAATCTCAGTGCCTGCAGGGCCTCCATCCGAAGGGTTGAACTTGAAACCAGAATAGTTTGCAGGGTTATGTGAAGGAGTGAGGTTAATAGAACAGGCTGCATGTACCATCTCAATACCTGCTGAAAACTCCGGCGTAGGAGCCTCTCCTGCATACCATGTTTTGATTCCGTCTTTTTGAAGAAGCCCTATAACTTCCATGGCAAACTCAGGGCCGAGAAAACGATTGTCGTGTCCGACAATAACTCCACGTTTTTGAATCTCCTCAAAGCCTGATACTCCCATTGCCTTCATCACAGAACTGTTATTGCCTTTAAACATTTCTATAATAGCTGAGGTCACCCCACGCACATTGTTGAAGGTGAAATCAGATCCTGTTTCACCCCGCCATCCAGATGTGCCGAATACTACATGTGTAGGGTTTGTGTTCTCTCTTGCGAATTTTTCTATGACAGACAGTAATCCCTTGTTTCTAAGAACATCTGACATTATTGCTTTCCAGCAAGAGGCAGCATTCTCAAATCTCTGGGTCATTTACCCCTCCTTCAATGAATGTAATTAACCACTACCTTTAAAGAATATATTACTCAAAGCATTAATCGAAAACAGAATTGGAGGCATGGATTGATTCTTCAGTGGGAGATTAATAAAAAAGCACCGCCTTTATTTTTTATCATTTAAATAATCACCGAGGAGTCCCCTGCTGTGTTCGTTCTCGTGGCAGTAAACGCAGAGATTTTCCCAGTTAGATCCGTCGAGAGGATTATGAAGGCGATTTCCGTCTTTATGATGTACGGTAAGAAGATGCCTGTCCTTAAAATCAAACTCCCTTCCACATTTCGCACAGATAAGGCCGTGAATCTTCAGGGACCTCTCTCTGTAATCAATGGCAGTGGTACTATCCTTTTTTAATTCTTTCACGATATCGGCAACAGATTTATCACTGGCTGTCTTTTTATATCGTGGTCTCTCGTATCTTCCGTAACGCTTCTCGCTCATTGCTCACCTCTCTATAATTTAAAACAAAGGCAATCTAAATTCAATTATTCTCATTGCTAAGATAACAACAATTTTTCTTAGATAAGAGTAGAATGCTTATATTTCCTAAATCTTCAGTTTCTTTAAATTCTCAGAAACAATAGCAGGGAACTTTTTTGCATAGTTTAAAATAAGATTCCTTGATAAAGGTTTAAGGTTCAATTCATCCAGGTCCAGAGTTGTCTTTCCTTTCGTACTCATATACACCAGATCAAGAAATGCTTTCTCTGGTCTCGCAATATATACACCATCTTTTAGCTCAAAGCCAAAAAACAGTTCTTTCTTTATCTGTCTGAACTCTACTAACCGATTGAGGAGCGTTATTTTTTTTGTCTTTTTTGTCGTGGCAAACGTGAGTGCATATGGTATGAGGGTTAATATCCCATATTTTGAAAGAGCAGATTCAAAGGATAAATAGCTCGGTACATACAACTGTGCAGCTATCTTCTCCACTGGAATAGTTCCTTCATTCAGGACATACACTCCTTTTGTAATCCTTTCGAGGATTCCCTTTTTTACCCATCTATTTAAAAATACATATAGACTATCTCTTTCAAGAGAGGTAATCTTTTCGAGGTCATAAATGGTATAGTAAGATTTACCAATTTTCCTCAACGTTTTAATAAACTCAATGTCTTTCATTATAAATTCTCAATTACATTCCAATAGGCAGAAGGAAGATATTTTCTTAAGTCCCTTCTTAACACCTTTTTAGATAAAGCAACTTGAGGTTTTGAATAAGGGATTTTTAATCTCTGACATAGAAACCATATATCAAAAAAATCCTTTGGTTTTGCTCTCCCCTTTACACAGTCAAGTTTGTCTTTATATATTTGTTCAAGCTGTGCAACATTACCAACTACCTGAAAAAGAGATGAAGGTGAACTGATCAGTCTTAATTCATATTCATAGCTCTTTAAAATCCGTCTTGAAATTTCGATCTTAATCCTGAAAGGCATCGGCAGATAGCTCTGGGTAATCTTAATCTCTGAGAGATAGGTGTAATACTTTTCAGCTACATCTGTCAGTGAAGCTTCTTTATATGGCAATACCAATTTTTTGATGAACCCTTCAAACTTATTTTTGAAAACATCCTTTGTGAGGGAAAAGTCTAAATCTTCAGAGAATCGTGGTGAACCGTAAACAAGTCTGAGGGCAGTACCTCCCTTAAATATAAGATACTTCCCATAGGTTGACTCAAAGAGTCCTTTTAAAAATAAAATCTCCCAGGATTCCCGCACTATCTGGGTAATATCAATCTTCGATTCACCAGACAATTTTTCTGCTATGCTTTGTTCCATTATTCTTAACAAATATGTTAAGAATTTGAGAACATGAAGTCAAGACTTTTACTTAAATGGGCGAGGACATAAGCTACAAAACAAGATAACAAACTACGGAATTAAAAATAAAAAGCATATAGAATTTTCAGAAATAACTTTAAGCTATAATATTTTTAAGGTGAAGTGTTTTGAAAAAGAAACCGAAAGAACCTTTTATCCCTCCTGAAAGGCATGAGACTACCCGTCAGAAAATAATCTCTGTCCTTGAGGGGCAGACTCTTTCTGCGAAGGACATATCTGCTAATGTCATGGTCTCTGAAAAAGAGGTGTATGAGCATCTTGAGCATATCCAGAAGACTCTTAACAAAAAAGACCGTAATCTCATTATCATACCTGCTGAATGTAAAAAATGCGGCTTTGTATTCAGAAAAAGGGACAGGCTTAAGAAGCCCGGTAAATGCCCTGTATGCCGAAGTGAATCAATACAGGAGCCACTCTTTTCAATAAGGAAACACAGTTAGTCTGTTTAAATCGAAAAATGCAATAGAGCAGGCATAGGTGCAGAAAAAGCTTTACCAGCAGCACCTTTGTAAGACATTTAATATCCCAGTAGCATGCATTTTTTCAGACAACAAGGACTGATATCCTTTAATACCCAAATTCTGCTTTGTAAAGGTTTTTATGTGCCTATGCCTGCTACAATTATCAGAATAATGCATTATTCTGGTTAAATCGAAAGCCTCCTTTCAGATATCCCAGCAAATAATTTCAGCTTCTCCATCATCGAGGCAAAACTTGACGGTGTCAAAGATTGCGGACCATCAGAAAAAGCATGTTCAGGATGAGGATGTACCTCGATCATCAGGCCATCTGCACCAGCAGCTATCGCAGCAAAAGACATGGGAGCCACATACCTGTAATTTCCTGTTGCATGGGATGGGTCAACTACAACAGGCAGATGGGTCTTCTCCTTCAACACCGGAATCGCAGAGAGATCGAGAGTATTTCGTGTCGCAGTCTCAAAGGTGCGGATGCCGCGTTCGCAAAGAATTACTGACTGGTTTCCCTCACTCATTATATACTCAGCACTCATCAGCAGTTCCTGAATAGTCATAGACATCCCGCGTTTTAACAGAACTGGTTTTTGAAGCTGACCAAGTTTTTTCAAAAGCTCAAAGTTCTGGGCATTCCTCGTCCCTATCTGGAGGATATCTGCATACTCAGCAACAAGCTCTGCGTTTTCAGGATTCATAACTTCAGTAATGATAGGGAGTCCCGTAGCCTCTCTGGCTTTTGCAAGGAGCTTCAATCCCTCCTCTTTCATGCCCTGAAAGGAATAAGGAGATGTTCTTGGTTTAAAAGCTCCTCCTCGCAACACTTTCGCACCTGCCTTTTTTACCGCAGCTGCCACCTCTATAATCTGATCCTCGTTTTCTACTGCACATGGCCCTGCCATGACAATGATATCTTTATCACCTATGGCCACGTTATCACTGATTTTAATTGCACTCGACTCTTTTTTAATCTCTCTTGAGGCCAGTTTATAAGGTTTGAGTATAGGAATTACATTTTCCACACCCTGCATCGACTCGATTGACTGGAGAACCACTTTTCCCCTCTCATCCCCGACTGCGCCTATCACATCTCTCGTTGTACCATGAATGACATGAGGTTTATACCCGAGTTCCTTGATTTTTTTGATCACCTCATCTCTCTCACGCTTTGTTGCGCCTGCTTTCATCACGATGATCATTTTGTTCTCTCCTTTCGTTTTAGCCGAAAACTTAAAAAGGCTGGAGAGCTTTCCCCAGCCTCTAATTTTTCACATTAAAATAAAAAAGCCGGGGTAACTCTTCGTCTACCCTCGGCTTTCGGTTGGTTTATAGTGTTAGTTCTGTCTATCCCTCACACTCAACCCTTACCTCGGGTAGACGGCATAAAGTAAAAGCCGTACCAAAAGTAAAAGTGGAAATATGAGAAATAGATGGTATCCATGTATATTTTTTAACAGATTTTACAAATGAATGTCAAGTATTCACACCATCCCTTTACTGCTTATTTTCTCACCCCATTTTTCTGCCTTATAAAGAATTCCTAACTCATCAGCAGTCATAAGCTTTCCCTCATTCACCACAATCTTTCCATCAACCATTACCATTTCCATATCTGATGGTCGCATTGAGTACACGATGTTGGAGTAAATGTTGTACATTGGGGTAAGATGGGGCTTCTTGAGATCCGCCATCACAATGTCCGCTGATTTCCCTTTTTCAAGACTCCCTGTGACTTTTCCGAGACCCAGAACCTCAGCACCCCATCTCGTTGCCATGAGAAGGGCTGTTTTTGCATCAAGGGCAGTAGGATTATTTGAAAGCGCCTTATGAACCTTTGCGGTAGTGGACATTTCACTTAGGACATTCAGATCATTATTGCTTGCGGCACCATCAGTGCCAAAGGTTACCTTTACCCCTGCCATGAGCATAGTGACCACAGGTGCAAATCCTGATGCGAGTTTCAAGTTGCTCTCCATGCAGTGAGAAACACCGACCTTTCTCTTTGCGAGCAATTCTATCTCGTTTTCCTCAACCCATGTGCAATGGGCTGCTAAAACAGTTTCATCCAAAAAACCAATTGATTCTAAATATTCCACAGGTCTTTTATTAAATTTTACAATAGTATCCCCAACTTCCCACTCTATCTCTGAAAGGTGAATATGAACAGGGATACCAAATTTTTCAGAGAGTGCCTTGGCCCGTTTCAATGTCTCAGGACCACAAGTGTATGGAGCGTGAGGAGCAATACAGGGAGTTATCAACCTGTCACCTTTCCAACCCTTTATAAAAGACTCTGCATTGGCAAAATACTCATCTGTAGTACTCGCAGATTTTGTCGGAAAATCAAGGATACCAACACCAAGCACAGCCCTCATCCCTATTCTTTTTGTCGCCTCACCCGCTGCATCTTCATAGAAGTACATATCATTGTATGTGGTAATCCCACCCTTGAGCATTTCGAGACATGCAAGCTCAACCGCATCGGAAATAAATTCAGGGCTCAGCCACCTATTCTCTGCTGGCCATATATGATTTTCAAGCCATTCCTTCAATGGCAAGTCATCAGCTATGCCTCTGAAATAGACCATTGCTGCATGTGTATGAGTATTAATCAGACCAGGGAAGACTACTTTTCCTTCACCACTGATAATGGTTCTTGCTGTATATTTTTTAAAAATCTCCTGTGAGGTTCCGACATCGAGGATCTCGGTGCCTTTTATAGCAACTGCACCGTTCTTGATAACGGTAAGCTCTTCATCCATTGGGAGGATGTAATCAGCGCTTATGATATAATCAACACTTTGCATAAATGATATTTTTATATCTCACAAAGAATTGCTTCTCATACGTTGAAAATTTTTCCTTATATTATGGGATATAGATGTGCTGAAAAAGGCTTGCCCTGCGACACCGCAAAGCCCTCTGCGTGGCCAGCCAGCCTCAAGACAAAATGCACTTGAGGTTAAAAGTGCAGTCATGTGAATATGAAATAACATCCTGTCGCATTGCAAGGGTTTTGCAGCATGTCTGTATCCCATTTTATGCAACATTAAGGTATCTTAATGGGAATTTAGTCACTGGCTATTAACTCATCAGGTCATTTCGACAAGTCGTTCAGCTATCTGCACTGTATTTAAGGCAGCACCTTTTCTGAGATTGTCTGCAACTATCCATATGTTGATGCCATTTTCTATAGACTCATCCTCTCTGATCCTTCCCACATACGTTTCATCAGTCCCGGCAATACTCACAGGGAGAGGATAGACATTCTTATGCGGTGCATCAAATACAACAATGCCTGGAGCCTCTGACAAAATCGCCCTCACCTCATTCGCAGTAAGTTTTTTCTCTGTCTCTATATTCACACTTTCTGAATGTCCTCTGAATACAGGAACCCTTACCGTTGTTGCGGTGATTCTTATCGAGTTATCTCCGATAATCTTCCTCGTCTCGTTTACCATCTTCATCTCTTCCTTGGTATAGCCGTTATCAAGAAACTTATCTATATGCGGAAGAACATTAAATGCGATCTGATGAGGATAGACATTACACGTAATCTCTTTAAAATTGAGCAGGTCAGTTGTTTGCTTTAACAGTTCATCCATCGCCTTCTGCCCGGTCCCTGAGACAGACTGAAACGTGGTAACCACAACCCTTTTTATCTTTGCCACATCATGTATCGGTTTCAGTACAACAACCATCTGTATTGTTGAGCAATTAGGGTTCGCGATTATTCCTTTATGCCATTTCAGATCATCAGGGTTAACTTCTGGCACAACCAGTGGAACCTCTGGATCCATTCTCCACTGGCTCGAATTATCAACAACAACACAACCAGATTTCACAGCTATGGGAGCCCATATCCTTGACCTTTCTGCACCTGCCGAAAAAAGTGCGATATCAATACCTCTGAAACAATTTTCATTTAGGGTTTCGACAGAAACGTCAGTATCCCTGAACTTTAAATGTTTTCCTTCTGACCGCTCTGATGCGAAGAGCCTCAGACTTCCTACAGGAAAATCTCTCCCCTCGAGTGTTGCGACCATCTCATTACCAACTGCACCTGTTGCCCCTACCACAGCAACGATATATTTTCCTTTTTTCTTGAGCATATAAAGGACCTTCCTTCTCTTAATTTTTCAGATTTATTTAATTTATCACAAAAACCTTAAAATTTCTATGATACCTAATATTCAGAATTTTCGTCTGGGGAGTGAAAGGACATCTCTTACAAACCATTATATACCTTACTAAATTTTAGAAGTTTCCTGATATAATTATTTATGAAAGTGGTAGCTTTCCTCGGTAGTCCAAGGAAAAACGGAAATACAGAGCTTCTTCTCCAGGAGACGATAAGAGGGATTGAGGAATCAGGATTAAAGGTTCGCCTCTTTAATCTCAACCTTATGAATATCTCACCCTGCCAGAACTGCAGTGGATGTGATGATACAGGCACATGTATCGTAGAAGATGACATGTCTCAAATCTATGATGCAATAAGAAGCGCTGACAGGATTATCCTTGCATCTCCAATTTTTTTCTTTGGCATCAGTGCACAGACAAAGACAATGATAGATAGATGCCAGGCATTCTGGTGCGAAAAATATCTCCTCAAAAAGACTATCTCTGCGGGTAAGTTCGGAAGAAAAGGGTTACTCATACTCGTTGGCGGAATGAAAAGGGAGATTGGCGTTCAGTGCGCAGGGGCAACTGCAACGGCATTCTTCAGGACCATCAGTGTCCCG
>Ga0194126_10005437_pt1 | contig 18751 bp, 19 predicted proteins | sample TA2KigC150mmetaG_FD_148641 | JGI IMG/M metagenome (GOLD analysis project Ga0194126, IMG submission 148641) | Freshwater microbial communities from Lake Tanganyika, Tanzania - TA2015035 Kigoma Deep Cast 150m | ecosystem: Environmental > Aquatic > Freshwater > Lake | place: Tanzania: Lake... | reverse complement strand
TCTCCAGCTTGGCATTGCTTGTGCCTTGAGAATTCCTGGGATACGGGATTTGAACGGTCAATCGGTGCTAAGGAATTTTGTTATTCAGGCCGGACCTCCCGACAGTTTTGACATTGATTTGGCCAACAAAATCATCGATCTCAAACTACTCAATCAAGGCTTTAACCAATTGCAGATACTCTTTGAGAAGGCTATCCAGCCATCGGTGGGCAATGTTAGCATCGACCAAAACGATTCTATCCAATTCACCTATGCCTTGAACAACCTCAAGTTCAATTATGTCAAAGGGTATTTTGGGCAGAAGGATATTAGCTCCAGCCCCAGCGCGGTGGATTTGGACCTGGCCACCCTCAAAGACTTGGGAGGCACCTTCTTCTTGGCCAACCCCGAACTCAAACTTAAGGTCCAAAACAGCATCGGGGCCCCTTTGAATTTGGATTTGAACCTAAGCGGTCGCAAAGCAGGACAAAGCCCGGTCTTTCTGAACTCCCCCAACCGAGCCATTCCCCATCCCACGGTTTTGGGGACGACCGCCACGGGTCAAATTTCCTACAACCGTAACAATTCTTCGCTGCCTCAACTGATTTCTATGCCCCCGGATTCCATCCTGGCGGCAGGGGACATCCGTCTGAACCCATTGGGCGTAACGGATACGAATTTCATTACCAAAAACTCCTTTATTCAATTGGGGGTGGAAATGGAAATGCCTTTTGAGCTGAGTGCCAGCGGGGTCGGCTTTGGCGATACGCTCGAATTCGATGGAGCCGTTTTTGAATCCCTTAAGGCGGCCACTCTGGTTTTCAAAACGATCAACGGATTTCCCTTTGACTTCAACGCCCGCTTCACATTCATGGATTCAACCTATGCCCCGCTGTTCAGCGACAGCCTGAGCATCATGGAATCGGCCCTCATCAATGCCGATGGGGAGGTCATCGAAACCAAGTCCAATATCAGCCGTCTAAGCATGAATGAGTCGAACCTCATTCCTGTCCGACGGGCCAAATACCTTGTCGCACGCCTAACCATGCAGACTCCCCAAAACGGAACTCGTGTTGTTAAACTTTATTCCGATTACTCTATTATTCTCAAAGTCGGCATCGATGCCAAAGTTGATATCCAACTCTAAGCCATGAAAAAAATCTTTTTGACCATCCTAGTTCTTGCCGGAATTCATAACATCGCTTCGGCTCAATTTGCAACCCCAACCATGGCCGGCTTTAACTCTCTCCACCAAAGCCTTCATGCGTCACCGGCCACATTACCCGAATACAAATACTACCTGGCTTTGCCGCACATGGATTTTGGTGTCCATAATAATTTTGCATTGAATGATTTGTTCAACCTGGATGGTGATTCGTTAAGTTTGAATTTGTCCAAATGGACCCGCACGAATTCAGGCCCCCTGCAACTGCAACTGAATCAAAATGTCCGATTGTTGGACGTGGGCTTTGCGTTGTCTCCCAAGAATTATTTGTACTTTGGGAGTTCCGTTCAATTGAATCAAAACATTGCTTTGCCTACTGGGCTCTTGCAGTTTGCCGAGGTGGGCCGCACCTTGGATATGAGCGGTCTGAATTTGAATGTAAGCGCTTGGTCCGCCTACCATGCCGGCATGGTTCAGCAAATAGGGCCCTTCACCTTGGGTATTCGATACAGCATCCTGAACGGGCTGGCCAATCTTCAGACCGTCCGCAGCAACCTCCAACTCGACATGTCATCGGACTCCATTCAAATGCATACCGACCTGGAAATGAGAGGATCGAACCTTCAGCGTCAGGATGTGAACGGTAGGCCCCTTTCGGGGGAATTTCCGGATATCTCCAGCTTGGTTCCCTTCTCGAAGAACAAGGGTCAATCCTTGGATATTGGATTGGGTTACACCTACAAAGACAAGCTTAGCCTGAATCTTTCTTTGCTTAACATCGGAAATTCCATCACCTGGCAAAGTAATTTAAGCACCTACACCTCCAATGGACAATTTCATTACACAGGCCCAATCGTCAACATGGGAGTGGATAGTGCGGGCAATGCTTTTCAAGGTATTGCGGATACCATCACGGCTCAAATCGAACAAAAGCTAGGGCTTGATACCTTAGGCTCCAGCACTTCCTACACCACCTCAATGACCCAGCAAATGTTGGTGCATTTGAACTACAGGCCTTACAAGTTCTTGGGGGTTGGATTAATTTACCGAGGTCCGTTGAACAAGGTGCAATTACTCAATGATGCCCCTACCCTTACTCCTTATGTAGACTTGCAATGGAGCCCTCACGTATCGTCGAGAATCCATTTCAGCGGTTCCTCCTACCGTAGCAGCCTGGGAGGGCTCATCGCTCTGCGATTGTGGGGAGTGCAATTGAGCGCAGGAATCGAAAGCGTCGGTATGTTGTTTAATCAGAGTACGACCCGATTCTTCCAATTCCAGGGCGGTTTGTCCCTGTGCTTTGGCAAACGCATCGGACAGAAAAGGCCGATTTCTTAAAGCCGTCCATCATAAAGATCCCGGGTTGGGTTCCGTCCACAAATCGGCCCCAGGACCCGTTGATGCCGCTGCCGGTACTGCTCCACCAATAAGCATAGGCGCCGACACCCCCGAATGTACCATCGCTTCCACGGAATCCGGCAGGAAGGCCTTGGAAGTCGAGCTCATCGCGGCCCTCCAGACCGGGGAACCAGCCGAGCTTGCCTTTGAGCTTGGCCCCTGCCTTGGTTTCTCCCCCTAGGGCATTGGTCAGCGCGGTCCATTCATCGTGGGTGGGCAGCCGCCAACCCGTTGGACAGAGACCGCGCGGATCACTCACCGCATACGCATTGTAAAGAAGTCCGAAAGTACTAATCATCATAATGTTACTATCGGGGTAGGCCCATGCGCCGGAGGTGAGTTTGGCCCAGGCTGCGTGGTCGGCGGTGCCATCGGGAATCGAATCTCCGTTGCGGTAGCGGGTGACATTCAAGTTGTGTTGCATCCACCACAGGCCCGCGATTTTGACCGCAGGGTAGTCTTGCGGGGCAGATTGCGCGGTAGTTTGCCGCGTGGATTGCGCAGTGGATTGCGCGGTTACGAATGGGCTGTGAAGGAGCAGAGCCCCAAGTGCCGTGAGCAGGGCGGCGTAACGCGTCATCATCAACATCATGCCCTAAATTATCCTGTAGAGGTCAATCTTCCAATTCCCCCTTGATGCACCTCACCGAAAACCCATAACCCCGGTTGAAAAAATACTTCTTGACCTGGTTGTTCTTGTAGAAAACATTACGCAACCAGGCATCGGTACCCGCCGTGGGGGTGCTGCTCCACCAGTTGGCGCTTTGGCCGATGGCGTTAAAGGGCGCGGCGGTTTTTTCGATATTCCAATGCACGCGGTATCCGCCGGGCAAGGCCGTGAAACCGCTGGAATTGTTGGCTTCAACAGCGTCCTCCTTCCAGCCTTCGGCGGTTTTGAGCATGGGGCCTGCGTTGACGCTTTCGGCACCTCCTAAATACTGTTGCTTGGCCACCGAATCCAACTCAAAGACCATTTCCGTCCATTCCTTGTCCGATGGCAAATGCCACCCCTTGGGGGCCAAGCCGCGGGTATCCTTGAGGGCAAACCAATTGTAAAGCTTCCCGTAAACGGCGCCGTTGGCCGAGTCGTTGTTGTAGTAGCACCAGGCAGGGGTTTCGTTCTCGGCAGCCGCGATCCAAGCCGAATCCCCTGCAGCCTGTGGTATCGTGTCCCCGTTCCGAAAGGTCACCACATCCAGATTCCGCTTCATCCAAGTTTGCGTCCCGATGGTCACCGTGGGAACGGAGGTTTCGTTTTTGGGGGACTGTGCGGCCTCGGCAGCTTCGACCATGTTTGAGGTCTGCGCTGAATTTTGAGCCTGAGCGGTGATGTTCCCTGCGCTGAGGGCTAACACCAAGACAAGGTTGGTAAATTTCATGGTGGGGGATTCTGTTCCCCAAAAATAGCGTGGGGCTGGCCCTAACTTTGGACAAACAATCGACTTAACCCTTTCTTAACGTTAAAGGATGAATTGGACGACCCTCCATTGGACGACTCTGCTAGGCGTAGCCCTTGGCGGTGCCTTGGGATCGGCGGCTAGGCTGGTCCTGTCCCAATGGCTAGGTTCAGCACACCCGGAATTGAACATGGGAACCCTCGCCGTCAATGCCTTGGGGGGATTCATCCTCGGCCTTTGGCTAAGCCTGAACGGCAACAACCAATTTCCGACGATCTCGCATCTTCCCTTGGCCTTGAACGGTGTGGTGGCCTTTGGGATCGTGGGATTCTGCGGGGGACTCACAACGTTCTCTGCCTTTGGAATGGACTTGTGGGTGTTGTTGCAACACAAAGCTTGGGGTATGGCCCTGCTCTATTCATCGGCAAGCATCGCTGTCAATTTAGCGGGCCTTGGCTTGGGCCTTGGCCTGGGGTATGTCCTCAAAAGCCTTGGGTAAAATTAGTATATTTTTTTGAAAGTCAGCGGTTTTACCTTTATTCGCAACGCGGTTCTCCTGGATTATCCGATTCTGGAAGCCCTTCGTTCGATTCTTCCCCTTTGCGATGAAATCGTTGTTGCGGTCGGAAAGTCCGAAGACAATACGCTGCAGCTGATCCAAAGCCTGGACGATCCCCGCATTCGGATCCTGCACACCGAATGGGATGATAGCCTGCGCGATGGGGGTCGAGTCCTGGCCATCGAAACCGACAAGGCCCTGGCCGCTGTTTCTCGAGAAGCGGATTGGGCGGTGTATATCCAAGGTGATGAAGTCCTGCACGAAGACGGCCTACCTGCCCTTCGCCAGGCCATGGAAGAAGCCCTGCACCGCCCCGAAATCGAAGGGCTGCTCCTGCACTACCGTCACTTTTATGCTTCCTACGATTATGTGGGCACCGATTCCCGCTGGTACCCCTTGGAGGTCCGTGTCGTCAGGCCGCATCGCGGCATCTACTCCTGGGGCGATGCCCAAGGCTTTCGTATTCAACCCCAACGCAAACTCCGGGTTCTGCAATCCACCGCCTGGATGCACCATTACGGCTGGGTCCGTGAACCCGCTGCCATGCAACGCAAGCAAGAGAAGTTCCATCGCCTATGGCACGATGATGCCTGGATGCAGCAGAACATTCTGGTTGCCCAAGCATTCGATTACCACCTGCGGCCATCCAGCCTTGCGCGTTACCAAGGAACTCATCCCGCCGTTATGTCCCAGCGCATTGCCCGCATCAATTGGTCCTTCAACGCCGATCCGTCTTACCAACGCCTCACCCTCAAAGACCGCTTCAAGCAATTCGCCCTCCGATACCTGGGCTGGGACCTCAACCACCGCAACTTTCGCCGTATCCGCTGAATCGCAAAGAACAAAGCCGTTGAACGCTCCCTAATGCCGTTCATTGATGTTTACGAAAAAACAACCTTGTATTAAGGCACTGAGAAGCCAAGAATAGCCAAGCCGAGGTTGACTTCGTGATTCAAATTCAAGATAAAATTATACTAGTGGAAGTAAAAGCTGGCACCAAAGGATCGATGCAAAGTCTTCATTCATTTTTGGATGAAAAAAATCGACCTTCGGAATACGACTATCCTTAGAGAACTTTTCAGAATTTGACCGAGTCAAGGTATTTCCTTTGTATGCCACATCGAATATCTATGGCGATTAGGTTGACAAGGGCGCATAGGCTCCTTACTTACAACCAAGATTTTAAAAAACCTGTCCCGAAAATGGAGTACTTACAATTGGCCTATCAACTTTGAATTATTTTTCAGGCAATTTCTGTTTTATATGAGTTTTTAATTCTTCATCAAAATAACCGACAACCGGCCCAAAATCCACGCCCTGGAAGCGATTTGGTGGTGATGGACGTACCCTAAGGACACATATCTACACTTTAAAACTGTCTAAAAAGGGATTCTTACACCGTCAACAATCAATCAAAAATTCTTGCTATTTTTGGACTAGCACGTTGAAACCACCATTTAAATTTATTCGTCATCGAAAGAATTCCAATCAAAGCACCAATTAGATGATTGTGTTGGGATAATTCATCAGAAAAATCCATAACAGAATTCAAATCTTGATAAATTATCAAAAGAAACAAAGCATAACCCCACCATTTTCTAGGTGACCAACAAACTCTTGCCAAAAGAAAAGCTAATGTTGCAGAAATACCTATAGCAGGTTCATCCCATAGAAAATCGAAAAAAAGACCAATCAAAGATAAAATTGAGGTTACAAGAAACAACTTCTTGAAATCATAATTCCTGTTGATTGGAAATAAAAGGAGAAAAAATATAATTATTATATTGTAGTAGAAATGTTCAAAATCAGCATGTAAAAATCCCTTTGTCAAAGGAAAATGCATCAACCAATTCAAACCATCATTCCCCCAAATTAGAATGAAACCTGTCGAAATTAAGGTAGATATCCCAATAGCAGTAGAAAGATAAAAAGTTGTTTTAAGTGGGTTTAGGAAAATATCCTTAAGCTTTTTCATTGTGCCTTTATGGTTTATTTTCATATGATTAGTGCAATTTTTTCTTGCAGTGCTTGGTTAGGTGTTTTGTATTTAAATTTTCTTACAGGTCTGTTGTTAAGGAATTCTTCAACTTGTCGGACAAGGTGATGAGATATTTCACGAAGATTGGTCTTTTTGGGAAGAAATCGTCGGATTTGACCGATTCGATTTTCGACGTTCCCTTTGTCTTGGCTGGTATAGGGTCTGGTAATTAGGTTTTAAGACCAAGGGCCTGTCCTTTTGCCTGGTGTTCCGCAAAGGCTTTGTCGTTATCGAAGGTTAGGGTATGCAAGGGATACGGTTCTCATTGGAGACTCGACCGGTGATGACACCCTGAGAATCGCGCCTGAGACCTCTCTTACGCCTTCTATGACCATGGCGGAGTTCTTGGCACAATCGCTTGAAGGGGAGGTGAGCGCGCTTGTTACCATGCTTACATGCCCATATCCATTGATAGAGGCATTCTTGGCTCACCGGGCAAAAACCGGTTTTTTGCCCCAAACGCTAATAAATTAAGGGCTCCATTTCTCAGCCTGAAGCCATTGAACGGCCACTTGCTTCATGCGATCATTGAATATAAGGGCTTTGGGTTTGTGGGCATGGCGTTCCGTCGTCTTGCGTTGGCATTTCTAGCGCTGTAACACCTGCTGTGGGGTCTCAATTTGATACCTTTGTTCAAAACTGAGCTGGGTGTTTTTTTTTCATGTGAAATGCAAAGATTGCACCGCTCGTTCAAACGGCATAAAAGGCCCTCAGAGGCCTTTTTGCCGTTTTTTTTTCATAAATTGCACTTATTTAATCGCGGTTTTTTTACACATAATAATATCTTTAGTGCGTTTTTATTTATTCGCTTGCTTCTTTTTTGGGATGTTGCTTGTTACTTGGCTTAATCATCCCAATGAATACTTTTATACTTGGGTCGGAATTGTTTGGGCCGATGCTTCAGGTTATTTCATTTACTTACCAGCTACATTTTACTATAGTTGGAATGCAGCAATGGTGCCCCCTGAGTCAGTTGAGTTATTTGGTGATGGTTTTTTTCTAAAAGAGGACGGTATTATTAGTACAAAATATACTTATGGCATTTCAATGCTCCTCAGTCCATTTTATATTTTATGTGATCTTGTGTGGCGTTTAGGTTCAGATACAACAGCCATCCCCGGTATGAGCATAACACATCAACGAGCGGTTTTGATAGGCGGAGTTTTTTACGCAACTTTAGGTTGTTACATGTTAAGCGGTTGGCTACAAAAATATTCTGAACCTGTGGCGGCTACTATTTGGACTTTTATATTGTTTTTCGGAAGTAACCTATTGTTTTACAGTATTGAATCCATGGGTATGTCACATGTATATTCATTTGCCCTATTCGCCGCCTTGATGCTACTTGTACAACGATTGGGAGATCAAAGCAGGATAAAGTCTATTAATAATGTTCGGTGGTTGCTTTTAGGTGCTATGCTAGGTCTGACGGTAGTGATACGGCCAACCAATATATTGTTTTTCCTCCCTTTGGGGTGGTTACACAAAAAGGAAATTGGACTAATTTGGCGAAAAATGAATACTAAAGGGTTGGCTACTGCTTTCATTCTATTGATTTCTGGCTGCTTTTTAGTAATTCTTCCTCAATTAATTTATTGGAAATATGCCTTTGGTCATTTTATTTCATATACTTACACTGGTGAATACTTCAACTGGACAAATCCATCCCTTTTATATTTTTGGTTTGCAGTTTCAGGTGGTATGTTATGGTACATACCAATTTTGTGGTTAGCTTTACCCGCATGGTGGTATTGGTGGCACAGAGACCCTAAAGAAGCGGGTATATTGTTTGTTTTTTACTTTTTAATTAGTTATGTGAATTCCAGTTGGTGGTCATGGAATTTTGGGGGCAGTTATGGCGCTAGAGCAATGGCAGAATATAGTGTTTTGCTGTCGTTGCCATTAATTAAACTATATCCACGATTCATCCCAAAATTAGACGGGTACAAAAAAATATTATGGTGGTTTCTTTTGGTTACAATAATAGTTTACAGCCTTAAGCTTACATATTCTTTCAAGAGATATTGGTGGGGAGCTAGCGAATGGGATATAGCCTATTTAATTAAGTTAATTTTCGACTGAAAAGTTTTTCTTGGTAATAAATAGGGGAATAACCGTCTAATATTTCCTTTGTTAATGAACGAAACCTTTTATATAATATTTAAAAATTTTAGACTCAAATAAGCCATAAATATATTTTTAAATTTCTAGAAACTAAAAAGGCATAGATACAAATTATTTGATTTCTATTGCTGAAATCAGAAATTATAAATACGACTTAAATTTTTTGAAAAATATTGTAATTTACCTACTTATTGTACGGAAAACCAAGAGACGAAATCTTTAGTATTTTTCGAGATAGAAACTAATTCTTTTAAACAATATTGAATTCGTGAAATATTTTTCAAAAATTAAAAAACTACAATAAATACATGATGGATACAAATGGTGAATTAAACGATTCAAAGACGAAGACAAATGCCAATTAATATCATGAGGGGTAATAATATACACAAATAAATAAGAAAAAAGGGTTGAAAAAATAACAAAACTCAACCCTGTAAACAAAGCCTCTGTAAAAAACACAAAAACTAGTAAAAAAAGAACTAATAAAACAGGAAAATGCTGTATTAAAGTGCCTACAAAATGTTTAACAACTACGAAATATCTATCTAAGTTCATTATTTTCTCATTAGTATTTGCGTTTAAAGCCCCTACAATATCATTATCTGGAGCAAAAAATATTTTAAAACATGAATAAAGCAGAACTACGGGTAATGCTCCAATTAAGAAAGCAAAAATCTTTGAAGATTCTTTTTTGTACTGATAAATCATTAAGATTGAAGTAAAAATAAAAAATATATTTCCTTCATTTTTGACCCAAATTGGCATTGAAGAACAAAAGCCGAGTAAAAGATAAAATATAAGTGGTTTATCTTTTCTCTTGCTAAACAAAACTACTGTGATGAGGATAAAAAATGCCATCATTGTATCAGCATATTGAGAACTAGCTTGAAAAACAAATCGTATATCAATCGCCAATATCATTGAACTCAGTAAAGCAATTGGCTTAAATGTCGGATTGTAAAATGAACTAAATATAATAGAAAGTATGCCTAAAAACACAAAATATGAAATCAATGCAGGAACAATCGGGTCAATATTGCCAATTCCTCTCCAAAAAACAGCGATTAAGGAAGGTAGCATAAGAGGATAATCAGGATGCGTCCAACTAATTTTATTAGTTAAAAAATTAGTCCAACACTCCTCATAAAATAAAAACTTTGCATGCAAATTCCATATAGCCCATGCATCCCATCCGCCCCATCGAGTAGATTTAAACCAAAAAAATATTGTTCCAACTAAAATAATTAAGGAAAAATATATTGAAGTGAGGTTGATTTTATTTTTGATTTTAAAAAGGCTAAGGTATGTATTTCGCGTTAAGAATAAAGTAACCAAATCAAAACATACTAACTCCGTAATAAAGATATCGTATGATAAATTCATGAAAAGATTTATACTAAACAGAATGCTTATAAAAGATATTGATACACTGATTGAAATAATGAATTTTAAGAAATAATTTTCTTCAAAATTAAGGTAAGACAAAACCGTTATAGAGAAAATAAACGCAGATAAAAACAAAATAATCAGTATCATAGCTATGGTTTTTTTGAACAAAATGTAACATTAAACATAGAATTAGAATCTGATTGTATAATCATGTAATTAGAAAATGTAAATTCGGTTTTTTTCATATTATGACGCTCAATGACAATTATTGTATCATTATCAATTTCCTTTTTCTCAACTATATTAGGGGCAAGAATAAACTGTGCTTGATAGTACAGCTCTAAATAATCATTTTCGGTTGCAATTAATGAGATTTTTGAATGATTAGTTAATTTATTTTTTACAAAGCTTAAACTTTGATCTAAATTATCAACTGAATTTCGACTTGAAATAAACTTTAACAAAAAAATAAATAAAAAAATCAATGTTACTGTAAGTGAAATTATTAAATATACTTTTTTCATCTTAATTCATTTTTAAAAAGCCATATTTTAATATGCAGAAAATTGCTTTAAATCCATCCTTTAGGCCAATTTTTTTCCCTTCATCATAGGTCCGGCCATAATATGATATTCCTACTTCATAAATCCTAATTTTAGGGATTCTTGATATCTTGGCAGTAACTTCTGGTTCAAAACCAAATCTTTTTTCATTTAATTCAATTTTTTGAATAATATCTGTCTTGAATAGCTTGTAACAAGTTTCCATATCAGTTAAATTCAAATTTGTAACCATATTTGAACAAAATGTAAGTAATTTGTTGCCAATAGTATGCCAAAAAAATAAAATTCTATGGGGATTATTACTCATAAATCTTGACCCGTAAACTACATCTGCAAATCCATTTATAACAGGTTTTAATAAATCGACATATTCATGCGGGTCATATTCTAGGTCTGCATCTTGAATGATTAAATATTCGCCTGTAGCCTTTTTAATACCCGTATGTATTGCTGATCCTTTGCCTTTATTATTTTCATGTTCAAAATATTGAATATTAAGCTGATAATTTATATGGATGAAATTTTGAACCGCACCTTTGGTGTCATCTTTAGAGCAATCATTAATAATGATTATTTCTTTTTCAATATTATTTGGTAATTGGACGGTTTTAATTTTCTCCAATAGTAAATGAATTGTTTTTCCTTCATTATAGGCGGGTATTATTATTGACAGTTTTTTAATCATTATTTTTAATTTTTATTATTAGACATAACCGTTGCCCTAAATTAATACAAGCTTTTACGCTAATGTCTGCAAAAAGCCAATTTAGCCTCTAAGTTATTTATTTGAAATGCAAGGTTAATCATTCTCTAATATTGTTGGATTGCTGGTGTAAGTACATCTGAAAAGCAGACAAACTTAAAGCAGAAATATTTCTATGATTTGAAGGTTAGGAAAAATCACAATTCTATATAAATCAAATCATTCAAAGGCATGAAACCGAGGTTGGCGCCTCACATTCATTGCCATTCTGGCATTCCCACCCTTCCTTCTCTCCCTAACCCTCAGGGGTTTTCCCTATTCCTCCCATGTCCCCCTAATTAATAATCTGCACCCCTACTTCGACACATACCCCCCTCCCGGCTAGAAATACATATGCCGCTCAACCCAAAATCCACGCCTCAGGTAGCACCTCGACAGGCCCTCCAGGGGGGCGATGACCGGTTCTAAAGGGGTGTCTTAGGAAAATCGTGTTGTGCACTTTCTGTAGCACCGACGCAAATCTGAAATGTAAGTGCTTGAATGTCAAGCGTTTGCGGAAGCGATTTGGTGGTGATGGACGGAATTGAACTTACCCCTAAAAACCGCATTTTTGAGGGCTTGAGGGCACTTTTTGACCATCAGATGGAACACACTGTGTTCCACTATTCTTTTTGGGAATAGTGGGGGTTACGGTTCGTTTCTTTTTCAGACTACCTCACCCCATTGAAGGGGTGAATTTACCCCCTTAAAACCACCCCATCGGAGTTTGAAAGTTTCAACCCAACGGAAACCACCCTTTTTATCCGATTTCCTGAACTTTGAACCCGAAATGGTAGGGTTACTACCTAAATCAGTCAAAATTCATTCTTGGGGAGTTCCTGAAGTTCCTGAGGTGGTCTTAACCCATCCATCTCCTCCTCCAATTCTGATACCCTTATTGGGTTCAGAACTACCCATTGGGGAACTACCACAAAACACCATCCATTTCATCCCTTTAGGGGGATGTGGAAAAATATTTTCAAATTTTCTGATGTTAAATGGTGTTTCGTGATTTTACTCCATATTTATTGATAGTGAAAACCATCCCGTTGGGATGTGAATTAAAAATTAAGAATTGAATAGATGGGGGTATACCAATCAACTACTTAGAGGGGGTGGTTAGATACAGTATTACCCAATCAGTAATAAGAAATAAGAAGAATGAAGAATGAGCGCTCTGTAACACCACTCAAGTAACACAAACACAAGCTCTTTGTAACACCAGCACTTCTCACACAAACACAAGCTCTCTTTGTAACACCAGCACTTCTCACCCAAACAACACCCCTCCAACTTACTTACTTAATCAACCTATTGAACCAATGAAACACCCCTTAACCTTAAATGTAATTGAAACCCTTAAAACCCATCATTGGGATTATTTCCTCACATTAACCTTCAAAAGAAAAATAAGTGATGGGGATATAAAAAGTTTAATGGATAGGTTCACCAACCATTACCTTTTAAAAGGTTGGGTTTGGTGTAGGGAGTGGACAACTTTGGGATACCCCCACCTTCATATGGTTTTATCGGTAAACAAACCTCATAAATCAGAAAGGTTATGGTGTATCCTATCCGAATGGGGTGATTTAGTATGGGAACCATACGATAAACACCGAAGTGGATTGGAATACACCTTAAAGGAATACCCTAATGGTGATATGTATGATATTAAACCTCCACATCTATTAACTCATCAATTATTAAAAAGGAAATATGAAAAATTACGAAGAAATTGTCAAAGACAAGTTGGAAACTATCTCTGAAGATGTTTTTAATTTACTTCACCTCAAAGGGGAGGATTCAAATCGGTTGTTTGAATTGATTCACCATATCAATGTAATCGGTAAAGGAAAGGATAGAGTATATGAGGATAAGGATTTTTTAGATTTATTTCTCAAAAACTTCACATTGGAAGTAATCCCTTACCTATTTGAGTATCAGAAAAACTATTTAAGGTATGAAGAAGTGTGGAAAACCACTGCAATTAATTTTTTAGAACAAGGATTTAAAGGAGTAGATATTGGAAAAATCAATTTACACAAAAAAGGAAATATTGGAGATGTTCTCAATCCACCGTCAGACATTTGACCGGTGGGTTCAGTACCGAAAACTCCCCCTTATCCGTATAGGTAATCGCAAATGGATAAAGGGTGATGATTTGAATCGGTGGTTGGGGGAACACTCCACCCATCAGAATGTAGAGAAAATAGAAGAATTTCAATGGAGAAGTATATGGGGAAAGAAATAACCCTTTGGGAGTTCAGATTAGAAACTCCCATCGAAAAGAAAATAGATGAGTTTGGAATCTTATCGGATAAGATTGATAAGGTAAAAAGTGAATTGGAAGAGATGATGAACCGATATAAGGTAATGGAGGGGGAGATTCGACCTGTTTTAGAACAACTCAGTATTCAAAATAGGAAATCGATTCAGACGAGGATGTATTTGGTAACTCTGAAACGGATGGGATACGATAGAGAAAATTTCAAATACAAAGAATCGTTTGAAGAATCCTTAACGAAGGTGAACCAAAAGACGAAGAAGGTATTGGAAGAAATCCTTCAATCCACCAAAACCATCAGTAGGGTAGTATCCACCATTGGTGTTCAAAAGATAGAAGAAAACGGATTAGGTGATTTGTGGAGGAGGTTAGTGAAAGGATTCAAACTTTACTTCTCCGTTTTGAAAAAGAATAATTCAGAGTTGGATGGGTTGAATAGATTACTGGGAAAGATGGTGGGGTAGCATTTTGATGGAATCTCACAGTTAGTTTTCATCAGATGTGGATTCACCCTCAAACTCATAGGGGTGTCAATTTTATCAGTTACCCAAATACTCCCCTCCCATTTAGGGTATACCTTAAGGAGTAATACCATTCCTATATATAATGTCATAACATGGCTTGTTTTGAAGGGATTTCTTTACTATATTAGGGTTCAGACACGACCACCCTTAAACTGTAGTAAAAATGAAGGTATTCTATTCACGAGTTTCCACCTCTGAACAAAACGATGAACGACAACTCCAAAACCTCAAAGGATTTGATTACATCCTCTCCGATAAATGTAGTGGGAGTATCCCATTGTGGGAAAGACCGAAGGGGAAAGGGTTAAAAGAACTGATTGATACCCATCAGTTGGAACTGTTGGAAATCCACTCTTTTGATAGATTGGGAAGAAATATGATGGATGTTTTGGGGGTATGGAGTGAATTAACCCAAAAGGGTATCACCATTGTTTGTAGAAATCCATCCCTTCGTAACCTAACGGATGATGGTAAAATTGATAAATTCTCTCAATTGATGATGGGTATCCTATCAACGATGAGTGATTTTGAACGAAATCTGATAAGGGAGAGACAGATGGAGGGGATACGAATCCGAAAAGAAAGAGGATTGTATGGGGGAAGGAAAATCGGTTCTAAAATGGATACCACCCAATTTCTTCAGAAAGAGAAATCCCAAAAAATCATCGAATACCTCAAAAAGGGGTATACCCACAACGAAATCTCCAAAATCCTCCGATGTTCACCCTCTACAATTCAGAAGGTTAAGGGGATGGTGGAGGGGTGAAATAAACTTAATTCAAACTGAAAAAATGGATGTTTGAATTCCATTCAAGACCAAATTTTTTTTATGTTGATTTATGACTTTCAAAATTTTTGTCAGAATTTTGATTGCATTGTTTCTTTTAAAGGTTTTTAATACTTTCTTAATCTAAACTACCTACATCTACATTGGTTAATCGTAACGCAGTGATTGTAAATGCACCAGTTTTTGTAACAACTGGTGGTGGTGGGCCATTACTTGGTGCACAATAATTGGATCTGTATGTTTTTTTTGCTTTATAATAATATGTGCCGGGGGCAAGATTACTAACAGTGTAATTGGAAGGTGAATATAGAGTACTTCCTGATTGTGCAAAATAAGTTTCATTAGCTACGTCAGTTGAAGAATAACCAAGTCCGATTACTACTGTATATGCTTGTTGGCAATTTACATACCATGTATTCCACGAGGCAGTAATGGCTACTTCACCTTTATTAGCACAAGCATTATGGCAATCTGAAAGAGTTAAATATTGTGGATTTTCAAAAACTGGCGTACAGTTCCCGTTGTTGCAATTATAACCACTTTGTTCTTTTTCTTTACAACCATTTACTATTGTAAAAGTAAAGACAAGCAACAGTAGAATTACATTTTTCATTTTTATTTAGTTTGTTCCCTACTCCTATGGTTTTTCGGATATACCCCGTTTTTGATGGTATCTGGACTCCATTATTCAAAGTTAACCCGATAGGTTTGAATCTCCAAACACCCTTTAAATGAGGTAAAAAGTGGGTTATTTATTGAAATTCTTCAATAAATCAACGAACAACTTCTTCTTATCCTCATCCATTTGATTTAGTTGGGTGAGGATATCGTTCATTTCAATACTTTGTGGGGGGTGGGTGTTATTGGATACTTCGAACGACTTGAAGTGCGAGTTTTTTCTTTTCATCGTCTAATCCAACGAAGAGTTGAACCAACTCATCAATGTCTGATTGTTGGTTTCCATTATCCATTTTGTACAGTTTCTTGCCTTTTTTTAAATCTTCTTTGGTGACAGAGATATATTTTTCAAATTCACTCATCGTTTTGTGACCTGATAGTTTCATAATGGTTTTGTAGTCCATATTTCCCAAATCAATCATATTCTTGATGTAACTTCTTCTCCCTGAATGGGAGGATATCAATTCCCATAGAAATCTATCCTCATCGTTCACAACTTTGGAACCTATTTTTTTGGGATAAGTGACTATACGATTAAAATTTAAATCTTTCAGTAGGAGTTTCAACCCTTTATTGAATTTCTGATTACTTTGAGGGGGAAATAAATTTTGAGAAAGAGATTTCCCTTTTGAATACTTTTGAAAAATGAAACTTGAAACATCATTTGCTGGAACACTTACCCTTTTATCCGTTTTTTGCTGAATCCAAGTAAAGAATGAATCGGAACCTTCAAAACTGAAATGATGAACTTTGAAATAGGGGATATCACTGTATCTACATCCGATTGAACACATGAATAGAAAAACATCTTTGACTAACTCCCAATTGGTTACGATTAGTTCACCCCCAAAACTATCTTTCTTCGTTCCTTCTAATTTTTGACGAACTGAAATAATATGAGGATTAGAACTATAATCTTTTTGCGGTTCATAATTCCATTTGTTGGATTTGAATAATTTCAGTACCTCAGATTGGTTGAGATAGATTTTCTCATCCCTCTCAACGATATCGTTTTTACTGAACTTAGGTTTTTTGGTAATGTAACCGACCTGAACACTGTAATGGAGATATTGGGATAGATTGTCCAAAATCTTATTGATATAACCATTGGATAACCCTCTCTTGACCCAAAGGAACTTTTGAAATTCGTTTTGAAACTGAACTGAACTTCCTACGATGTAATCAAAAGAGATTTTCATCCTTTTCTCTTTTTCAAAACTTTCAAGGAGGTTTTGAAGGGTTATAATTGTTTTGTAGTAACCACGGGATTTAGTGAGTTTTGATTCAAGGAACTCTTCAAATCCTTTCCAAAAGGTAATGATTTTCGGAGTGATTTCTTCTTTTGAACGGAGTGAATCCAAATACCTCTTTTTAACCAATGAGGGTAAGGGTTCTAACCCCGTTTCTTTCAGTTCAAGAACAATCCGGTCTAAATCGTTCGTTATGACTCTGATTCTACTCTGAATTTGGTTCTTATTGGGGGTTCTGGTACTTAATACCCCATTTTGGAGGAATTTGGGGTTAACCCATACCCCTGTGACGATAGATGATTCTTCGGTCCCACCATTCAGTTGGGTTTTCCTTAACCTGAGGTATAGGGGACATTCTCCATCTTCATTCGGAGTCGGTTTTACCTTAAGGAAGTACTTCATACCACCTCAAATATAGTACAATCTACAAAAAGTTTGGGGACCTATATGGGGACCTGACATATTTAGAAAAGCATATGTAACTGATATTCAATTACATAGCCCTTCTAAATGTCGGGGTGAGAGGATTCGAACCTCCGACCACACGCCCCCCAGACGTGTACGCTAACCGGACTGCGCTACACCCCGATGACCTCCTTGAGGCCCCCGGTCCTAAACCGGGTTGCAAATATACACCGATGCTGGAACGACGCAAGACCACACAGGCTGGCTACGTGATCTAAGCGTTTAACTGCGGATATTGGCTTCCTTATGGCTATTTTGCGCTAGCAATTCAGATTATAGGGATGAAAGTACTGATTACAGGGGCTAACGGCTTGCTGGGGCAAAAGTTGCTCCACCGCTTGGGTCAAGAGTCAGGCCTCCAAATTATGGCAACGGGGCGAGGAGAGCAGCGACTTGCCATGGGCCCTGGTTCTTATGCCTACAGGTCCCTCGATGTCACCAACCGCGAGGCGGTTAGGGATTTTATGGCAGAATACAGACCCGATTGCGTAATCCATACGGCGGCCATGACCCAGGTTGACGATTGTGAGAAAGACCCGAACGCATGCCGTTTGAACAACGTGGATGCGGTGCGTTTTGTGGCCGAGGCCTGTGAACCCTGGGGGACCCATTTGGTTCATTTGTCCACTGATTTTGTTTTTGACGGGCAAAGCGGCCCCTATCTTGAAGAGGATGAACCCAATCCCCTGAGTATTTATGGGCAATCCAAGGCCGATGCTGAACAAATACTTAGGCAATATGCGGGCCCTTGGTCCATTGTGCGTACGGTGCTGGTCTATGGTTTGGCCGCCGACATGAGTCGTTCCAATATTGTGTTGTGGGTCAAAAAGTCTTTGGAAGAAGGCCGCGTAATTCGCATCGTTTCGGATCAATTTCGAACACCCACCTTGGCAGAAGATTTGGCAGAGGGCTGCTGCCAAGTGGCCCTGCGCAAAGCCACAGGGATTTACAACATTAGCGGGGGGGAGTACATGTCCGTGCTGGAAATGGCGAGGCGTATTGCCAGGTACTTTCAGTTAAATGAGAAATTAATAGAACCCACTACCACAATGGCCTTGGGACAGCCAGCGGCCCGACCACTTTTAAGCGGCTTCCTCATTGACAAAGCCAGGCGAGATTTGGAGTATTCACCCCATACCTTGGAAGAGGGTATCGCCATGATTTTGGAGCAATTTGGCGTGCAATCCAAGAATAATGAACCAATTTCCACTTAATTATTAATTATGAGCAGCAATCAAGAGTCATGGGGATCCCGATTGGGTTTAATTCTTGCTATGGCGGGCAATGCGGTGGGTCTAGGTAACTTTCTTCGATTCCCCGTACAGGCTATTCAGAATGGGGGAGGGGCCTTTATCATCCCTTATTTGGTGTGTTTTCTGTTGATGGGTATTCCCCTGTTGTGGGTT
>Ga0194126_10005429_pt1 | contig 18768 bp, 15 predicted proteins | sample TA2KigC150mmetaG_FD_148641 | JGI IMG/M metagenome (GOLD analysis project Ga0194126, IMG submission 148641) | Freshwater microbial communities from Lake Tanganyika, Tanzania - TA2015035 Kigoma Deep Cast 150m | ecosystem: Environmental > Aquatic > Freshwater > Lake | place: Tanzania: Lake... | reverse complement strand
GCCATGGCGCCCTGGTCGATCATAGTGGTTCCCTCCCGCAGTGTGTGGTGGGTAGCATGATGCCATAAGCGCACCAGAAAATCAACTGTCGGAACGGCGGGACCGTTAGCTTGATGCCTATGGGGTCACAGACCCCCTGGGAGCAGGCTCATAGGCGGTCTGCGACCGCCGTTCCCCGGATTATTGAGAGGATACCTTGCCCCTGGCCATGAAGGATTTGGTGCGTCTGAAGCTCAAGGCAACCAAAGAGCATCGAGTTTGAGCAACTGGTCTTTACAACCGCCAGGGTCTCGCCCATCTGCGGCATTCCTATTCTCCGAGTTCGTCGCCGCGACCGAGCGGCGTGTTCTGTCATCCCGGGAAGAGTGAACCATGCCCGATGCCATCATCGCCGTTGATCTTGGCGGCACTCAGATTCGCGCCGCGCTGTGCCAGCCAGATGGGCAAATCCTCCGGCGGATCGCGCGGCCTACCCTGGCGAGCGAGGGGTTGGATCCAATCCTCGAGCGCATCGCGACCGCGATTGCCGAGGCTGCGGAGGGGATTCCGGCCGAGGGGATCAGCGCGATCGGCGTCGGCGCGCCCGGCCCGACGAATCCCACCACCGGCATCCTCCTGGAAGCTCCGAACTTGCCCGGTTGGCGCGAGGTGCCGCTGCGCACCTTCATCAGCGAGCGGTTTGGCCGGCCTACCTTTCTGGGCAACGACGCCAACCTGGCGGGCCTGGCCGAGGCGACCTTCGGCGCAGCCCGCGGGGTGCGCGATGTGATCTACCTGACGATCAGCACCGGCATCGGCAGCGGCATCATCGTGGATGGCAGGCTGTTGTTGGGTGCCAACGGCCTGGCAGCCGAGGCCGGCCACACCATCCTCAAGCCGGGTGGGGCGCGTTGCGGCTGCGGTCGGCGCGGCTGCCTGGAGACGCTCGCGGCTGGTCCTGCCATCGCGCGTGATGTCGTCGTGCGCATCAAGGCCGGCAAGAAGAGCCGGATCGCCAAGATGGTGGGCGGCGACCTGGCGCAGGTGGATGCCAGAGTGGTAAGCGAGGCAGCGCAAGCCGGCGACAAGCTGGCCATCAATGCGTTTCGCCGCGCCGGTCACCACCTGGGGCTGGGCATCGTGAATCTGTTGCATCTGTTCAACCCGCGCATGGTGGTGTTGGGCGGCAGCGTGACCAAGGCTGGTCCGTTGCTGTTCGACCCGATGTGGGAGACCATGCGAGACGCCGCCATACCGCACTACCTGAACGGATTCGCCATCGTGCCCGCCGCGCTGGGGGACGATGTGGGACTACTCGGCGCAGTCGCGCTGGCCGTCGCCGAACTGAAACGGTAGACAACATCGTGCAGATCGCCATCATTGGGCTGCCCAACAGCACCAAAACCACCGTCTTCAACGCGCTCACGCGCGGCGAACTGGCGACGTCAGCCTACAGCTCTGGTCAGTTTGAGGTTCACACGGCCGTGGTGGAGGTGCCGGATGGGCGCATTGGCCGTCTTTCGGCCATGTTTCGGCCGCGCAAGACCACCTATGCCAAGGTTACCTACGCTGACATCGCCGGCCTGGCGAAGGGCGTCAGTCAAGGCGGGCTGAGCGGCCCCTTGTTGAACACTATCAGCCAGAGCGATGCGCTGTTGCACGTGGTGCGGGCGTTCGAGGATCCCGGCGTGCCGCACAGCGAGGGGCACGCGGACCCATGTCGCGACGTGGCGATCGTGGACGGCGAGTTGATGCTGTCCGACCTGATCATCGTCGAGCGCCGCATCGAGCGCCTGCGCGCTGCGCTGAAACGCGGGGGCGACAAACAGGCTGCGGCCGGCCATGAAGTAGAACTGGCCTTGATGAACCGTCTGCATGCCCAGTTGGACGCGGGCCAACCGCTGCGCGACCTGGACCTGGCGCCGGCCGAAGAAAAGGCGTTGCGCAACTTCGGCCTCCTCTCCCTCAAGCCGATGTTGATCGTCCTGAACGTGGGGGACGCGGCTGCTGACGATGCGCTGTTCGCCCTGTGCGACTATCAGCACCGACGCACGACCGTCGCGGCCCTGCAAGGCCGGCTGGAGATGGAGTTGGCGCAGATGCCTTTTGCGGAGGCCGCCGATTTCCTCGCCAGCTACGGCATCGTGGAGCCGGGACTCAACCGCATCATCCGGCTCAGCTACACGCTGCTGGGCCGACACAGCTTTTTCACGGTGGGCGAGGATGAGGTGCGCGCCTGGACGATCCCGGTGGGCGCAACCGCAGTCGAGGCGGCAGGCGCCGTTCACAGCGACATCGCGCGCGGCTTTATTCGCGCCGAGGTGATCGGCTACGAAGCGTTGCGCGCCGCCGGGAGCCTGGCCGCGGCCCGCGCTCGCGGCCAGATGCGGCTGGAGGGCAGGGACTATGTCGTTCAGGACGGCGACGTGATCAACTTCCGGTTCAATGTCTAGGAGAGTATCCCGAATGACTGCTGTTGGCGCGGTGGGCGAACGATGCCACGATACCGATGTGTGGGCCGACCTGGTAGATGACGATCTGCTGCAGTTGGAGCCGGGCGAGCGGCTCTGGAAGCTGTTCTGTTTCCGGTCAGCCCAGGGACGCGCCGCGGACCTGCGCCACCGCATCTACACCAAGCTCAAGACCGACGGCCGCCTGGCGCTGGTCACCTTCGCGGCGCATACACCGGCGCCTGGCTGCGTTGTTCGCTCCAACCTCGCCCGCGTCCCCGATCTGCCGGTCGAGGCGCTGAACCAGATCATCGCCGCTATCCAGCGCGGCGTGGAATCGGCAGCCGAGTACGAGGAAATTGATCTGAGCAGCATGGCGACCCTGGAAGAGCAGTTGGCGCAGATCGCGCAGAAGGCATAGCTCGATCCTCGCACCCCAAGAAAACCTCGCTACGCATACCAGTAAACCTCGCTGCGCATGGCAATTCCCCGTGAAGGGGTTGCCGCCGCTTGACAACCCCCTCGACTTGAAGTATACTGGCCTGTGCACTGAGTCTCAATGGCCTTGCGCAAGTCAGCTACGTCGCTGCCTGCACCGCACGGGAGCGGACCTCAACCGAGCGTGCCCTGATGTCCAGAAGCTGATTTGCCCTCTCTTTCTTTCGTGGTTGCGGCCGTCTCACACCAAAAGGAGGGTTACCATGAGGCATCGCTGCACGTATCTGTTCACATCGTTGGCGGTAGTGCTGCTGCTGGTGCTCACAACGACGAGCATCGGCGCCGACGGCGGCTGTACGATGTCAGACTGGTCCAAATGGCAAGCGTACTTCACGCCGCTCATCCCTGCGGGGCCCAACAGCGCGGGCAACCCGGCTGGCCGGCCCATCCCCACCAAGTCGCCCTCGAACGACCTGCTGATGGCGTGGGTGAACACGATTCACCTGCTGCCGGAACCCGCTATGACGGCTCACGCTGAAGAGGTTGCGCGCGGGGCGAACCATTCCACGATCATCGGCCACGGCCACGCCAAGAGCGAGCCGTCCAGCATCAACGCCTGGGCAACGGGCGGCGTGCTGCGGAAGGACTTCAACCCTGGACCGTTCTTCGAAGTATTCAACGATTGGTACGGCGAGACGTGGCGCATGATCCCGCACAAGTGGGGCGCCTATGCCTATCGCGGGGCTGATAGCGTCACCATTGACCGGGAGCAGATCCACAAGAACGAATCGCCGACCGATGGCACCTACTCGCTGAAGATCGCGGGCTCGGCGCCATTCGAGGCCGGGGTCGCGCGCACGATCAAGGTGACGCCCAACGCCGAGGTCAAGGTGCGCGTGATGTATGCGCTGTACGATCACGGCGGGGTGCACGGCGGCAACGTGCTGACCTACGATTGGGCTTCGTTGGGCGTCAAGGTTGACGACTGCGATGCCACCTGGGTCAACGGGCCGTGGCACGGCCAGTGGCTGCCGCTCGAACAGACGGTGAAGGCCGGCAAAGACGGGCGCATCATGATCTTCCTGCAGGTGATCAGCCCCCTGCCCGAGAACACGAACGCCTACTTCGACAACGTCCAGGTGTGGGTGAATGGCCAGCCCTATTCTGGCAGTTGACCTTCTTGAACGTTGAGCTTAAACAGCAGACCCAGGCGAATCGCCTGGGTCTGCATGTTTTTGCGAGACTGTATTCACTTCCCACTCAGAGGCGCGTTGGTTCCAGTGAGAACCTGCTGGTACACCTCATGATCGCCGAAGTATTGCCGCTCGTATTTCTGGCCGCCAACGACGCCGGTGAAGAGCCACCGCTTGGTGTACTCCATCGTGATCAAGACGCCGGAAACCCGGTCATAGCAAGCCCGCCCTTCGATCAGCACGGTCCAGCCGCCCGGCTGAGAAACCTCGCGCGTGCGGGTTTCGGTGCACCAGACCGACAAGGTGCGCTCCAGATGCTCCAGGCTGCGGCTCTCGGGGCCAGGATTGGCGCCCATCCAGATGTAGAAGAGGGGCGGGCTGGATGGCGATTGCGCCTCCTGGCCGGTGTAACGATCTACCTGAACCAGCCAGTCTTCCTTCTGACCGCATTTCTCTGGCCAGGTCGCCTCGCGCTTCACCTCCAGCCAACGCTCACTGCGCACCTGTAGCGCCTGGGCCTTGCTTTCGCCCAAGCATTCCGGCTGCGGACACCCATCGGCATAGCAAAGCCACCTAATAGCCCAGGATGCCTCCAACTTGTCAGGCAGAAGAGGCGAGATGACAGGCGCTTGCTGCCGATCGCCGCGGACCGCCACCAGGCCGTCGTTCACCCAGGCCAGCTTGCCATCCACACAGCAGGTCTGCCACCAACTCCCGTCAGCACTGCGGCCCGTCACAGGGAGCAGTTGCGCCTGCGAAGCCGTCGCCAGGATGTCGAAATCGGTCCCTGGCCCGCCGCGCAGGTTCGCGGTGGCCGCCTTGACCTCAGCAGTGATGGCTAGCGTCACTGTCACCGGCAGCGCGCCGGCCACGATCGCCGTGGGCGTCACGGCGAGTGTGGCCGTCAATGGCGCCGCGGGACTCTCGACCTGGGGAGTCGGCGGCGAGGTAGCCGTAGCCGTAGGCGTCAGCGTGACGGTCGGCTCGGTCGTCGGAACAGGTGTGACGGTGGGCGTCTCCGTGGCTGGCGCGGTCGGCGTCGAAGTAGGAGGCGGCGTTGGGGTCTCGGTGGCCGTCTCCGACGGGGAGGCTGTCCCGGTCGGGGAGGCTGTCCCCGTCGGGGAGGCTGTCGCACTCGCACTCGCGGTCGGCGACAAAGTAGGGGTATCCGTCGCGGTCGCAGTCGAGGTTGCCGTGGCGGTCGGCGTGGGGGTCTCGGTGGCTGTGGCCGTGGCGGTCGGCGTCCCCGTCGGGGAGGCTGTCCCTGTCGGGGAGGCTGTCCCTGTCGGGGAGGCTGTCCCCGTCGGGGAGGCTGTCGCACTCGCACTCGCACTCGCAGTGGGCGACTGCGTGACAGCGACGGTGGGTGTGGTTGTCCACGTCACGCTGATCGGCGGCGACACAGCCGCCGCGCCAGCCGCCGTGACCTCGGACGTGGCGGTGAGAGACACGGCGAGCGCGGGCGTCAGGGTGATCGCCAGGCCAGCAGTCACCGTCACACCGGCCGCGGGACGCAGCGCGTCCGCAGTCGCCTGGGCGATCACCTGCACAGCGGCCGCTTCGGTGGCTTTTGCCGCTGCAATGGCCTGACTGGCGGCCGACTCGGTCACCCGCGCCGCCACGTAGCGCTCATATTCCGCAAGCTGCTCGCCGGTGAAGAGCGGCTGACAGCCGGCCGCCGCAAGGACACATAACAACAGGAAAGGAATCGCAGGTCGTACACGCATCGTCGCCTCCCGCCGGGAGGGTTTCTTCACGAGCCTTTGCGATGCACCTGTAGTCTCACCAACAGCTCCGCGAAGATCCCATTCACCGGCTCCTGATCGGCATACTCCAGCTTGTCCACACTGCCGCGCAGCAGTAACTTGTGGCTCTCCAGTTCGAAAGTGAGTCCAGGCTTGACCTGCAGCGCCTGGTGTTCGCCTGCCAGTTGGTCGCGCATCGCCGTGTCGCGATACGCGCCTTCGCTCATCAGCACCTTGACTCTCGTGTCTGGGTCGTTGGTGTCCCACAGCCACACCTGCAGCGCGGCGGCCTGATCGTGCGCCCTGCCGACCGGATCGGTCAGCTCCAGGCCGCACTGCCCGATGTAGGCTCCCGTGCTGTCTGTGATGTCAAAGGACTCATCGTAGTCTGCCTCGCCCATCTGAAACAGCGCGCGATACTCGCCCAACCTGACCAGAGGGCCGGTGGGGGCCGGTTGCACCGGCGGTCCGGCCGGCTCGCGGCGTCTCATGAAGGACGGAAGCTCAGGCTCCCCCAACTCCTCCTCTTCCAGCGTCTCGCTGCCGGGCATGGTCGCAGGTCGTTGACCGACCAGCGGCTCTGCATCGAACGCATCAGGCTCCGCGTCTTCTTGCGGCGGCAAACCGCCGGCCGCCGGTTCGCCGCCAGGCCAGCCGCCCTTCTCGTACTCGGCGATCTGGGTCGGGGTCCGGCCAAATAGCGGGCGGGGTCGCTCTCCACGCGCCGCGGCATCGGGGATCGCGGGTCGGGGCTGAGCCATCTGAGACGCGCGCCAGCGATTCCACAGCCAGATCACCCCCACGATGCCTGCCAACACCAGCAACACGAAGACGCCGGCGATGCAAACGGACTGCCAAAGCGGCCGGCCGGGCTGCTGCGAGGGGGTCGGTCGGGGCTGCGGCGTGGCGGTTGGCGCAGCAATCACCGGCGCTTTCGCTGCGAGACCCAACGCGCCGATCAACTGGTCCACCTGGCCGGCCTGCCTGGCGTTCTCGACGGTCAGGTGGCCTTTCAGCGTCGCCATGTCTTTGGCCAGTTGCTCGGTTGGCCACACTGACAGGCGCTCGCGCGCTTGCGGCAGGTTGCCGGTCGCGGCATACGACTCCGCGACCATGACGAGATAGTGATCGCGCTCCGCTGCGCGCAAATCCTGCGGGTAGGCGTTGTTCCAGGTCACCGGCCACAGGCCCCAGCCAATGCCCCACCACCCTGCCAGCACGCCAACCACGAAGGCGATCAGCAGCCACAACCGGACGGGACGTTCGTTGTCGGTCTTGAGAGCCATCTTCTTCCTCCGGCGAAAATGATGATATATCTCTCGCCGCGCCTCCTCATGGTAACTGGCGCGTGCGGTCGTCAGACTGCGATGATCGGCTCCTTAGGCGCCGCGGTCAGCACTTCGACTCCGTTTTCGGTGATCAGCACCACATCTTCGATGCGCACGCCGCCCCAATCAGGGAGATAGATGCCCGGCTCGACGGTCACGACGCTGCCGGCCGGCAAGGGCTTCTCGTTCAGCCGCGAAAAGCGCGGCTCTTCGTGCACGGCCAGGCCGACGCCGTGGCCGAGCCCGTGGCCGAAATAGTCGCCATAGCCGGCTTCCGCGATCAGATCGCGCGCCACCGCGTCCACCTGCTTGCCGGTCATGCCCGGCCGGATGGCCGCCTCGGCCGCCATCTGCGCGGCCAGCACCGTGTTATACACCGCCCAGAAGCGCGGCGGGTCGTTCGGCTCGCCCAGACAGATCGTGCGCGTCAGGTCCGAGCAGTAGCCGTGCAATCGCGCGCCCATGTCAATGACGATCGGTTCGCCCATCGGCAGCCGCTCATCGCTGGCGGCCGCGTGCGGTCGCGCGCCGTTGGTCCCGCCTGCGGCGATGATGTCGAAGGCGACGCGCTCGGCGCCGTGCATGCGCATGTAGCTCTCGATCTGCCAGGCCAGATCCACTTCCCGCATGTCAGGCCGCACCTGCGGCAGTACGGCCGCCAGCGCCTCATCGGCCAGCGCGATGGCGGCGCGCAGCGCGGCCACCTCTTCGGCGTCTTTGACCGCGCGCAACCCGGTCACCAGCCCCTTGTTCGCCATCCATTCGCACTCAGTCGCAGCCTTCGACCAGTCCTGAACGTTGGCAAAGGTCGCATGGTCCGACTCGAAGCCCAGCCGGCGCACGCCGGCCTGCTTCACCATCGCGGGCAACACATCGGTGAACGATCCGCTGAATGGGATCTTCACCAGTTCGTAATCAGGGCACTGCAGCCTGACCTGGTCGTAGTAGCGGAAGTCGGCAGCGAAAAGGGCCTCCGCGGCAGAGATCAGCAGCCAGCCGGTCGAGCCGGTGAAGCCGCTGAGGTAGGTGCGATTTTCGGGCTGACTGACCAGTATGGCGTCTACTTCGTTCTCCTGCAAAAGGCCGCGCAATTTGGCCAGGCGGCTTTGGATCGCTGACCGGCTGTAGAGGCTGGATGACATGATGTGACCTCGATTACTTCTGATCTGGCGCCGGCGTGCTCCGGCCGCGCGGGTGGGCGCTCAACACCGTATCGCGCAGCCGGTTCTGGCTGACCTCCGTATAGACTTGCGTCGTGCCGACGCTCTCATGGCCGAGCAGCTCCTGCACCGAACGCAAGTCCGCGCCGCCATCGAGCATGTGCGTCGCAAAGCTGTGACGCAGCATGTGGGGCGTGACGGGGTGCTCGATGCCGGCCTCCGCGGCATAGTCGCTCAGCGTGCGCGTGAACATGCTGACCGAGAGACGCTCGCCGAAGCGATTCAAGAAGAGCGCGTCGGTCTTGCGGCGCTCGGCCGCCGACGGCTGGCGGTCGAGCAACTTCAGCCGTCCGTCTTCCAGATAGGCGCGCAGCGCCTTGACCGCCGCAGCGCCGATAAGCACAATGCGCTCCTTCGCGCCCTTGCCGAGCACGCGCACCTCTGCCTGGGCCAGGTTGACCGCCGCCACGTCGAGCGCCAACAGCTCGCTAACGCGCAGACCCGCGGCGTAGAGCAGCTCAACCATGGCACGATCGCGCTGGCCCTGGGGCGAAGCCGGATCAGGCGCGGCCAGGATCGCCTCGATCTCGGCGGCCGTCAACGGTCGGGGCAGACGTTGCGGCAGTCTAGGCGCCGAGATCGCCTGGGCAGGATTGCTCGTCACGAGATCGCGGCGGAGCAAGAAGGCATAGAACGCGCGCAGCTCCGAAATCCGCCGGGCCACGCTGGCCCTGGCATAGTCCTGGGAGTGCAGCGCGGCCAGCCACTGGCGCAGGAGCGCCAGCGTCACCTGGCCCCAATCGGCAACGCTGCGCGCCTGGGCGAACGCCATGAACTCGCCGATCTCCCGCCGGTAGTTGGCTATCGTGTGCGGAGACGCATTGCGCTCGGCGACCAGGTACTTGATGTAGCGATCAAGCGCTTCTTCCATGCTCCGGCCCAGTCCCAGTACACTTCATTTGACAGGAGTTACGCAGAGGGCTTCTCGAAGGCGTCATTGCGAGGAGCGTAGTGTGCGACGAAGCAATCTCCCCCCCCCAGACCAGGAGATTGCTTCGCAAACTGCGCTCGCAATGACGGGCGACTGCGTAAGTCCTGTCATTTGATCAACGCGTCTGCCCTCACTCGCGCATGGCAGGCCGTACACTCGGCCGCGTCCTTGTTGGCCATCACCAACAGCCCCTTGCACTTGGGGCAGGGCTGCGGCAAAGGCCGCTTCCAGGAGGTGAAATCGCACGCTGGGTAGTTGGCGCAGCCATAGAAGGTGCGGCCACGACGACTGCGCCGTTCCACCAGGTCGCCGCCATCCTTCGGGCAGGCCACCCCCAGCTTGACCATCAACGGCCGGGTGTAGCGACAGGTGGGGTAATTGGCGCACCCAACGAAACGGCCAAAACGGCCGGTCTTGATCAGCAGATCGCCGCCGCAATCTGGACACGGTTCGCCGACCTTCTCAGGCTCCAGCGTCACTTTCTCCATCGTGCGCTCGGCGTCTTGCACCTGGGGGCCGAAGACGTCGTAGAACTCGCGCAGCACCGGCGCCATCCGCTCCTCCCCGCGCGAGATGCTGTCCAGGTGCTCTTCCATCTCAGCCGTGAAGCCGACGTTGAAGACTGTGTCGAAGTGCTTCACCAAAAGGTCGTTCACGGTGAAGCCCAGCTCGGCCGGCGCGAGTTTCTTGTCCACCCGCTCGACATAGCCGCGATCCAGGATCGTCGAGATGATCGCGGCATAGGTGCTGGGACGGCCGATGCCGTTCTCCTCCAGGGCCTTAACCAGCGAGGCCTCGGTATAGCGCGGCGGAGGTTGGGTGAAGTGCTGCTCGGGTATCAGCCGCAGGAGATCGAGAAGCTCGCCCACCACAACATCGAGCGGTTGAGCTGATAACCGCGCAGACGCATACGCATCGTCGGCCGCGTCGTCAGCAGCCTTCGCAGCGTCGCGCTCGGCTGCGCCGCCGCCTTCACGCCCGTTCTCGGCCCCGTTCTCACGCTCGTTGGCCGGCCCGATCGCGCCGCCCGCATAGACCGCCAGGAACCCGGGAAAGCGCACCTTCGAGCCGCTGGCGCGCAGGAGATAGGGACGTTCGGCCGCGGCGGGCTGGCCGGCCTCCACCTCCACCGTCAGAGTGTCATAGATCGCGGCGGCCATCTGGCTGGCGACGAACCGCTGCCAGATCAGCTCATACAAGCGATACTGGTCACGCGTCAGCTTGTCGCGCAGCGATGCTGGCGTGCGGCGCACCGAAGTCGGCCGGATCGCCTCGTGGGCCTCCTGGGCGTTCTTCGTGCGCGACCTGTAGACGTTCGGTTGGGGCGGCAGATATTCCGGCCCATACTGCTCGGCGATGAGCGCGCGCGCCTCGGTCTGGGCTTCCTGCGCGACGTTGACGCTATCGGTGCGCATATAGGTGATCAGGCCCACCGCGCCGCCGTCGGACCCACCCTTGCCGCGCGACTCGCCGATGTCAATGCCTTCATACAGGTCTTGGGCTGTGCGCATGGTGCGCGCCGCAGTCATGCCCAGGCGCTGCCCGGCATCCTGCTGCAGGGTGCTGGTGGTGAAGGGCGGATTGGGGCGGCGGCGACGTTCCCCACGCTTGACATTGGCTACTGCGTAACTCGCGGTCTCCAGCTCCGCCACGATCGCCTGTGCATCGCCGCGATTCTTCAGATCAGGCTCCTGCCCGCGAATGCGCACCAGGCGGGCGAGAAAGCTCGGTCGCGGCTGCTGGCCCCGGCTGATCCGCTGCGCCAGATCGGCGTCAATTGACCAATACTCGACCGGGACGAACGCCAGGATCTCGCGCTCTCGCTCCACGATCAGGCGCAGCGCCACCGACTGGACGCGGCCCGCCGACAATCGGCTCTTGACGCGATCCCACAGCAGCGGGCTGACCTGGTAGCCGACCAGCCGGTCGAGGATGCGCCGCGCCTGTTGGGCGTCAACCAATTGCATGTCAATATCGCGGGTGTGCGCGAACGCGTCCGAGATGGCGTGCTGGGTGATTTCGTGGAACACGACGCGACGTGCGCGTTCACGCGGGATTTGGGCCGCTTCCAGCAGATGCCAGGCGATCGCCTCGCCTTCGCGGTCGGGGTCGGTCGCCAGATAGACTTCGCTGGCCTGCGTTGCAGCCTCGCGCAGCGTCTTGACGATCTCCTTCTTCTCGTCCGGCACGCGATAGGTGGGCTGGAAGTCGTGCTCGAGGTCCACCGACAGCCGAGACTTGAGCAGATCGCGCACATGCCCGATGGAAGCGCGCACCTCGTAGCCGCGGCCCAGGAAACGGCCCACCGTGCGCGCCTTGGCCGGTGACTCCACGATGACGAGCTTGCCGCCGCGGGGATGGGACACTCCGGCAGAGGAGCTTGTTGCCTCTCTTCCTTGTTTTCCCGTCGCGGCCGGCGGCCTGGTCAGTCCCGCGTGACCGGGCGTGCCGCCGAACTTGAACAGCTTGGTCCCGCATTCCGGGCAGACCCCCTCGGCCGCGGGCCGGCCGTTGGCTGTGAAGATGGCGCGACCTTCCTGCATGGCGCGTGTTGTCTTGCACTTCATGCAATAGGCCTGCACGGGCTGTGTCAGCGCCGCGCTGTGCGCGACCGCGCCGCCAGGGTTCGGCGCCGCTGAAGCAGTCTTGCGACCGCCGGTTGGCCGACCGGCCGAGGACGGCTTGCCCTGCGCCGGCTCAGGCCTGGGCAGCTCCTTGTGGGCGGCCGTCGCGCCGATCTTGAACAGGCCCGTGCCGCACTCCGCACACGTCCCGCGGGTGCCCGGCCGGCCGTTGGCCATGTAGACCGGCTGGCCGTCTTTCATCGGTCGCGTTGTCTTGCACTTGACGCAGTAGGCTTCGATCGTAGACATCTCAACTCTAGATAGGGGCGATTCCTGGGTCGCCCAGGGCAGGCGCAAGGCGCTGCAATGGGCTATAGCGGCATCTGCCTCAGCTTCTGCCAACTGTTCTCCAGCTCTTGCGGATCTACGTTCGCCATGAGAGCTTCGGCTTCGGCAAAAGATAGCTTGTTGCCGAGAATCGGATGGTTGTATTCATCGCCGCCGTAATCTACGACTGACTCATGCGTCACGAGATCAACCATCTCATGCCCAAGCAGAAGGGTTGTATGGCGTCCTCCTGCAGGCAGGGTCGCTTGCTTTCCAGCCGAGCGCAGCGCGATCGCATGGGGGCCGGTGAAGCTCATGTCATCTACCGAGCAGAACAGGGCAGCGCCCCCATAGGGCGCGCGCAGTCTCCCGTGACGGCCGCCCACGATGAGCCCATTCCGCACGACCGTGTCCGGATCACGAATCACGGTATCTATGATGACAGAGTCCCGAACATCGGCTGTGTCGGGGATAGTGCTCCGCACGATGACATTGCCCCTCTCATCGCGCTGCTGGGGAATTCCGAACAATTCTCTGGCGACGTCGCTGCCTTCGGCGTCTGAAGCGACTGACTCCAGCAACCGTCTCAATGGTATGTGCAATCCCAAATCGGCCCAGAAGGGCTCGCCGAAGTCCAAGCAGCCGACTGCAAAGGGACGCCCCGTCCGGGACTCCAAGGCGCTGCGCACTTCCGCGATCGTGGTATAGAAACCCGGATAGCGCGCCTCTAGCTCGCGCAGACCGGTCTTGCCAATCCTGGTCTCGTACTCCGCCTCGGCGCGCCACTCCGCTTCGCTTCGGCACAGCAGAGCCATCCACACATAGGGATCCCAATCTGCCCACTTCTGCGGGTCACGGACATCATCGCCCAAAAGATCGAGCGCGATCTCCAGGAACTCGTAGCTGATGGCCAGACTTCCCAGGTTGACTCCGATCTCATACCTGCCAGCTTCCAGCTCAGACAGCCGTTCTCGCAAGGAGGCGAGCTGTTGCCGCGCATATTGGCGGCGCACGAGCCTCGTGCGGGTCTCGATCGCGACCCACTCCTTCTCGCGAGCCATATCCTCGGTGGCGTCTCGGCGCCAAACAAAGCGGACCGCATCCAGATGGCGCAGGTCAGGCCGGTCGAGGCTCCAACGTCTCCCCGGTATGATGGCCTCATCACCCCACTTGACCACCGCCCCCTGGAAGCCACCCGCTTCGAGGTGGAAGTTCCAGAGATTGGTGCACAAGCCAGAGAGGTCAGCCGTACAAAGATAGTTCTCTGACCAGCGAGAGCGCATGGGGACCGGGAAAGCGGGTTTGCGATTCCCCAATGCCTGCGTGAAGGGACTCAGCCGCGTCCCTCTGCCGAACACCATCGTGATGAGGGTAATCGGCGGCAATCCCTCGCCCTTCGTCGCCAGCGCCCGGCGGACACTTGCCCAGGCATTGAGCGTCCCCAGGAAGTTGCCTTTGCGCGTCGTCTCGGCCACCGACAAGACCTGGACGCCGCCATCGGCGCGGTAGAGATCACGGCTGAGCTCGGCGATGTGCGTGCGCCAATAGGCGCTATCCCTCTCGCCGCCCGATACGACCGTGACAAGCCGGGGACCCGCACTGTGCTCCACCAGCCGCAGGTTCTCCCAAATATTCTCACGCCATGCCGTGTGTTTGCTCATAGTCAACGTCGCTGTGCCTGCTGCTCTCAGCAGATCGCAATGGGCCGCTCTCTACGGGTCCATGACCCGCCGAATCACGGATTCGGCCTAATACTACAACCGCAGTTTCTCAGACCCGGCGACCGAGGTCGCTGCAACCTTCGCGAAGTCGCCCTCCGGCGACTGAATTGAGCCTGCGTCGGCAGGCTTCGCCGCTGTTGCAGCGGTTGCAACCGCCCGGCGATATGAAGTGCGGTTGTAGTACTAAGGGATGAGAATTAAACAACTGTCCCATCTTGCTTGCCCGTAGCGGAGCATCCTGAGCGGAGCAGCCGATTTGTGGCTGCGTAGTCGAAGGATGCGGAGCGTTTTAGGCATATAAGGCCGCATCCTTCGACTACACTCCGCACAAAACGCTCCGTTCCGCTCAGAGCCTGCCCTGAACGCAGTGAAGGGATGCTCGCGTGGGCGGACAGTTATTTAATTCCCGTTCCTAAAGGGAAACTCGACGAGGGTGTACTCGGTGGGGAGGTCAGACATAGCGCGGGCCTTTCCCTGCGATCATCCAACTGTAAACGGTTAGTCAGTGTATCATTTTCGATTGCTGGACTGCCGCCTGGCCTCTTCCTGAACTTCTCGCCACATATCGGCCAGGCCCAGCCGCTCGGCCCAAGAGGCAATGTAGTCCATTTCCAGCTCTTGCTCCAGTGTGAACAGGATGCTGGCGATGTCGCGCACGTGTTTCGGCTGGCGGCTGATGCTGAAATAGCGCAGCTTGTAGAGGATCAGGTCTTCGGGCGAGTGCACCCAGACTTCTCCCAGGGGCGGCCCCAGGTCTACTAACAGCCGGCACTTCAGCGCCTGGGCCCGGTATGCGTCACCGGGACGAAGCAGGAACAACTCGGCCTTGTAGCCTGAGTACATGTGGATGGCATTGATCGCGAGGTCGCCGCGTGTGGTGAGCAGGACGTCGAGCATGATGTCCGGGGGCACCAACATGCCACGCTGCTCCAGTTCCCGTGAGAGGTCGGCCACCGACTCGATGGGCAGTTCGATCACCAGATCCAGGTCGCGGGTCGTGCGCACATCGCCCCAGGCCCACACCGCGACCGCGCCGCCGATCAGGTACTTGATCTGCGCGGCTTCGAGCGCATCCAGCACCAGACGCACGAAGTTGGCGAAATCGAGGCTGTCATCTGTCGGGGCGGGCATTACGGTGTGCTCCTGACGATGCGCAGCGCCTCTTCCTGGCTCAATTCAGACCGCCGCTTGCGCAGGCGATAAGCGCCGACCTGCTCCGCCAGACGGATCATGGAGATACCCTCCTGGAAGCGTTGCGCGGGCGTGAGCCGGCGGGTGACGGCGATCTGCTGGAGGTCAATCTCGGCGATGGCGCCGGCGATCAGTTGACGTTCGGTTTCATGCATAAGGGAATCTACCGATGGTTTGTTCATGGTACTTGTGGGCTATAGCCGTTTCCTCCCCGCCATACGTCACTCCTGGATGTGGCTTTTCAAATATGGAGATACCCTGACGAGATAACCGCGCAGGTTTCTATAGGGTACCAGGTTCTCGCGCTGCAAACGGCCGAGCACGATGCCAGGATGTCGGCCCTGACTGGCGGCGAAAGCTTCGATGCGCGCTCGGGAGAAGTAAGGAGCAGTTGCGGCGACGAAGCTCTGGAAACTCTCCGGCGCGATGAGCCACCGGCTCGCCAGCCGATTCGCGGCCTCCTCGTGTGGATCAGGTTCTGCCGGCGCGGCTTCGGCGGCGACTTCTTCACCCTGGCCGTTTTCTAACACATCCAGATAGGCCGTCTCGTCGCCCTCCGCGAGGTGGGCCAACTCATGCAGCAACGTAAACCAGAACGAGTCAATGCGGTCGTAACGCAAGGTCAGCGCGACCGCCGGGCTTCCTTCCACCCAGAACGCGGCGCCGTCCAGGTAGGTCTTCTCCAGATGGCGCAACAGGACGAAGCGCACGCCCCAGCGCGCCAGCACGGACGGCACGGCCGTCGTGTCCTCGGCCCGGCGCGTGAGAAGCATCAGATCGGCCACGAGCGACTCCAGGTTGGCCGGCTGCCAGGGTGCAACCTGTTGCGGCCGGGCCAGCGTCTCGGCGCGGCGCAGCCAGGCGAGTTGTGCGTAGGTCAAGGGGGCGCGTGTCGTGGAGGCGCGGAACCGCACCGCGAGCACGGGCGCTTCCGGCAGAATGGGCGCGCCCAGGAAGCGACTGACTTCATCCTCCAACTCAGCCGCCGATTCGCAGAGCGTTACCCACTGCCGGCGGGCCATCTCCCGCAGAGGGAGCGCCGTGTAGAGCCGGCTGCGCCGGGCGATCGCATCGTTCACGCCCTGGCGTCTGGCGAGCTCCAGCCGGTAGTTCGCCTCCAGGTTGTGCCAGAACTCCGGCGACGTGCCGAAGGCCTGGGCCAACTCGACCGACGTTTCGGGGGTGATCTGCTTGGCGCCGTTGATGATCTCGCTGACCATCTGCTCGGGGCGGCCGAGGATGGCAGCCAGGTCGCGCTGCGTCCAGCCACGTGCCTCAAGCTCCTGCTTCAGTATCCGCCCCGGCGGCGTCAGGCGCGCCGGCCTCAATTCCTGTGCCATAGGATGCCTTCCCTAATGATAGTCCTCGATGTCGAGGATCCGCAGCAGCTTGCCCTGCTCGTCGGTTTCGATGGTGAGGATAAGCCGGAACTGTCTGTTGAGGCGGATGGATCGCTCGCCGCGGTTGCCACGTTCGCCTTTCAGCTTTTCGAAGTGGAGGCTTTTCAACACGCGCAGGTCGTTCTCGTCCCTGGCGGCCGCGATCACCGCTATCTTATCGAAGAACGCCTCGACGACTTCTGGGGGATACCTCGCGGCCCCGCTTTCGTCATTATAGAGCGCCTGGAGTTTCTTGCTGGCGAAGATGAAGCGCAAAAGACACCTCGAAGTGTATCACAGTGTGCTACATTTGTCAAGAATCAGTTTCACCCGTAGGGTGAAGTCTTGGTTTGGCAAAAATGGCCCTCGCCGCGGCGAGCCGGATTCAGGCAATCCCCTTGATTCGTTGTCATATCCTTCCTCTTCACGCCACCCGCACCCGCCCCGTCAGCAGATCCTCCATCAGCCCCCGCTTGACCTGCGCCAGCTTGTCCCGATATGCCTCCTCGGCCCGAATGAGGGCGTCGTGGGCGTCGAGAGCCTCGGCAACGGTGACTTGCTCAGAAAATGGTGGCAGGGGCACAAGAAGCTTCATGAGCTTCGCCTGCTGAATGCCCTTCGCAGTTGTACCAGTTGCATTCTGAGCAAGCTGTGACTGAAAACCCGTAGACATCAGTTCGTGCTTCAGAAAATCGTTGAATACCCGCTCAGATCTGGTTTTTAGAAGCAAAACGCGTTGACTGAGGATGTACTTGCGATCGTCGGGGATTTGAGCAACGTTTCCCAGTGGTGCTTCCATTGTTATGATAATGTCACCCTTGGCGCAGTCTCCCTTTGTCATCCAGCGCCGATAGAGCTTGTCTGATCCGTAGTAGGTTTCCTTGGAAAGGTTGATTCGCCCCATCTCCACGTTGTTGGCCGACAACGCAGGAATGTTACCGCCTCCCCACTCCAATCCGATCTTCAAAGGCGTTTTGCCCCTGAAGTCAATCACGTCGTACAAAAGATCAGAGATTTGACAGGCCTCCCACTCCCTCGGCACCCTCCCCACCGGCGACTCCACGAACTGCTCCGGATGAGCGGCCGGATCGCGCAACCGGCCGTGCGCGTCCAGCCCGCGCGTCAGCAGGTCGTGCAGCAGGCCGGCCTTGACCTGTTTGAGCTTGGCGATCAGCGCCTCGGTCTGCTGGATGGCCGCGTCGGCGGCGTCGAGGATGTCGGCGATGCGGTGTTGTTCGGGTTCAGGTAGGCGGACAACTCGAAGACTCAGAAGCTCAGCTTTACCTATTGCTTCGAACGTTGTGCCTTGGGCAACGATGCGAAGGTTGGGCGCCCAGTAGTTCAGCAGATGCCAGCCGTAATCCGGCAACACATTATGAAAGCGGACGGCCGCGAGACCGCGCCCGATACAGTAGACGCGGTCCGCTTTATTGAGCGCTCCTACTGGTGCTCTGACACTGATCAGCACATCGCCAGGACGGCATAGTTTCTTAGGCCGCAAGCAATACAACCTGTGGGTCGGCGATACAGGGCCGAACTCAGCATTACCCTGAAGGAATGGAGTGCCAATGCCGGCATCGTTCACGAACGAGGAGTCGGGTGATTGGCCCATTTCGAAGTCAGCTATGTCGCTGAGAAGGGCGAATTCTGTGTCAGCTTGCATAGCCCAGTTCTCTTTCAAACCCTGCTAATCGCTCCGCTGTTACTTCTCGCTCCGCCTCGATCTCCCGCAACGGCACCCGGTACTTATCCCACCAGTTCTCCACCGCGGCGACCACCTGCGCCCGGTGCGCGGCGATGTAACGCTCCAGCTCGGCGGCCAACTCGGTGCGAGTGATGTCCAGCACCAGCCGTCGGCACGCCTCAGGGGTCAGGGCCAGGCGCGCCCAGTCCAGGCGTTGGAGGAATTGCGCGTGCAACGCCTTGAGGGTCTTGCGCGCTTCTCGCAGTTCTGTCTTGAGCGCCTTGAGCTCGGTTTCGCCCAGCAGTTCGTCCGGCTCGACCTCGGCGTCCGCGCCTTCCTCTGCTTCCGGCGGCTCGGCCGCTTTCAGCCGGCCCTGGAGCTCGGCCACGAGGTCGCCGGCCGCGGCGACCTCGGCCACGTAGTCGGGCAGCAGGCGCGCCACCAGCTTGTGTGCCAACGGGTCGAAACCGTTCTGGCGGGCCTCTTCGTCCTCGAGCGCGGCGCGCACGGTGGCGGCCCAACTGTCCACCAGCCCCGCGAACCCCTGGCTGGCCAGCGTCCGCAGGTCGTACTGGCCCGCGTTCCACCAACTGGCGATCACCCCGTCCACCTGGAAGC
>Ga0194126_10005424_pt1 | contig 18776 bp, 16 predicted proteins | sample TA2KigC150mmetaG_FD_148641 | JGI IMG/M metagenome (GOLD analysis project Ga0194126, IMG submission 148641) | Freshwater microbial communities from Lake Tanganyika, Tanzania - TA2015035 Kigoma Deep Cast 150m | ecosystem: Environmental > Aquatic > Freshwater > Lake | place: Tanzania: Lake... | reverse complement strand
GGCAATTGGACGGCGTCCTCTGCGCGACGGTTTGTAGTGCTGGGCGAAGTCGTGGCGAACCAAGTCGAACAATATTGGATCATCCAGAATCCAATCCAACTCCTGCAAGATTGGATCGCTGGTTTGACACTCGGGAAAATTGGCAGGACGGATGTATCGGTCTATAATCATCGTGGACTCCAAGGGGAAAGTGGTTGTTCAGCGACTTCCATCTTACTCCCTTGGGGTCCCAATGCAAATTGCACTCAGTTTTGAATTTTCCAACAAGAACTAGTTACCTTTTTTTCGTGATCGCATTCCCTTGAATGAGTTGACTTGGGCATATTGACTCCATCGCGATATTCGGTGCGTCAATCCTACCAGAAATCCGTCCAGAATCCAACTCGCGCGTGTCTGAAGTCAAAAACCACAGAATCCGTTAGAATCAGTCATTTTTCAAGGTGCGGAAAACAGGCGAAGTGGGCAGGGAATCCACTCAGTATAACCAGCGTACACTCGGTTTGCAGGTGCGGGTGGCTACGACGTGCCTTCCTTTTTGTCTCTTGCTCGGCGTCCCGTGGGCGGAGGCAGGGTCTTCAACCACTCGACGAATTCCTTGCGCGCTTCCAAGACGATGATTTCATCGCATACGGCTTCGTACTCGTCCTTGATGCGTAGCCACTCGGCAAAGTATCGCTCAAACGCGGGCGAGTCCTGTCCGACGCGCTGCGCTAAATCGTCCAGAAAGGTGCAACCTTTGTCGAGACGGCTACCCAAATGGTCACGTTGCGCGTGCAAGGCAGCGATCTCATCGGGACAGACTGGCGGAAGCTGCTCCAATTGACCTGATGACTGTCGGTATCGTTGCGTTAGTGCAGCAAGCGTTGGCATATTTCCTCTCGGCAGCAATAGAAAATCGAAACCGCTGGGATGCCCGAAAAGCCTTCAAACCCTTCAAACTGTTCAAAACCCTTCAAAGCCTTCAGCAGGTAGGACGGAAGTTTGGCTGAAGGGTTTGAACACTTTTGAAGGCTTTGAACGGTTTGAAGGCTTTTGAACCGCCGGGTCATTTTCGCTTTTCATTTGTCGCGCCCACGCCATAGCGCTGAATCAGGTCCAGCACTTCGCTGCGTACGATAACGTAGCGCCGCCCGTCGGCGCCGTGTTTCTTGCGTTGGCGATCGGTCAACAAACCAAACCGTCGCAAGGCATAGCCGATCCATTGCGGTTTGATTCCCGCCACTTCCTCCGCACTCAAGAAACTCGTCATCGCTTCGCGAATCGCTGTGGCGCCGAATTCACCACTCGGTTGGTTTTCCGCCGCCGTGAGTTTATCAAGCGCCAAGAGCAGGGCTTCTTCCCATTCGTCGAGTCCACTCCGATTCGATTGGTCGGCTTTCTGTTTGGCAAACTCGATGACGTGCGCCAAGAGGTCAGTGGGACCACCAGGGTAGCGCGAGAGAAACGCGGCAATCGCAAACAGGGGCTGCCACAGTTCATTCGTCCGATTTTCCAAGATTTGGATAGACGCGTCATGCAAGTAGATCTCGCGAATGGCAGCAAAGTGGGTCAGCGCAAAACAGTACAGACGATGACGGATTTCCGTCCAGGGCTCGCAGTAATCGTTGACCTTCAAGATGCCCTTCTCCGTCTTCGTGCGTAACATTCGCACGACGATACAGCGCGACTCCAAGACTTCCCCCAGCCCTTTGATATTCGCGATCATCTTGGGTCCGAAGACCTGAAATGACTCAACGCGATCAGTATCGGCGTTGTAGCGGAGCACCGGCGCTCCCTTTTTGTAACCGGCGTCGAGCAAAAGCCGCAAGTCTGTCCCCTTTGGATCTTGCGGATTCGCCAGGCGTTCCGCTTCATCAATCGCGAGGGTCCCGTGAGTGGCTTGCAGCACCCGATACAGTGCGGCTGGCGAGATGGAGGATGAAATCTGCATATTGAAGGCGATCCGTTGAGTGACATCGGCGACCTTGGTCTTGCCGCTCTGGGAAGGCCCGGTCACGTGGATGTAGGCAAACGCGTCGAAGAGCTCATGCAGATACGTGCCGAAATCCCAAAGCGTCAAGACATCCGAAGTATGCGGCTCGCAGAAATCGAGGTACTTGGCATACACACCTTCCACCATCAGAAAGGTCTCGATGGGATCAGGAGCATCGCCCTGCACGAACCTTTGCACATCGGGCCAATCCCACCGCGCCACGCCATCAATCACCTGGGGCGCCGAACCGAGCAACACGCGCCGTCCGCCGATGTCAAGCAATCCTGGCTCATTGAGCATCAGCGTCTCGCGGGTTGAGGTCACCACACAAGGGCGATAAACCGGCTTGCGATCAAGCAGCATCAGCACGGGCACCGTCACAACCGCCAGATCGTCTACAAAATCAAGCGCGGGCGCGACGATTGGGTAACGCTCCGAGATGACTTCGGGTGGCGGTTCCTTTCTGGCTTCCTTCAGTGCCTCGCGCATCACCGCATTCAAAAGACGACGAAATTCTCGGTGAGTCAGATTCAGTTTTTCGGTGACCGTAGATTGATAGCGCGCGAGCGAAAATTCACTGAGTTTGGACAGCGCCACGAACAACTGGCGCAGTTGTCCTTCCTCTCGCGCTTCTTGCGGTTGTTCGGCGAGTGCTTCAATCAATGCATCCAAGTCTGACGCGTCCTTTGAGGGATCTGGTTCACTCAACGACTTGAGTGGATGCTCATTGCCATTTCCATTCCCGTTGCCATGACCGTTACGATGTGAACCGAAATAGTTGTGGACACCGGACAGGGCTTTTTCAATCGTCATCTGTCCGTACGTCGCACCATCTGCTCGATGTCGCTCATCCCACTTGGCGCGCATTAACCCAGATTGGCGAAACAGATGATCCATGCGCGCAGCGTCCATGCCCGTCCAAAACGCCAGATGCGCACAGAACGCAAGATCAGCCTCCGAGTGGTTACTGTTGTGCTGGGACAAGTCGCCGTGCCACAATCGTCGAAATTCATTACCGTTCCTCGCCTGTTCTGCGCGGGCGATCAATTCTTGGTCATCCAGACTGACCTCTGCTCGTTTGACCGGTGAGGACGCTAACTGAGTAATCGGCTCGCGAGCACCCAGGAGTTCGGTATGCAGTCGTGCGAGTTCAACCTCGCGTTTTTCGATGGTGAGCGGCGTGTTCGGGAAGTGATTGCCCGTCACGGTCAAGTAGCGCGCCGAGTCGTACATCTCGATTTGCTTTTCGGCGTTGCGCCGATTGCCACCAGGAAGTTGAGCGAAACACAAACAGTGCAAGCCGCGTCCGGAGGGGGTGATCTCCGTATACGAGTTGAGGACTTGGACAACGGACTGAGCGAGTTCCGAGAGATTGCCTGTCTCATCGATGCAGTAGTCGAGATCAATCCCGGCGAGTCCATTCGCACAGACAATTCCAATGCCATCGAACGGGGCGCTGGCTTGAACGCAATCGGCGAATACGCTCCACGTCTGGGGATCTGTTGTGCTGGCTCTGCGACCGTCTGGCATATAAGGAACCTTGGTTCGCTTGCCATTGCGCGTTTCATATCTCCAGCAAACCCACTGCACCAGCCCTTTTAACGTGGTGGGAATTGTTTCCAACATTAACGTTGGCATTGCAGTTCCTCCATGGTTCGCCGGCAGAAACCGCAACCCGTGTGATTTACTTCAACCGGGCAAGCCAACCAACTGGTGCAAAACGGAAACCCGAATCGAAAATTGACAATTGAGACGACTCGTGTTATAGTTTTGCACGAAAGCGCGGCTTGCCCAAGCCCGCATCGTTGTGTGTGTGCCCTGTCTGCCTGACGGGGCTTTTCTTTTTCGTTCACTTATTCCTCCTCTTTGGATTGCCCCTGTGGAGCATGGGGCAATGTTTCAACAGAGTTGGGTTGAATGCCCTGATCTGCTTGAGCAAATTCCCGGCGTAGCAACCATACGATTTGTTGTTCAGGCGTGCGACAGTCTTGGCGAGCGGCTTGTTGCAAAGCTAACGCCAATGCTTGATCGAGTGAAACCATCAGGCGAAATCGCGGGTTGGGCATTAAACCTCCTCGAAAATGAACGAGACCAGATTGAGCAATCAATCTGGTCTCATTGTAAACCATCCTTCTGCGAAATATCCGCATCACTGTGCGGCATTGTGCGGTCTTGTGCGAAATTCTGCGCTATGAGTTTGACTTGGATCTACGCTTACGTTTGGGCTTGGGTCCGTCATCCTCCGGTGTCCACTTGGGATGCCGCTTGAAGAAATCAGTTCTCCATTCGTAGAATGTGCGGGGGGCTACATTCAACTTGTAGGTCACTTGATTATCACCGAATCGTTCCGCCAGAAAATCCACCAGCGTGTGTGAGCGCGAATCTTTAGCCGTCTTCTCCCAATCTTTGACGGCATGGTCCCGTTCCACTTGCGAATAGTGACTTCGTTTCCCGCGTTTGCGGCGTATGGCAATAACGTCCTGGTCTAGATCTGCCGATTCAACGGATGCCGGCATTGCGGAAGCGTGTGGGGATGCCTCACCTAGCGATGAATCCGCCGATGTTGTCGGGACTGTGATGGGTGTCGCTGTCTTCGTACGTTCTGGCGCGACCGTTTCACGGGTGGGCTGGACAGGTTCTCTTTGCCGAAGCTCGGCGCGTATTTTTTGCCACGCGCTCTGTAACCCGCTCCAAAGTGCTTCGTTTGCTCTAACCCCAATCAAAGTCGTTCCATCATCAAGCGATTCTGCAGAGATGATCGCACCGATACCTTGGGCTCGCATCTCGGGACAAAACAACACGGCTTCGGAGTGTCTATCCGTATTCATTGCTGGGATTCGCGCAATTTCAATCGGTCCACCTTGTTCGGTGACGGCGCTGATGGCTTGCTCGAGTATGGAGCAGAACGTGGGTGGATCCGCGTTGAATGAAAAACGATCTTGCTCGTTTTCCCATGTCGTCTCGGTATTCAAGCGATTGAGCACAATCGAGACCACTGCCCACAATTGGACTTGGCGCTGTTTCGTCAATTCTGCTTTGGCGAGTTCCGCGATTTGGATGGCTTGGTTGATGTGCTTATGCAATTCTCTCGCGGATGAATTTTTCAGAGCGGGTATACGTCTGTAGTCGGCTTCGCCCTGCGCGTGTCTCGCGCGTGCCCGTTCCGTCAAGATGGCAAGCGCCTCAGCGTGGTCCGCTTGTTTCCAGACCGCGAGGAATCCCAAGACCTCCTCCTCGGACGGGGAGGGCGCGTTTCGCGTGGAAATGTCGAACTTGAGATCGCGTCTCACGAGTTCGATCTGCCCAATCTCGCCGAGCGGTTCCTGATTCAGAATGTAGAAAATCAGCGACCCTTCGATCTGGGCCTGGCGACGGAACGCGACGAATCCAGGGATAAACAAACCCAGGGCGCGTTGGATACCCGAATCCAGTTCTGTGAACGTGCGCGAATCGTCCTTCAAACCAACCATTTCAATCAATCCATCCTGTATGATGCAAATCGCTCGCCTGTGCGCACTGACACAGAACGAGCGATGATGTGTCCGTTCAATCGCCGTGTACGCTGAGACGTCTTGCGAATCATTCCCTCAATCGTCCTACACTTGCAGTGAGATCGGGGTTACAAACGCCTTTCATTTTCTCATTGCTTGGCGCGGGGCATCGTGCCAATACTTCTTGCCGTCTTTGGCAAAGGTCCATTCATCGCTGACCTCACGCGGGTCTGTTACCTCCTGTCCCTGTTTCCAGGCGTGGCGAAACCGCCGATTCGCAAAACGCTTGTCCTGTTTCTCGCTGCGCGCGGTCGTGATGGGAAAGATGCGCGTATGCCGAAACGAGCGACTCATCGTTCACACTTTCTTGACGCCGCGCCGATTGCGCGCGCTGCTTGCTGCACGCGGAACGATTCGCACTTGCACGTCGGCATCTAACGCGTTAGCGACGCGCTGCAAATAGTCCAGGTTGCGGATGCGTTTCTGAGATTCCAAACGCGCGATGCTGGGCTGTTGTGTGCCGATGCGTTTGGCAAGCTGGGTTTGCGACATTTTGCGCTTGATGCGGAGGTCAATAATCTGTTTGATGACTGCAAACTCGGGCTCCAACGCGTCATACTCGCGCCGGAAGGTCGGGTCTTTCATATGCTCAGCCAAGACCGTCTCATACGGAACGCCTGGCGCGTATTGTCTTTTCGCCTTGGTCATTTTCTCAAATCTCCTTGCTTCTTGCCTGGTAATCCGCTAGTCGTCGTTCGGCGATCTCCAGTTCCCGCGTGGGTGTCTTGGGCGTCTTTTTGGCAAAGCCATGCAACAAAACAAACTGTTGTCCGATGACTGCGGCGTAAAGCACTCGATAATCTTGTCGTCGTGTTGCGATCCGCAATTCCCACAGTTTGCCCCGGAGGTGGCGCGCATGAGGCATGGTCAGTTGCACACCGTAATCGGCTAACAGTCCAATCGTCTTGAAGATTCGCGTCTGATCCTGATTGGGTAGGGTGCGAATCCATTCGTCAACGGGCATACGCCCGCGCGTATCTTGATAGAAGACCACACTCCATTTTGGCGATTCTGGCATTGGCGCGATTATAACATTTTTGTTATGGTGTGTCAAACGCTTGGCAACACTTGGCAAGGTTGTTGTTAGCGAAGGAGACGGCGAATGAAGGCACGGCGAATCAAACGCTGGGGAAAGGATGATCGCTGACAGTTGACGGCAGGCCGTAGTGAAGGGCAACGAAGCAGAAGAACGCGGATTAATGTTGGCAAATTGGATTCGGATGCTACCACGACGGGCGAAAAGGGATTTCCGAACATTTTACAGAGCAACCCTCAATCCCTTTTACTTCCAGCAATCCCTTTGTCGCATCTATGGACAGATCTGGATAGGGTGTCGGTCCGACAATGATTTCTGGAAATGCCAGATCACGGCACTCTTTCCCCAGTTGGAGCTTGAAATAGGGTATGAGTGTTGATGTTCCTACCCTGAAGTGCACCTGGCGGCTAAAGCTGGTTATGACAGAAATCAATCTCGATTCTTGCTCTTCTCCAAATTTCGGATGCTTCAGGATAGGTGCAACTTTGAGAAATTCGTACTCGAACCATTTGGCTGCTTTTACAGGAGCATAGTGGTCGGTCTCTTGCAGCGTGTGAAACTCCGTCAAAGATTGTGTGAGCAACTGCCTGACGTATTCTTCTTGCCTTGTGGTGTCGTATTCACAATCGAATAAAGAAAAGCCTTGTTTCTCAACATGAGCATACATTGGCGAGAGAAAATCGAATCCGATGCTGAAACCACCTCCATGGGGGCAGTATCCGCGCCATTGGCTCAATTGGTCGCCATTCTTGGAAAATGAACACACAAAGATACCAAAGCCGTCATACTCGGTTATGTGCGTTAATTTATGTTCTACTTCGTTTAGAAAATCAATGTCTTCTCCCCGAAGTGATTTCCTGAGTTCGCGTATCTCATTGTGGGCCAGCCCTGCCGCGTACCGCAATTCTGCCCCATCATTCAGATAGAGAATATTTGTTGCCCAGATTGCTTTTTCTTCAATGATACCAAGCAATCCAGTTTGTGAGGTGTAGTGAAAGAGTAACTTATCGCGCGAAGTTTCCTGCATTGGTATTCACCTTTGATTTCAACGATCCAACCATGCAAGCGGTTCTTATTCAACAGCACCATCTTTTTCTGGTAGTACGACAACAATTTCAGCGAAACGCGGGGCGTCGTGTATCCAATGAAAGAGTGAATCGCCTTGTGCTCTGCTTGGGTCGAAATCTGCTTGCTCCGATGCGCGGAGCAAGTAGTCTAACGCCGCGTCGATGTTCTCGCAGACGGACTCCAGACGAGCAAGATTATACCAATCACCAGAGGATATGAGTGCTCGTGCTTCATTCGCGTATTTGTCAGATTCGCTCTTGTTATTGAGATGCTTCAAGACATTTGCCATCAACAAGCGTGACTCGAAATCATCTGGAAATCTCGATGCTATCGAGGTCAATTCGTTGAGGAACTGGATGGCTTTGCGAAACTCGACCAATACAGGCCTTATCTCTTCCGCTTTGCGAAAGGCGTCTTCCGCTTCTGACATTCTGCCGAGTCTTTGGAGTACATTGCCGAGATTAAAGTATGCCCTGGCATGATCGGGGTTAAGGCTGATTGCCACACGATATTCGGCTTCTGCTTCTACGTGACGTTTTTCATACTCATCAAGCAGAAGACCGAGACGGAAGTGAGCATCGGCATCTTGGGGATGGAGAGTGATGTTTTGACGCAAGGTGTCTTCCATCTCACCTAGCGCCTCGTTTTTTTGCCGCAATTTCTCGAGAATATCTGAAGCCGAGTGCAATTGCTCTTCATCTTGGCTGTGGGCAACAACATACTTGAGCGCTTCTATGGCTTCCATGTCCCGCTCAAGCTTTACTAGCATTCTACCAAGGTGAAAATAGAGAATAGGGTCATTGGGGTTTTCACGGATTGCTTTGTTGAAGAGGTCAACAGCCCGATGAGGTTGTCGGAGTTTTTCAAGTAGGTAGCCAAGTCTGACGTATGCGTCCACAAGGGTGGGGGCGATTGCAATTGCGCGATCATATGCTTTCTCTGCTTCTAGGTCATGCCCCAATTCTCCCTCAGCATAGCCAAGGAGATAGTGCGAATGACCATCATTTGGATTGAGCTCGATCGCACGCTGCAAAACGCCAACGGCTTCTTCGAACTTCTTGAGAATTGCAAGCGACAAACCAAGATTATGATGAGCAAAACGGTTTGCAGGATCAAGTTCTATCGCATCTCGAAGGAAAATTACTGCCGTTTCGTATTCCCCCAACTCTGCCAGCACAGCACCCATTAATGCATTTGATTCAGGATCATCTGGGTAGAGCTCACTGAATCGAGCTAAAACCTTTTCTGCCTCTGAGTACCGTTTGAGCTGCGATAACAATCTGCCCAGCTCAAGCGAGGCATTATAGTACTCAGGGTCAATCTCAAGTGCTTGCCTAAAGTTTTGTTCTGCCTCTGAATTGCTTCCAAGTTTCTTGTATGTAATGCCCAGGTTTGTATATGCCATGATGTAGTTGGGGTCATTATCAATCGCATGTTGAAAAGCGTGTTTGGCATCTTCGTCACGTTGTAAGTAAGATAGGGCGGCGCCCAGTCCGTTCCACAGCATGGGACTATGAGGCGCCAAATTGATCCCTTTTCTCCAAACTGCTTCTGCTTGTTCCAGTTGCTTGTCGTTCAATAGGGCTCCAGCAAGCCCATTTACCAAGTCAGGAAATTCTTGCGGATGAATGTTGGCAAGGTGCAGAATGATGTCTTGCAGAGGAATGATATAGTCCTTCCAATTTACTTTTTTCCCTTTAGCTTCGATCTGCCCATCACGTGGAGCGAGCCATCCTTCTTCTTCAGCAAGAGTTCCTTCCTTCAGTAAATATTTCAAGGTGCGATTGACATCGCGTTGATATTTGACGCTTTGTTCCTCGCCCTCATTCCACAGCAGGCACGCCGTCGGTTCGACTATCCAAGGATACAAATCAATTCCAATCTGAGTGAGCAAATCAATCGCGTCGTAAACGTACCGCGTGGCAGGACGCTTGTGAAGGACGCGCTCATACTGATCGCGCCACATGTTGTCCAATGTGTCTGCAAAGTTGCCCAGTGTTACTGCCTTGTTTTCGCGTTGTGCGTCTCTCAGGTTCTCGACGATTGTTGAGAATTTCTTGTCATTCCTTTTCGCTATCGCGGGATAATCTTTTTCCTCTGCTTGCAGATTGGCACGCGCGACAGATTCTTCAAGGAGTTTGACAATCGCCCCGTTACTTGGTGCGGGTAGTTCGTAACGCGTGAATCGTTTCCACAATGGGTCGCGTGGGCTGAAGTTCAATACCTGCCACATTTCGGGATCATCACGCGCAGCGGCAATGACGCGGATTTCGCTCTCTCCACACCATTTTTCGAATGTGTTGAATAGAGTCAATAGGGCACCATGATAGGATTCTTGCTTGAACGCTGCCGTGTCGCTTGTCATTGGTGCTACTATCGGCTCGGCACTGCGGAAAAGAAAATTCAGGTTGTCCACGAAAATCAAGATGCGTCGCGGATCGTCAGAGAGTTCGGGTGGAAACTCTCGCGGCACTTGAAGATTGCCGCTTTTGACGCGGACAACGCGATAGCCCTCGTGCATCAATGTTTGCGCCAGTGTTGCGGCTTCGCGCGTTTTGCCGATGCCTGTCGGCGCAGCGATGAGTAAATAGCGCGTAGAATTGAGCGCGGAACGCAACTCGCGTTGGATATCACGTTGAGGATCGCGTCGTTGGTACGGGATGTTGTGACGAGCAAGCGGATTGTAGTCGTTTTCTTCTGCGTAGAGTTTGGCAAGGAGAACATCAGGGTCAGTGATAAATTCGAGTGAACGGTTTTCGCTGAGCGGTACTGCTGGCTGGTCTGTTGCGACGATGCGCTTCTTTTCCGCCTCAAGCGCGAGTCGCTCCTCGTGTGTTGCTGGAAGAATCTCCTCTCCACATCGAATAAGAACGGTTTGCTCTTGAAAACGACGCTTGGGCGTTTGCAGAGGGATTTTGAGTTCGTGGAGGTGGGGACTCGGAGGAATACTGACAACCAAGACTCTATTGCCATCCAACTCGACCAGTTCACAATGCAGATTGGGTAGACGAGGATTGCAGACAGCGTTCACTTTCGCCAAGAGGTCGTGGCGATTGATTCCAAGTCCGCTTGCATCTTTCAATTCGCGGGCGTGGTCAGGGCGCAGTGTGTCGCCAGCACCGACGATCAAATACCCTGCCTTGTTCGCGAAGCCCACGTTACCGTTGGCAAGTGCCAAGATGTCTTTAATTAACTCGTTCCACTCTTCGGGGCGAGTCAGCGAGTATTCGATCTTGAAATCAAGTTTGGGATTCTCTTCTTGAGCGATGAGTTTTCGCAGTTCGGCAGGTGTCATTGCAGCACCTCGGCGTGTTTCAACTTGCCACAATTCTACCGCGAAAGACACAAGAAAGCAAAAAGCGCACAGAGATATTCGATCCACTCCCGTCTGAGTTTCCCGAATCTTCGGTAACGCGCGGATGCCGTGCAGGTGCTGATTGCATGCGTTCGCCTTCTTGTCTCTTTTCTGGTACATGTACTCCCCGTCCACCCCCTCACGTCCCTTGTTCGCCGCGTTGCATCTGTCAGATTGCAACGCGTCAGTGCCGCGTCCGCACCGGTCTGATTTGCACAGCCGGGGATGGACAAGGTATTCAATTGTGAACGTGCCTTGTTATCGCCAATCTCGGCGCAATTACGCCAGATTAACCTCGTTAGCGGGTTTGCCTGGTTCACTTGCCAGCAGCGCAATCAACTCGGGTGTAACTCTCCGCCCCAATTGATGGCCGCGCTCGTTTCGCTGAACCGGGGTCAACCATCCCAGCAATTGCCATTTGCGCGCCACGTCCACAAGGTAGTTGGGGCTCTCGCCGGTGGCTTCGTGTACGTCGCGTATCTTGAACCACCCCCGCTCGACCGCGATCTGCGCGATGCGTTGCTCCCGCGCACTCAAGCGTGTGCTCGCTGGCAACTGCTTTTCATTACTCACCGCCAATTGTTCGCCATCCACTCGGAATGCTTGTGCCTCGATCAAACGTGCACCGTGCGCGATCAACAGCCGACCTGGTGTCTTGGCGATAGACTCTGCGCCGGCGCGATCCAAGATGACCATCGAATCAGCGCGCGATGGGACGGGCAGCGCGATGCGCGTGACCAAGTTGCCCTTTAGCCGCGGTGTGATGACGTCGCTCGACGGACGTTGCGTCGCAAGCACAGGATGAATCCCCACCGCGCCCCCGCGCGCGATCAAATCCACAAGCACATCTTCCACACCTGGTTCTTGCAGCGCGTACGCGAGTTCGTCCACAATTAGGACGATTCGCTCGATGCGCTCGCCTGCTCCGCGTCCGTCGTTGTACTCGGCGAGATTGGCGACCTTCGCGACCTTGAGAATATCAAAGCGGCGATTCATCTCCGCGAACAGCTCGCCGAGCACAGGCGCGAGTTTGTCGGTGACAACCTTGCAGCGCGCTTGTTCAGAATAGCGATTGAACTCAACACCGCCCTTGCCATCGAAGAGAACAACACGCGCTTCTTTGCCTTGCAGCAACGCGGCGATCCAACCATGCAGCAAGTTGGTCTTGCCCAAACGTCGCGCCCCGCCAATCAACACCGCGTCCATCTCGGCGAGTGAGAGCCACAACTCTGCCCTGAGCGAAGTCGAAGGGGCGCCGCGCGCTGTCATGCCAATCGGTACATGGAGCGGCGTCTTCTGTTCATTCAGGTCGAGTGGTCGGGCGACCAATTCGCGATGCGGTTCGGGCCAGTACGCGACCTGGACGAAGATGCCGCGATGATTCGTGACGACGACGCGCCGCCCCTGCATGATCGTCGCGAGATGATGCTCGAATCGCCGCGAGGTGAGATGGTCAATGTTCTTGATGCGGAGTGGATTAACGATCAACACCACGCGCTCGTCCAGGGGCCAAGCATAGATGAGCGGCGAACCGTCCTCCATCGGTTGATTCTGCTCGCGCACCAGGTTCGAGCGCGTCAGGTGTTGAAACGCAAGTTGCGCGATGTGTTGCGCCATTTGCCGTTCAAGTGTGGTTGTGTGATTAACTCCCATCCCCTAACTCCTTCCAATTCGTATCAATCAACTGCCGCACATCACCCGAAACGATTTGTGGCGGAGGTTGATCCACGATTCGAATCTGATCGCCCTCTGTCAGTTCGTCCAGCAATTCATCTGCGCCACTACCCTTCCCTGATGTTGCGGCGATCATCAAACTGATCGCTTGGTCGCGTTTTGTCGTCTCTTCATCCACGACTCCCGCCTCTATCTGCAGGGGCTGTGTGCCAGGTGGTGTGAACATCATCGCTGCGCCAGGTGAACGACCAGGGATGAGCACCATCTGCCGACCATCCTGGTCTTTCTCGCCGATCACGAGCACCGTTCCCGTTTTGTCGCGCAAGACGCGTGCCCGCAGGACGCCTGCATCAATGAAGCGAATCACACCAAAGCCAACGATAACCGACGCGGCGATCAGTACCAGCGTCACGCCAACAAATGATGCAATCGCGCGTAACGATTCCAACCGTTGATTCCACGCGGCTTTTTCTTCTTCGACGGCGATTTGCGCGGCGATTACGGTCGCAGTCGCGCGTGCGCCCACTTGCGTTGCCTGTGCGTTCGCCGCGTTCGCGGTTGCAGTTGCGGATGCGCCCACCTGCGTGGCGAGCGCGCTCGCAGCATTGGCCGTCGCAGTTGCTTCTGTAGATTGACGTGTTGCCTGAACGCTCTGCGCTATCGCGGTGGAGGTTGCACTCTGCGCGGTGACGGTCGCTTGCACGCGCTGGTTGAATGTTGTCTGCGTTGCCATCGCGTCTTGCGCGAGTCGCGTTGCCTGCGCTTGGAGCACCATCGCCTCGCGTGTCGCGTCCGCAATCGTCGTCGCGCGCCGCGCCACGCTTTGCAGATCGCCCGCGGCGCGCGTTGCGCGCTCCTGAGCCGCGATCACGTTCTCAATGGAATCAGACGGACTACTCGCGGACAAAGGATCGGTACTCGTCCCACACACGATCGCCATTGAGACAAAAGCCAACAAAACCACGCCGAGCAGAATTGTTTTCCCTCTCATGTGAACCACCTCCGCGTCAGTCGGGTCGCTTGGCGCATCGAGCGAGCAGACCTCCGCGTCTGCCGAACGATTCTTTGCGACTGCGGTTGAGCGCTCTCTGGGAGTCGTAGCAGAATGAACCGATCATCGTTCAACATCCTGGGTCGCGGCGCGCCGATCTGAATCGGTGTTGCACCTTGTTCGGTAATATCGTGTTGGCGTTGGCATTCCTTCAGCTGCACTCCGAGGCGGATCGCGCCATAGATCGCCAAGGGCAACATCGCGATTACTACACACGACAGCAGCAGCGCGACCGTCTGACTCGCGAGGTTTGCCGTCGCGATGGTCAAACCCGTCGCCGCGGTAGATGCACCCCACACGCCCAACACGATCACCGCGATAATCAGTGCTAAAAGAACCACTACGGTCATTGCGTCACCTTGCGCGACCGACGTGCGCGCTTGGCGCGCAATTGCCTTGCCGTTGCGCAGCATTGCGGATCCGTGCAGACGCGCTGTTGAGGATGCGGAAAGATGAACCATTCGCGACAAATGCGACAGCGACGTGGACGCGCCAGGATTTTCAACTCGCGCGGCAGAGGATAGAGCGACTTGATTTGTTTGTGACGGGCGGCTTCGGCGTACGTCTGTCGCTCAAGCGCAACGAACCTCATCGCGAAGCGATGCGTGATCGGAAGCGAGCCGCCTTCCAAGGATTTGATGTACGAACGCGTGCAATTGAGTTTGCACGCGAGTTCGTACGCGCTCCATCCTTGCGCGTCGCGCAGTTGCCGAATTCGAGTTGGTGTGACCGCTTTTCGCCCCATTTTTGCTCCGAGTTCGATCTTGCCGTGCTCGTGATGACTTGTGTTCTCTGACTAGTCAGCCCGTAGTCAGAAACACGCCCACAGCCCCATTTCCTTTCGCGCTGGTATCTTTACCCTCAGAATCGCGATTCGCGTGATTTTATGCGTGGCGGATCGTCTGAGAGGCGTTTTCCGCGACAGCGGCGCACAACAACAATTTAGCACTCTAGCGAGTATATTACAATGCCCATTATACGCTCTAGAGAGTATTTTGTCAAAGGGTCGAATCGGGATAATCGGGATTGGGTTGCCAAGGAAAGCGCGTTCGCGCTTTTGCCAAATTGGGGATGCACAAGCATAATGTGCGAGGTAAAATGAAAAAGCCTCGTTTGGCCTGACGACCAACGAGGCTTGGTTTCGAGGTGCCAGCGCAGGCACTCTGGACAATCAGGAATATAGTATCACTGCCCGTCCAGGTCAGAGAACTTGGGCGGGCAGTGATCTCTTGCACTCGATTTGAAAGGCTTGCAGACTAGCACGTGATCGCCGGAGGCGTCTCCGGCGATCACGTGCGTGACGAATTTTTCTAAGCCGCATTCGTCCAGCGATTCATCCGCCGTCAAGGGCGTGATCAGTGGTACGATAATGCCGTCGAGTTTCAATGGGATTCTTCTTCTGCAATTTGCAATGGATATGTTCCCCAGCGTTGCGCCGCATGTGTCATCGTGAGGATGTTTTGCCCTGGCACATCTGCTTCGATGTTGTGAACGCTGGCAAGTACATAGCCGCCGCCGGGCGCGAGATCGCGCAAACGCGTTTTCACTTCGGCTTTTACATCTTGCGGCGAACCGAACGGCAACACGTTTTGCGTGTCAATCGCGCCCCAGAAACATAAATCGTTGCCGAACTCGCGCTTGAGGCGCGCGGTGTCCATATCTTTTGCCGCGACTTGAACCGGGTTCAAAATATCCACGCCGATTTCGATAAGGTCGCGGATCGCATAGGACGCTGCGCCGCACGAGTGAAACCAAATCTTGGCGCGGGTTTTGCTCTTGATCATTTCGATCAGTTTTTGATGATAGGGTTTGATAAATTGGCGGTACATTCGCGGCGAAATGACGGGACCCGATTGCATCGCGATATCGTCTTTGAACGCGAACACGTCGAGATACGCGCCGACCGCGTCGAGAAAGGTGCGGATGATGTCGTTCTCGACGATGAAAATGCGTTCGAGCAATTCTTCGGCGAACGCGGGTTGCGCGGCAAGGTCTTCCAGAAATGCGTCAAAGCCGCGCACCATTTGCGCGCGTTCGAGGATGTGTCCCGAGACTTCGCCGAGGATCGCATACGGCGTTTGCTCGCGCAAAAAGCGCGCGCGTTCCGCCAGCCCGTTGACGCGATGCGGGTCTTTGCCATCGGGGAACAGATACATCGCCAACTCTGTTTGCGTCGCGTTGCGCAAAGGATACGCGCTGATGTGATAGCACGTCGCGCTCTCCGTGCGATGCCAGGTCGTGCCCCATTGGTCAATCAGCGTGTCGTCGGAAATTATGCGCGTGCCATTCTTGGGCCCGCCGACGCGAATGCCGCGCACATCCGCACCCAGTTTTTCGAGGACCGCTTCGGATGGCTTGGCGAGTTGTCCCACCACGTCCCAGAATTCGATCTCTTCTTCGATGCCGAGGCATTGGAGCAAAGCGGCATACGCGGTTGCGTGGAGCGCGGTGGGCCCGCAACTGCCGATGTCTATCGGCACACGATCGGGTTCGCGGTGGGCGAGTGCGGTCAGGACGCGTTCGCGTGAGTTCATCGTCACGCCTCTCTAAATTTGTTGGCGCGGATCGAGCGCGTCGCGTAGACCGTCGCCGATAAAGTTGATGCTCAGCACCGCCAGCGAGATCATGATCCCAGGCGAGACCCACATCCACGGCATTTTTTCCAGGATGGACAAGGTGCGCGCATCGTTGAGCATACTGCCCCAACTGGGCGTCGGCGGTTGGATTCCCAGTCCCAGGAAGGACATGCCCGCTTCCAACAAAATCGCTTCGCCGACACCAAACGTGATGGCGACGGCAACGGGACCGACCGTATTCGGCAAGATGTGTTTGAAAATGATCGACCCAGGTTTTGCGCCGACACAGCGCGCGGCTTGAACAAACTCCACTTCGCGCAGGAAGAGGAACTGACCGCGCACTTGACGCGCCATGCCGGGCCAGCCGATGACGCCAATCGCGAACATCAAGTTGTAGAGACTCGGCCCCAGAATCGCCACGAGCACAATGACGATGATCAACATGGGAAAGGTCTGCACCATATCCGTGATTCGCATCAGAATCATGTCAACCTTGCCGCCCGCGTAACCCGAAGTGCTCCCCACGATCACGCCAATAATCGTCTGGAGCGCGACGGCGACCAAGCCGACCGAGAGCGACGCGCGCCCGCCCAAGATGACGCGCGCCCAGATGTCGCGCCCCGTGCGATCCGTACCGAGCCAATGCTCCCAACTCGGCGGCTGCTCACGATGAGCTAGATTTAGCGCGGTGGGAGAGTGCGGGCTGACGAACGGCGCGAAGATCGCCAGCAACGCCAGGGTGGTCAGCACGAGCAAACCAAACATCGCCAACCGGTGGCGGCGAAAACGCTTCCACGCTTTGAGCCACAGACTTTCACCGCGCACTGCAATTGGGTTTTTATGTTCCACTTCAAGATTCTTCATTTTTCGCTCCAGCTATTCATATCGAATACGCGGATCGAGAAAGGCGTAAGCAATGTCAGTCAACAAGTTGCTCAACAAGACCATACTAGCAACCACCAGCGTCATTCCAACGATGACGGGCGAGTCGCGCTGACCGATCGCCGTGATGTAGAGCATCCCGGTGCCGGGCCATTGGAACATTGTCTCGACGATCACCGCGCCTGCCAAAAGCACTGGCAAGGTCATGCCGATGATCGTAACGACTGGAATCAGCGCGTTTCGCAAAATGTGTCGCCGGGTAATAATGGACTCGCGCAAGCCCTTCGCCCGCGCCGTTCTGACGTAATCGTTATGCAGCACATCCAGAATGCTCGCCCGCGTGTAACGCATAAAGACGGCGGTCCGAAACAATCCCAGCGACAGGGCGGGCAAGAACAAATGCTTCAAGTTGTCTACCAACGAGAACGGTTCACCCGACGTGACCATCCCTGAGGTGGGAAACCAACCGAGATTGAGCGCAAAGACATAGACGACGATCATTCCTAGAAAAAAGACTGGCATCGAAATGCCGATAAAGCCAAGGATTGTCAGCGTGTAATCGAGCCAAGAATACTGCTTGAGCGCCGAGAGTACTCCCAGGACGATCCCGATGAAAATGGAGAACAAAAGGGAAACCCCCATCAATTCGAGCGTCGCGGGTATGCGGGTGAGAATCATCTCGCTGATGCGTTCGCCGGAGATGTACGAAAACCCCAAATTGCCGCGCAACAATTGCCCCATCCAGCGGACGTATTGAACGGGGAGCGGTTGATCCAATCCCAGTTGCCCTCGTCGGATCGCGATCATCTCTTCCGAATTCGGAACTTCGAGTGAAAGCATCGCCATCACTGCATCGCCTGGCATCAAACTTGCCAGGGTGAAGATGATCATCGTTATACCCAAGAGGGTCGGAATGCTGATTAACAATCGGCGGAGAATGTATTTACCCATAGAAACTCCCGCGCGCTAAAGAGCGGGGCAACAAGCGCGCCAAGCACAGGCGACGCGCTTGTTGCCCACGGAAATCGCAAGCGGATTGCACTGGATTTTGGATCAAATCCGAGAGCAGTCCATCAGCCGCATTGCTATTTGACGTACCACTTTTCGATTTCTTGGTAGACCGGGATGTTGAAGACTAACAAGGGCTGTTGGAGCCAGTGTTCGGACAAGCCAACGATGCGCTTGTTAAACGCGAGCGGACGCACTTCCCAGAACAGCCAGATCTTGGGCAATTCTTGGTTCAAGATCTTGCTGATTTGCTGGTAGGACGGCGCGCGCACCTTGCGGTCTGCCGATCCTAGCGCCTTTACGGCAAGCTCATCCGCCTGCTTGTTGCAGTAGCCCACGGCTACCTGCACCCCACATTGGAAGATGTTAGACCCCAGCGCCGGATCCAACCCCATCCCGCTTGCAAAGTAGCCCATTTCGAACGTTTTGTCATTGTACATCGTATTGATTTGGGCTGTGTCAGTATAGCGCGGCACGTATCATCTCAATCTTTCAGGGGAGACGCCGGCGAAACTCTTGTGAAAATCTGACCGCCGTTTGACTCGGCTTGATACCACCACCTGCGATAATCATGGCAACCCTGATACCGGTAGGCGACCTGAG
>Ga0194126_10005423_pt1 | contig 18776 bp, 18 predicted proteins | sample TA2KigC150mmetaG_FD_148641 | JGI IMG/M metagenome (GOLD analysis project Ga0194126, IMG submission 148641) | Freshwater microbial communities from Lake Tanganyika, Tanzania - TA2015035 Kigoma Deep Cast 150m | ecosystem: Environmental > Aquatic > Freshwater > Lake | place: Tanzania: Lake... | reverse complement strand
TAAGACAGGAATGAAACCTTGGTTTGTCACCCTGAACTTGTTTCAGGGTCTAACGATTTCTGAGGTTCTTAAACCAGATGCTGAACCAAGTTCAGCATGACACAGAGAAAAAAATGGTTATTCATCGTCCATTTCGAAACATCAACTTTACGATTGGATTTTTGATCACCCTGATCATTCTTCTGACTGCCCTTCTCAGCTTTGTCTATACTCCCTTTAATCCGAACCGGATGAACCTCTCCGAACGATTTCAGGCTCCGGGCAAATATCACTGGCTGGGAACGGACCAATACGGAAGGGATATCCTGAGCCGGGTGATGAAGGGAGCGGTCAATTCGATCATCGTGGGTCTGGTTGCGGTTTCCATTGGCATGGGGTTTGGAATTTTTCTCGGCTCACTTGCTGCTTTTTATAAAAAATGGATAGATGAAACGATCATGAGGATTTCAGATGTCCTCTATGGATTTCCAGCAGTGCTGAGCGCAATCCTCATTACCTCCATTCTGGGGCCCGGGGCAATCAATAGCATGATCGCGATCGGGATCTTCAACATACCCATCTTTGCGAGGTTAACTCGTGCCACTTCCCTCTCCATTTGGGAAAGGGATTATGTGACCTCGGCCAGGGCCATCGGCAGAAGCGATGCAGGGATCATCTGGAAGTATATCCTTCCCAACATCCTATCCTCTCTCATTGTTCAGGGCACGGTTCAGTTTGCCATTGCCATCCTGGCAGAAGCTGGCCTGAGCTATCTTGGACTGGGAACCCAACCACCTCATGCGAGCTGGGGAAGGATGCTCAATGAGGCTCAGACCTTTATGGGAACCTCCCCTTATTTAGCCATCTTTCCGGGGTGCGCCATTGCCCTTGCTGTATTGGGATTCAATCTCCTCGGAGATGGATTGAGGGATATGCTTGATCCGAAGTTGTCGAGAATTCAGAGAGGGATATGAAAAGGATGTAAGAAGTAGGGAGTCATTCGGATGAGGTTTTAAATTCCAAATCCCAAATTTCAAATTCCAAATAAGCTCCAAATTCCAATTTCAAATGACCAAAAAGGTTTTGTTTAGGATTTTGGAGATTGGAATTTATTTGGAATTTGGTGCTTGGGATTTGGTGCTTACAAATGGCTAAGTGCCATTAAAGTAGAAAAAGCCTTGGAGGGAGATCTTGAAGATCGATCAAGTACTAAAAGTTATCAAGCGGGAAGAATTGATTAACCTGACGCAGGAGCTTATTAAAATTCCGAGCGTAAGGCGCCAGGATAGCGGGAGTGAAGAGAAAGTTGCCCTCTTCGTTGCCCATTATCTGGAGGAGATGGGACTCGATGTGGTGGTTGAAGAGGTGGAGCCCGGTTCTCCCAATGTGATCGGAATCCTCCAGGGGCAAGAAGAGGGGCCCTGCCTGATGTTCGAATGCCACACCGACGTCGTCACCGAGGGCGATCCTTCGGAATGGAAGTACGATCCCTATGAAGGAAAGCTCATCGGGAATCGAATTTATGGAAGAGGAGCTTGCGATACAAAGGGGAATTTAGCGGCAGCCCTAAAAGCTGTGGAAGCGATCTGTCGATCGGGCGTCCCTTTCAAGGGCAAGATTCTTCTGGGCATACTGGTCGATGAAGAAGGGCTGATGCGAGGGGTGAAACATTTTATCCGTCATGGGTGGGCCAACCATGTGAATGCAGCCATCATCTGCGAGCCGGTGGACAACCATCTCTGCATCACACAGAAGGGAGCGCTTCGCGTTGAATTGGTCACCACAGGCAAGATGAGCCACGGAGCCATGCCTCTGTCCGGCCTCAATCCCATTCCTCCGATGGTGTCTATTCTTGAAAAGATGAAACAACTGGAAGAAGAAGAGATCGAACGACTTGGAAAAGATTCTTTCCTGGGATATCCGAGCGTCACTCCAACCGTGCTTCAGGCTCCCATGAGAGGGGAACCCCAACTCAATGTCGTCCCTTATCAGTGCAGGGCACTGCTCGATATCCGGACCATTCCCGGTCAGTCTCACGAAACATTGAAGAAGCAGTTAGAGGATATTGTGAAAGAGGAAGAGAGATCCATCCGTGAAAGCCTTGATTCCGGTCCTGACCGAGAGATCAGGGAGAGCCTTGAAAAGGGGCTCTCAAAGGGGATCTCTTTTCAGGCGATGGTCAATATCTTTGAAGATCGTCCCTGGACCAAGACTTCAAAAGAGGAACCGATTGTACAGGCTGTTTCAAGGGCCTATCGTTCCGTCACCGGAGAAGAACCGATTTATGATGGTGTGCCTGGCGCAACGAATGGCACATTTCTCACAGCATGGGCAGGAATTCCGATCGTCACCCTGGGTGCGGGGAAGCGCATGATTCCCCATCAGAAGGATGAGTGGGTTTCGGTGGAGGATCTCTGCCTCACAGCAAAACTATATGCGGCCAGCGCCCTCGAATTTCTGACCAGATGATGGTTTAATAGAAACGCATTAAATAAGATGCTGAACCAAGTTCAGCATGACAAGCAAAAGTATGTCATTCCGAACCTGTTTCGGAATCTCGAATTTGGGCATGAAGAGATAAATTGCATTTGTATTAATGTCCTATCTTATTTAAGGAGAAAGCAAAAATGGCGGCGAAGTTTTTCAGCGAAAGGAATTTGAGATTTTTACTTTATGAAGTTTTTGATGTTGAGGCGTTAACCCGATACGATGCCTATAAAGAATACGATGCTAAAACCTTCAATATGGTTTTAAAGGCAGCGATGGAACTGGCTCAAGGGCTTCTCTATCCAGTGTTTCAGGAAATGGATCAGCATCCACCAGAATTAGTCGGTGATCAGATTAAGGTTCATCCTTCCATAAGAAAGTTTTTAGAGGAATGTGGCCAAGGGGGCTGGATTGGCCCCCGAATGCCTATTGAGTGGGGAGGACAGCAGCTTCCCCAGATGATTACGCATACGTGTGAATTCATTTTTGCCGCAGCCAATTACTCCGCTTCTGTCTATCCTGGTTTGACCACAGGGGCTGCTCATCTCATTTTAAGTTTTGGGAACGAGGAGATGAAAAAAATCTATCTTCCCAAGATGCTTTCTGGAAAGTGGCAGGGGACCATGGCCCTGACAGAGTCCGAAGCCGGAAGTTCACTCGCTGACATTACGACCGAAGCAGAGCCTACGGATCAGGGTTACTATAAAATCAGAGGTCAAAAAATCTTTATCTCCGCCGGAGATCACGATGCCGTCGAAAACGTGGTTCATCTCATGTTGGCAAAGATCAAAGGCGCACCTGCCGGCGTCAAAGGAATTTCTCTTTTCGTTGTACCCAAGAAGCGGTTGGATGAGAACGGCCGGTTAGTTTCTAACGATGTCGTCACTTCTGGCATCTTTCACAAGTTGGGCTATCGAGGGTCTCCCATTGCCCAACTCAGTATCGGCGACAACGACGACTGCCATGGTTTCCTGGTGGGTGAACCTCATCAGGGACTCCTTCAAATGTTTCAAATGATGAATGAGGCACGCATTGGAGTCGGGATCGGAGCCGCAGCCATTGCCTCGGCTGCTTATTACGCTGCGTTAGATTATTCAAAGAAACGACTCCAGGGAAGAAGACTGTCAACCAAGGATCCTGCTGTTCCACAGGTTCCCATCATCGAACACCCTGATGTGAAACGCATGCTGCTTTTCCAACGGTCCGTTATGGAAGGTTCTCTCGCCCTCCTGATGCAATGCGGTAAATATGCTGACCTCGCAGACGTTCTTACCGGAGACGAAAAGGAGAGGAACGAGCTTCTGTTAGACCTCTTAACGCCGGTTGCTAAAAGCTACCCGTCGGAAATGGGTCTGCTTTCCATCAGCCAGGGCTTACAATGTCTGGGTGGATCAGGCTACTGCGATGACTACCCATTGGAGCAACATTACCGCGATATGCGGATTCATCCGATTCATGAGGGAACCACGGGCATTCACGGATTGGATCTCTTGGGCCGAAAGGTCGTGATGAAGGGCGGGAGGGCATATAAACTCTTTCTCGAAGAAGTGCAGAAGACCATACGAGAGTCGGAAACGCTTGAGACGCTTCAGTCCAATACGCAAAAACTTAAAGATTCATTGGCCCTGCTTCAAAAAGTGACTTCCCATCTGATGGGGGTCAGGGAGAAAGGAATCCCTGAGCTCTTTTTGGCGGATGCAACCCTCTACTTAGAGCTCTTTGGAATCGTCAGTGTAGCCTGGCAATGGCTTGTCCAGGCCACGGTTGTGGTGAAAGCCCTGAGGAATGGCCTGGGTGATGCAGAAGTAAATTTTTATAACGGAAAGTTGTTTGCTTTTCGATATTTCTTTGAGTATGAACTTCCGAAGATCGAGGGGTTGGCAAAGCGTTTGATGAACAGCGATGGGTTGACGGTTGACATCAAACCCGAACTTTTTTCAGATTGATGTATTATTTTACCCTCTTATTTCGACTCTTCCGGGTTTTGTGTGGGTGATTTCCCCTTCTTGTATTCCCCTCTTAGCTTAAGGGGGGATGAAGGGGGGTTAGGAAGATCATTGAGGCCTTTCGAAATGATTTATCATGAAAGCAACGTTTAAAAGGAGTGGAAGGAAATCAGACGGAAGGCATCGCATCTCCGAGACAAGTAACCCCTCCCCACCTTCCCTCGGTTTCGAGTCGCAACGACTTAACCTAAGGGGAGGTTACCCACTCAATTCCCGGATAAACCCTTATTTATTTCATCGAAACCTGGCCGGATGAATGCTCTGGCATTTGGAAATGCTTTCTCCACCGCTTCCCTTAAACTGTCGAGAAAGGCGATGATGTCAATCACTCCCTTTTCATCATCCGTGAAATAGTGGCGAATCACTGCCCAGGCCCCAATCGAGCGGTCAATGGCGATGAGTGCTATCTTTGCTGAACCATCAGAATCTTTCGGAAATTCGTCGTCTTCATCCTCTTTTTCAACGATTCCTCCCCGGACAGCCCGCATCACCTTTGCACAGATAAAGTATTGATACCACCGGATCACCTCAACGGCTTCGTCGAGATCGACTCCGTCCCTTGCAGCAGAAACCGTTTCAAAGAAAAGCGTCTCCTTCTCTTTAAACCAATCTTCCACCGATTCGCTATACTTCTTGGCAGCTCGGGAAAGCAGGTGATTGTTAACAGCCGTATCCTTTGCCTTTAGATCTTCCACATCTTCTTTATCATCCAGTGTATCGAGGTCCACGCCCCACTCTTTTGCGCTCTCTCTCAACAACTCCATCGTTTCCCTGAACGTTTCCGACAATTTATTCCAGAATTTCTCATTCTGGATATCCCGGGATTCAGGATCTGAAAATTTCTCCTCCGACATGGAGAAATTCAGGCACCGGGAAGTCATCTGACACCGTTCACACCATCGGTCACAATAATTATAAATGCCTGAGATGAACCGCTTGTCTTTTGCCAGTTTCTTAAGCCTCTCCCGATTCATAACTACTCCTCTGCAACCGTTTCCTCAGATATAGTTTTTTCCAGCACTCTGAAAAAATTAAGGAGTTTAATCCTCTGGTTCTTTTTGTGACTCTGAATCCCTTTCTTCCTCCATCGCCTCTTCTACCATCTGATCCATATCTTCACCCATGTCTTCCCCCATCTCCTTTCCCATGCGCTTCATCCACTTCGCCATGCTCTTCGGGTCCTTTTCATCGAGGCCGCCCCATTTCGATGGATCGGCCAGGCTTTCCATTCGACTCTCCTCGGAACGGATGACTCTTACCCTGGAGAGGACTCTTGTCATCTTCTTGCTTTTACACCGTTTGCATTGAGGAACAGAAGTATCGTCTGTCCTGATTACCAAGAACTCTGAGATCCTTCCACACTCTTCACAACGATATTCATAAATGGGCATATTGTTTCCTCCCCTTAATGACAAAGAAATATAAGTAGAAGAGATTCAGACCTCCCGTGAGCGAGAGGCAGAGAAACATAATGGGATAATTGGTCAACTGGAGAATGACTCCCATGATTGCCGCTCCTGTACCTGCCCCGAAATCGGAAAAGGCCGTATAAGTGCCAATGGCCGGTCCGTGAGAAGAGCCTGAAAGGTCAATAGCGTAGGCTACCAGAGTAGGGTAGAGGAAAGCATTACCCAGCCCCCAGATCACAGCGACCAGAAAGAACATCGGAAGATTGGAGGAGAAGGCGAGAAGGGCCATGGCAATGATCTGTGCAACCAGGCAGGGAAAGAGAATCTTCTCTCTCGAATATTGGTCGAGTATCTTTCCCCCAAAACCCCTCGCTGAGATCAGGGTGATGGCCAAGACGGCGAAGAAGAGGCCGGGGTTGGAGACCCCGTGATGAAGCGCATAGAGTGGAAAGAAGGCAGTGACCGCGCCCCAGATAAAGCTTCCCCAAAATGCCATGATCGCTGGAGGAAGAGCTTTCCGGCTCAGAAAGGGTTGATCTTTTATGGACTGATTATCCGATGAATCAACCTCCTCGCTTCTTAATTTAAGTGTGATAAAGAGGGAACCAAGGGATAGCCCTACACAGACAATAAAGAGAATGTAGAATTTAAAATAGTTGATGAGGGTCATTCCAAAAGAGGGAGCCAACGCAAAGGCGATGTTGATGGCTAAGTAAAAATAGCTGAGACTCTGCCCCCGGTGTGCTGCCGGGCTGATCCTTGTAACCAGAGTGAAAGAGGAGGTGGCAAAGAGGGCCAAACCGATTCCCTGGAGTACCCTGACGATAAAGAAAGGCCAGAAGGGTTTGGCAATCAGGTAACCTGCTGAGGAGATGGCATAGAGAAGGGTTCCGGCGATCATAAAATTTTTCTCCCCGCCTTTGAGAAGGGCCCTTCCGATGAAAGGCCTGAGGACGAGCGAGGAGACACTAAGCGCTCCTACCAGGACTCCTATGCCCGCCTCCGTGGATCCAAGTTGCTGAAGGTAGATGGGAATAGTGGGGATCAGTATGAAGAAGACAGACGAGAAGGCAACCTGGGCAAAGCAGATGAGAACAAAATCGCGCGTTAATATCTGACGAAGAGCCATACGGTTTTATCTTATTTTATAAAAGTTTCTGTGTAAACCCCGTTAGAAGTAGATCATCGAAACCAGCCTCTCTGCTTTATAATGAAAAATTTCTAACGATTCAAGCAGTGGGGGTTTTCTAACGGGGTAAAGAGGGTCTATAAAACATATAACCAAATTGAAGTGTTGTGCGCGCAAAGGGAAGTTAGGGGCGTAGAGCGACTTCTGAAATCAGGGAAGAAGGATTGGAATTAGTTTGCGATGATTCACGATGAACTGTGAATCCGCCGTTTGGCAAAACACTCAACGGCCAGCGGGAGTAAGTGGGTTCTGCCAGCGTAAATCTTTAAAGCGGGCAAAATCTCCATCCGTAGAACAGAGAATGAGTCCATGCTCGATTGCCAATGCAGCCAGATGGGCATCAGGAACGAGGTTAGCCCGGTTTCCCTGTGTGATGAGGAGGGAACCCAGTATTTCCCGATGTCTCTCTGTAGGTTGAGGAACCCAAACAGGGGAGCAGTTGAGCCAATCCTCCACCTGATTCCAGGCCGTGCCAACTGACTTTGGCCGTTCAAAAACTCGCGGGTTGGACACAAGACGAATAAAGGCTAAAAGGCTGGGCCATGGTAGGCCAACGGGCGCGGTTCCATTCAATTTTTCATCCAGCCAGCCTAAGGCTGGCTCGTGCTGGGGTAGATTGGATACATAGGCATAAACAAGTAGATTGGCATCTACGAGGATCACCGGAAGGATTCTCCTTCTGCTGTGGCGAGGGCCTCAGAGATGTCATCCAGGTTTCCGATCAGGCACCGGCCCAGAGAAACCGATGGAGTTCGGTAGAGTCTCCGGCGAGGTTTGGATGCGATCAACTGCTGAAGGCCACGTCTCAGAGCTTCATTGATGATCGTCTTTAGGCTCATCTTGCGAGTCTGACGTATTCGAAGCAAAGTTGCGGACACATCGTCATCAAGGCTAAGGGTTGTTCTCATACATCATATCATAAGTTAAATGATGTCTTGATGTCAAGATTTTTAAATGACTCTCTGGAGTCGAAGGATTGACTCTTTTGTTCGTTTTTTATAGACTGGTACCATACCATAAAAGAAGGGCATAAGGAGGTTATTCCTGTCGGATGAGCAAAGTATCCCCTCCTGTCCTCACGGGAGTTTTTCCCAGAAAACGGTTGTTTCGCGCGCTTGATCACATGCGGAAACAGCCGATCATTTGGGTTTCAGGACCTGCTGGCTCCGGAAAGACCACCCTCGTTGCAAACTACCTCGATACTTGCAAAATCCCTTGCCTTTGGTATCAGATAGACGAAGGCGACGCAGATCTGGCAACTTTCTTCTTCTATTTGGGAAAGGCAGCAAAAAAGGCTGCACCCCGAAAGAAAAAACCATTACCCCTGCTCACTCCTGAATATCTACAAGGTATTCCCACATTTACCCAACGATTTTTTGAAAATCTTTATGACCGATTTAAAATCCCGTCTACTCTTGTTTTCGATAACTACCATGAGGTCCCTTCTGATTCACCATTTCATGACGTGATCCTCAACGGGTTATCCAGAATTCCTGAGGGAATGAATGTCTTTCTGGTCAGCCGAAGCGATCCTCCTCCAGCTTCAATTCGATTGCGGGCCAGCCATCAGATGAATGTGCTTGGATGGGATGAGCTTCGTCTGACCCTGGACGAGTCGGGTTCCATCCTCCGTTTACGGTCAAAGCGGAAATTTTCAAAAGAGACGATCCGGCACCTACATGATACAACAGATGGATGGGCAACTGGATTGATCCTGATGTTAGAGAGCGTTAAGGGAGGGACTCAGCATCAGGTAGCCGGGAAGCTAACCCCAGAGGAGATCTTTGATTATTTTGGAAATGAACTTTTCAATAAAACGGATGAAGAAACCAGGGAGTTTTTCCTCAAGACAACCTTTCTACCTAAAATGACGGTGAAGATGGGTGAGGCTCTCACTGGCCTACCCCATGCAAACCGTATCCTTTCCACATTGAGCAGGAATAACTATTTCACAGAGAGAAGATTCGATAAAGAGCTTGTATACCAATATCATCCATTGTTCAAGGATTTTCTAATTTTCCATGCAAGAAAAACCTTCTCTCCAAAAGAACTGACAGTTTTGCTCCGCAGCGCGGCAAAACTTCTCGAAGAGGAGGGTCAGGTTGAATCCGCCATTTCGCTCCTTCGCGATGCTGGTGATTGGGAGGGAGTCGCTCATTTAATCATGACGCTTGCACCAACTTTGGTTACGCAGGGAAGATATCGTCCCATGGAGGAATGGTTAGACAGCCTTCCAAAGGACATCATCGAAAATAATCCCTGGCTTCTCTATTGGATCGGAATATGTCGCCTCGTGTTCAACCCACCACAGAGTCAATCCTATTTTGAGAAAGCCTATGAAAAATTTAGGAGTCAAAAAGAAGTAGCGGGAATCATCCTTGCCTGTTGGGGCATTATTCATTCTATTATTTATGGACAGATTAACTTTAGCCCAATGGATCGATGGATACCTGTCCTTGAAGAACTTGGGCATCGTTTCAAGGAATTTCCATCAGAAGAGATTGAACTTCGGTTTGCCTCCTCCTTGTTCTCTGCGTTGTTATACCGACAACCACAGCATTCTGAGATCGAAACCTGGGCAGAACGGGCGCTATCGCTTGCCGAAAGGTCTTTAAACCTAAACCTTAAATTACAAACCATTTCAACCGTCGCATTCTATCGAGTGTATGTAGGCGATTTTGCGAAGGCGCTTCTGGCCATCAACTCCTTAAGGAACTGGTCGCAATCTAAGGAGTCCACTCCTTTAATTCAAATTAGATTGGGAGCTATAGAGGCTGCCTATTACAGGTATGTGGGATTGCATGAAAAGTGCCTAAAGGCGGTATCCGAAGGCCTGGAGTTATCGCGAACCACCGGCATCCATATATTTGACCCAATTTTATTGTATCACGGTGCAACAAGCGCCCTCGGTATAAACGATTATCCAGTAGCCAAAAGATTACTTGAGCAAATGACTTCGTCTCTACGCAGTTACAAATCTTATGACCTCTGCATTTATCATAGTGCGAAAACCCAGGAGGCTTTGTTTCAGGGAGACCGTAGCCAGGCTTTGCTTCATATAGAGCAAGCAACAAAATTGAGGATTGAAACGGGGTTAACTCTCATTACAGGCTGGTGCCAGATACAGAATGCTTATGTCATGCATGCACTTGGAAGGCACCGAGAAGCGGAAGATCATCTGACCCAAGCCTTCAGTTTTTCCCGGGATATCAGGGGCAAAAACAATGAATATGCTGCGCATTTGGCCCAAGCCCACTTTGCCTTCGATCAAGGGGAGGAACAATTAGGCTTGATATCTCTCAGAAAAGCATTTGCTTTAGGAAAGGAAGGTGGATATTTCAGTACCTGGGGTCCCCCTCACCCTTCTGATACCTCCAGGCTCTGCATCAAAGCACTCGAAGCCGGAATTGAGGTTGAATATGTGAAAGAGTTTATTCGCAGATTCCGTATCGTTCCCGACAGGACAGAGCTCCTTTTAGAAAACTGGCCCTGGCCTTTGAAGATCTATACGCTCGGACAATTTTCTGTCTTAAAAGATGGAAAACCGATTCTCTATTCGAGAAAAGCACAGGAAAAGCCTCTCTCAATCCTGAAACTATTAATAATCATGAGAGACAAGGGGATCAGAACGGAGGATATGGCTGACATTCTCTGGCCCGAGGCGAGCGGCGATCTGGCATATCACTCTTTCCAGACGACACTTCACCGGCTTCGCTCGCTGATTGGTTATTCTGAGACCGTGCTGGTCCGGGAGGGACGACTCTCTCTGGATTCCAAACGTTGCTGGGTGGATGCCTGGGCTTTTGAACACCTGCTGGAGGAAGCCGATATCCTGTGGAAAGAAGGAATTGCCCAAAAAGCGATTCAACTCACAGAAAAGGCCTTAGCATTATATCAGGGCCCATTTTTGGGGAAAGAGGGGGAGCAACCCTGGCAGATGCCCGTAAGCGAGCGGTTGCGGAACAAGTTCCTCAGAGGTGTGTCAAGACTGGGCGATTACTGGATTCAGGCAGGGCAATGGGAAACTGCCAGGGATTGCTACCAGAAAGGTTTTGAGGTGGATGACCTATCCGAGGGGTTCTGCAAAGGGCTGATGACATGCTATCACCAACTTGACCAGAGAGCCGAGGCCCTGTCGCTTTACCTGCGTTTTGAGAAGAGGCTTAAAGCGGTCCTCGGGATTGAACCCTCCGAAAAAATAAAAGCTTTTAGAGACGCATTAACCAAGAAAATGCAGAGCGCATAGCGCATCCGTCCTTTACATTGCTCTCCCCCTCTTAGATAAGAGGGGGTTGGGGGGAGTTAGTGATCTCCTCCTTTTTAAAAACCATTAACATCTTGAAATTACTTGTCTATCCTATTCTCCTACCTTTCCACATCCAACCAGTTTAATCCCTGTAAAAAATATTTTTGAATATGTGACTTATATGTAACTGGTTCTGTGATATAGAGCAGGTAAACGATCGAGTTACTGGATAAGGGGTTTCTTTTGAGCTCAACTGATTTCTCTCACGACTACATCGTTCGCATCTACCGCTTTGAAAAAAACAAACCCCGAAGCCTGGTCGGGCTCGTTGAGGAAGTTGGAAAAAAGGGAAAGAAGGGCTTTCACACCTACGACGAACTCTGGGAGATTTTGAACTCTCCATTCTCTGACCCTCCCCCGAAGGAAAGGAAAAAGATGAAAGGTTTCAAATGAATAAATCCTTTAAAAACTTCTCAATCTGTACCCGATCTGTACCTCCATCTGTGATAAGAGAAAAATCAAAATCGTTTTCATAAGAAAAGACCCGCTACTTTGTGGGGGGGGAAAAGGAGGTGATATAGGGAGAGGGCATCCAATTTTTTTATTGAATTTTGGTTACTTTTTTGTCCCGCACGAAGCACTATACGGTTAGTCCAGAAAGGAGGGAAAAATGAAGAAAAAATTATTTATCTACTTATTTGTTTCGGTATTGTTCCTCATCCCGCTCCTTACCACTCCAACCTTCGCCGCCGACCCTGTCGTGACATGGAAAGTATATACCCCGTTTACCGAGGGGGTTTGGCTGAATCAGATCGCAAAGAACTGGGCAGAGGATATCTTCCAGATGAGTGGTGGAAGGATGAAAATTGAACTCATCTGGCCCTTCCCAGGAGAATTACCTGCTGAACCTTATAGTCCTGTTCAACGAGGGATCTGGGACGCAAGTCATACGTCCCCAGTCTTTGTCATTCCAAAGTATCCGGCGGCCATCCTCTTTACAGGATCCCCGGCCTTTTTTGACCTTCTGGGGTATTTTACATGGATGCATGCCTACGGCGGCAAGGATCTTTTACAGGAGACCTACGGAAACACTTTGAAAGTATTGCCCGCAGGTATGTATTGGGCAAAAGTTGGGGGTTGGGGCAACAAAAAATTCGAAACTCTCGATGACTTCAAAGGTCGCAAGTACAGTACGACAAATCCTGTCTGGAGAAAAATTATTTCTGAATCGGGAGCGTCCGTGGATGTACTTGCCGGATGGGAATCCACCTTCCGTCTGCAGAGAGGGAATCTTGATGCTGCGGAGAATAGCACTCCCTGGATCGATATGTTGTTGGGGTTTCATAAATTCTCTGAATACTCTTATTTCCCAGGATTGCAGCAGATTGCTGGTTCTCTTGAACTGGTCGTCAACAACTCAAAATGGGAGGCCCTGCCTTCTGATCTAAAGGAAATTGTCAAGGGGGCTTCTGATGCCTCCATGACAAGATCACTGACCAAGTTCTTACTGGATGATGCTAAGGCCGTTAAGGTCATGAAGGATCAAGGGAAAGTCAATGTGGTGAAATTCTCCAAAGAAATGCAGCAGGATATCTTGAATAAGTTTGTCGCCCAATATGATGCCATACCAGATCCGATGTTTCAAAAAGTTTGGAAATCGCAAAAGGAGTTCATGAAAATCTACGTCCCATATATGAAACTCCAACAAGTTGACGCAGAGGTGAAACTTAAGTGAAGGAAAGATGAAATTTTGGAAGAATGGAATAATGGGTAATTTAGAAAACTGTAGCGCCCCCCTGCCTTCGTCCCGAAGGGCGGGACTTCGTGCAGACAGGCATTTACTGAGGGCGAACACACCGTCGGAAATACCTGCATGCCGGCAGACAGGAATGCCGTCGCTACATAATCCCCCTTTAGAAAAAGAGGCGGGGAAGGATTTTAAAAGAGGAGGAAACCAAAATGGCTACAAGAATAATGAATAGAAGAAATTTTATGAAGTCAGGTTTGGCGGGAGTTGGTGGGTTGTTATTGGTTACCTCAAGGCCAAAAGAAACAAAAGCAACACAGCAAAAAATTATTTCCCGGACCCTTGGAAATACAGGAATGAGAGTACCAATCGTCAGTATGGGAATGGTAAGTGTTGGGAATCAAGGTCTTGTTCGGGCTGCTCTGGATGCAGGTATCGTCTATATAGACACTGCCCACACCTATCATCGAGGTCAAAGCGAGGAGTTAGTGGGAGAGGTGGTCAAAGGACGTTCCAGAGAATCCTATGTTGTCTCTACAAAAGTTGGTTTTGGCAGAGCTGCTGCAAGCATGATAACGGGCCTTTATACTGCAGAGGCAACCGAAGAGGCTTTCCTAAAAAATGTGGATGTTAGCCTTAAACGCCTCGGGATGGATTATGTTGACATTCTCTACCATCATAATCCATGGCGAAGAGAATCAGCACTCTACGAGCCCGCTTTGAAAGCAATGGAAAAGGTGAAGAAGAGTGGGAAGGCTCGATTTTTGGGTGTTTCCTATCATCGAAACGAGGTCGAAGTAACTCAGGCGGCCATTGACTCAAAACTCTATGATGTCATTATGATACCTTGCAATTTCAAACAAAAAAATTATGTCGAGGTAAGGCAAGCCATTGCTAAGGCAGCCAATGCTGGTCTTGGGATTGTTGCCATGAAAGTTATGGGAGGGATACCTGCTCAAGACCCATTAAAGCCTTTTAATGCAAGTGCAGCTCTGAAATGGGTCTTACAGGATTCCAATGTTCACACTTCAGTACCCGGGTTTGGTACTTTTGAGGAGATGAAGATAGATCTTGCAGTCATGGAGGATATTACCCTTACCGATTCTGAAAAAGACTATTTGAAGACGGCCTCCATCACTCCCGGTTTATACTGTCAGGGTTGTGGTCAATGTGTGAAACAGTGTATTGCCCAGCTTCCCATCCCTGATTTAATGCGAGCCTTCATGTACACCTATGGCTACCAAAGGCCAGCAATGGCAAAAGAGCTTGTTGTTTCTCTGGGATTGCCTTCCCGGCTTTGTGAGGATTGTGGCACATGTCCGGTGAAATGTTCCATTGGATTTGATGTGCCCCGCAAGATCCAGGATGTGGCGCGGCTAAGAGACGTGCCGGCAGAGTTTATTGTTTGATTAACAAAAAAGCGGTTTGCTTAAAAACAGAAAGGGAGTGGAATAATGAAAACCATCTGGATGGCTATGGGGATTATTGTTTTTTTGTGGAGTCCTGGGACAGAGGCAAAGGACTTCGCATTTCCTGAGATTGCCGGGTGGAAGAAATCCGGGGATGCCCAGACGTTTATTCCCAAAACCCTTTATGAGTATATCAATGGGGCAGCGGATCTCTACTTGATGTATGACTTTGAGGAATTGAAGGTGATGGAATACGAGAACCAAAAGAAAGCCCAACTCACTGTTGATGTGTATCGCCACAAGACTCCACTCCATGCATTTGGAATTTACAGCCAGGAGCGCTTGCCAAAAACCAACTTCCTCGATATCGGAATCCAATGCTATTACGAGGAAGAATTCTTAAATTTTCTGACAGGACCTTATTACGTCAAGATAAGCGCCACCAATACCAGACCCGAGGATCGGGAGGCGCTGATCACCTTTGCTAAAAAGATAGCTGAAAGTTTAGGACCGAAAGGATCGATCCCTTCTCTCATTTCTGTCTTTCCTACCGAGGGAAAAGAAAAATACTCTGAAAAATTTATTGCCAAAAACTTTCTCGGATACGCCTTCTTACAATCTGCCTTTACTGCCGATTACCAGATCCAGAACCGGAAGTTCAAATTGTTTATCATCGAAGGGAAAGATAAGAATGCGTGCAGGGACATGATTGAAAAATACCTCCAAACCATCAAGAGTCCGAGAAAGGACATGGCAGAGGGCCGTCTTACCCTCTCCGACCCCCATCATGGGGATCTTGACCTTCAGTGGCAAGGGAGATACCTCTGGGGAATACTTAATCTTAATGAGGTTTCTCTCCGTCTAAAATATCTTAAGCTTTTTGAAGATAGGCTAACAAAAAAGTGACCAGTGACTAAAGTAATCTAAATTCCCTTAAAAGGCTTCGGTGTCAGGCATTGAATTGTGAAATAGCGAAAAATAATGTGCCAGGACAAGGGGTCAGCCCTTGACACGGGACAAATAGAAATGGCGGACGGGTTCATAATCAAGGTCTTATTCGCTAGTCCGAAACAGGGGCCCGTCCCCCATCCCCCCATCGTTCGCATCTACCGCTTTGAAAAAAACAAACCTCGCAACCTGGTCGGACTCGTTGAGGAAGTGGGAAAAAAGGGAAAGAAGGGCTTTCACACCTACGATGAACTCTGGGAGATTCTAAATTCTCCGATCCCTCCCTCTTCCTCTCTCTACAATGAGAAGAGGAAGTTAAGGGGCCACATGCTTGAGAATAGACGAGGGAAAAGGAGGTGATGGATCAAAGTTGATTCGAGATTGTTGAAGAGGAAGGAGGTTTCATTGCCCGACTTAATCAAAAACCAATTACCAAAAAGGAGGAAACAGTTATGAGTACAAAAAAGATGAACAACATCATTTGGGGATTCATAACTATTTTGGGTTTTATTGTGTTCATTCCGGTCGCTCAGGCGGAAAATATTGACATGATAAGCTGTGGCTCCGGTAATATCAATATCATTGCCGCCGGTGAAGATTTAACCATTATGGCCATGGAAGGGAAAGGAATTAACCTGGATAATTACGGGAATAAAACATTCGATAATATGACCTACCAATATGGAGCCTTGTTTAAAATTGATAAAGGGAATTGGAGCGGGTCCATGCTGATGAAATATATGGATCCAAGCGGAGATTTTTTGGTCGTTGAAATCGCGCAAGTCGGCATGGTTCGGGACGGGAAATTTATTTACGGCACCGGCAAATGGAAGGGAATTTCGGGTGCGTGCAAAGCCGTGCCTAATACGCAAGGTAAACCGATATCACCCGGCACGAATCAGGGTTGCTTCAAGATAACGGGAACCTATGAATTGAAGAAATAGGTATCAAAAAAAACAATTTCTTATATATGGGAGTTATCCGCTCAGTGCGGACAAATACAAGAGAGGTTTTAAGAACGACCACAAGGAATGGTTGTTTTACGGAAAAGAAAGGAGGATGAATTATGCTGTATCGATATTTTGCGGTTTTGTTTCTCCTCGGTATTATTCTCACGGGCAATCTGCCTTTTCATCAACCTGTTTGGGCCGAGACCCTTGTTCACACAACCACGGAAGTCAGGCTCCTATTGGCTTTGCGTGTGGGGCAGGAGGAGCTTCAGAAATTCTTGCCGGCTACCTGGCAGGTAGCCCCACCTCCAGGCGGTCCAATAAAGGATGCCAACCTCTTCGTCCTCTTCATTGACCCGTTGCTCTTCCAAGACCCTCAGGGAAAGCCCGATGTGGGGGCGACCAATCGATACACAGTGCTCGCAGTTCCTGCAAAGCATATGCAGACCGGGGAGGCAGCCACCGTCGTCGTCACTGGCGGCGTCGGCTCTACGACTGCTTCCGCCCCTGGAGCTTACAAAGCAAGCATCTTGGGGACCGTCAAGAGGGAGCAGACGTATAAAGGGGCTAACAGCGAAGGTGGAATCGTCGATGACTTCTGGGAAGTACGAGATGTTCAAGGAGGAACAATGGATCTGCGCATTCAGTACGAGAGAGCCCTCCCTATGCGGACCAAGCTGGACCAGAAGATATATTCCGCTGTGGAACCGACTTTTTACCGAATCTATCGGCAGGATATAGCTATGGATTTGGTTAAGAGCATCCCTGCGGGTGTAGACCACGTAAAAAACTACCGATTCAATGTGGCTATGCCTAAACTAAAAAGCCTATTCAATGGGAACGAGCAGCTTGTGGCGGTTATCGCTTATCCCATGTTCGTGCGGCAGATTTTCCTTCCATAGGGGAAGGAAAAGCGGAGTCCACACTTTTATACATAATTTTAATGAATTACATATATCCACAAAAAGAGGCACGGTTTAAACCGTCATTATTATTTACCAAACTTAAAATTAGTCAAAATCTATTAAAAAGGAAGGAGGGTACCCATGAATACCAAAATTCATTCTACGAGTCGAAGGGGCTTTCTAACAGGTCTGGCTATTGGAGCAGGTGGGTATGTTCTTGGTTCATCGTTGACCCATCCAAAAGAGGCCATGGGGCAATCTATCCAAGGCTCTTTGGATAGAGTTCCAATGGAAACCCGTTGGAGTACTGCCGCTGGCGGATTAGTGATTTGGCAATTCAATTTTTTTAAAAGACTTTTAGATACCGAAGGACGTGAGAAATTTCTCGAGTATATGATGAAGAGCTCTCCAGCGGTAGGGGTACGGAGCAAAGGGTTGGCAGAACGCTTTGGTTTAACTGGCAACGACGCCAAATCAGCGGCTGTAATTATCCCGGCCATCATTACTGTTTATTGGGGCCCCCAGCAAAAATTTGAAATTGAAGAAGCTACCGCGGAAAAAGCGAGAGTGAAATGCCTTGAATGTGGATTTTGGAATTTAATGCAAGCCCAAAAAATAACCGATGACCTTTGCTCTGCTCATTCCCGGTATTTTTGGGAGGGTTTTGTCAAAGCCATGAATCCAAAACTGATTTCAACTCTGGTTAAGGCCCGTCCTCGGGGTGATTCGGTTTGTGAATGGGCGATTGAGCTTAAGGCATGAAATGAAGAAAAGAGATTCTGGAGGAGAGAAGGATAGGGTTTAACCATCTGGATTTTACTTATAATTTGAGAAAATGAGGGACACTTCCCATATTTCTGTTGGGAGTGTCCCATCTCTTTTTCTATTTGGACTCTTTATATTGAATCTTTCCTTTCAACTTTCGAATCCAATCCTTAAAGCTATCGATGACGGTTTTCCCTTAAACGTTACAGCCATTTTTGGTTCATCCGTGTATTGAGTGGGTCACCTCCCCTTAGGTTAAGGGGAGGTGGGGAGGGGTTACTTGTCTTGGAGATGTGACAGGTCGCCTTCTTTCCACCCGTCTGATTTCCCTCCCCCCCTTTTAAACGTTGCTTTCATGATAAATCATTTCGAAAGGCCTCAGTGATCTTCCTAACCCCCCTTCATCCCCCCTTAAGCTAAGGGGGGAATACAAGAGGGGGAAAGTACCCACACAAAACCCGAAAGAGTCCCATTTTTAAAATTCCATTGGGAATTAATTGGGGATGGGCAAAAATTTATAATTTTTTGGTAGTCTGGAATGAAAAGCCACCCCCCTATTGATCAAGGACTTTGGAAATTTCCTCTCTGTGTGATCAAGTTCAACCTAAAAGAGGGTGATCGGGGTTTTAGTTTAAGGCATTGAAAACATTTCACAAATCTCTTTTTTTTCAAAGCTGGCAAATTCCTTATTTTCGACTTAAGATGTTCTCCGACAGGAGGCATCATGGAACCATTA
>Ga0194126_10005415_pt1 | contig 18792 bp, 18 predicted proteins | sample TA2KigC150mmetaG_FD_148641 | JGI IMG/M metagenome (GOLD analysis project Ga0194126, IMG submission 148641) | Freshwater microbial communities from Lake Tanganyika, Tanzania - TA2015035 Kigoma Deep Cast 150m | ecosystem: Environmental > Aquatic > Freshwater > Lake | place: Tanzania: Lake... | reverse complement strand
ATCTTGGCGAACAGCCGGCGGAATTTCTCGAGGGCCGCGCGTCCACCGGCTTTGTTCATCAGCCGCAGGACCCGCTCCGAGACGTGCTCGGGGGCGATCTTCAGGAGGCCCGAGGCGTGGTGCTTGGCGAGCTCCTCGATGTACTTCGGGCTGTCCAGGGCCAGGTCGTAGCGGATGCCGCTGCGGACGAAGACCTTCTTGACGCCGGGGATGCGACGGGCCTTGCGAAGGAGGGCGATGAGCCGGCGATGGCTGCGGTCGGGCCGCCCGCAAGAAAGACAGTCGCCGTCCGGGCAGGGGGCCGCGCACTCCATGCCGTACATGTTGGCCGTCGGCCCGCCGAGGTCGTCAACGAAGCCCCGCCATTCGGGGTGGTCCGTCATCCGCCGGATCTCCTCGAGAATGGACTCCTCGCTCCGGGAGACGATGCGGTCGCCCTGGTGAAGGGAGAGGGCGCAGAACGAGCAGCGGCCCGTGCAGCCCCGGTGGGTCTGGACCGAGAACCGGGCCATTTCGAGCTCGGGGAAGCCCTCCGGGATGCGGCGGGAGAACGGCAGGCCGTAGACCCAGTCCAGGTCCGCCGGCTTATAGGCGGGGGCCGGATACTGGACGACGAAGCGGTTGGCGTGCTTTTGGGCGACCGTCCGGCGTATGGAGAGAAGGCGCTGGGCCTCGCCGAACTTGTCCTTGTCGGCGCTCGCGTCCTCGAACGAGGGGATCTCGACCGCGCCTTCGGGTTTTGCCGCCCGCACGAGGCACGTTCCTGGGATGCCGTCCAGCGGCTCCCCGCGGGCGAGCCTCTTGGCGATCTTCAGGATCTGGATCTCGCCGGGACCGTAGACGAGGATGTCGGCCCGGGTGTCGAGGAGGATGGACCGGCGGACGTCGTCGCCCCAGTAATCGTAATGGGCGAAGCGGCGGAGCGAGGCCTCGATGCCGCCGAGGACGATGGGCACGCCCTTGTGGAGCTCGCGGATCTTGTTGGCGTAGACGATGACCGCCCGGTCGGGCATACGGGACGCGAAGGGGGCGTTCGGGTCTTCGGCCCGGGGGCGCTTGAGGGGGGTGTAATTGACCAGCATGCTGTCGATCGACCCGGAGGTGATGCCGAAAAAGAGGCGGGGCCGGCCGAGCTTGAGGAAATCGTCTTTGCGCTTCCAGTCCGGGCATTCGATGATCCCGACGCTGTAGCCCCGGGCGTCGAGGACCCGGGCGATGACCCCGACGGGCGAGAGGGGATGGTCGGCATAGGGCTCTCCGGTGACGAGAATGACGTCGAACCCGGACCCCTTGGTGGCAATCATCGTCTCCATTGTATCTTGTTTTCCGGTATAATGTCGCGGATGCGGCGGATCCATTTCATCAACTTCATGCGGACCATGGCGGTGACGACCGTCTTCTTCCTGTCCCCCCTCCATTTCCTGGCGCTCGGCTTCGACGGCCTGGCCATCGGGCTCGTCATGTCGCTTTTCGCGGCGGCGCCGATCGTCTTCTCGTTCCCCACGGGCTGGATCAACGACCGGATGTCCATCAAGAAGGTCGTCCTCGGCGGGTTGCTGGTGATGGGCGCGATGTTCGTCCTGACCGGATTCGTCCGCAGCGTTCCCGGGATGGCCGCGATCTTCCTCGTCCTGGGGATCGCCAACAACGTCCTCAACGTCTCCATCAACAGCCTGTATTACAAGGACGAGACGGAGGTCGACCCCAACCGGAAATACGGCGTCTTCGTTTTCTGGCTGTCCCTGGGGCCTCCGGCCGGGCTGCTCGCCGGCGGGATCCTGGCCCGATTCTCGGGTTTCCGGACGCTCCTGCTCGTCTTCGCGGCGGTGACGGCCCTGACCGCCCTGGCCGTGCGGGGATTCAACCACGAGAAATTCGCGGCCGTCTCCATCCGCGACTACCGGTTCAGCGTCTTCAACCGCAAGACCCTGGTCTTCTCGGTCCTGCTCTTCGTCCTGGCCCTTCACTGGGGAACGGAGGGCACGGTCTATGCGCCCTTTCTCCGCGACCGCTTCGGGCTCGGCGACTCCGGGGTGGCCCTGTATATCGCCGGGGCCTATCTGGCGCTGGCCCTGTCGGCCCTGGCTGTCAGCCGCCTGCGGTACGATCCGCGGCTCAACCGGAAGCTCTTCCTGCTCGGCATGTCGCTCTCCGGTTTCGGCCTGATCATGATGGTCCAGAAGGACATCGGCCTGTCGTTCCTCTTCCGCTTCATCCACGAGGGCGGGGACGGGCTGATGGGCGCGCTCGTCGTCCTCTATATCTCGCGGCTCTTCGAGAAGAGGACGATCGGCGGCAGCGCCGGCATCCTGACCGCCCTGCAGACCTCGGGCCACATCGCCGGGACCATGGCCTTCTCGTGGCTGGGCTACCGGGCCGGGCTCCAAGTCCCGATGCTCGTGGCCGGCGGCCTCCTGCTGGTCAACGCCGCCTTCAGCCTGGTCGCCCTTCCCCGCGATTAATTTCAGCGCTTCCTGAGCTCGATGTCGCCGCTGAAGGTCTTGAGCAGGACCGTGGCCCCGCCCTTGCCGACGGTCCCGCGGACCTCGCGCGGCGAGATCCTGCCGGAGACCTGGATCTCGAAATCGCTGTCGACGACGCCGCTGAAGGTGTCGGCCTCGAGGTCGAACGAGGACGAAGCCGGAAGGGTCATCCGGACGGTCCCGCTGTGGGCCTTGAGCTCGTAGCGGCCGCCCGGCTTGATCATGCCTTCGTAGGTCATGCTGCCGCTGACGCTCTTGCCCGAAACGGACGCGGCCTCGGAAACGCCTTTCAGCTCGATGTCGCCGCTGACCGACTCGGCCCCGACCGAGCCCTTGATCCCGGTCAGCCGGATGTCGCCCGAAACGGCCTTGACGTAGGCGTCGCCGGCGATATTCTCGATCCTCAGGCCGCCGCTGACGAGCTCCACGTCGGCCCCGGCCGCTCCGAGGACCTCGACATCGCCGCTGACGCTGTTGATCCGGGCCCGGCCGCCGATGGGGGCCACATTGACGTTGCCGCTGACCGAGCGGACCTCGACGGAGGCTGCCTCAGGGACCCACACCTCATAGTCCACGGAGACGTTGACCGAGTCCTGGCCGCCCCACGGCGTCCGCCGCTTGGGGTACTTGGTCTCGATGCGCAGCGTGTCGCCTTCCCGGGTGACCTCGATGGTCACCTCCCCGGCGTTCTCCTTGGCCTTGGCCGCCGTCGACGCCTGGGATACCTTGAGCGCCAGGATCCTGACCCGATTCTCCTTCCAGGTCTTGACGACGTTGTCGCCCGAGATGTTGCTCAAAGAAACCCGGCCGTCCCTAGCCAGCGCCTCGGTCTTCTCGAACTTCTCCTCGTGCCTCTCCCGGGCCATGGCCAGGCCCGCGACGAGGGCCAGTCCCACGACGAGGGCCAGTCCCGGCCAGAGGGCCGTTCTTTTCGCCTTTGAAAGCTTCCTTATCATGATCGTCCTCCTCGTTCCGTGATCTAAAAGGTTCTGCCCGGGCCCGCGGCCTCGGCGCTCCTTTTCTGGAGATCCAAGGCCGAATCGAGCAGGGTCGCTTTATTCATGTACGCCGCCAGAAGAAAGCTTCGGGCCTGAAGGTCCTCCGGCTCCTCGAGAACGGCCTGCCGGCAAGCCTGGATGGTGGCGTCGACGACGGCGAGGTTCCGCTCGAACATCTCGAGGACCTGGGGCGGGAGCGCCCCGCTCCGGGCCGCAAAGGCCTCGCCGAGGGCTTGGATGGCCAGCTGGTAATGGCTATCGGCCTCGTCCAGCTTGGCCAGCGTGTATTTCTGCCTTTCCAACGGGCCGGCGGCCGACAGCCCCGGGCCTTCCGTCCGGCGCCCGATGATCACCCCGGCCACGACCATGACGAAGGCCAGAGCGGCGACGCCGGCATACCTCAGAGCCGGGGAGGCCCACCGGGAGACGGTCACCGGCCGCCTCTCGGGCGCCGTCAAGCGGGCCCGGATCCTCGTCCAGACGGCCTCGGACGGCTCCGGCCCGCGGAGACCGGGGGCGGCGGCGACCAGCTCGCGGAGGTCCGCGGACATGCTCCGGCACGCCTCGCAACCCTGAAGGTGGCGCTCGAGCCGGGCGCCGCGGCGGGCGTCGAGCTCGCCGTCCATGGCCAGGCTGATGAGCTCATGGGCTTTACGGCATCTCATCGTCGTTCTCCCTCACACAGCCTTCCGGGCCCGCAGGAACTCGCGGACCTTCATCCGGGCCTTGAACAGCTGGGACTTCGACGTCCCGACCGAGCACCCCAGGAGCCGGGACACCTCGCGATGCTTGTAACCCTGGACGTCGTGGAGGACGAAGACGCTCTTCAAGCGGGGCGGCAGGTTCCGGACGGCCTCTTCCAAGGGCGCTCGGAGGTCCTTTTCGACCGCCTCGCCGCCCGGCTCCTCGACCCGGCCCTCGAGATCTGACAGGGACACGGCCCTTTCACCCTGGGCCCTCTTCTGGCGGAGGTGGCTGTAACAGGTGTTCAGGGCGATCCGGTAGACCCAGCCCGGGAAGGTCTCGGTGTCGCGGACGCTCCCGAGGTTGGCGAAGACCTTGAGGAAGATGTCCTGGAGCAGGTCTTCGGCCGTGGCCTGGTTCGTCGTGTGGCGGTAGGCCAGGTTGAATATGGGCCGCTTGAACATCTCGTAGAGCGACTCGACGGCCGCGAGGTCGCCGTCCCGACCGCGGGCCACGAGCTCGCCCAGGCGGGCTTTGTCGGCCGTGCCCCAGGCGGAAACGCGGTCCGGATCGCCGTCGGCGGTCATGTCCGGCCCCGGGAACCATTCGTATCCGGCATGAACCCCATTATCGCCCATCCGGGCCGGATACGCCATAAGAAGCTCGGGCGCGGCCATTTCGTCCTCACCCGATAAGATGGGATACCCGTCAAAAAGGTTGCTTCCGGCCCCCTATTTTTTATTGTCTTGCTCGACCGTCTCCCGGAGCCGCGCCAGGTAGTCCGGGGCGGCCGAGATGATCCGGTTCCAGCTGGGGATGAGCGGCGAGTAGAGGGGATCGTCCATGAACTCGTGGCCGGCCATCTGGATGGCCCGGGTGAAGGCCTCGACCATGACCGTCTCCTGGTGATAGTCGAAGGCCAGGCCGTTGATCTCGGAGTCGTCGCCGTAGCGCTTGATGGCGTCCTTGGCCGTTCTCTGATAATTGACGACCAGGGTCCGGAGGGCGCTGTCGCTGAGAACGACGCTTTCGATGGCCAGGTTCCGGAAGATGGATTTGGCGATGTCGATGGCCATCTTCATCAGGCCCGTCTTGGGGTCCTCGGCCGAGAGGGGCTGGTGCTTGTGCTCATAGGTTTCGCAGAGCTCCGCCTGGCAGATACGACGCAGGGAATAGTTGCGATAGACCTCGGCCAGCGTCTCCACCTCGAGGCCCCAGTCGCTCGGGATGCGGTTGATCAGGGCCAGCTCCGAGACCATGGAGAACTCACCGGCCAGGGCGTAGCGGAAGCTGTCGAGGTAGACCAGGAAGGGCAGATGACCGAAGAGCTTGATGAGGCTCCGGACAAGGGGTGTCACGAACAGGCGCGTGGCCCGGCCGTGCATGCGGTCCGTGACCCGGGCGTAGTAGCCCTTGCAGAAGGCGTAGTCGATGCGCGGGGAAGCGATGGGATAGAAGAGCCGGCCCAGAAGCTCGAGGGAATAGTTGACGATGTCGCAGTCGTGAAGGCCGATGACCCGGCTCTCGTTCCGGGACAGGATGTAGCCGTAGGCGATCCAGGCGGACCGGCCTTTTCCGTCCCCGCCGGCCGAAAGGTCGGCTTCTTCGAGGACCTTATAGAGCTCGTTGAGCCTGGGACCGGAAGCCCAGATGACCCGGTGCCGCTGCGGCAGGACAGCGAACATCTTCTTGGCTCTTTCGAACTGGGCCGGGTCGTCCGTCCGGCCCAAGGTGATGACGATCTCGTTGAGATAGCGCACACTCTTGAGGTTGTCGATGATCTTTCGCTGGGCCTCGGAATCGAGCTCCTGGGGGGTGGTGGGCAGGACCAGGGCCAGGGGACGGCTCTTGTTGAACTCCGTGAGCTCGGCCGTCATGCGCTCCATGTTGGCCGCGCCGAGCCGGTGGAAGGTGGGCACGACCCCGCTCTGATGAAAGTCCGCCATGATGTCCTCCTTCTCTTATAAGCTCGTCCCTAAGGGACGGGCGCTCGTTCTCTTGCCAGGATGCCGAGAACGGCCTCGCGCCAGCCTTCGGGGCCGGCGCCCGGGGCCCTGACGAGCCCCGGGAGGTCGATCCCGGGATCGTAGCCGCCGCCGGGCTTGCCGACGACGACGGGGATGTCCACCGCCCGGAGCATCGGTGCGTCGTTGAGGCTGTCCCCGAGCCCGACCGTCCGGGAGGGGCCGCGGGCCTTTTCGTAGAGGCCGCGCAGGGCGGCGACGGCCCGGCCCTTGTCGTGACTCCCGAGGAGGTGGGCGAAGCGGCCGCCTTTGACGATCCGCAGCCCGGCCCGACCGGCCGCCGCCTCCACGGCTTCGAAAAGGCTTTCGTCCCCGACGACGAACGGCTCGTCGTATTCGCGCTCCTTGGCCAACCGGGCCTCCTCGGCGGAGAACCCGCAAAGCCGGGCGACTTCCTCGTCCGTCAGGTCGCCGAACCCCCGGATGGAAGGGTCGATCCGGCGCCTCATATCGGCCAGGACCCGGCGGAGCTCCTGGTAGGGGGTGCCGAACACCAGCTCCTCATAAGGGAGGCCTTCGGCGCCCCCCGCGGCCGCGAACGGGAAATATCCGCGGGGGATGAAGACCCCTCCCCCATTCTCGACGATGAAGGGATGGCTGTTCCCGAGGGCCCGCCGCCAACGGTCGGTCTCCGCCTTGGTCTTGCTCGTGCACAATATCAACGGCACGCCCCGCTCTTCGAGGGCCCGGAGCGCGGGCCGGGCCGGCTCGAACGAATACGTGTCGTGATCGAGCAGTGTGCCGTCGAGGTCCGTGAAAACGAGCAAACGAGACCCCTTCATCCCGATATATCCGTGTTTTTGAAGGACGTTGAAAAAAGAAGCCCTTTAATAATAAGGGCCGGAAGCCGATCTGTCAAAAGAAAATTTCGGGCCCCGGGGCCTCTCTCGGGCGAGCACCGGAGCGGATTGACCGGCGGCCCCGGCCATGTTATTAAGAAATGAGGGAGGACGCCTTGAACTACATGACCGCCCTTCGGCAGTACACGACCAAGAGGCTCGAGGAGATCGACTCGGCCGACATCCTGGTCGGCATCCCCAGCTACAACAACGAGAAAACCATCGCCCACGTCGTCCAGATGCTGACAAAAGGCCTGGACCGGTACTATCGGAACTCGAGGAACGTCATCCTCATCGCCGACGGCGGCTCCACGGACGACACCCGGGAGGCGGTCAGGGATTACGAGATCAAGCCCTGGCAGGAGAAGATCGTCTCGATCTACCGCGGGCCGGGCGGCAAGGGCACGGCCCTGCGCTCGGTCTTCGAGGCCGCCGAGAAGCTCTCGGTCAAGGCCTGCGCGGTCGTCGACGCCGACCTCCGCAGCATCACCACGGACTGGGTCCGCCACCTCCTCGACCCCGTCCTCGAGAAAGGCTTCGAGTTCGTGGCCCCCGTCTACCTCCGGCACAAGTACGACGCGACCATCACCAACAACATCGTCTACTACCTGACCAGGGCCCTGTACGGGAAGCGGGTCCGCCAGCCCATCGGCGGAGACTTCGCCTTTTCCCGGAACGTGGCCCAGTTCTACGCCGGCCAGGACGTCTGGGACACGGACGTGGCCCGCTACGGGATCGACATCTGGATGACGACCACGGCCATCACCCAGGGCTTCAAGGTCTGCCAGTCCAACCTGGGGGTCAAGATCCACGACGCCAAGGACCCGGTCGAGCATCTCGGGCCGATGTTCCGGCAGGTCCTCTACATCCTCTTCACGCTCATGGAGACCTTCGAGAGCTCGTGGCGGAACGTCCGCGGCAGCGTGACCGTCGAGACCTTCGGGAAGATGGACGCCGTTTCCCCCGAGCCCGTCGCGGCCGACCTCGAAAGCCTCGTCGAGCGCTTCCAGACCGGCTTCCAGCAGTTCTCCCCCCTGTGGAAGGAGATCTTCTGCCCCGACTGCTTCGAGTCCATCCGGGCGGCCGCGGCCCTGCCGGCCGGGTCCTTCGACTTCCCCCTGCGGACCTGGGTCCAGATCCTCTACGAGCTCGCCGCCACGTTCCACACCTGGACGCGCAACCGCTTCAAGATCATCGAGCTCGTGACGCCGCTCTATTACGCCCGGGTGGCGGCTTTCGTCCGCCAGACGTGGGACCTGTCCTCCGAGGAGGCCGAGAGCTTCGTCGAAGAGCAGGCCCTGGAGTTCGAGGCCCAGAAGGACCATCTCGTCGAGATCTGGGACGAGAAGAAGGCGGCCGCCGGGACCTGATCCCCACAGGGGCGGGGCCTCAGTGCGGGCCCCATTTCGTGAGCACGGGCGGGACCAGGCTGATCATGCCGAAAAGGACCCAGAGGACGAGCAGCGGCACGAGCCAGCGGGCCCATTTCTCCCATTTCAGGCCGGCGAGACCCAGGACGCCCATCGTGACGCCGGAGGTGGGCAGGACGGGGTTGATGTATTCGCACAGCTGGAAGGCGAGGACGGCCGTCTGCCGGGTGATGCCGACGAGGTCGCCGAGGGGGGCCATGACGGGGATGGTCAGGGCCGCCTGAGCCGTGCCCGAGTGGAGAAAGAAGTTGATGACGCACTGGCCGAAGAACATCAGCTGGGCCGAGACGAGCGGATGGAATTGGGAGACGGCGCCGGCCAGGCCCGCGAGGAGCGTGTCGAGGACCCGGCCGTCCGTGGCCACGATGAGGATGGCCCGGGCCGTGCCGATGATCAGGGCCGCGTTCATCATGTCGCGGGCCCCGTCGACGAAGGCCCGGCCGACATCGTCGCCCTTGAGCCGCCCGAAAATGCCTGAGAGGACGCCCATGGCCAGGAACAGGCCGGCGATCTCGAGGATGAACCACTTGTATTTCAGGATGCCGAAGACCATGACCCCGAAGCCTCCAGCGAAGACGACGAGGACCCGCTTGTGGGCCGCGGTCATGGCCAGGCTCTCTACGACGGGGCCGTCGCCGAGCAGCTTGCGCTTCTTCTCGAGGTCGTCCTCGTAGACAGGGCTGAGGGCCGGGTCCTTCCGGATGCGGGCCGCGTAGCGCATGACGACGGCGATGGCGATGGCCGTTCCCAGGGCCCAGACGATGAGCCGGTAGCCGAGGCCCGAGTAGAGGGGCAGGCCGGCGATGCCCTGGGCGATGCCGACGGTGAACGGATTGAAGAAGGCCCCGGCGAACCCGGCCGCGGCCCCGAGGAAGGGAATGGACACGCCGACGATGGTGTCGTAGCCGAGGGACAGGGCCAGGGGGACGAAGATGAGGATGAAGGGCATGGTCTCTTCGCACATGCCCCAGATGGCGCCGCCCAGCGAAAAGAGGATCATGGTCACCGGGATGAGCAGGGCGCGGAGGGCCCGGCTGCGGCCGAACTTGACGGCCACGTTCTGGATGACGACCGTGATGGTGCCCGTCTTCTGGATGACCGAGAAAGCCCCGCCGACGACGAACAGGATGGCGATGATGGCCGCGGCCTCGACGAAGCCGCGGACGGGCGAGACGAACAGGGCGCCCAGTCCTTGGGGACTGCTCTCGGTCCGCTCGTAGGTCCCGGCCACGGGGACGGTCCGGCCGTCCTTCTCGACGCGCTGGAATTCGCCGCCGGGAATGATCCAAGTGGCGATGACGGTCAGGACGACCATGGCGTAGATGAGGATCAGGGTGTGGGGGAGGCGGAGCTTTTTCAGGCTGAACTTGGGCTTCGGGCTCATCGGGCGGCCTCCTTGGCCGGAGAGGCGGAAGCGACGGATGTGACGGCCCCGCTGACGGGATCGTAGACGTCGCCGGGGACGAGGACGTGCAGGGTCATGCCGCGGGCCCCGAGGCGGCCGGAGGGAACTCGTGCCGTCTTGGCCCGGCGGGCGTCATAGACGATGACCTGATTCTCGCCGAGGACCTCGAAGCGGCCGTCGGGCCGGACGAGGACGGCGGTGGACTCCTCGATGCCCAGGCCGATGAGGTCTTGGTCCTCGAGGACCAGGCTGAGGAGACGGTTGTGGCGACGGCGGGCGATGAAGTGCTGGTCGACGATGACGCCGGGGAGAAAACCGAAGCCGCGGGTGGTGACGACGTTGTCCGCTTCGATGGTCGACCACTCACGCCCTTCGGCAGATTGGCGCTTCTCGTCGCCGGTGATCATGACCTCGCTCATCACGGCCGCGCCGGCGCTCGTGCCGCCGAGCGCGCCCCCGGAGCGGTAGAGCTCGCGGAGCCGGGCATGGAGGGGCGTGTCGAGGAGAGCCGCGGTCAGGCGCGACTGGTCGCCGCCCGAGAACCAGACGCCGCCGGCCCCGTCGAGCAGGGCGGCGCTCGCGGGGTCCATGGCTTCGTCGCGGGTCAGCTGGTGGAAGACGACCTCGGCGGCGCCGAGGGACCGGAGCTCGGCGACGGTCTCCGGCCCGACCTCGAGCGGCACGCCGCTGGCCATGGTGAAAACGACGATCCGGCCTGTGCCGAAGCCTTCGGCCAGCTCGACGAAGCGCCGCATCAAGGGCGCGTCGCGGTCCCCGCCGCCGACGATGAACAGGCGCCCCTGGGGGCCGGCATCGGCCGCGGGGCCGGCGCAGGAGCCGGCCAGGGTCAATAAGGCCAGAAAGAGAACGGGGAAAGCGGATCTTCTCATGGAAGGCCATTTTTATCGGATCGCCTGAGGAAAGTCAATGCGGCGGCCCTTTCCTTTATCAATTCTTAATAAAATGAGGATATAATGAGCGCGGGAGAAACGACCATGGACAAGAAGCGTGTGCTTTTCGTGTGCGTCCACAACAGCGCCCGGAGCCAGATGGCCGAGGCTTATCTCAACGCGCTGGCCGGGGACCGGTTCGAGGCTCACAGCGCCGGGCTGGAGCCGGGGACCCTCAACCCGCTGGCCGTCGAGGTCATGAAAGGGGCCGGATTGGACATTTCGGGGAACGCGACCAAGAGCGTTTTCGAGATCTTCAAGCGGGGCGAGCTTTTCGCGTACGTGATCACCGTCTGCGACGCCGAGGCCGCCCAGCGCTGCCCGATCTTCCCCGGCATCACGACGACGCTCCACTGGAGCTTCCCCGACCCGGCCGCGTTCGAGGGGTCTTGGGAGGAGAGGGTGGCCAGGACGCGCGCGGTGCGCGACGCCGTCAAGGGCCGCATCGAGGGATTCATCCGCGAGGTCGACAGCGGCAAGAAGCCGGCCCTCGACGCCGCGAAATAAACAGAAGTAAAAAGAAGGGGTCAAAAAAGAAGGGGTCAAACCTCTCTTTTTGCAGAAAGTGCAAAAAGAGAGGTTTGACCCCTTCCTGAGCGGCGGCGGAGGGCGGCGATCCTGGCCTCCATGTCCCCGTAGTGCGTGCCGGGCCAGAAGACGCGGCCGCAGCCCGGGCACATGGCGAACGAGGGGGCCGTATCCAGGATGTGCGGCGGGACCAGGTTCCGGGCCCGCGACTTGGGCAGCGGCTTGAGCGGTTTATTGCAGTCGAGGCACCGGCTGTTCGGCCTGACGGAATCCCAGAGGCCGTATTCGTCGAGGACCTGGACGACCTGCTCCCTCCAATCGTCGCTTTCGATGAACAGCCGTCCGGCCCGCCTTTTCGTCTTTTCGATGAGCCCCGTGTCGCGGGTCAGGAGGACGCGCTTTTCCCGCCGCGAGATCTCGACGAGGTCCTTATCCTCGGCCTTGGGAAAGTAGAGGACGTCGAACCCGAGGATCTTGAGCCACTTGGCCAGCCGGCCGAGCATGCAGTCGGCGATGAACTCCACGCGCGCCCCCGCCCCGGGCCCGCGGACGCCCCGGGGATCCTGGCTCATAGAAGAAGATGGTGGACGGTAGGAGACTCGAACTCCCGACCTCAGCGTTGCGAACGCCGCGCTCTCCCAACTGAGCTAACCGCCCACGTTCGGTCATCACGGCCCTTGCCGGAAGGCCGTCTATATGTACCACGTTCCGCCGCTTTTTTCCACCTCTCCCCCGGCCCGGGCTCGGGGGCCGCGGATTGCAAAGCGGCGGCGACTGTTCTACAATCCGGCGGGGAGGGAACGACATGAGGAAAGCTCTGATCATTCTCGCGGTCGCCGTCGCGGCCGGATATTTTCTGTACAACACGATGAACGAATCCCATTCGGAGCAAGATGGGCTGGTTGCCGGCGTCCGGGCCCGCTACGTCGAAGCCGTCAACAAGTTCCTCAAGGCTGTCCGTTACGGAGCGGATCTCGGCATGGACAACAGCATGGATGTCGAACAAGCCTCCAACGAGGTCCTGAGGGTCAGGGCCGAGCTGGCCAAGCTGCGCCCGGAACTGACCGAAGCGAAGGCCATGCTCGAAGCCGAACAGCTCGCCGACAAGATCGAGGAGTTCTGCCGGAAGAACGACATCATCTGACGCCGGAAGGCTATCTGCTGAGAAGGAACGGCCTTTTCGGCCGCTCCGATAGATTCGTCAAGCCGAGGACGAGCGCCCCGAGGACGAGGGCTCCCAGTCTCCAGGCAAAAAAAAGCCCCCTTTTGCTCATTGACCCACCTGATCGGCTCCCAACCGACTCACCTTTTCGTTCCCGCGCTTCAACGATATACCCTGATAAATCTCTGTCAATACCCTTTCCCCAGATGTCTGATAATGTCCTATAATGTCATATGGGGGGCGGGGCCGGACGGCGATTTTGTAGGTCAGAGGATCGCGACTTCGTGCTTCCCGCGGACGATCTCGCCGATGACCGAGGCCCGCTGGCCTCGCCGTCCGAAGAGGGCCACGGCCCGCTCGGCGTCCGCCGGAGGGACGACCAAGGCCATGCCGATGCCCATGTTGAGGGTCCGGAACATCTCCCGGTCGTCGACCCCTCCCCGGCGCTGGATCTTGCCGAAGATCGCCGGGACGCGCCAGGAGCCGCGTTCGATGCGGACGCCAAGCCCCTCCGGGACAACCCGGGGGAGGTTGTCGTACAGGCCGCCGCCCGTTATGTGGGCCATGCCCCTGATCGGGACTTTCTTCAGGACCTCGAGAATGTCCGTGCAGTAGATCCTGGTCGGGCGCAGGAGCTCGCGCCATAGACCGGCCTTGATCTCCCGCTCCGAGAACACCTTGCGGGCCAGGGAATAGCCGTTGCTGTGGAGGCCGCTCGAGGCCAGGCCGACGACCGCGTCGCCCGGCCTGGTGCGGCGGCCGTCGATGATCCTCGGCTCGTCCACCAGGCCGACGCAGAAGCCCGCCAGGTCCCATTTTCCACGTCCGTAGAGGCCGGGGAGCTCGGCCGTCTCGCCTCCGAGCAGGGCGCACCGCGCCTGACGGCAGCCCTTGACGATGCCCTTCATGATCTCGACCAGCATCGCCGGGCGGACCTTTCCGACGGCGATGTAGTCCAGGAAGAACAACGGCTCGGCGCCGAGAACGACGACGTCGTCCACGGACATGGCCACCAGGTCGACGCCGATGGTGTCGTACCTGCCGGCCAGGTTGGCGATGAGGAGCTTGGTGCCGACCCCGTCGGTCGAGGAGACCAGGACCGGGCGCTTCATGCCCGCCAGGCGGGGACGGAAGAGGCCGCTGAAGCCGCCGATCCGGCTCAGGACCTCGGGCCGGGCGGTCGTCCGGACCATCGGCTTGATGCGGTCGACGAAGCGCTCGGCGGCGTCGATGTCGACTCCGGCTTTCTTGTAGGTCACTCGGGCCATGGGCTTCTCTCCGGGGGAATGTCCCCTTCCTTATAGCACCCGCCCCCCATAGGGGTCAAATCTCCATTCATTAAGCCTTTCCGTTAAGAAGCCCTCCCGGCAAAGAGAATTTAATGAATGGAGATTTGACCCCTTCTTCCTATCGGCGTAACCTTTTCCTCACAGGGCGGTATTTATCATTGAACGCGCAGAGAACGAAGCGAGAGAAGACCGGACGCATGTCACCGACCGACAACGAGCTGATGACCGAGGTCCGGGACGGCCGGGTCGAAAGGCTGGCCGTCCTGTTCGAAAGATACCAGACCATGCTCTATAACTTTTTTCTCCGCCTGACCGGCAACCGGGCCGCGAGCGAGGACCTCGTCCAGGAGGTCTTCATGCGGGTCCTGAAATACCGGGCCGGCTACCTGGGCGACAGCCGGTTCAACGTCTGGCTCTTCCAGATCGCCCGCAACGCCCACATCGACCACCTTCGGAAGCAGAAAGGCGACCTGCCGCTCGACGAGCAGTTCGCCGAAGCGCCGGACCGCGGCCCCCTCCCCGACGCCGCCTACGAGGCCGACCGGGAGGCCGAGCTCGTCCGCCGGGCCCTGGACCGCCTGCCCGTCCGGAAGCGGGAGATCCTGGTCCTTTTCCGCTTTCAGAACCTCAAGCTCCGGGAGATCGCCGAGCTCCTCGGCTGCCAGGTCGGCACGGTCAAGGCCCAGGCCCACCGGGCCCTCAAGGACCTCGGCCGCATCTACCTCGAGCTCGCGGGAGGGAAAGCATCATGACCTGCGAAAGAATCCAGGAAAAATTCTCCGACTACCTGACCGGGGACCTCGACGCCGGCTCCCGCCGGCGCGTCCAGGCCCACATCGCCGGGTGCGCCGCCTGCCGGGCGGACCTCGAGGACCTGACCATGGTCTGGGCCAAGCTCGGCGTCCTGCCCGAGGAGCAGCCCGGGCCCGGCCTGCGCCACCGATTCTACGGCCTGCTCGAGGACTACAAGAACGCCCTTCCGGCCGCCGAACGACCGGCCGGACAGGCCGAGCGCGCCCGGCCGTCCGGGAGCCGGCGGGAGTGGTTCATCTTCCGACGCCCGGCCTTCGCCGCTTCTTTCGCGAGCTTGCTCCTGCTCGCCGGCCTCGGCGCCGGCTGGTTCCTCGCCGGGGGCCGGGCCGACGCGGGCCGGCTGACCCTTCTCTCCCGCGAGGTCCAGAACATGCGCCAAGAGGTCGCCCTGGCGCTCCTCGACCGGTCTTCGGCCGCTGACCGGATCATGGGCATCGGCTACAGCGCCTCGGTCGACAAGCCGGACGGAAGGACCCTGGAAGCCCTTTTCGAAGCCCTCGACCGCGACCCCAGCCCCAACGTCCGGCTGGCCGCCGTCGATGCCCTGTATCTTTTCCGGAACACGCCGGGCGTGCGCGAGAGCCTGGTCCGGTCGCTGGGCGTCCAAACGTATCCCCTCGTCCAGATCGCCCTGATCGACTTTCTGGTCGATGTCCGCGAGGAGCGGGCGGCCGAGGCCCTCAAGCGGCTCATCGAGGCCGGCGAGCTGACCCCGGAGGTCAAGAAGCGGGCCGAACAAGGATTGCAGCAGATCATCTAGACATAATGGAGGACACCATGAAAAAGAAGATCCGTAACATCGCGGTCCTAGGGGCCCTGCTCCTCGGGACGTGCGGCTGGGCCCTGGCCCAGGCCGCGGAGACGCCCGTCGACCGGGCCGTCGTCCCGCTGAGCAACCCGTCGGCCCCGGCCAAGCTCAAGGTCTCCGTCATGCGGGGCAGCATCACCGTCAAGGCCTACCAGGGCAACGAGGTCATCGTCGAGGCCCGGACCAGGGAAAAAGCCCTGAGCGGGCTTTACGGCGAGGGCCGCTATGCCGAGGGCCGGCTGGCCTACGCGCTGGCCGCAAGAGCAGTGACGGCACCGCCAGCCCCTCCAGCGCCGGCCGCGCCCCCCGCCAGGGAGGCCCCGCTCAAGGAGCTCCAGGCCCAACATGAAGCCCAAGAAAAGACGCTCGCCGAGCAGGAGGTCCTGGCCCGGCGCCTGACCGAGCGGGTCCGCGACGTCCGCGGCGACACGCTGGCCGACAGCCAGGCCCGCCGCGAGGAGAAGGAGAAGAAGGCCGCCGGTCTGAAGCGCCTGTCCTCGTCGACGGCGGGCCTGGAGATCGAAGAGAACGGCAACGTCGTCCGGATCGAGACCCCCGGACTGATGCTGGCCACCGACCTCGTCATCCAGGTGCCGGCATCGAGCTCTGTCGAAGTCCGCTCGATGATGGACGGAATGGTCGTCGTCGAGGGCATCAGCGGCGAGATCGACATCAACAACGTCAACGGCCCGGTGACCCTGAAGAACGTCTCGGGCAACACTCTCGTCCACACCGTCAGCGGCGACATCGATGCCGCCCTGTCCAGGATCCCGTCCGGCAAGCCCCTGTCCTTCAGCACGATGCAGGGCGATATCGACGTCACGCTGCCCGCCAATGTCAAGGCCAACCTCAAGATGAAGTCGGACCAGGGCGAGATCTTCACCGATTTCGACGTCAATCTGACCCGGCAGCCGGTCCGGTCCGAAGCGCCCGAAAGAACGGAAAGGGGCCAGTACCGCATCGCCTTCGACCGCTCGCTCGTCGGCACGGTCAACGGCGGCGGGCCCGAGATCTCCTTCCAGACCTTCGCCGGCAACATCTACATCCGAAAGGGCAAGTAAGCTCATAGGGCATTGGCAGGCGGCCCTCCCCGGGGGGGCCGGGGGGCTAAGGGTGATATCCATCGCAAAGCCGAACAGAGGACTTCCCGGGATCCGGTTGACATGGCCGGGGAGCCGGTATATTTTTGAGGCTCCCGGCGGCCCGCGCGCCGCCGACCGTCCTTGAAGGAGGAGCTGACCATGGCCAAACACCGGCGTTTCGTTCTCATCGCCGCCGTCATCACCATGGCGGTCGTATTCCTGGTCGCCCGGCGCTTCGTCCCGGCGGTCGAGCCGGCCGACCTCGTCCTGATGAACGCCAAGATCGTGACCGTGGACGACAAGATCCCCGAGGCCGCCTGGCTGGCCGCCCGCGACGGCCGCATCGCCGCCCTGGGAAGCGGAAAGAACGGCTACAAGCGCTTCGTGGGGGAGGCCACCGAGGTCATCGACCTCAACGGCGCCCTGGCCATCCCCGGGCTGATCGAAAGCCACGGTCACTTCACGAGCCTCGGCTCGTCCAAGATGATCCTCGACCTGACCAAGGCCCGGTCCTGGGACGAGATTGTGGCTCTCGTCGCCGCGGCCGCCAACGAGGCCAAACCCGGCGACTGGATCCTCGGCCGGGGCTGGCACCAGGACAAGTGGGACGCCGTCCCCGAGCCCAGCGTCAACGGCCTGCCCGTCCATGACGCCCTGAGCCGGGCGACCCCCGAAAACCCCGTCCTCCTGACCCACGCCAGCGGCCACTCCTCTCTGGCCAACGCCAAGGCCATGGAGCTCTCCAAGATCACCCGGACCACGACCGATCCAGCCGGCGGCGAGGTCATCCGCGACGCCAAGGGCAACGCCATCGGGGCCTTCCTTGAAACAGCCCAGAGCCTCGTCCGCTACCAGGCCGGCCATTATTCTCCGGAAGAGGCCCTGCAGCGGACCCGCAAGCAGGTCGAGCTGGCCGCCCGCGAATGCCTCGTCCACGGTGTCACGACCTTCCACGACGCCGGCAATTCCTTCGCCACGATCGACCTCTATAAGACGATGGCCGAAGAAGGCTCCCTGCCGATCCGCCTCTACGTTATGCTGAGCGCCGGGAACCAAGCCCTGGCCGCGCGCGGCGCGTCCTACCGGATGGTCGGGGCGGTCGAAAACCGCCTGACCGTCCGGACCATCAAGCGCCTGATCGACGGCGCGCTGGGAGCCCACGGAGCCTGGCTCCTCGAGCCCTACGCCGACCTGCCGGCATCGACCGGCCTCAACACCGAATCCGTCGACGAGATGAGGGCGACGGCGAAATTCGCAGTCGAGAACGGCTTCCAAATGTCGACCCACGCCATCGGCGACCGGGCCAACCGCGAGATCCTCGACATCTACGAAGAGGCCCTGATGGCCCATCCGGAAAAAACCGACCTCCGCTGGCGGGTCGAGCACGCCCAGCACCTCAGCCCCGGCGACATCCCCCGCTTCGGACGGCTGGGGGTCGTGGCCGCCATGCAGGGCATCCACTGCACCTCGGACGCGCCTTGGGTCTACAAGCGGCTCGGCGAGAAGCGAGCCGAGGAGGGCGCCTACGTCTGGCGGAAGCTGATGGACGCGGGAGCGGCGATCTCCAACGGGACGGACGTCCCGGTCGAGCCCATCGACCCGATGGCTTGCTTCCACGCCACCGTCACCCGCGAGCTCAAGGACGGCTCCGTCTTCTTCGGCGACCAGAAGATGACCCGCGAAGAGGCCCTCCGGTCCTATACTCTCAACGGCGCCTATGCCGGGTTCGAAGAGGGCATCAAGGGCTCGCTGACGGCCGGAAAGCTGGCCGACGTCACCGTCCTCTCGCGCGACATCCTGACCTGCCCGGAGGACGACATCCCGACGACCGAGGTCCTCTACACGATCATCGGCGGCAAGGTCCTCTACAAGAGATGAAGAGGACCGTGACTTCCATCGCGCTTCTCGCGGCGTCCGCCGTTCTGCTGGGCGCCGTGCGGCCGGCCGAGGCCCAGGATCGGGGCGGCAAAGAGGTCTTCGGGTTCTATCTCAACCTGGGCTACGCGGGCATCGGCGGCTTTCCGCGATGGCTGACGTTCGGCCCGGAGCTCGAGCTGCGCCTCGGGCGGACCCTGAGCGTCAACCCCGAGGCGTCGGTCTGGTTTCGGGACTCCTTCGGCGGCTCCGTATACCTCGTCCCGGGCGCCACGGTCAACTTCCGGTCCCGGTATGTCAAGCCAACGTGAATACTTCCGGTTTCCACCAACGTGAATACTTCCGCTTTTCTCAAGGGTCAGATTCTCTCCAGATAGCAGTTATGGTGCAGTTGGGGCTCCCACCGGCGCCAAGGGTGGTTG
>Ga0194126_10005413_pt1 | contig 18795 bp, 17 predicted proteins | sample TA2KigC150mmetaG_FD_148641 | JGI IMG/M metagenome (GOLD analysis project Ga0194126, IMG submission 148641) | Freshwater microbial communities from Lake Tanganyika, Tanzania - TA2015035 Kigoma Deep Cast 150m | ecosystem: Environmental > Aquatic > Freshwater > Lake | place: Tanzania: Lake... | reverse complement strand
TATTTAACTTTTTAATTATAATTTAAGCTTTTAACAATTTACCAATTTTAAAAAATGATATTATAAAAATTTTTAACTTTAAGAAATTCTTTCAAATAAAAATTTTAAGAAAAACTTTATGTATTATATTAAACATAAAAAATCTTTTTAAATTTTTATGTTTTAGATAATCAAATTAATTAAAACTGTCACTAAAGTAAAAAAGCCATGGAGAAAACCATGGCTTAAAATAATTTTTTGCAATTTAATAAAAATATGCTTGATAATACAATTAATTCAAGTCACAAATTTTCTCCCATCCAGACTTTAACTGTCGGTCTTAGAATTTCACTAAGTCTGCATGCCCTTTTTAAATAAAAGGGCTGGCTTGCGGACTTTACCGCCGGTAGGGGATTTCACCCATCCCCGAAAATTTATTATCTATCAGTTTTAAAATTTCAAAAAAACAAATCATAATAATTATTTCAGCAAAAGCGGGAAAATTTATTAGATTTTGCAAGATTGCATTATAGCAAAAAAAAAGTCTTTTACAAATTCTTTTTATGTTTATAATTGATGTTGAAGTTTTTAGTGAGATTAAAATGTTAAAAACTAACTACAAAATAGCAGCATCAATTCTAAACTGTGATTTCACAAGACTAGGAGATGAAATAAAAAAGGTTGAAGATGCCGGGGTTGATATGCTTCATATTGATGTTATGGATGGCAGTTTTGTGCCTGAAATTTCCATTGGCCAGAATATAATCAAAAAAATAAGACAGCAAACAAAACTTTTTTTGGATGTTCATCTTATGATAAAAAATCCGGACAGGCACATTGACAGTTTTATTGAAAGCGGTGCTGACCTGATAAATGTTCATGTTGAAGAATGTCCTCATCTTGACAGGACTTTAAATTATATTAAGGGTAGAAAAATAAAAGCTGCTGTGGCATTAAATCCTTCAACACCTTTATGTTTTGTTGAAAATGTTTTTTCTTGTCTGGATATGATACTTATTATGACAGTGAATCCGGGTTTTGGAGGGCAGGAATTTATTGGTGGAATGATATATAAAATTAAAAAACTGAAGGAAATGATTTTGAAATATAGAAATTACTCCAGGGATTTAAGAACAATAGATATACAGGTTGATGGAGGAATAAATTCAGATACTGCAAAACTTGTAATAGATGCAGGAGCAAATGTTCTTGTTTTAGGTACTGCTTTGTATAAATCAGAAAATCCTGCTGATGTTATTAATAAGGTCAGAGAAAAATTTCGAAAAATAGTTTAAATATCCTGTTTTCCGAAATTAAAAATTGTAACTTCTGCCAGTTTTTATCCAAAAATAATAGTCCTGTTAATTATTTTTTTGCTCTTATTAACAGGACTATTTTTACCTATAAGAAAGTTTTTTCTCTTTGTTTATTTACTCTTTTAATGATAATTGAGCTATTATCCCTTACCTTAAAAAATACAAGTAATAATTTCAAGGAACCAGATAACAAAAGTTTATCAGTCAGTACTAATTGCTTCAGACGGGCAGCCTTCTACTGCTTCCTGGATACATTCCTCATCATACTCATCATAATCTGTTTTTATGATAACTGCTATGTCCTTATCTTCATCAATCTTGAAAATGTCAGGACATGTTTCCTCGCAGAGCCCGCAACCCGTACAGAGTTCCTCATCTATTTTTACTTCCATTTAGGTTATCCTTTCTTCTGTTATTTTTAATATACTAGATGTTTTACCTATATAGCAAATCATTGTGAAATTTACAAGGATTTTTTATTTATATTTTTTTTATTTTTTTCGGTAATTTTTTTGATAGTAAATTTTGAATTTTACCAGGTTTTATAGCATGTTTTAAAGGCGATGTTTTTTTAATTTTTATTGGAAATTTAAAGCAGGTGCATATTTTCATTTAAAAATGTGTTATATTTATAGTAATTATTTTCTTAAATAATATTTCAAATATTTTGCCCATTTCAGGAAAGGTGATTCAAATGAAAAGAGAGATAACAATTCAAACAAAAAAATTTAAAATCAAAGCAACTTTGAACAAAACAAAAACAGCAGATAATATTATTAGCAGCTTACCCTTTAAGTCCATTGCAAATACTTGGGGCAATGAAATTTATTTTACGATTCCAGTATCAGCAAAACTGGAAAAGAGTGTTGAGATAGTTGAAGTTGGAACTGTGGCATACTGGCCCCCCGGGAGTGCGCTGTGCATCTTTTTTGGAAAAACTCCGGCAAGTGTTAGCGAAAAACCCCAGGCAGTAAGTCCTGTGACAGTTATTGGCAGCATTAAGGACATAAAAGATATTGAAAATTTAAAGCAGATAAATGGCGGGGAAGAAATTGAGGTTGTCAAATAAATTCAGTATTACAAAGAGAGAACTTTTATCAGAAGATATTTTTTATTCATTAACCAATATAGTAAATGATGCAATTATCGTTTCTGATTTATACAGAAAAGTGGTGTACTTTAACAGGGCAGCAGAAAAAATTTTTAATTTCACAGGTGCAGAGATACTGGGAAAATCCATTGGTAATATACTGCCCCAGGACATACTTTCTGTCGACGAGAAACATAGACTAAAGAGCAGGGAAAAATTACAGGAAGTAATAGGAAGGAAGAAAAATAATATAAAAATACCGCTTGAAGTTTCAATCAGCAGATGGCAGTCAGGTAACGGGTTGTTTTTCACAATAATAGTCAGAGATATAACTGTAAGAAAAAATACTGAAGAAAAGTTGAGATACTTAAGCTTTCATGATAATTTAACAGGCCTTTATAACAGATCCTATTTTGATGAAGAGCTTAAAAGGCTGGATACTGCAAGGCAGCTTCCTTTAAGTATCATTATTGGGGATTTAGACGGTTTTAAACTGGTCAATGATGCTTTTGGTTATAAGGAGGGTGATGAGCTGCTGAAAAATTTTGCAGCAGTTCTTAAGGAATCCTGCCGCTCTGATGATATTCTGGCAAGATGGGGAGGAGATGAATTTGTAATAATGCTGCCGAAGACTGACAGTAAAGTTACAAGGGAAATAATTGAGCGTATAGAAAACAACAGCAGGATTTTAGGAACAGGTGAAATACCATTAAACATTTCTCTTGGTTTTTCAATAAAAGACAAACCGGAACAGAATATTGAGACTGTTATAAAAGAGGCAGAAAATGCAATGAAACAGAAAAAGATCATAGAAAGCAAAAGAGTGTCCAGTACCATAATAGCATCAATAGAAAAAAAGCTTCATGAAAAGAGTCATCGCTTAAGAGAAGTAAATGAGAGAATAGAAAAGATGGCAGTGCTTCTCGGGAAAGCCCTGAAGCTTTCCAGGAGTGAGATGGATAATATGCATTTGCTTGTGTCTTTTCATGATGTTGGTATAGTAGGAATAAAAAGAAGTATTTTAAATAAAAAAAGTAAACTTGCAGATAAGGAATGGCAGGTTGTAATGATGCATCCTGAAATCGGGTACAGAATTGCAAAATCTTCATCACAGCTTGCGCCAATAGCTGATGCCATACTTGCACATCATGAAAACTGGGATGGTTCAGGATATCCTTATCATTTGAAGGGAAATAAGATTCCTTTAATATCGAGAATCTTATCAATAGTTGAATCATATGATGTAATGGTTTATGGAAGAAATTATAAAAAACCTGTGACCAGGGAAGAAGCAATTAAAGAGCTGAAGAGATTTTCAAGAAAGCAGTTTGACCCCCAGCTAGTTGAGAAGTTCATAGGTATTATAATGCATGAAGTTGAAACCCCAAGTTTGTTTGAGATGGAAAAAATAAAAAGTTAATCCCAACAAATAAATTTATGAAATTAGAAATACCATATAATAAGGTTGTACTGCCGGTTGTTATACCTGATAAAAATCTTATAAAATTTAAAACCTCAAATTTTGTTCTCAGGCAGGATAATGAGGAAAAAGTAATACTTAATGTACTTTCAAATCCAGTTAATTCTGCTTTTCTATATGAAGTGGCGAAAGGAAAGAAAAGTGCCTGCATTCTTGTTTCTGACATAACACGACCCTGTCCATCCTATAAGTTTCTGCCCTATTTAATTGAGGAGCTGGATAAAGCCCGTATAAAAGATATAAAGATTGTTTTTGGGCTCGGTATTCACAGGAAACATACAGAGGAGGAAAAGAAAAAACTTGCAGGCAGGTACGCTGCTGATAGATGCAGGCTTATAGATTTTAATGCCGAAAGGTGCAGATTTGTCGGCAGGACTTCATTCGGAACCCCTGTTGAGGTAGACAAAGAGGTTATGGATTCTGAACTATTAATTGTAACAGGTAATATTGAATACCATTATTTTGCAGGTTATTCCGGCGGTGCGAAAGCAGTAATGCCGGGAGTATGTTCAAGAAACTCAATATCGGCAAATCATAAAATGATGCTTGATGATAATTCAGCTTCAGGCAGGTTCATGGGTAATCCGGTAAGGCAGGATATTGAGGAGGCAGGAAGTTTTGTAAAGATGGATTTTATTTTCAATGTCATACTTAACGATGATAAAAAAATAATTGCTGCTGTGTGTGGAAAAAACAATGAAGCGTTTAAAGAAGGTATAAAAATATATGATTCAATTTATGAGATAAGTACTGAAGAGAAAGCAGATATTATTATTGTATCACCTGGGGGATATCCAAAGGATATAAATCTTTACCAGGCGCAGAAAGCACTTGAAAGCGTAAAAGATATTGCAAAAGAAGGCGGGGTAGTCATTCTTGCAGCTTCTTGCCCTGAGGGGTTTGGAGAGGATGTTTTTGAGCAGTGGATGTATTATGCCAAGGATTATGAAATGCTCTACAAAAAAATAATGAAAGAATTTGTCCTTGGAGCTCATAAAGCTGTAGCTGTGTCAAAGCTTCTTACAAAAGTGGATGTACTTTTATATTCAGAGTTTGACTCTGATGTTACAGAGGGAATTGGCTTTGAAAAAATTGAGGATATCCAGGGATATATTGATGGCAAAATTTCAAAGAATAGTGATTTAAGAATTGCCTTTGTCCCTAACGGAAGGTTTATAAGGCTAATTTATAAATAGCTATAATGTCCTCTTTATTCAGTTTTTTGAAATTACCAAGCAGCCCCCACTGAAGCTCTTTTTCTGCCATTTCTTCAAATTTATCACTACCTATATTAAGCTCTCCAAGGGAAGTTGGAAGCCCAATTTCTTTAAGAAACTTTTTAAACCGGTTGATACCTTCAAGTGCAATATCATCTTCCGAACTAAAAAATGGGTCAACCCCCCATACCCTTGCTGCAAATTGAACAAACTTTCTTAAATTAAATTTGTATACGTATTTCATCCAGGCTGGAAAAATAATTGAAAGTGCAGCCCCATGGACTACTCCATATATAGCACTTAGCTCATGCCCTAACTTATGTGAAGCCCAGTCTTCAATTCTTCCGGTTCCTAAAATACCATTGTGAGCAATTGTACTTGCCCACATCATTTCAGCTCTTGCATCGTAATCTTCAGGTTTATTTAAAACGACAGGAGTGTTTTCAATTACTGTTTTCATTGCAGCTTCACAAAGCCTGTCAGTTAAGTCTGTATTTTTTGTTTGCGTAAAATATCTTTCAAAAATATGAGCGAGTGTATCCGCAGCACCGCAGGCGGTCTGGAAGGGTAAAATTGTAAATGTAAGCTCAGGATTAAGAATAGAAAATTTTGGAAGTATCAAATGACTGTGAAAACCTTTTTTAATCTGTGTTTTTTCATCAGTGATAACTGAAACAACACTTGATTCGCTTCCTGCTGCCGGGACTGTTAAAATCACACCAATGTCCAGTGCAGTTTGTGGTTTTGCCTTTCCAGAAAAAAAGTCCCAGATGTCTCCACTGTAATTTACACCGATTGCTATTGCTTTTGCTGAATCAATAACACTTCCGCCGCCAACAGCAAGAATGAAATTAATATTTTTGTCCCTGCAGAGCTTTATTCCTTCTCTTACCTTGCCTGCTACCGGGTTTGGTTTTACTCCTGAAAGCTCATGGAATTCAAATTCTTCATCTTTTAATGATTTTACTACCCTGTCATAAAGACCAATCTTTTTAATTGTATCCCCACCGTAGTGGAGAAGAATTTTGATATATTTATTATAAGCTTTGTCTTTTTCTTCTCCTTTTTGTTTTAAGACTTTTTCCTTTAAAACTTCTGCTATTTCTTTACCAACTGTTTCCTCTGTTTTTCTGCCGAAAATAATTTTTGTTGTATTGTGAAAAGTAAAATTTTCCACACTTGTTTCCTCCTGTTTTTTAAAAAAAATTATAGATAAGGAAAAAATTATTGCAAAATAATAAAAAAATATTAAAAATAATTGTCACTTTTACCACTATAATCAATTATCAAAATAAGATATTTTAAAAAATTATGTGAGCATTATAAAACTATTGGAAAATCATTAAAATAAGATATAGGCAAAAATATCATTTAAATTAAATAAAATCAAAAAATTATAAGTATCATGATAAAAATGTTATATAATAATCAATGTTTACTGAATGGTTCATTATTTATATTTAATATTTAATGGAAGTAATTTTTATAAATGCAAAAAGCGAAAATATTTTTATTTTTTTGAATCAGATGAAATTATTGAGCAAAAATCGATTAATAAAATCTTAATTTTAAAATAATTAAAAATGATTACCTATACATGGAGAAAAAAATGAGTAAAGATATAAAAAATTTTATCCAGAAATCGCTTGATAGCTATAATGGTCTGCTTCACCTGCTTCCAGCCTGGGTTCCAAGAGTTTTTTGTATACCTGGCAGAAGGTTAAAACTGCATCCTGATGACCTTTTTGCTCTGGGAACAAAGAGGGGTGGAATAGATGAGCGGTGGTTTTCTTCAACAGTTCCTGCAGATAATGGCCCCGGAACACCTTTTGATGAGGGCTTAAGCTATGTTTTTTGCGATGGTGAGAAAATGCTGCTTAAGGATTTAATCGATTATAATGGGGCAGCAATTTTAGGTGACAAAGTTATGAATAAATGGGGAGGTCTAAAGGTATTTGCAAAGTTTTTTGACAATATGGATGCACTACCTCATCATATTCATCTGGGAGAAGAGCATGCAAAAAATGTCGGCAGAGAGCAAAAACCTGAAGCTTATTATTTTCCGTCCCAGGTCAATTTTACTGAGAATAATTTTCCATATACTTTTTTTGGTCTTGAGTCCGGTACTACTAAAGAACAGGTAAGGCAGTGCCTTGAAAATTTTGAAAAAGGAGATAATAAAATTACAAATCTTTCAAAAGCTTACAGATTGGAGGCGGGAACAGGCTGGATTATTCCACCAGGAATACTTCATGCACCAGGCTCACTCTGTACATTTGAGCCCCAGTGGGCATCTGATGTTTTTGGAATGTATCAGTCAATTGTTGCAAACAAACCAATTGACAGGTCTTTGCTTGTAAAAGATGTTCCTGATAAGCATAAAGATGACCTGGATTATATTATGGGTATTATTGACTGGGAATTAAATATTGACCCTAATTTTAAGGAAAAATTTTTCTTAAAGCCAATTACGATTGGAAAAACATCTTCCGCAGGTTATGTAGAGAAGTGGGTAGTTTATGGAAGAATAAAAGGTAAGGAAATGTTTAGCGCAAAAGAGCTTACTGTTTTTTCGGGGAAAAAAGTCACAATAAAAGACGGTGGTGCATATGGTTTTATTACTATGCAGGGTCATGGCAAAATAAATGATATTGATTTTGAATCTCCTGTAATGATTAGATATGGTGATATAACAAAAGATGAGTTTTTTGTTCCATATTTTACTGCATTGAAAGGTGTAACTATTGAGAACACCGGTCAGGAACCACTTGTTCTGCTTAAATTTTTTGGTCCTGACTCAAATCCTGATATGCCTGATAAGGAGGGGTTATGAAGCTACAAAATTATGAATTAAAAAATCTAAAAATAAAAGAACAGTTTTTAAAGCTAAAAAAGGAAAATCCTGAAAGATTTAAAAAAAGACTCAAATTTTCCTGGTCAAACTGGGGTTTTGGAGTTGAAGACCTTAAAGCAACTGCAGAGCGCCTTAACAGATTTAAAATCAAGTTTATTGAACTTCATGGGAATCTTTATGGACAGGATTTGGGTTACAAACCTGAAAAAGTAAAAAAACTACTCTCAGACTATAGTATCGAGGTAGCAGGAATATGCGGGATGTTTTCTGCTGATAATGACCTCTCTTCCAACAGACCAATAATAAAACAGAATGCAATAGATTACATAAAAAGAAATGTAGATTTTGGCTCTAAAGTTGAAGCAAAATATTTCCTTATTGTTCCGGGTGCTGTAGGAAGACCTACACCATATGATGATATGGAATTTCATAGATCAGTAGAAACATTAAAAATTGTTGCAGATATTTTTATAAAAACAGGAATTAGGGGAGCAGTTGAGCCGATAAGATCAGCCGAGGTGAGCTTCTGCCATACTTTTGAAGATACAAAAAAATATATAGATTCAGTTGCAAGTCCAGGAGTCAGACACATTAATGGTGATCTGTATCATATGCTTGTTGAGGAGTCTCATATAGGTGAAGCAATAATTAATGCAGAGGGTATGCTTACAAATTTACACATGGCTGATACAAACAGAGGTGCTCTGGGTGATGGCTCAATGGATTTGGATACAATCATTATGGCATTATATATAATTGGTTATAATAATGATGACTGCTGTTTCTTAACTCCTGAGCCTCTTGGGCCGGGGGGAGACCCGTATCCTGCAATGTATGGAAAACCTGATTCTAATAAGCTTGATAGTCTGGTAAAAAAATCTGTTGAGTATTTTAAAGCAAGGGAAGACGCAGTTTTGAATTTATAACTTTGATCAAAAATTTTTTTCTGTTATATTTTTATAAAAAATATTGATATGGAAAAATATTTATTATAAGTCTTCACAGGTTCTTCCTGTATAACTGGATGGAAAAGAAGTAATTAAAAAATTTCAGTTTTTTTTTGATAAATAATTCAGTAAAAGTAGAAATTAAATTATTCAAGAATAATTAACCAGGTAAATTATTTCATAATTATTTTAGGAAAGGAAATAAATGGGTTATGATGAGTATGTTATAGGCCTTGACTTCGGGACAGATTCTGTGAGGTCTTTAATAGTAAATGCTGAAAATGGAAAAGAAGAATCAACTTATGTAATAAATTATAAGAGATGGGGAGATGGAAAATATATTGATCCCTCCAGGAACATGTTTCGCCATCACCCTCTTGACTACCTTGAATCAATTGAGGCTGTGATAAAAGAAGCGCTAAAAGCAATACCTGAATATTCTAAAAAAAATGTAATTGGTATAGGTGTTGATACAACCGGTTCAACACCTGCTCCCGTTGATAAAGAAGGTACTGTTCTGGCTTTAAAAGAAGAGTTTAAAGACAACCCGAATGCAATGTTTATCCTGTGGAAAGACCACACAGCAGTTGAAGAAGCAGAGCTCATTAATAAAACTGCAAAATCCTGGGATGGCATTGATTATACAAAATACTGCGGTGGGGTTTATTCATCTGAATGGTTCTTCTCAAAGATACTTCATACAATAAAACATGACGAAAAGGTTAGAAAAGCTGCATATTCATGGGTTGAGCTTGCAGACTGGATTCCTGCTGTTCTTACAGGAAACTTAAACCCGCATAAAATGAAAAGGAGCCGCTGTGCTGCAGGCCATAAAGCAATGTGGCACAAAAAATGGGATGGCCTTCCTTCACAGGATTTTTTAACCAGAGTAAGCCCGCTGTTTTCAGGACTTAGGGAGCGGCTTTACAGAGATACATACACCTCTGAAAAAGCAGCAGGATATCTAACTAAAGAATGGGCGCAAAAACTGGGTTTAAATGAGGGCATTGCAGTAACTGTTGGGGCATTTGATGCCCACATGGGTGCAGTTGGCGCAAAAATCAGTGAAGGTTTATTTGTAAAAATCATAGGTACAAGCTGTTGTGATATGGCAGTCGGTCCTAAAATGACAGATGAAAAACTTATAGCTGGCATATGCGGACAGGTGGATGGCTCAATAATACCTGAAATGATCGGGTATGAAGCAGGACAATCGTCTTTTGGTGATGTATATGCGTGGTTTAAGGAAGTGATTTCCTGGCCATTAAATGCAATTCTTTCGAATTCAGGTACGGAGCTTGTTGATTCTAAGACAGCAAAAAAAATTTCTGAAGGGATTGAATGCCAAATAATTAAAGTAATTGAGGAAGAAGCAGAAAAAATAAACCCCCGGGACACTGGTCTTATCTCACTTGACTGGCTTAATGGAAGAAGGACGCCTTTTGCAGACCAGAAATTAAAAGGAGCAATAACAGGTCTTTCACTTGGCTCAACAGCTCCCAAAATATACAGAAGTCTTGTTGAAGCTACAGCTTTTGGGTCAAAAGCAATAATTAAAAGGTTTGTTGAAGATGGTCTCAAAATAAATGAAGTAGTTGCTATTGGCGGTATTCCAAAAAAATCGCCACTTGTAATGCAGATTTTGGCTGATGTATTAAATATGCCTGTAAAAGTTGCAGAATCTTCTCAGGCAGTAGCTTTAGGTGCTGCGATTTTTGCTGCAGTTGCATCGAGCTATTACAGCTCTATACATGAAGCCCAAAAGAATATGGCAAGCGGCTTTTTAGAAACATACTATCCTGATGAAAAGAATTCAAAAATTTATGATAAGCTATTTAATCTATATATTGAGTTAGGGGCAAAGCTGGAGGATTTTTTAAAACAGCTTTAATATAATAATTATAAATTTAGATAAAAATTTTTATAAATGTTAGATAAAAAATTAATTGATTTAAAAAAGTCTGTTTACTCTGCAAATATGCGGTTACAGGAGGAAAAGCTTGTAATGTTTACATTTGGCAATGTATCAGGAATTGACAGGGAGAGACAGATAGTTGCTATAAAGCCAAGCGGTGTTGATTATAATAAATTAACTTATGAGGATATTGTATTGGTTAGCCTTGATGGAAAAATTGTCCATGGCAATTTAAATCCTTCATCTGATACAAAAACACACTTAAAGCTTTATATGGAATTTTTAGAAATTGGAGGGGTTGCCCACACTCATTCAATTTTTGCAACAGCCTTTGCCCAGGCCCATCTTCCAATAAAATGTCTTGGAACCACGCATGCAGATTATTTTTTTGGGGATATTCCATGCTCAAAAGTTATAACTGATAAGTCAATAGGCAGGGATTATGAGGAGGAGACAGGAAACTTGATTATTGATACTTTCAGAGTTCGTAATTTGAGCTATAAAGATATGAAAGCCTGTCTTGTTGCAAGTCATGGGCCATTTACATGGGGCAGTGATGCGGGTGAAGCAGTATTCATAAGCGCAGTTCTGGAAGAAATAGCAAGATTAAACATATTCACCCAGCTGCTAAATCCTTCAATATCATCAATAAGGAAAACACTTCTTGATAAGCACTACTTAAGAAAACACGGAAAAAATGCATATTACGGGCAGCATTAGGGCTATAGTGAAATAAATTCCTGCAAAAAATATACCAGGTGTACTGAATAATATTCATAAAAGATATTAATAATTACCTGTTCTTTAAAAAATAATGATATTCAACAATTTGTTTACAATTGTAAAAAAGAAATGCTAACAATTAAAAGTTTTTAATTGTTTTAATTGAATAAAGGTTCATATTCAGATAATATTTATTTTAATCTTTTTTGGCAAATTTATAGTATTTTGTAAAATGGATGTAATTTGTATCGGGGAAGCACTTATAGATTTTTTTGCGGTTCAACCCGGGTTGGGTTTGAGAGATGTTACGGAATTTAGAAGAATAGCTGGTGGTGCACCTGCAAATGTAGCTGTTGGTGTTGCAAAGTTAGGTAAAAAATCAGCTTTTATAGGCTGTGTTGGCAATGATGAATTTGGTTTTTACCTGCGGGATGTTCTTGTAGAAAATCAGGTAAACGTGGAGCTTTTACAATTTGACAACAGTGCAAGGACAGGACTTGCATTTATATCTTTGCCAACCCCTACTACAAGGGAATTTCTTTTTTACAGAAATCCCAGTGCAGATATGCATATAGATTCAAAGAAATTTGATATTAAATTCATACAAAAAGCTAAAATCTTTCATTTTGGTTCAATTACTTTAATTAGCGAGCCAAGCTGCTCATCTACACTGAAAGCGGTTGAAATTGCCCGGAAAGCAGGTTCGATAATTTCATATGACCCGAATTTAAGAATTAGCTTATGGTCTGACAGTTCGGCTGCTAAAGAGCAGATAAGGAAAGCTGTTCCGCTTGCTGATATAATAAAAGTAAATAATGAAGAGCTTGAATTTCTGACAGGAGAAACCGATATAAAAAAAGGGCTGAAGGAGCTGTTAAAAGGTGGAGCTAAATTGGGTATTGTTACAATTGGTGCCGAGGGTTCATTTTTTTCAGCTGAGGATTTTAACGGGTTTGTACCGGTATATGATGTAAAAACAGTTGATACAACAGGTTGTGGTGACAGCTTTGTTGCTGCCATGCTTTCCCGGATTGCAGATAGGGATTTAAATAAAGTATTAGATTCAAAGGAAGAGATAATATCAATTGTTGAGATGGCAACTGCTGCTGCATCGCTTACATCAATGAAAAAAGGTGTAATTCCTGCTCTTCCACGTAAAAATGAGCTGGATAATTTTATAAGAGAGTTAAAAAATAATAAAGAAATTAAGGGTTAAGGAAACCTGCAGGTTTGTATTTTGATCAATAATATATTTATATTATTAATATTTATACTTGTATTAAGTTTAAAAAATTTATATTCACTATGAAATGTATTTATATCAATTACCATAATTTATAATATTTTTAATAATTATTGATTTTAATTTAGAAAATGAGGAATTTATGAAGAAATTATTTATTGTTAGTTTAGCCTTTATTTTTGTTACAGCATTTGTTCTTATTCTTATAATTTCAGGATGTAAGATGCAGCCAGCAGCAGAAACTTATCCACCTCTTACAATTATTGAAGGTTTGCCCTCAAGTGAAACGCTACCAGCAGTTGAGCCATCTATAGAAACAGGTCCTGAAGGTAAAAGTTCTGCAAATTTTGAGATTATTTATATTACAAAACTGTCAGGAATTGCATGGTTTGAAATAGTAAGGACTGGACTGGAGCAGTGTGCAAGGGATTATAGTTTCAAGGCAACTGTTATTGGCCCTGCAAAAGTTGATGCCGCTGAACAGGTAAAACTCGTTGAGGAAGCAATTTCTGATACTGGAATTGATGCGATTGTGATTAGTCCAGTTGCTTTAGAAGAAATTGACCAGGTGCTTGCAAGAGCAATTTCTTCAAAAAAATTAACTTTTGGCCATGAAGGTGCAGGACTGAAAAATATAACATATGATATAGAAGCAGTATCAGAACAGGAATTTGGAGAACATATCATGAAATCTGCAATAAAATATACAGGTGGAAATGGCAGTTATATCTGTTCAGTTGGTTTTTTAAATTCTATTTCCCAGAACAGGTGGGCTGATGCTGAAATAGTATTCCAGCAGGAGAGTGCACCAGATTTAAAAAATGTCCTTGGATATTCAAAAGGCACTGACAGATTTGAAGATACAGAAGATAAAAAGGCAGCATACAATAAGATTTTAGAATTTATTAAGGCCTATCCCGATCTTAACTTGATTGTTGGAAATTCTATGACCACAGGAATTGCTGCCGGCCAGGCTATTGAGAAAAAGGGTCTTGCTGGAAAATTTTTTTTCGTGGGGACAGGTCTTCCTGTTACTATTGGAGATTATATTAGAAAAGGTGTTGTACAGGAAGGATTTTTCTGGGATCCGTATCTGGTCGGGTATGCTATTGGATATATTGCTTTAAACACATGGCTTGAAAATCCAATTGAACAGGGTGATGCAGTTTTGAGACCCGATGGAACAGTAATTGAAGGGTATGAATCACTTGAAATTACAGATGATGAAAGTGGTGGAAAAATAATATCCGGGAAAGGTCAGATTTCAATTAATAAAGATAATATTGAAGAGTGGTATGCAAAGTTTAAAGGATACGGCTGGCTTCAGGAATGAACGTAGACCTTGATAAAAAGCATTTGTTAGAAGTTGATTTCTACAGAAGAGATACTGCTGTTGTTGCACGCCTGTTGATTGGTAAATTGCTTGTCCGAAGGCTTGAAGGTAAGATATTAAGCGGAATTATTGTTGAAACCGAGGCTTATTACGGTTTTGATGACCCTGCAAGCCATGCTTTCAGTGGAATGACTAAAAGGGCAAAAATTATGTTTGGCAGACCGGGAACAGCTTATGTGTATTTCTGCTACGGGATGTATTATATGCTTAATGCTGTGACGGAGGAGGAAAATACGCCAGGAGCTGTTTTAATTAGAGCAGTTCAACCAGTTATTGGTACTGAAGAAATGTTTAAGAGAAGAAAAACAAAAGATATTAAAAACCTTGCAAGCGGACCTGGTAAATTAACATCCGCATTCGGGATAGATATTAACGATAATGGCAGGGATCTGACTGATAAGGGCAGCAATCTAAATATTTATGATGCCTTTATAAAAACAGATAAATTGGAAGTTGCAAGCTCTCCGCGCATAGGAATAACAGCAGGCGTAGAGAAAAACCTTCGGTTTTATCTTCTATATAATGATTATGTCTCGAAATAATGATTATATTTTACTGCCTTACCAGCCCCAAAATTATTACTATTTTTTTTTGATATAGTATAATACTTATAATAATTAATTATGAGAATATTTTATGGAGTTAATTAAATAATGATAGAAATTGAAAAATTAAAAAAAGCCCAGCAAATATCAAGAAGGATGTATATTATTAAACATATGTGTGAATGCATGGGAATTGATATTGATTATCTTTTTGGACTATTTAATATGTATAATACAAAAAACAGGGGTAGATGGTTCTGGCAGAAAGCAACCTTTACAGGTGCTTTAAAGGATGACTTTGACAGGTTTAACTCCTATATGGATAGATTTACTCAGAAATTAAGAAGTTATGATGAAGAAAGGATATGGTCTTCTGTAAATGAGGCGCAGAATCTTCTTGATAAACTTGTAAGAAGTCTGGAAATAAGTCTTTTTGTAAACAGGGATGAAGATACAGTGAGTGTAAAGCTTTATAATGATGAAAACATTAAAAGTTTAATAAGAGAAAGTCTTAAGGGCTTTTAAAAGTCCTTAAGGCTTTAAATAAAACTACCCTGACTCAAGTCGTGAGTCTTAATTGTTTATTATAAACAGTATAAAATCTATCCATAACCAGACTAAAGTCTGATATTTTAATGGCAGAATAAATTTCAATTATTAACTATTCTTCTTTTTCTTCCAATTTAAAAATTTGCGAGTATCTGCTGCCCTCCTCATACGTAATTTCCCCATAGAAGGGATTAAACTCAATATCTTCAAGTTCGGCAGCAATTTTATAGGTTCCGGAATTTAATTCAATCTCAAATTTTTTTCCTTTCTCAAGTTCAATAATTGTATAATCAGGTCCACCTATATATATTGTTAAGGTGTAGTCTGTTTTGTTTTCGAAAAGAATTTTTGAAGTTCCTGCTTTTTTAAAACTTCCTATTGGACCAGTTACTATGACAGTTTCATAATCTGCAGCTTTGAGTATATTAATTTTACTGCTTATAAAGTTTGCTAAAATCTCCGCCTGGTTTTCAGGAAATTCTTTAAGGATATACTCGTATACAAAAAGTGCTTTTAGATAATTATTTTTCCTGTATTCTTCGTTTGCAGCCTGTATTAATATATGAGGCGGAATATTTCTAAAAATTATTTCTTTTTGATAATTGATTGCATAAGTTTTTGAATCAATAACATTCTGCTGAAGGTCCATCACATTTAGAAATTCTATTATAGCCTGTTTATAATTTTTGTTGTTCTTTAGTTCAATTGCACTACTTGAATATATGTAGAATAAGGATTCATTTGATTTATTGAAGTATTCACTTTCAGGATAGTTATCTATAATATTTTGTAAAAGTTCCCGCGATTTTATCCATTTTTTAGCCTTTGAGAAGTCAGTTGCTGCATTAAAAAGATATTCAGGGATCTTGTATTTAGCAATGAAAGCCTCATTTGTATCAGGAAAATTTGAGATAATGTCTTCAAGATAATCCACATGTATCAGGTAATTGTCTGCTGCGTCTGCGTAATCTTTTAAGCCATGTTTTTTTTCAGCTATTTTTAAAAAACAATCAGCAAAAATTTTTTTTACTTCGAGGCTTTTATCGTCAATTATTTTCTTTTTAACTGCTTCCTCATAATATAAAACTGCCTCTTCGTAATCTCCATTAAGATAGAATGACTTGGCAAGATTCTTTAAGGAATCGTTTGCATATTTACTGCTCGGGTATTCATCAATTATGATTTTAAAATTTTCTATAGCTTCTGTATATTTTTTGTTTTCAAGATCATCTATTGCCGAATTATATAATGCAAAGGTTCCAAAGAAGCTTGAAAGAATTAATCCGGCTAAAAAAATTAGGAAAAAAAGTAAGAATATATATCCGGCTCCGCTTCTTCTTACAAAATAAAAGATTAAAAGTATTAAACTTATTACTGCTAAAGATATTGATATTATAGGAATAAAATCCCAGAACCTTCCTTTATCTGTATAAAAAAGATAACCTGAGCCAATTAATACGAGGATAAACAGTACTATAAAAAAAATTGCTCCAGCGCCTATACTTCTGCTGCTTTTATATAAGTACATATATTTTGTTAATACATAAGTCTGGATAAAATATTACAAAAACATGTAAATATTCTTACATACTGTCAAAATATTACCATATTATTTTTTTTGGGCAAGTAAACTGATTTTAACGTTAACATCTCCAATATCGTGATTAAAAATAACTTATTTTCATTGCTATCACGAAATTGAAGATGCTTCCGATTTTAAACGACAGGCCTGCTTTTTTGTAAATTCCATAACATATGTATCCCAGTATTTACCGTCATAAAAATGCTGATTTTTTAATATATCCACAGTAAAAAACCCGCAGTTTTTATATACCTTTATTGCCCTGTGATTGTATTCGTACACGTTTAGCTTTAGTTTATTTAGTTTTAGTTCCTCTATGGCAAATTGTATCAGTGTCTTTATTGCATCGGAACCTAGACCTCTATTCCAGTAATTTTTTTCACCTATAAATATTCCAAATTCGCATGACCTTTCATCGAAATTAATTTTGTGCAAACCACAATTTCCAATATATTTTTTCCCGTTATTAACGAGAATAGCAAATACCAGGTCACAGGAAGAATTTACTATATAATTATACCATTCAACCTCCTGCTCTTTTGTTATATCCTTAAGACCCTGGCTTAAAAATTTATTGACTTCAGGATCCTTTAACCAAAAAACACAGTTGTTAAGATCAGATTTCTTTAATCTTCTAAGAATAGTTTTTTTACCTGAAATTATTTTATTTTTGTAATTTTTTAAATGATTCAATTTATTGTGTAAAGGAAGACTTAGAGCTGGAATATAAATTTTATTAAATTTTAAGCTTTATAGCATTAACAGGACATGAATTTTCACAGAAACCACAAAGGATGCATTTGTCCTTATCAAAAATTAACTCATATGAATTTTTATCGAGAAATAGTGCCGAAGTTATGCAAAGAGATGGGCAAACACCGCAGCTTATGCACTTTTCCCTATCAATTATAATATCCTTTGATGCATCCTGGATGGTTACACCTTCTTTTTCAAGGTATTTCAATCCTTCTTCGATTTTTTCTTTTGAACCCTTTATTTCTATTAAAGCCTTACCTTCAATATCTGCAGTTATTTCTGCTCTTAGTATGTTAAATTGTAAATCAAATTCTTTTACAAGCTTATAAGTAATTGGCTTGGTTACTATTTTTTCAGGAAATGTAAGAACAATTCTTCTTGAAATCATCTTTTTCCTCTTTTTTATAATTCATCCCTGCTAAGAACATCTAGAACATTTACTTTTTCTTCTTTTGGAAGAGAAGCTACAGGGTTTGTAAGATGAAAGTTACCCTCTTTTATAAGATTTTTTAAGGCTTCTGATATTTTCCTGGCTTTAAAATAGCTTGAAAGCCCTCCTGTCGCAACCTTCTTGCTGTTCAGTATTATACTTCCACTTCTAAGCTGTTTATAATTTATTCTGCCATGAGAGGGTTTGTTTCTTCTCTGAATGGAATAATCATATATTTCAGTAAAGATTTCTTCGTCTGAAATTTTTAAAAATTCAACCATTTCTTCATCTATAACCGGTACTGGAATGCCCACACCAACATACATGGTAATGCCGTAATTAAAAAATATTGCTGCGCGTATATATTCTGTACTCATTTTTTTTAAGTCTCCTATGAGTGCAAGGGTTCCTGCAGGACCTATTGGTGTTCCGTTTTTTGATCTTTCACGCCCGGGATTGTGCTGTGTTCCATGCCATGCAATATAGCCCTGGGCACCACCAATAAAAATCCTTGTCCCTATACCAATAGTTCTATAGTACGGGTCATTTAAAAGTGGGCTTAACTGTCCTGCGCTTGAATATGTAACATTACCAAAATTTGGCAGAAGTTTACCCATATAAGTGTAAATTGTTTTGTTTGAAGAATTTGTTGCAGCTGCATAATTTTGATATGTGTTTCGCGGATTAAAAAGGAATGCCTGATTAATGCTATCAAGTGTAATATATGTCTCTATTTCTTTTCTTGGATAACAGTCAGTACCATAGGATGTTGCCCT
>Ga0194126_10005412_pt1 | contig 18795 bp, 17 predicted proteins | sample TA2KigC150mmetaG_FD_148641 | JGI IMG/M metagenome (GOLD analysis project Ga0194126, IMG submission 148641) | Freshwater microbial communities from Lake Tanganyika, Tanzania - TA2015035 Kigoma Deep Cast 150m | ecosystem: Environmental > Aquatic > Freshwater > Lake | place: Tanzania: Lake... | reverse complement strand
CCTTGCGCCTGGATGGCGCGGTACAGGTCGAGCATCGTGCGCCGCTCGCGTTTGGCCCGGTGGGCGTCCGTCGCGAGCCATTGCCGAAGCGTGTCCGCCCAGGGATCGATGACGCCCGGCGTCTTGCGGGCAGGGTACTTCGGTTCGGTAACCTCAGGCCGGCGCAGCCAGCTGCGCAGGGTGTTGCGGGACAGGCCAGTCTGCCGCGCAATCTCGCGCAGCCCCACCCGGTCGCGGAAATGCATCCGCCGTATCTTTGCCAATAGGCCCACTGTGATCACTCCTCTTGCCCCGCTCAGAAATCAAGCAGGGTAGCTAAATCAGGTGGGTCAAAATTGGATGAAAATTACCCCTCCAAGTGGGTCAATTCTGGGTGGACGTCGTAGCTGACCTTGAGCCGCTCGCGGATGGTGCGGGGGTCGTACTTGATGCGTGAGGAAAGCTCCTCGGTGGTCAGGTAGGTTTGACTCATCATGAAACTCCTTATGTGATTAGATATCGACGCTAATGACTTCTTTTACTAGCATCTGATTACTATTATAATCACGTCTTGCGAAATTTCAAGATTATTTGATAAAATTTTTTTTCATTCGGCTAACAAACCGCTCAGGTGATGCAGATGATTAGATTTCGCTTGAAGGAACTGATGGCCGACAAGGGGTTTGTCGAGAGACGGGTGATAACCATCACCGAGGTGGCCAGCGCCACAGGCATCAACCGCATGACGCTGTCCAAGATTGCCAATCACCCTGGCTACAGCACAGTCACGGAAAATTTGGACAGGCTGTGTAACTACTTCGATTGCTCGCTCAGCCAACTCGCAGAGCACATTCCTGATGGATCACCGGGTGAAAAGGTGGTCCGTGACAACACGAAGAAGACCGAAGGTCAAAAACGCGGCAAGGGTAAATGACACCCTTGGTTGGGTTGTCACAGACCTGCCACAAAACCTGTCACAGATGTGTCACAGGTCGAGCCCGAAGCATTCCATCATGCCAAAGAAATAAGGCCAAACAGCGCTAACTGTTTGGCCTTATTCATTAATTCGTGGTTGCGGGGATAGGATTTGAACCTATGACCTTCGGGTTATGAGCCCGACGAGCTGCCAGACTGCTCCACCCCGCGTCCGAGTGAAACCAGCTAAGGCGCGCATCATATGCAATTAATGCGCCTGCGTCAAATCCGGCTGGATGGAGGCTGGATGGAGCCGTCTCCGTCGCCGCTTGCATCGACGACCTTTCTTGCCCAGGCAATCGTGATTCATCTATTACAATACCTCGATGAAACTGGTATCGTTATAAAAAACACGAGCAAAGACTGATTGCATAGATCAGCAGCAGGTCTCGAAACATACTGGATAGCCCTCATGAAAAACCGCTTCGTCAGCCAGTGGATCGTCGATTTTCTGCGCGTCCGACCGGTTCGCGCAAACTCTCTCATCATCACCATCTACGGTGACATGATCGCTCCGCACGGGGGCTCGGTTTGGCTCGGCAGCTTCATCAATTTGGTCAAGCCGCTCGGCATCAACGACCGCCTCGTGCGTACCAGCGTGTTTCGTCTCTCCCGGGATAGCTGGCTCGAGTCGGAACATATCGGCCGTTGCAGTTACTATGGCTTGACGGCGACCGGGCGCAGGCGCTTCGAGCATGCCTACCGCCGCATCTATTTCCAGCCCAAGGTGCTATGGGAAGGCGATTGGCTCCTGGTCCTCACTGCCGGCAGTTCGCTCACGCCCGAGCAAAGGGACGAGGTACGCAAGGAATTCCAATGGGAAGGTTTCGGCCTGGTGGCGCCGGGCGTTCTTGCGCATCCGTCCGCCAACATCGAGCCCCTGCGAGACATCCTGCAAAGCAATGGCGTGCAAGACAGCGTCGTGGTGCTACGAGCAAAGAACGTCGGTGCGCTGGTCAACAAGCCAACGCGCGAACTGGTGCGCGACTGCTGGAACCTGGAACTGGTCTCGCAAGACTACAGGCGGTTCCTCGACCGTTTCCGCCCGTTACTGAAAGCCCTCAGGAACGCCCGCGAACTGGATCCGGAGCAATGCTTTGTCGTGCGCACTTTGCTCATGCACGAATACCGGCGCACTCTGCTGCGAGATCCCCAACTGCCTGAACAGTTGCTGCCGCACGACTGGCCTGGCAATGCCGCCAGGCTGCTCTGCCGCGACCTGTATGTGATCACGCAACAAGACGCCGAAAGTCACCTGATGTCGGTCCTGCAGACCGCCAGCGGACGCCTGCCGGAGGTCGCTCCGTATTTCTACGAACGGTTTGGCGGACTGGAGAATCCGGACCGCTAGCGCCGCATGCCGCCCCGATACTCGATGCGATCCCTGGCAGCTCGGCGGGTGCGCGAGTCTGGTGCCGGCAGCAGGAATCGAACCCGCGACCTTCTGATTACAAATCAGCTGCTCTACCAACTGAGCTATGCCGGCGCGGACAAAATTATAGCCGATCGGCATGGTGGCCCTTCGTACGCTTGCGCTGTCATGCGTATGGAGTAGACTCCGACCGAAAGTCCCGCATACCGGTCTGGCAATGGCTCAAGCGCAGCCGCACGAAAAAAACCCGCTCCACATCCTGATCATCGAGGACTCGGAGGACGACGCCCTGCTGCTCGTCGGCTGCTTCAAGCGGGCCGGCTACCATCCGCATTTCAAGCGTGTCGCGACCTCGGATGCCACGCGCGACACCCTGTCGGCCGATCACTGGGATGCCATCCTCTCGGATCACAGCATGCCGGGGTTCAATGCGCTTGCCGCGCTGGAGATCATGCAGGAACTCCAACTGGATCTCCCCTTCATCATCGTGTCGGGCGTCATAGAGGAGGAAACGGCGATCGCCGCCATGCGTGCGGGCGCGCACGATTATTTGTCTAAGGACAGGCTCGACCGGCTGGTGCCCGCAGTCGAGCGCGAGATGCGCGAAGCGAGAATTCGCGCCGAACGCCGCATCGCCCTCGAGGCGGTGCGCGAAAACGAAGTGCGTTTTCGCACCCTGGTGTCGAACATTCCGGGAATGGTATTTCAGCTCCTGAGGAGCCCTGAAGGCGGGTTGCGCTTCATCTATGTCAACGAGAACGTCGCCTCTCTGATGGGGCTGGCGCGCGAAGCATTGATCCAGGATGTCCGACTGTTCTTCGACTCCATCGGCGACGAAGACCGCCAGTCGCTGGACGCGGCAATGCGGCAGTCCGCGCAGGACGCAACGCAGGTGAACTGGGACGGTCGCATACGACATGCCGATGGCGGCGTGAAATGGATCAATCTGCGCGCGGCGCCGCGAAAGGTGACCACGGGGGAAACGCAGTGGGAGGGCATCGTATCGGACATCACGCAGAGCAAGCTGACCGAAGTCGAGCTGCGCGAATCGAGAGCCCAACTGGCCGAACTGTCTTCCCATCTCGAGGCCGCCAAGGAAGAGGAGCGCGAGCGCATCGCACGCGACATCCATGACGAACTGGGGGGGACGCTGGTCGCCATCAAGATCGAGACATCGCTCCTGTCGAGCAAACTGCCCCAGGATCCGCTGCAGTTGCGCAAGCGTGTGAGAGGCATCGATGGCCTCATCGACGAGGCCATCAACACGGCCGGGCGCGTCGCGCGCAGGGCGCGCGTCAGCGCCATGCCGTCGAGGACGGGCATGATGCGGTCGGTCACCACCATGTGCGGCTGCATCTCCAGGGCCATGCGCAGGCCCTCCTGCCCGTCGGCCGCCTCGAACACCTCGTAGCCGGCCTCCTCGAGCATGGCGCGCAGCGCCATGCGCATCGAGCGTTCGTCGTCGACCACCAGCACGCGCAGCCGCGCCGGGACCGTCGCCGACGCCGCATCCTCTTCGGAGCGGGCCTTCGCCAGCTCCTCGAAGGGCGACACCTCCGGCGCCGACACGCTGAGGATGGCGGCCCACCCCTGCCATTCGCGCACGATGGCGTCGCACAGCGGGGCCAGGTCCTCCTCGTCGATCGAGAGCAGCCTGCCGAGCTGGAACAGGCGCGGCAGGTGGGCCGGCCGCGTCGCCTCGGCGGCAATGCACATCGCGGCAATCTGGCGCGAGAGTGCGAGCGACTGCACCAGGAGGTACTCTCGGCTGCCCTCGCCGTAGCGGCCGTCTTCCGGCGTCTCGTGCCCGGCGACGATGTCGCAGAAGATGCCCGGCAGCCCCCAGTCGGCCAGCATGGCGACGGTCAACTGGCGGTGGTTCAGGGCGAAGCGCTCGGCTTCCAGTCCGGTGAGATCCGCTTCGGGGTTCTTCGCGGCGCTGCGCACGATGCCGCCGTACTCCTCTGGGTAGACCGTCGCCAGGGCCAGTTCGCCCACCCGCGCGAGCAGGCCGACCGAGAACGCCTCCTCGGCCTGGGCGAGACGCGTGCGCAGGGTGAGCGCCTGCAGGGCGATGCCGCCGACGAGCGACGCGGTCCAGAAGCTGCCGTAGTCGAAGCCCTTGCAGGCGCCGCTCTTGTATTGCGACAGGAGCGAGAAGCCGAGCGCCAGGTTGCGCACGGCCGGCATGCCGAGCACGACCAGCGCCTCCTGCACCGACACGACCGGGCGGCCGGGACTGGCGTTCATCGAGTTGGCCGCCTTGATCAGCCGCCCGACGAAGGCCGGGTCCGACTTGATGATGCGCGCCATCTCGGCCATGGAGGCGTCTTCCTTCTGGGTCAGGCGCATGATGGCGAGCGCCACCCCCTTGGGCGAAGGCAGGTTGCCGGAGGCTTTCAGTGTCTCGAACCTGGATATGTCCATCGGGTTCATGGTTGGACAATGCTGTATGCGTATCTTGTGCGCTCAAACCCGGCAGGCGCACGCCCTTGTCGAACTTTTACGGCAGGCGCGCGGATTACTTTAGGCGGCTGCCCCGAAGGGTAGAATGGCCCCATGAATTATTGCAGCCACTGCGGCGCCGCCGTCGCCCTGAAAGTGCCTGCCGGCGACAGCCTGCCGCGGCACGTCTGCGAGCGCTGCGGCACCATCCACTACCAGAATCCGAAGATGGTGGTCGGCGCGATCCCGGAATGGGAGGACAGGGTTCTGCTCTGCCGGCGCGCCATCGAGCCGCGCGCCGGGCTGTGGACCCTGCCGGCCGGGTTCATGGAGAACGCCGAGACGACGGCCGAGGCGGCGGCGCGCGAAACCCTCGAGGAAGCCTGTGCGCGGGTGGAGATCGGCGAAATGTTCACCTTCATCAATGTCCCGCACATCAACCAGGTGCATATCCTCTATCGGGCACGCCTGCTCGACCTCGATTTCACCCCCGGCCACGAATCGCTCGAGGTGCAACTTTTCGCCGAGACGGACATCCCCTGGGAGGAGATCGCCTTCCGCACCATCGGCCTCACGCTGCGCCATTATTACGAGGACCGGAAGGCCGGCCGCTACGGCTTCCACGTGCGCGACCTGGTTTATCCGAAGAAGTAGCTTACTGGGCGTCGCGCAGGTCGAAGACGACCGGCAGGCTGACGGCGAAGGCGCGCCCGCGCAGGGATTCCGGCGCAGTGGCGGCGGCTGCGGCGCGCGACATCATCTGGACCGCCTCGCGATCGAGCACCTCGTGCCCGCTCGACTGGGCCAGCAGCACCTGCCGCGCCTTGCCCTCGGGCGACACATCGACACGGATCTCCGCCGTGCCGCTCCAGCCGCGCTCGCGCGCCAGGGGCGGGTAGCGCCTGTGCGCCCGCGCTTCCCGCGCCAGGCCAATGCGATAGGCGCGCAGGCCGTCGCCCTCGACGATGCCCGCCTCGGGCGCGGGGGCATGGCCCTCGGACGGAGCGGCGGCCGCGGGGCCGGCAACGGCAAGGTGTTCCGGCGCGCTGGGCTGGGCCGGCTGCACGGTCTGCGCGGCGGCGGGCGGCATCGCCAGGGCGGCCAGCCGTGGCGCCGGCGACGGCTTCGCCGCCGGGCGTTGCTGTTCCTGCCTCACGGGCAAGTCGGTTTGCGTGGCGGGCGGCATGACGGCGACGGGACGCAGCGTGACCTGCAGCGGCTGCCCGCCCTCGCGCGTCGCCTGCGGCTGCGCATCCGGCCAGAGCAACAGCATATGCATGGCGCAGGAAACGGCCAGCGCCGGCCCCAGTCCGCCGCCTCCGCTTCCGCCTATAACGCTTTGAAAAATCACGATGCTCTGATAACCTACGGCAAGGTTATGATTTTACATCGGAACGCAGGCTGATTCGAGCACCCCGGAACTCATGTCGCACACGGCCCATCCGCTCATCCTCACCCTCGACATGCACGGGGCACCCCATCGCTGGGTGACCTGGCAGCACGCCTGCTTCTACTATGCCAAGAACCTCGTCGCCTGGGTCGCCGGCGACCACAGCTTCACCTTCCACGGCGGCATGAGCCGGCTCACCGGCGAGCGCTCCGAAATCACGGTAGACAGCATCATCGCCATCAAGGGCAAGGCGCTGGCGCCGCGCCACCACTCCGCCGTGCCGCCGCTCAACAACCGCGAGCTGTTCCACCGCGACCGCCACACCTGCGCCTACTGCGGCCACGAATACTCCTTCCTGCGCCTGACGCGCGACCACATCTTGCCCGTCTCGCAGGGCGGGCGCGACCTGTGGATGAACGTCGTCACCGCCTGCCGCCACTGCAACCAGAGGAAGAGCGGGCGCACGCCGGAGCAGTCCGGCATGGAACTGCTCTACGCTCCCTACGTGCCGAACAAGGCCGAGTTCCTCATTCTCAGCAACCGCCACATCCTCGCCGACCAGATGGATTTCCTCGCCCAGCACGTCTCGGCGCACAGCCGCGTCAAGGCGGCGTAGGCCTGCACCTCTGTAGAATGGGCGGATGCGGCTTCCGCCCGAGGCAAAATTCCTCACTTCCTATCGCAAGCACTGGGCGCAGCGCTTCGGCACGTCGCCCTTCCTGCCCATGTCGCGCGAAGAAATGGCGGCGCGCGGCTGGGACGAGTGCGACATCGTCCTCGTCACCGGGGATGCCTACATCGACCATCCCAGCTTCGGCATGGCGCTGATCGGGCGGCTGCTCGAGGCGCAAGGCTTCCGCGTCGGCATCGTCAGCCAGCCCGACTGGCACTCGGCGGAAGCCTTCCGCACCCTCGGCCGGCCGGCACTCTTCTTCGGCGTCACCGCCGGCAACATGGACTCGATGGTCAACCGCTACACTTCAGAGCGCAAGATCCGTTCCGACGATGCCTACACGCCGGATGCGACGCCGGGAAGGCGGCCCGATCGCGCCGTCACCGTCTATGCCCAGCGCTGCCGCGAGGCCTATCCCGGCACGCCGGTGGTGATCGGCAGCATCGAGGCCAGCCTGCGCCGCATCGCCCACTACGACTACTGGTCGGACACGGTGCGCCGCTCGGTGCTGGCGGATTCCAAGGCCGACCTGCTGCTCTTCGGCAACGCCGAGCGCGCCCTCGTCGAGCTGGCCCACCGCATGGCGAAGGGCGCGTCGATCCGCGACATCCGCGACCTGCGCGGCAGCGCCTTCATGACGGCGCGCGGCTGGCGGCCGGGGGAGGACTGGACGGAGATCGATTCGCGCGAAGTCGACACGCCGGGCGCGGTGCACGCGCATCCGGATCCGTATGCCCTCTCCCCCGACCCCTCTCCCGCCAGCGGGAGAGGGGCGGCAATAGTCAGCCCCCCCAACATGGCGAATGCACTGCCGCTGCGCTTCGTCAAGACGGCAGCCCGCCGCGCCGCGCGCGCCCACACCGTCATCCGCCTGCCGTCCTACGAGCAGGTGAAGGACGACCCGGTGCTCTACGCCCACGCCTCGCGCACCTTCCACCTCGAGTCCAACCCGGGCAACGCCCGCGCCCTCGTGCAGGCGCACGGCGACCGGGACGTCTGGCTCAATCCGCCGCCGGTGCCGCTCACCACGCCGGAGATGGATTACGTCTACGGCCTGCCCTACGCGCGCGCGCCGCATCCGTCCTACGGCAACGCCAAAATTCCCGCCTGGGAGATGATCCGCTTCTCGGTGAACATCATGCGCGGCTGCTTCGGTGGCTGCACCTTCTGCTCGATCACCGAGCACGAGGGCCGCATCATCCAGAGCCGCTCGGAGGAATCCATCCTGCACGAGATCGAGGAGATCCGCGACCGCACGCCCGGCTTCACCGGGGTGATTTCCGACCTCGGCGGGCCGACCGCCAACATGTACCGTCTGGCCTGCAAGGATGCAAAGATCGAGGAAGCCTGCCGGCGCCTGTCCTGCGTCTACCCCGACATCTGCCCGAACATGGGCACCGACCACGGCCCGCTGGTGCAGCTCTACCGCAAGGCGCGGCAACTCCCCGGCATCAAGAAGGTGCTGATCGGCTCGGGCCTGCGCTACGACCTGGCCGTGAAATCGCCGGAGTACGTCAAGGAGCTCGTCACGCACCACGTCGGCGGCTATCTGAAGATCGCCCCGGAGCACACCGAGGCCGGGCCGCTGTCGAAAATGATGAAGCCGGGCATCGGCGCCTACGACAAGTTCAAGGCGATGTTCGAGAAGGCCTCGCGCGAGGCCGGCAAGGAGCAGTACCTCATCCCCTACTTCATCGCCGCCCACCCCGGCACCACCGACGAGGACATGCTGGCCCTCGCCCTCTGGCTGAAGAAGAACGGCTTCCGCCTCGACCAGGTGCAGACCTTCCTGCCCACGCCCCTGGCGCTCGCCACGGCCATGTGGCACACGGAAAGGAATCCGCTGCGCAAGGTGACCCCCGGCTCGGAGACGATGAGCGTGGTGCGCGGCGAGCGCCGTCGCCGCCTGCACAAGGCCTTTTTGCGCTGGCACGACCCGGAGAACTGGCCGCTGCTGCGCGAGGCGCTCAGGCGCATGGGCCGCGCCGACCTGATCGGCAACGGCCACCGCCACCTGGTGCCGGCCGTCCAGCCGGCCGGTACCGGCAGGACGCCGCACGCAACGACGCGCAAACACGCCGGCGCAGCCCCGCGCTCGGCAGCGCCGGCGAGAAGGAAAACGCGGGGGAAGTGAGCGACAAGACTTTACATTTGCAGCCCAAACAGTACAGTTGTACATGTTGTGTCTGGCATGAGGCGCCGACGCCCCATGGCCTGCGTATGCCCACCCCGATCACCAAATTGATCCACACCGTCTGAGCCCAGACCCATTTGCGAAAGACGATGAAACTGCGCAAGACACTCGCCATCGTGATCCTGGGACTGCTGGTGTTGGGTGCATTGGCCTACCTCAACCGCATCACCCTGCTCCAATACTCGCTGGGCTGGTACACCGATCTGCGCTTTCCTCGCGGCCCTGAAATCGCGGTGCCATGGCTGGAGGGCCCCCCAACCCCCCCCATGGGTCAACAGCCCCCCAACGTGATCGTCATCCTGGCCGACGATCTGGGCATCAACGACGTCAGCACCTACGGCGCGGGTCACCGCGACTGGGCGCTGCCAACCCCCCACATTGACGGCCTGGCCGCACGCGGTGTGCGCTTTGAGCGTGGTTACGCCGGCAGCGCGGTCTGCACCGTCTCGCGCGCAGCGCTGATGACCGGACGCTACCCCTGGCGCTTTGGCGTCGAATTCACGCCCACCCCCGGCGCCATGGCGCGTGTCGCTGGTGAGCTCTTTCGGTCCGAGCCACCGGTGCGGATCGACCGTACTCTGGCCAGTCAGGCCAAACCCTTCGACGAACTGGGCATGCCGGGCTCGGAAATCACCCTGGCCGAACTGCTCCAATCGCGCGGCTACCACACGCTGCACATCGGCAAATGGCATCTGGGCAGCACACCACAGATGCGCCCCAACCAGCAAGGCTTTGACGAAAGCCTGTTCATGGAAAGCGGGCTGTACCTGCGCGAAGACGATCCGCGCGTGGTCAACGCCCGTCAGGAGTTCGACCCGCTGGACAATTTCCTGTGGCCCAATATGCGGCTGGCCGTCAGCTACAACCATGGTCCCTGGTTCGAACCGGGCAAGTACCTGACCGATTACTTCACCGACCAGGCGGTGGCGGCCATCCATCAAAACCGCCACCGTCCCTTCTTCCTCTACCTGGCCCACTGGGGCGTGCACACGCCTTTGCAGGCGAGTCGAGAGGATTACGACGCGCTGGCGCACATCAGCAACCACCGCAAGCGCGTCTATGCAGCCATGATCCGTTCGGTGGACCGAAGCGTGGGGCGCATTGTCCAGACCCTGCGCACACTCGGGCTGGAAGACAACACCCTGCTCGTCTTCAGTTCGGACAACGGCGCCCCCGGCTACATCGGCATCCCCGAAGTCAACCAGCCCTACCGTGGCTGGAAACTGACCTTCTTCGAAGGCGGCATCCGAGTGCCTTTTGTGGCACAGTGGCCGGCCCGCTGGTCAGCCGGTCAGCGCCATGCAGCCCCGGTGAGCAGCATGGACATCTTCTCAACAGTTGCCGCAGCAGCCAACGCACCCTTGCCAAGCGACCGCAGCATCGATGGCATCAACCTGCTGCCCCACCTGCAAACCCCTGCAACCCCTGCGCGCGCGCAGCCAGAACGCGCGCTCTTCTGGCGCGACGGTGCCTATCGCGCCGTGCAATACCAGGGCTGGAAGCTGATCGACAGTCATCGCCCCAAGCGCCAATGGCTGTTCAATCTCACCACCGACCCCACCGAACGCCACGACCTGGCCAACACCCGTCCCGACAAGCTGCAGTCCTTGCAAGGACTACTGGAGCAACACCATGCGCAGATGCCTGCGCCGCTGTGGCCCCCGTTCCTTGAGGTGCCCATCCGCATCGACAAGACCCTGGACCAACCGCTGGAGCCTGGCGACGAGTACACCTACTGGGTCAACTGATGGCCATGGCACGCTGGCGCTCTTCTCCTGTCACTTGGACGCAGGCCATTCTGGGCACCGGCATATTGCTTTTGGCCGTCTGGGTTGGGTTGCACTTGCCACAGCGCAGCGCAGCACCGGCGAGCACCGCCAGCGCCCACTGCCCCTTGCCCGGCGTCTCGCAGCCTGCACCACAAGCCGGACTGGTCTGGGTGCCTGGCGGCACATTCACCCTGGGCGACAGCGTCTATCCCGAAGAACGCCCCTCCGGCCCCAGCACCGTGCAGGGTTTCTGGATGGACCGCACCGAAGTCACCAATGCACAGTTCGCCGAATTCGTCCGGGCCACGGGCCATGTGAGCACCGCCGAGCGCGCACTCGATCCCTCGCGCCACCCCCAGGGCACGGCGCCTGAGTTGCTGCAAGCCGGCGCCATGGTGTTCAAGGCCCCCAGCCACATCCCGCCACACGCCGACGTGAACACCTGGTGGCACTATGTCCCGGGGGCGCAATGGCGTCACCCGGGTGGGCCGGGCACCCACATCCTTGGCCGCGACCATGACCCCGTCGTGGCCGTCACCTTTGAAGACGCGCTGGCCTATGCCCGCTGGCGTGGGCGCGATCTGCCCACCGAAGCCGAATGGGAATGGGCCGCCCGCGCCGCCAGCGCGGCCCCGATGCCGGACCACGAACAACCGCGAGAAGCCAACACCTGGCAAGGGCGCTTCCCGGTGCGCGACGAGGGGCGCGACGGCCACATCGGCCTGGCGCCCGTGGGCTGCCACGCGCCCAACGCGCTGGGCCTGTTCGACATGATCGGCAACGTCTGGGAACTCACGCGCGAGCCCTTCCATCCACACCGCCAGGCGCCCGCCGAACCGACCAGCCCCCAGCGCAGGGTGTCGCAACGCGTCATCAAGGGCGGCTCCTTCCTTTGCTCGCCCGATTACTGCATGCGCTATCGCCCCGGCTCACGCCAAGCCCAGGACGAGGATTTGGGCTCCAGCCATGTGGGTTTCCGCACGGTACTACGCGGCGTGGCCGCACCATCGGGCACAACACCATGAAACCACGCCAAAACGCCCGCCTGCGCCAAGCGCTACTGGCGCTGCTGTTGACAGTTCTGCTGCTGGGCGCTTGGCTGTACCGTCATGCCGAAACCGTGGTGCTGGCCGCCCAAGCCTATGTGTTCGGTACGCCTTTGGTGATGATGTCGCTCACGCGCGAGGCCAGCCTGCACAGGCTCGGCCCAGAAAACCAGTTGCAGCGGGTACGGCAGTTTCCGCAGGCCTCGTTTCGCGACGTGGTGCGCCCCAATGTGGACACGCTCTACACCACCGCCTTCATCGACCTGGCACAAGGCCCCTGGGTGTTTCACATGCCTGCCGGCCACCAGCGTTACACCCTCATGGCCTTTCTCGATGGCTGGACCGACGTGTTCGCAGCCCTCGGCACCCGCACCCAGGCCGACGCAGGCGGCACCTACCTGCTGCTCGGCCCCGGACAACAAGCCAGCCCGACCCAGGACATGACGGTGCTGCGTGCGGGCACGCGCATGGCCTGGCTGATCGGGCGCATCCAGACGCACGGCCCGCAAGACCTGGCGAACGTGCATGCGCTGCAGGACGGGCTGCAATTGATCCCGCTGCACGATTGGCAGACCGGCGTGCGCCAGGCCAAGACCACCCCCTGGCAACCGACCCCGGCACCAAGCCCGCCACTGGCCCGTTTGCTGGACATGCCGACCCCGCTTTTTTTCGAGCAACTGGCCCAACTCATGCAAAACAACCCGCCTCGGCCAGAAGATGCCCCGATGCTGCGCAAACTGGCCCGCCTGGGAGTCCAGCCAGGACAGACGCCAGTCTGGGGCTGGAGTGAAGGCCTGGCCGTGCGGCTGGGCCGCCAGATCGCGGATTTCCGTTTGGAGCAGGAACTTCGCCGATCCCGCGCAGCGCCCAACGGTTGGCAAACACCTCCCGATGTGCTGGGCCGCTATGGCACGGGCTACAACATCCGTGCGGCCGTGGCACGCATGGGCTTGGGGGCCAACGCCCCCGAGGACGCGATGTACCCCCAGGCCCGGGTCGATGCCCAAGGTCAGGCTTTGCATGGGCGTCACCGTTATCGCCTGCGATTTGCACCTGACGCCTTGCCACCCGTCAAAGCCTTTTGGTCCATCACGGCCTACGGCCTGGACGATTACTTGCTGGAGGTGCCCGGCGCGCGACATGCCATCCGCAGCAGCGATCCGCTGGTATTCAATGCGGATGGCTCCCTTGATCTGCTGATCCAGTCCGAGCCACCCAGCACGACGCCCGCCAACTGGCTGGCGGTCCGGACCGACCAGGCCTTTTTGCTCAACGCCCGGCTGTACTGGCCCACACCGCCTGCGCTGCAAGGCACATGGCAGATGCCCAGCATCGAACGACTGCCAGCCGACGATCCACGCTGAACCCACATGACCACCTCCCCCCTGCCTGCCGCCTCTGCGGCCTATGCCGATCTGCTGCCACTGTTGCAGGCCCAGCGCGCCGCCTGCGCGCACGACCTCTTGCCCGACGTCCGCACGCGCCGCGACCGACTCGACCGCCTGCTGGCCCTGAGCAAAACCCATGCGCGCGCGATCGCCGACGCCATTGCCAGCGACTTCGGCACGCGCGCATGGCAGGAGACCTTCATCGCCGAATTTTCGGTTTTCGAACAACGCCTGCGCCACACGCGCGCCGGCCTGTCGCGGTGGATGCAAAGGCAACGCGTGCCCACCAGCCTGACCTACGGTTTGGCCCACAACTGGCTGCAAGCCCAGCCGCTGGGGGTAGTGGGCATCCTGAGCCCCTGGAACTACCCATTCGATCTGAGCCTGACGCCCACCGTCGATGCTCTGGGCGCCGGCAACCGGGTGATGATCAAGCCCTCGGATTTGTGCCCCCAATTCAGCGCATTGCTGGCGCAACTGGTGGCCAGCCGCTTCGATGCGAGCGAGTTGACCGTGGTGCAAGGCGACGCCCAACGTGCTGCGGCCTTCAGCGCCCTGCCGTTTGACCACCTGCTGTTCACCGGATCCACCACCGTTGGTCGGCTGGTGGCCGCCGCGGCTGCCCCCAACCTGACCCCGCTGACCCTGGAACTGGGCGGCAAATCGCCGGTGATCCTGGACCCCTCCTGCGATCTGCGCCAGGCCGCTGAACGCATTGCCTGGGGCAAACTGATCAATGCCGGTCAAACGTGCATCGCCCCCGACTACGTGCTCGCACCTGCCGCCATGGTCGGTCAATTGCAAGAGGCCCTGGCCCAGGCCATGGCCCGCCTGTACCCCACGCTGGCCCGCAACCCCGACTACACCAGCATCATCAGTGCGCGCCACTGGCAGCGTTTGCAAGACCTGGTGGAAGATGCACGCTGCCAAGGCGCAACGGTCCGGCAGATCAACCCCGCAGACGAAGCCTTCGACCCGCACCAGCGCAAGATGGCGCCCCACCTGCTGAGCGGGGTTCATGAGGGCATGCGGGTCATGCAGGAAGAAATCTTCGGCCCCATCCTGCCCATCATCGCCTGCGACACCGTGGCCGAAGCCATCGCCTACGTCAATGCCCACGACCGCCCACTGGCGCTTTACTGGTTTGGCCAGCATCGAGCGCACCGTGAGCAGGTGCTGCGGCAAACCATCTCGGGCGGTGTCACGGTGAACGATTGCCTGCTGCACGTGGGCCAGCTTCACCAACCCTTCGGGGGCATCGGCCCAAGCGGGCAAGGTGCACACCATGGCATCCACGGTTTTCGTACCTTCTCGCACTTCAAGCCGGTATTTGTCCAATCCCGCTGGAACCCAATGTTCTTGATCAACCCGCCTTACGGACGTCTGTTGGATGCGGCCATGCGCTGGTTCGAGCGCTGAAGGAGATGTGTCGTCCTTGATGTGCCTCAGGCGCGGCCGGGGTGGCCAGCGCCTGCGGGGGCGAAAGCCACCCGCAAGGCATGCCGTTGCAGTCGCGGCAGTGGCCATTGCAGCAAGCCTTCGGCTCCCCAGTCGAGCAGGGCTGCACGCATGAGCGTCTGCGCTGGCGGTGTGGCGGCGTCGATTTGATCGCGCACCCGTTGTGCCATCCACAGCGTGTAGGGCAGGGCGGCGCGCTCGAAGCTGCCGTGTCGGCTGGGGATGCGGATGTCGCGCAGCCTGCGCGGCAGGGGCTGGCCGGGTCGAAAATGTTGTTGCAGGGGCTGCACGGTTTCGCAGATTGCAGCCACCATGGGCACGAACTCCGCTCCGATCGACTGCAAGATGGGCAACAGTGTTGGGGCAATGGCGTCGTCAGGCAGCCAGTCTGCGTCGCTGCACGCGGGCCTGGGCGGGTGGGCCATGCGATCGATCCAGGCCCGCAGGTGCGGGCGTGGCGCGACCAGTTCGCGTGCCGGCCAGGGGTCGCGTCCCAGATGACCATACATGGGCCCCACCAGTCCGAAGTCGCCCAGGCTCGGGCGCCCGCCCAGCAAATAGGGGTGCACGCGAAAGTGCGCGTCCAGCATGTCCAGCATGTGGACAGTCCAGCGCAGCAGCCAATCGTGCTGCTCGGGCCGGATGCCCACCACATGCAGCATGCCGCGCAGGATGCTGGCGATGTGGGCCGCAGCCCGCCGCTGCAAGGGCTTCGAAAAGCCGGGCAGCAAGTGTTGCCCGACCTCGCGTTCGAACAGTGCGTAGTTTTCAGGAAAGCTCCAGCGGGTGTGCATGGCCACGGGAATCCACCACTCGTCGCCCCAGGCTTCGAGGAGGTAGGCCGCCAGTGCCTGGACGGGGGTGGGGGGAACGATGGTCGGCGTGGGCTGATGCGTTTCAAAGTGGTCGATGATGTCGCTCGAATCCTGCAGCCATTGCCCCTGCGCCGTGCGCACCACCGGCATCACCGAGGCCCCGGTCCGGCGTTTGAGGGTCACCAGCAGTTGCCACAGATGGATGGGCTGTTCGACATACGCGATCTGCTTATAGTCAAGGTAGCAGCGGACCTTGCCGGTGAAGTAGGATACCTGCCAGCCGTAGAGAACGTGGGGCGCGGGTTTCATGCGAAGAGGGTGACCCTCACTCATGGGTCGCACCGAGCAGGCGGTCTGGGTCGACGCTGTCGGTCTGCAGCCAGTCGATCAGCGCCTGGGCCAGTTCCGGCCCCCGGTCTTCCTGCAAAAAATGCCCCGCGCCCCGTATGGCCTGGTGTGCTTGTCCTTGGGCGCCCGGGACCCGTGCCTGGAAGGTGCGAAAGACGCCACGGGTGATGGGATCGCGTGTGCTGAACAGGGTCAGGAAAGGTTTGTGCCAGTCCTGCAATACCAACCAGGCGGCTTCGTTGGCAGCACGTTCGGGGTCGTCGGGGGTGATCGGCACCAGCGCTGGAAAGGCGCGCGCGCCTTGGCGGTAGGCGCGCGTTGGAAAGGGGGCATCGTAAGCGGCCATGTCGCGCGCCGACAAACCCTGTGCGCAGCCACTGCGCACGATGCGCCCGATCGGAAACCAGGGGCTCCAGCGCGCAAATGCGCGCCAGAGTTTGAAGGCGTGGTGCACGGTTTCGGTGCCCGTGGGCAGGGCGCCGTTGCCCACGGCCACACGGGCAAAGCATTCGGGTCGTGCCGTCACCATGCGCAGGCCGATCAGCGAACCCCAGTCCTGGCAGAACAGGGTGATGTCCTGCAGATCGAGTTGGTCGAGCCAGGCGCACATCCAGGCCACATGGTGGGCATAGGTGTAGTCGCTGCGCTGGGCCGGTTTGTCCGAGCGCCCAAAACCCACCAGGTCTGGGGCCACCACGCGCAGGCCAGCCGCCAGCAGGGGTGGAATCATCTTGCGGTAAAGGAAGGACCAGGTCGGCTCGCCGTGCATCAACAGTATGACGGGCGCTTCACGTGGGCCTTCATCGATGTACGCCACCCGCAGGGCCACGCCTTGGGCGGCCTGCAGGGTGCGGTGGTGCGGCGGGTAGGCAAAGTCGGGCAGCCCGTCGAAGCAGGCCTCGGGTGTGCGCAGCACGCGCTCGATCACGGGCAAGGTGAGGGGCACGCTCAGAACCTCCGCCCAGACAGTATCGCCTTGCTGCCCGTGGGCAAAGACAAGAAGTCCCCATCTCTGCCAACCTGGATCGGACCGTCGAAGATCGCGCCCGCCTGACCCAGGAACGCTTTTTCCAAACCGGGCAGCGGCGGCAGGGGAGGCACGATGTGGTGCAGCAGCAGAAAACCGACTTGGGCCTGGCGCGCGGTCTCGGCCGCGTCTTCCGGGGTGGCGTGGTAGTCCTGGATGTCACTGAGGATTTTCACCAACTTGGGTCTTTGTGCGTGCTGGGCGGCCCGTTGCAGCACTTGCACCAGGCGTGGGGAGAGCGCGTCGTGCAGCAGCAAGTCGGCGCCAGCGGCCTCGCGCACAACGGTGTCGCTGCGCACGGTATCGCCGCTGATCACCACCGTGCGGCCCTTGTAACTGATCCGATAGCCGACCGCAGGATGGACGGGCGCATGCAGCACCTCGAAGGCGTGCACTTGCAGATCGCCCTCGCGGTAGACCGGTATGGCTGATGGCCCTGTGAAGCGGAAAGGCTGCGGCCGAGCACCAAAGCCGGCAGACGGAACAATGGCTTCGCCATGGTGGGCCACCCTGTAGGCCAGGTCCTGCGCATAGGCTTGCCGCAGGCCCTGCACCACCTGCTCCACCCCCGCCGGTCCATGCACCGGCACCGGGTGATCGTGTCCGCCCTGGACATGGCGCTGCAGCAGCAATTCGCCCAGGCCGTCGATGTGGTCGGAGTGGAAATGCGTGAGGAACACCGCATCGATGCGCCCGGTCTGGAACCCCATCTTGGTGATGTTGCGGTTGGCGCCGTTGCCGGCATCAAAAACCAACATGTGCGGGCCAGCGATGAGCAGCGTACAGGGGCCTGCCCTGCGTTCGTCGGGAAAAGGCGATCCGGCACCACACAGGCCGACGTGCAGGCCATCGGGCAGCGATTCCAGGCCCGTTTGCCCGAGGTGGCGGGTTGCCACCTGGCTGGCCAGCGCCAGTGCCAGCTCGACACGCCAGATGTAGAGAGCGCAGCCCACCAGCGCGAGCAACGCGGCGGCGGTCAGCAGGAAAGGTTTGAGGCGCATGGGGTACTAGGGCCTGTTCACAATCAATGAAATCCTGACATGCCATATGCAAACGCGGCCAGATAATTCGTTCACGGTCAATGACATGGCGAGGGGCTGTTCACAGCGGAAGGAATATGGTCATATCCTGACTTTTCTGCGGAGTCGGGATGAATCGAAAGATGCTGCGAGATGACCAATGGGCGCGCATTGAACACCTCTTGCCGGGCAAGGCCAGTGATCCGGGCTGCACGGCGAAAGACAATCGTCTCTTCGTCGAGGCGGTTCTCTGGATATTGCGCACCGGCAGTCCGTGGCGAGACCTGCCGCGCGAACTGGGCAACTGGCATAGCACATACGTCCGTTTTGCCCGCTGGCGCGACAGCGGCCTCTGGGAGCGCGTGGCCGACGTCCTGGGTAGCGATGCCGACATGGAGCAACTGTTCATCGACTCCACCATCGTTCGTGCCCACCAGCATTCTGCCGGCGCCCCAAAAAAGCGGGCAGTCAGAAGATTGGCCGCTCGCGCGGCGGGCTGACCTCCAAACTGCACGTTGCCGTCGATGCGCTGGGCAATCCGCTGCGCGTCATCCTCTCGGCCGGACAGATCGCCGATATCGATTGTGCCTCGGCGCTGATCGAGAATCTGCCGGGGCAGGCCGTGGTGGCCGACAAGGGCTACGATGCCGACCATTTCGTGACCAAGATCGAAGCCACTGGCGCCGTGGCGGTGATTCCATCCCGATCCAATCGCCTTGCGCCACGCGAGTTCGATCGGCATCTGTATCGCGCTCGCAATTTGATCGAGCGCTTCTTCGCACGGCTCAAGCATTTCAGACGCATCGCCACGCGCTACGACAAACTCGCCAAGTCCTTCCTGTCGTTTATTCATCTCGCGTGTGCATTCGTCTGGCTGGCTTGATTGTGAACAGACCC
>Ga0194126_10005411_pt1 | contig 18796 bp, 16 predicted proteins | sample TA2KigC150mmetaG_FD_148641 | JGI IMG/M metagenome (GOLD analysis project Ga0194126, IMG submission 148641) | Freshwater microbial communities from Lake Tanganyika, Tanzania - TA2015035 Kigoma Deep Cast 150m | ecosystem: Environmental > Aquatic > Freshwater > Lake | place: Tanzania: Lake... | reverse complement strand
CCAGCGATTGCCCTGGCGAATGGCCAGGTGGGTCCCGAGATAACCGCCCAGGATGGAGCCCGCCAGCAGGGCCGGCATCCAGCCCCAGGCCACCGTGCCCAGCGTGCCCAAGACCAGCGCGCCAGTCCCGTTCCAGAAGAATCCGCACAGAATCAGGGTGTAGGCCACGGCACGCTGATAGTCGAGACCAAACCAGCGGATCAGCCACAGGGTGAGGAACAGGCCCGTGCCCGAGGTAATGGAGCCGTTGAGAAAACCCACTACAAACAACCCGGCCACACCCAGCCACAACCGGCCCCCATGCCAGTTGCGTGGCGCGTGGGTCAGGCCCAGTTGCGGCTTGAACACGGAATAGAGACCGAGCCCGGCGGTCAGGAGGCCCAACAGGAAAATCATCGGCCGTTCCGGGGCCTGTAGCACCCACGAGGCCCCCAGGATCACGCCCGGCAGCCCGGCCGCCAGGATGATGACGCTCTCCCGCCTGGCCAGTTGCCCTTCTCGCCAATGGCGCAGGATGGCGCCCACGCCGAGAAATACGCTCGCCACCTTATGGGTCGCCAGTGCCACCCCAAAACTCAGGCCGAGAAAGATCAGGATGGGGAACTGGATAAGCCCCGCACCTCCGCCCGAAAGGGCCGAGAAGAAATTGGCCGCCAGAGAGGCGGCAAACAGCACCAGGGTGTCGATACCGGACAGGGTCATGCCATCCAGGACGCACTCATCCGCGTAAGAACCGCGCGCTCCAGACCCCCAGCGCGGTCATCGACAGCGAACCAAAAAGATGCAGGCCCGCCGTCAGCAGGGCCCAGCCGAGCTGTCCGCGCGCGATCTGGGTAAACACCTCGGCCGAGAAGGTCGAAAAGGTCGTCAACCCGCCGAGAAAGCCGGTCACCAGAAACAAGCGCCATTCCGGCGACAGGTCCGGGTGGTGCAGAAAAAAGGCCAGGGCAAGGCCCACGAGATAGCCGCCCAGAAGGTTGGCGGCCAAGGTGCCATAGGGCAGCGCCGGAAAGAGCGGATTCAGCCAGAGGCTCAAGCCCCAGCGGAGCCAGGCCCCCAGTGCCGCGCCCATACCTACCGCAATTAAACCGCCCATCGCCATCCCTATTCCCTAGCCCCTCTTCCCGAACCGAGGCCACAGGATAGTGAGGCCCCCGGGCGATTGCAAGGCGTATCCTCGGCTACCCGAAAATCGCCCCCATAGAAAAAGGGCTGCACCCATGCAGCCCTTTAATACAGCCCTTCTGCGCAACCCTACAACGCAGCCCTACAACGCAACCTTTCTCTCAACTCCGCCGCGATGGCGTTAGCGCGGGACGCGCGACCCAGTCGCGCATCCCCGCCGGGCGCCATACCCGATCAGCCCCGGTCCAATCCGGACGGGCGCCGCGGCGGGCTGAGATCAACGCTCTCGGTACGATCTCAGTTGAGTCTATCCGGCCTGAACACGCTCTCGACCAGAAGAGCGGAATCTGCCTGCGGGCGGTGACACTGGACGCAATTCCAGCGACCCATGTAAAGGTCATTGGTCTTGCCAACATAGTGACTGCGCGGTGTTGGGGTAGCCTGACCCTTTTCGAGTTTGGCGCCGATCAGGTCCGGTGTGTTATGGCAAGCCACACACATGTTGCTGTCCCGAGTCACCGGCACAAAATCATCGATATTGTGCGGAACCTGCGGGGGGGCCGTGTGATACGAGACCCCAAGCGACTTGGAAGATCCCGGATCCGCCTTGGAATACTGCGTCACCGGGGGGGTCGGTACATCATAGACGCTGGTCTTTTCCAGACCCAGGGATGCGTCATTGATCGCGGCCACCTTTACGGTGGGTGCCTTGGTCGTCTGGCTACAGCCGGAAAGACCCAAAATTGCGCCAGCCAACAGTCCAGCCCATGCCATATTCTTGCTCATCACACTCTCCTTTGCGTCTCACTCACGGAAACAGAACCCTGCGCCTGTGCGTTATGCGCACGGATCAGGGGCTTGAAATCAAAAACCAGGCTATTTTCCGGGCACACCGGCGTGCAGCGTCCACAATTGCTGCACTCGCCGGAGAACACGAAACCTTTTTCCTCCAGGAGCTTCAGATTCAGCACCTGAGGTTCAGGACAGACCTTGGCACACTCACCGCAGTGGGTGCAGGTTGTCTTGTCAAAACGGACCCGAAGCGTAGGGTTGACCTTGCCCACCACGGACCAGAAGGCCCCCAGGGGGCACAGATGGCCACACCAGCCGTGCTTCAGGATAAACAGGTCAAACAGGAAGATGGCGAGCAACACCGCCGCCCCAAAACCCAACCCAAAAATAATCTCGCGGTGCATCATGCCCACGGGGCTCACCCATTCGAACGCCGCCACGCCGGTCAAAACGGACAGGATCAGGGTCAGAACCAGCACAAAGTAACGCGTGTTGCGCGGCAGGATGAAGGTCGGACGGATATCAAAGCGCGTCCGCAACCAGCCCGCCAGATCGGTCACCGGATTAACCGGACACGCCCAGGCGCAGAAGACCCGCCCTCCGACCAGAATATAGAAACCCAGCACGATCGCCGCACCCAGAATCGCCTCGGTCTGCAAGACATGGCCAGCAAGAAAGATCTGCAGCGCGGCAAAGGGATCCGCCATCGGGATGAGGCCAATGAACTTGGAACCCGAGAGGTTGCCCGACAAGAGGGGCACATCCTTGGCGACCTCCCAACCCCAGTGCACCGTCCCAAAGAACAGCAAAAGAATGATGAATTGCGACACGCGGCGCAGAAGAATGTAACGCCATTGCCACAGGCGGGCGGCAAGACCGGAGGGGGCTGGGTGACTCATTTATAGCCCCTCATTCAGATAATCGGTCGCCTTACCCTTGACCGGGCCGGACGGCGCGTTGGTTGGTGCGCTTATGGTCGGCGCGGCACCCGAGGCATCGAACTCCTGGGTAATGGAATCCTCACGGGTCCAGCCCAAGCGGTAATGATCGCCAATCTTGCCCTGTATCAAGGCATGCGGAAGGATGCGGATCGCCGGCTCGGTTGTCGGACAGGCGCGCACGCAAATACCGCACCCCGTGCAGGCATTCGAATGCACCACCGGGATAAACATCGCGTGTTTGGAGATCTGCCGTGGATGCGTCTCAAGCGTGATGGCCTTGCCCTTGATCGGGCATTCGCGGTGACAGATCTCGCAGCGCAGGCCCTTCCAAGACAGGCAGTTCTCGGTATCAATAACGGCCAGGCCCATGCGTGAGTCATTGATATCTTTCAGCTTCGGCGACAAGGCCCCGGTCGGACAGGCCTTCATGCAAGGAATGGTCGGGCACAAATAGCACGGAATCTGACGCGGCTCAAAGAACGGCATGCCGATGGGCAGGTTGCCGCCGGCCGGTTCCAGCTTGAGGGTGTCAAAGGGACAGGCCACCACACACTGGCCGCACTTGATACAGGCAGCATTGAAATCATCGCCTGGCAAGGCGCCCGGAGGGCGTAGCGCAAAGGGCTGCGCGCGGGCCTCCTGACGCAACAGATAAGCCCAACCCAAGCCCCCAGTGGAGGCCAAGGTCGCTCCCTGCATCAAGCGCACCAGAAAATCGCGACGGTCGGCGGACATACTTCGTTTCCCATAATCTTTGGAGCCACTTACCCGGAGGCACGCTATGTCACCGGGTGAGGAGCCCCCTCACCACGGCCTCCCTGGAGGGAGGCCGTCTTGTCAGGATCAGGCCTTGTAGACCTTCACCGAGCACTTCTTGAAGTCGGTCTCTTTCGAGATCGGGCAGGTCGCATCCAGGCAGACCTTGTTGATCAGCACGGATTCGTCGAACCATGGCACATAGACTGTGCCGCGCGGTACGCGGTTGCGCCCACCGGTCTCGACCCGCACCTTGACCTTGCCGCGCCGCGACTCGACCCAGACCAGATCGTTGCGCTTCAGACCGCGCGCATCGGCATCCTTGGGATGGATCCAGCACACGGCGTTGGGCACGGCGCGGTGCAGTTCGGGCACGCGACGGGTCATCGAACCGGAATGCCAGTGTTCCAGAACGCGGCCCGTACACAGCCAGAGATTGAAGTTGGAGTCCGGCTCTTCAACCGGGGTGGCATAGGGGCGGAAGTAGATCTTGGCCTTGCCGTCGAGTTTGACCTTGACGCTGCCGTCACCCGGCTTATCGAGATCGCCCATGACCAGTGAGGCACCGTTGTTGCCATAAAAGTCAATGCCACTGCCCGGCTTGCAATAGGAGTCATAATCGGAGTTGAAGCGCCATTCGGTCTCGGTCCACTTGCCATCCTTCAGCATCACCGGCCACTTCAGACCGCGCACCGCATCGTCGTAATAGACATCGAACGGGGCGAGGTCGTGCGCCTTGCCGTTACCAAACTCGCGATATTCCTCGAACATCGCCTTCTCAACGAAAAAGCCCAGGTTCTCGGCAATATGATTGCCATGGCCCTTGGCCACCGGATCCGGCCAGGCATATTTCTTGTTCTTCGGAGTCGCAAACAAGGCATCGTAGAGGCTGGCATCCGGGTTGTAGCCCATCTTGACGGCCTCATCCAGTACGGACGGTATTTTGCCGTCTTCAAAACCGGCGGCCTTCAGGCCCGGAATCTTTTGCTCGCCCCAACAATCCTTGATCTTGATGCGTTTGGCCATCTCGAGCAGGATCCACATATCGCCACGCGCCTCGCCCACCGGCTTGACCTGCTGCCGCCAGCACTGGGTGCGCCGTTCGGCGTTGCCGTAGAGACCCCATTTTTCAAAGATCATCGCGGCGGGCAGGACCAGGTCGGCCACCTTTGCAGACACCGTGGGATAGCCGTCGCAACAGATGATGAAGTTATCCATCTCGCGGGCGCCCTTGATCCAGTGATTCAGGTTGGCGGTGTTCTGCCACGGGTTATTGACCTGAACCATGGCCCACTTGCAGGTACCATCTTCCAGATCACGCATGATCTTGAGGTAATGGCTACCCATCTGCGGGTTGAGGGTCTTGGCCGGCAGTTTCCAGATCTTCTCGGAAAACTCGCGGTGTTTCGGGTTCATCACCACCATATCAGCCGGCAGACGGTGAGCAAAGGTGCCGACCTCGCGCGCGGTACCGCAGGCAGACGGCTGCCCGGTCAGGGAGAAGGCGCCATTACCCGGCATCGATTGCTTGCCGACCAGCATGTGGTTCATGTAAACCTGCTCGTTGACCCAGGTGCCACGCTGGTGCTGGTTGAAGCCCATGGTCCAGTAGGACACCACCTTGCGCTTCGGGTCGCAGTAGTAATCGGCGAGTTCCTTGATCTTGGCCTTGAACACCTCAGCCGATTCGTCGGGGTCGCCCTTGGCCGTTGCCACCACATAGTCGGCATCATACGGCTCCAGCGCCTTGGCAAAATCCTCGAAGGAAATGGCCCAGTCCCGGCCTGCGGTAGCGGCATTGGCCTGCGCCACGACATCGCCCTCTTTCCTGCGTTGGCCAATGGCCTCCCATTTATCAAGGACGCGCGTCTGTTCGTTCTTGACCACTTCCATCTCGGCCGGCGAGGCGAACTTGTCGGCGTTCCTCGGACGGAAGCCATAACCGATGTCGTAGGGACCGGTGGCGAACACGGTGTGCTTCTTGACGAAGTCCCAGTTCACGGCATTGCGCTTGATGATCTCGCGGGCGATGTAATTCTGAATGGAAAGGTCGCCGCTGGGTTTGAACACGATCTCAAGGTCGGCGATATCCGAAGACATGTTCGAATAGGTGGACAGGTTGATCACCTTCATGTCCTTGTGGGTCAGACGCCGGTCGGTGATGCGCGACCAGAGGATCGGGTGCATCTCGGCCATGTTGGCACCCCACAACACGGCGGTATCGGTGTGCTCGATGTCGTCATAGCTACCGGCCGGCTCGTCGATGCCGAAGGTCTGCATGAAGGCCGCCACGGCCGAGGCCATACAGTGGCGGGCGTTGGGGTCGATGTTATTGGAACGGAAACCGACCTTCCAGAGCTTTGCAGCCACATAGCCTTCCGGCACCGTCCACTGCCCGGAAGCAAACAGGCCAACGCCGTGCGGGCCCTTTTCCTTATAGGCCGCAAGGAATTTTTCAACCATGACATCCATGGCAGTATCCCACGACACGGGCACGAACTTACCCTTCTTGTCGAACTTGCCATCGGTCATGCGCAGCAACGGCTGGGTCAAACGATCCTGGCCATACATGATCTTGCCGTTGAAGTAGCCCTTCACGCAGTTCAGACCCTTGTTGACCGGCGCCTTGGGATCGCCCTTGGTAGCCACAATACGGCCACCCTTGGTCGCAATCATGATGCCGCAACCAACGCCGCAGAAACGGCAGGCCCCCTTGTCCCATTGCCAGCCCGCTTCGGACTGGGCAACAGCGGCCTCGGCCTGCTCAGACAGCGGCAGACCTACGGTCGCGGCCGCACTGGCGGCCACACTATTCTTCAAAAACTCACGACGGGTGATTCCCATGGCATCTGCTCCTTTGGCTAATGATCAGGCGTTGAGATAAGCCGGCACACACACGGAGGTGTCTTCGGCAAGTTCGGCGGGCATGGCGTCATAGGCCTGCTCGTCTTCGGCAAAATAGTGATAGACCATATCTGCCATTACGACATGGGGCATGGCCTTGATCCGTTTCACACCTTCAATCTCGGCGTGAACATCGGTCGCTTCCTGCACCACAATGATGCGACCCGATTCCGGGTCAGTTTGATGGACCTCAAGCCCGTCCTGAGCCGCAAGGTCAGCAACAACCTGTGGCACCCATTCGGGCTTGGCAATAACGAGGATTCCTGACAAATTCATACGCCATCCTTTCTCAGTGAGGTCTCTTTATACCAACATCAAAACAAAAAATCATTGAACGATTGATATTTCTCAAGAATATTGCTCGCAACCACAGAGCAGCGATGTGTGTATATTGATATCCACATTTCGAGAAATCCTTGACCAAGGTCAATCGCCCGTCCCCATTAAAACACCATCCCTTGATTTGTGACAAGTGTCTTTCAGAGCCCCGTCAAAAATATGTCATGGAAGCATCATCTCGCTTGGCTTAGCATAGGGGGTGTCATCTGACCAAGGCCCCTGCGGAACCCCATGCCCACACAAGATCGCCTCATCAATCGTGAACTTGGTATCCTGGAATTCAACCGCCGGGTTCTCGCGCAGGCCGAGGATCTGACCACCCCACTCCTGGAGCGGCTACGCTTTCTCTGTATCACCTCCAGCAACATGGACGAGTTCTTTGAGGTGCGCGTCTCGGGCCTCAAGGAGCAGATCGAGATTGCCCCTGGCCAGCGTGGCCCCGATGGCCTGACCCCGCGCCAGGTCTATGCCATGATCACCGAGACGGCGCACCAGATCGTCGCCCGCCAATACGAGGTCCTCAACCGAGAGGTCCTTCCGGCCCTGGCAGCCGAAGGCATTCGCTTCTTCCGCCGTACCCACTGGACAGACGAACAGGCCGAGTGGATCCGCAACTTCTTTTTCAGCGATCTCATGCCCGTCCTCACGCCCATCGGACTGGATCCCTCGCACCCTTTTCCCAATGTCCTCAACAAGAGCCTCAATTTCGCCGTTGAACTCTCCGGCAAAGATGCCTTCGGCCGCAACTCAAGCCATGCCGTCGTGCAGGCGCCCCGCGTCTTGCCGCGCGTGATTCAACTGCCCCCCGAGATTGCCGGCTGTGACTACGGCTTCGTCTTCCTCTCCTCCATCCTGCATGCCCATGTCGGCGAGCTGTTTTCCGGCATGGAGGTCCTCGGCTGCTACCAGTTCCGTGTCACCCGCAATTCTGAATTATTCGTGGATGACGAGGAAAACAAGAACCTGCGCGAGCAACTGGCCGGCGAATTGCCGCAGCGGCACTTTGGCAATGCCGTCCGCCTGGAGGTCGCAGACAACTGCTCGGCCGAGATGCGCAACTTCCTGCTCCAGCAGTTCCACCTGAACGAAAAGGATCTCTACCAGGTTCGTGGGCCGGTCAACCTGGTGCGCCTGATGAATGTGCCGGATGTGGTTGAGCGGCCAGACCTCAAATTTCCGCCCTTCAGCGCGGCACTCCCAAGCCAGTTGCTTAAACAGCCCGATCTTTTCAAGGCTGCCGTGAAGGGCGACATCCTTCTCCATCATCCCTACCAGAGCTTTCAGCCGGTGATGGATTTTCTGCATCAGGCCTCGGTTGACACGCAGGTCCTGGCCATCAAGCTGACCGTGTACCGGACCGGCACCGAGTCCGAACTGATGCAACACCTGATTGCTGCGGCCCAGAACGGCAAAGAGGTCACGGCCGTGGTCGAACTGAGGGCCCGCTTTGACGAGGAGGCCAACATCAACTGGGCCGAGCGCCTGGAAAAGGCCGGCGCCCATGTCGTTTACGGCGTGGTCGGCTACAAGACCCATGCCAAGCTGGCGCTGGTCGTGCGCCGCGAAAACGGCAAGATCCGCCGCTACGCGCACCTCGGCACCGGCAACTATCACCCGCGCACGGCGCGCCTGTACACCGACTTTGGCCTCATCACCAGCAACCCCGCGCTCTGTGAAGATGTTAACGAGGTGTTCACCCAACTGACCGGACTGGGCCGGGCCAAGACACACCATCATCTCTGGCAGGCGCCGTTCACCTTGCACCCGCACATCATGGCCGCCATTCAAGGCGAGGCCGAGCGCGCCCGCAAGGGCGAAAAGGCCCACATCATCGCCAAGATGAACGCCCTGCTCGAACCCCGGGTGATCAACGCCTTGTACGAGGCCTCACAGGCCGGCGTACACATCGACCTCATCGTGCGCGGCGTCTGCGCCTTGCGACCGGGGATAGCAGGCCTGTCCGACAACATCCGCGTGCGCTCCCTCCTCGGCCGTTTTCTGGAACACCATCGCGTGTTCTATTTCCGCAACGGCGGCGCCGAGGATGTGTACCTTGCCAGCGCCGACTGGATGGACCGCAACTTCTTCCGCCGCATCGAGACCGGTTTTCCGGTGCTGGATCCCAAACTCAAACGCCGCGTCATCAACGAGAGCCTCAAGGCCTCGCTGAAAGACAATGTCAAGGCCTGGGAGATGCAATCTGATGGCAGTTATCGCCGTCGCGCCCGCCGTGGCAAGCCGTTCGAGGCGCAAACCTTTCTGCTTCAGGCCCTGTCGAACTAGGCCACCCCGCAGCAGCAGCCCCGTCAGGCGAAGAACAGCCCCGCTACGGCAACCGCAACGATGAATCCGGCCAGGTCGGCGGCAATGCAGCCCGTGATGGCATGGCGGGCACGCCGCACCCCGGCCGCACCCAGATAGACCGCCAAGACATAGAAGGTTGTCTCGGTACTGCCCTGCACGATACAGACCAGCCGCCCGATGTAAGAGTCCGCCCCGAAGGATTGCATCGCCTCGATCATCATGGCCCGCGAGCCGCTGCCCGACAGCGGCTTCATGATCATGGTCGGCAGGGCATCAACCCAGCGGGCGTCAAAACCCAGCGCCAGCACGCCGGCACGCACCGCATCGGTAAATCCGTCCAGGACCCCCGAGGCCCGTAGCAAGCCAATCGCAACCAGCATCGCGACCAGATACGGGATGATGGCGATGACCGTCTGAAAACCCTCCTTGGCCCCGTCGATAAAGGCCTCGTAGGCGTTCACCCGGCGCCAGACCGCCCCGATCAGAAAGGCGGCAATCAAGGCCAGGAGCAGGAGATTGCTGATCAGGGCCGACTGCGGACTGACCTCGGCGGCTGGCAGGCTCAAGAACCAGGCCGAAACGCCGCCCACCGCCACGGTCAAGCCCGTCAGCCAGGCCATCACCACGACATTGAACAGGGGCAGACGCTGGATCGCAGCCACCGTCAGAAAACCCGCCAGGGTCGAGGCATAGGTCGCCATCAGGATGGGGATGAACACATCGGTCGGATCCGCCGCGCCCATCTGCGCCCGGTAGGTAAAGATCGTGATCGGCAGCAAGGTGACCGACGAGGCGTTAATGACCAGAAACAGGATCATCGCGTTGCTGGCGCTGTCCGGTGTCCGGTTGATGGTCTGCAATTCGCGCATCGCCTGGATGCCCATCGGGGTGGCCGCATTATCGAGGCCCAGGACATTGGCCGACATATTCATGGTCATCGAACCCAGGGCCGGATGCCCGCGCGGAACGCCCGGAAAGATCCGCGCCAGCAAGGGTTCCAGAATACGCGTCAGCGCCCGCAGAAAACCGGCCTGTTCGCCGACGCGCATCAGCCCCAGCCACAAGCACATCACGCCAGTCAGCCCCAGGGCGATTTCGAAACCGGTCTTGGCACTTGCGAAGCTGGCCTGCATGACCTGCGCGAAGATGTCGGCATGGCCGTGAACCACGAAATTCCACAGCGAGGCCGCAATCGCCACCAGAATGAAACCGACCCAGATCGCATTCAACATGGTGCCGTCACTCGCCGTTAGCGCTCCATCTCAACCGTAAATACCCCCATGTGATATCGGGTCGGCGCCGGTTGATAGTGTTCGACCGTCGGCATGGCAATGCCGCGACCCTGCGCCTGCAAGTATTCATCAAGCGCGGCATAGGCGCGTCCCGGGGCCAAGGCCCGACCGGCCTGCACCCGAACCTCCAGGACCGGACGGGACGGGATCGTGGCGATGGCCAGCGGCGGCGCAACGCGGGTCTCCGGCGCCACCTCGTAACCCACCCGGGCGCGCCGCTGCGTCACGATCACGGTGTCCGGGTTGGAAAGCAGCACCGTGATGGGCGTACCCAGCGCGATCCCCTGAGCACGCAAGGCCTGTTCCGCCTTCACTTCAAGGTCCGGCAATTTTGAATAATCGCCCGTCTGTTCGAGATAGACATAGGTATAAGGGCCACGCACCGCCGGAGTGATCTCCACCGCAGCGAACCCGCCCCACCAGGCATAGAGCAGCAGCAGGGGCAAGACAAAGGCCAGAAGAAAGGGAAGTGCGGATTTCAGTAAGTTCATGGAGCGCGAAGATAGCACAGGCGCGGCACGACCCGAATCAACAGATCCGGCAGAGGACGCCCCGAAGACCTCACGAATGACGCGCCGCCAGTGCCCGCGCGATGCGCCGCCGGTCCACGGTTGGCCGTGGCACCCGCTCGGTGAACCAGCGGCGGACATCGTCGTCGAGGCCGATGCCGTGCATGAAGTTGTAGATCGCCTTGTTCAGGCCCTCGCCCAGACTCGCGTGGTCCACACCGGTCGGATCCACAAAGGCGACATCATTGCGGGCAAAACCGCCGAAGGGCACGGGCTGGAGTTGAATCCCGTAGGCCTCGGGGTTCAGTCCCACAGGCGAGTGCACCGTGCAGGCGAAACGATGGAAGAAACCCGACTGGATGCAGCCCTCGGCAAACAACTGGCGCACCAGTTCGAGGGCGTCCACCGTGTCCTGCACCGTCTGGGTTGGAAAGCCGTACATCAAATAGGCATGAACCAGGATTCCGGCCTCGCTGAAGGCGCGCGTCACCCGGGCCACCTGATCCACTGACACGCCTTTTTTCATCAGCGCGAGGAGGCGGTCGCTGGCCACCTCCAGACCGCCGGAAACGGCAATGCAGCCGCTGTCGGCCAACTGCTGGCACAGCGCTGGCGTAAAGGCCTTCTCAAAGCGAATATTGCCCCACCACGAGATCGCCCGATTCCGCCGGGCCAGTTCCTCGGCCAGCGCCTTCAAGCCCTTGGGCGGCGCCGCCTCATCGACAAAATGGAAGCCGGTCTGACCGGTCTCGGTGATGATGGTCTCGATACGATCGACCAGGGTCGCCGCCGCCACACCATCGTAACGGCCAATGTAATCGAGACTGACATCGCAAAAACTGCACTTCTTCCAGTAGCAGCCGTGCGCCACGGTCAGCTTGTTCCAGCGCCCGTCCGACCACAGGCGGTGCATGGGGTTGAGCATGTCCAGCAGGGACAGATAGCGGTCCAGCGGCAGGCCGTCCCAGGTCGGCGTCCCCACCTCGGCGAAGGCGATGTCGGCGTCCGCACTGGTGAAGTAGCGCACCTGACCCTCCACTCGGGCAAAGGTCCGCAGCAGGCCCTCCCGCGGCCGCTGACCGGCCAGATGGTCGAGCAGATTCAGGAGCGGTCGCTCGCCATCATCCAGGGTAACAAAGTCGAAGAAATCGAATACGCGCGGCTCGGCCAGTTCACGCAACTCGGTGTTGACAAAGCCACCGCCCAGAACGGTGATGATGCGGGGGTCCAGCGCCTTGATCGTCTGGGCGATGCGAAAGGCGGCATAGACCGAGCCCGGAAAGGGCACCGACAACAACACCAGGGTCGGTTGATGGCGCTGGATGGCGGCCCGGGTCAGGTCCTGCAAGGTGCGATCAATCCAGTTGGGCGGCTCGGCCAAGGCCGTCGCCAGCGCCTCAAAATGCGCTTGCGCCCGCGCCAAGGATTCGGCGTAGCGCACGAATTCAAAACGCGCGTCCACCGCCGCCCGCAGCACATCGGCCAGATCATCGAGATACAGGGTCGCCAGATGGCGCGCCCGGTCCTGCACGCCCAAGGCGCCAAAGGCCCAGGCCAGCGGGTCGCCCCCGTCAGGATCAATGAATTCGTCGAGCGCGGAAAAGCGCGGCCCCTCGGGCAGAAAACCCCGGCCAGCGATGCGAAAAGCCATGGACGGATCTCGCCCCTGCAGGAAGGCAATCGCCGGCCCCACGGTCGCGACATAACGATCAAACTGGGCCATGAAGGCCTCTAATACGGGGGGCCGACACGGCGCATCGGGCAGCGCCTCGATGTGCGCCCGCATCGTCCGCAGGCCCTCCTCCGAGAACAACGCCAGCACCAGGGCCAGGGCCAGATCCTCTTGCCCGGCATCCACCCCACGCGAACGCAGAAAACCGGTCAGATAGGCCGTCGAGGGGTAGGGGGTGTTCAGTTGCGTCATCGGCGAGATGATCGCCAGGACACGCGCCCCCGCGGCCAGATCGACCTTCTTCTGGGCCGTCACGCTAACCCTTCACCATATCGAGCGCGATCGCCTCAGCCACGCGGATCCCGTCCACCGCGGCCGACAAGATCCCGCCCGCATAACCGGCCCCCTCTCCCGCCGGGTACAGGCCGCGGGTATTGAGACTCTGGAGGCTCGCATCGCGGGTGATGCGAATCGGCGACGAGGTGCGCGTCTCGACCCCGGTTAGCAGCGCATCCGCCATCGCAAAGCCGGGGATCTCCCGGTCAAAGGCCCGAATCGCCTCACGCAAGGCCTCGACCACATAGGGCGGCACACAGGTCGCAAGATCGGTCATGTGCACGCCCGGCTGGTAAGAGGGATCGACAGCGCCCAACTGGGTGGAGGGGCGCCCAGCGAGAAAGTCGCCGACCCGCTGCGCCGGGGCAGCATACCGGCCCCCTCCGGCCGTGAAGGCCTGCGCTTCCCAGTGGCGCTGGAACTCGATGCCGGCCAAGGGGTCCGCGCTGGGGAAGTCTGCCGGCGTTACCTCGACCACCAGCGCCGCATTGGCGTTGCGCTCGGCGCGGGAATACTGGCTCATGCCATTGGTGACCACCTGCCCCGGCTCGGAGGTCGCCGCCACCACCTGCCCGCCAGGACACATGCAAAAGCTGTAGGCCGCACGACCGTTGGCACAGTGATGTACCAGCTTGTAATCCGCCGCGCCCAGGCGTTCGTTACCCGCCGCCGGACCAAAGCGGACGCGGTCGATCAAGGCCTGCGGGTGTTCGATGCGAAAGCCTATCGAAAACGGTTTGGCCTCGATGAACACCCCCTGACGATGCAGGTGGGTGAAGGTGTCGCGGGCGCTATGGCCAATCGCCAGCAACACATGCTCGGTCGCGATCCGTTGCCCATCGGCCAGAACCACGCCGCGCACCTGCCGCGCGTCAAGGTCCAGCGCCTCGACCCGGCTGTTGAATCGCACCTCGCCGCCCAGGGCATGGATCGTGGCACGGATATGTTCGACCATCTTCACCAGGCGGAAGGTGCCGATATGCGGCTTGCTGACATAGAGAATCTCATCCGGCGCGCCGGCCGCGACGAACTCCGTCAGGACCTTGCGGCCGTAGTGATGCGGATCCTTGATCTGGGTATAGAGCTTGCCATCCGAAAAAGTACCGGCACCGCCCTCGCCAAACTGCACATTGGATTCCGGGTTCAGCTCGCCCTGGCGCCACAGGCCCCAGGTGTCTTTGGTGCGCTCGCGCACGGCCTTGCCGCGTTCCAGCAAGATGGGACGAAAACCCATCTGCGCCAGCAATAAGCCGGCCAACAGACCACAAGGGCCAGTGCCGATAATGACCGGACGAGAGGCCAGGTTGGCCGGTGCCTTCGCCACAAAACGGTAGTTGGTATCGGGGGTTGGGCCGATATTGGCGGTGTCCTGTTGCGCCTCCAGCGACTGCAGGACCGCGGCCTCATCGCGCAGTTCCACATCGAGGGTAAAGACAAAGGTGATCGCCGATTTCTTGCGCGCATCGTAGCCACGGCGAAAGACCGTGTAGCGGAGGATGTCCTCGGGGCGAACGGCCGCACGGGCAAGACGCCGCAGGATCGCGGCCGGGATGTCCGCCTCCACATAATCGAGCGGCAGTTTGATCTGGGTCAGGCGCAGCATGGTGTCTATCCGGCGTGGCGCTTAAAGGCTGACATTTTAACGCGCCTGGCGCGGATCGGTCAGAAACGCCTCGGGCACGCGCCTGACCGAGGGTGTCTAAACCTCCACCCAGACCTGCCCTGCCTCAACCTTGACGGGATAGGTGCGCAAGGCGCAGTCAGCCGGCTCGTTAAGGGCCTGCCCGCTGGCGAGGTCAAACCAGCTCCCGTGCAGCGAACACTTGATGCGGTCATCGCGCACGCAGCCAAAAGCGAGGGAATAATCCTCATGCGTACACATCTCATCAATGCAGAAATAGCCCGACTGACCACGGCAGAGCAGTAACCTCCGACCCGCCACGGCGATGCGTTTCATCGCCAGAGGCGCGAGCTCGTCTGCCCCCCCCACGGGAGCCACAGCCGTCCAGCCCATCAACGCACCCGAGCGGCCGCGCGCCCGGAATCCAGCACCCCGCGCACCTGCGTCATGGCCTCCGCAAGGCTGGTCGCCCGCCGCGTCTGCACCATCACCAAGGCCGCCGTGAGGGCCAGTGAATCGTAGGCCGGACCGCGTTCGCCGCCGAGTGCCGCCATGCCCACCTTGGCGGCGGCAGCGGCCGTCGCCGCGACATCCACCATGATCGCCACCTCATCGCCTTCGCGCTCCGATTTGGGCAGGTCGTCCGGCAGGGGCACGGAACGCACGGCCTGCTCAACGCCCAGCGCCAGCGGATCGACATCCCCCTCGACCAACTCGCCCCGGTCCTGATAGAGGTGGTATTTACCCGCCTGACGCAGCGAGGGGATCACGCCGCCCTCGACACCGCGGATGATGAGCGCCGAGTCGAACCCGGCATGGCGTGCCAGCATCGCGTACACCGGCGGATAGGGTTTGTGCACAAAACCAGTCACAAAATGGGTATGCCGACGCCCGGCGATGGGCCGCGCGCAGACCTCAATGGTGGTCAGCACCTGGCGCTTGATCATGCGCTGACGCAGGGGCACCAAGGCGCTCAGGCCGGGGCAGAACTGCGCCTGATCAATATAGGTCCAGCCGATGGCCGGGTCCGACAGCCGTGCCGCCGCCGTCGCCGGATCCAGATCTGTCGGCACCCCCGCCGCCGCGAGCACATGCCGTGCCGTGACGCCATATTTGGGGCCAATGTTCTGGGTGCTGTGCGCCACTGCGGGCAGACCCAGTTCGGCCAGCAGCGGACCGAGGAACGGGGCTGCCGGTAAACAGCGGTTGTAACCGTCATAGGGATCGGCGATATCGACAACCTCGTCCACCGCTGCCGTCACCCGCCGCGTGGCTGCCAGCACACCGTCCAGCACGCCCTTGTTCTCGTCTGCGGTCTCCCGCTTCATGCGCAAGGCGATAAAAAAGATCGCCGCCTGCACCGGGTCGATATGGCCCTCCAGGATGCCGGTCATCCCCTGCGCGGCCTCGCTCTGGGAGATGTTCTTGGACAGTTCCGGGCCGGTGGCCACACGCTGGATGATGGAATGCATCACGCGCTGGTAGTCCTGAGGCGTCATTCCGGCCGGGGATGTGGTTGTTGTCTGAGCGGTATTCATCGGCGAGTATTCATAAGCAATTCATAAACAAGGTGCGCAGGATAGGGGGGCATCCTCCCGCCGTCAACGCGGCTCCGAGGAGGAAGCGCCAGAGGTTTTGCGCAATTTTCGATACAAGGTCCGCTCGCTGATGCCCAAGGCGCGTGCCGCCGCCGCCCGGTCGCCGCCCAGCCTCGCCAGCGTTTGCTGGATGAGCGTCTGTTCAACCCCCGCAAAGGAATCCGCCGCAACGGCCACACGCTCAGGCGTAGGCGCAGGCAAGGCCAGGGCCTCCTCCGTGAGGGTGTCGCCATCGGTCAGCAAGAGGGCGCGTTCGATCAGATTACGCAATTCGCGCACATTCCCTGGAAAGGGGTAGGCCCGTAGTGCCGCCATGGCCTCGGCCGCGATCCGCACCGCCCGGCCGGGAGCCAGGCGCGCCAGCAGCATATCAATCAGCAACGGCAGGTCCTCGCCACGCTCACGCAGCGGCGGCAAGGCCACGGGAAAGACCGCAATACGATAGTAGAGATCCCGGCGGAAGGTCCCCGCCTCAACCATGGCCGCGAGATCACGGTGGGTTGCGGCCACCAGACGAAAATCGGCGCGCAAGATCTCCACCCCGCCCACCCGACGGAAGGTGCCCGATTCGAGCAGGCGCAAGAGTTTGACCTGCATGGCCAGAGGCACATCGCCCAATTCGTCAAGGAACAGGGTTCCGCCCGCCGCGTGTTCGACCAGGCCAATCTTGCGCTGGTTGGCACCGGTAAAAGCCCCTTTCTCGTAGCCAAACAGTTCCGATTCGAACAACGATTCGGTCAGGCCGGAACACTCCACCGGGACAAAAAGCTGCTCGCGCCGCGGGCTCAGGTGATGCACGGCCTGCGCGGCCAGTTCCTTGCCCGTACCGGACTCGCCCAACAGCAATACGGGCGTCATGGCGGATGCCGCGCGATTGATCAACTCCAACATGCGCAGGAAGGGCTTGGAGCGGCCCACCATCGCGGTCGCCCCGCTTGGCGGCGCAGTCTTCTTGCGCAGCGGCAAGGCCCGCTCGCCCAGGAACTGCATCATTTCGATAAAGGCCGTGACCTCCCCCTCGGCATCGAACAGCGGGGTCAGCTCAACATCGACATACTCCTGGCCGTGGGGCGTATGGTGCAGATGCAAAAGCCGGCTGGGGCGCTTGTTCTTCAGAGCGGACTGCAAGGGGCACGATTCGCCGCATTGATCACACGGACGATCGTAATGATGCGACACCTCATAACAGAAACGCCCAACCACAGCGGCATCCGTCATGGATGTCTGATCCGATCCGTGCCTATAGGTCCGGATATAGGCTGGGTTAGCCGCCAAAATGCGATATCGCCGGTCCACCAGAATGCGGGGCTCGGGCAGCGCATCAAAAAAGGAACGGAATTCCGTGGTGATGTCCATGCCGCCATTAGGCCACAAACCCGCTGTCTATGCCAGATATGTCAATAATGACAGACATATCTGGCAAAACATTCGCCGGCCTGCTTACGCGAAACGCGTAACATACTGATTTTTATGACGGACATGGGTTGGCACGCACATTGCTACTATAGACACGCAAACCGTAACGAGCTGCCATACGGGAGGGACACCCGGCAGAGCGCAACAACGGTTTGCTGTAGCACTCTCCTCTTTTGTGCAGTGTTTGGGAGGGGGTCGTAAGACCTCCTCCCCCTTTTTTTGTCCGCTGCCATTGAATTCTCCCTCCAAGCCCCCACCCTTGCTCACCATGACACACGCAATCCCGAGCCACTACGACCGCCTGGGTGGCGAACCCGCCATCCGCCGCCTCACTGAACGGTTCTATGCCCACATGGATGCATTGCCCGAGGCCTATGGCATCCGCAAGCTCCATGCCGAAGATCTGGCGGGCTCGCAACAAAAGCTGTTCGAGTTTCTCTCCGGCTGGACCGGAGGCCCGCAACTCTTCGTCGAACGGCGTGGCCAACCGATGCTGCGTCGTCGCCACATGGGTTTCCCCATCGACAGCAGCGCACGCGATCAGTGGATGCTCTGCATGCGCCTGGCCCTTGATGAGGTCGTCAGCGATGTGTCGCTCCGCGAAGACCTCTACACCGCCCTGCTAAAACTTGCCGATCACATGCGCAACCAGCACGATCCGGCCCAATCGCCCTTCTGATAATCCCTTCTGACACTCCCTCCTGATAGACAAACCCCGAAAGGAAGACCCATGTCCATGACCCCCATGCAACTCGTTGCTGAGGCCCGCGCCCAGATTCAGGAAGTCGATCCGCCATCGGCCTGGGACAGCATGTCCAACCCCGTCCAGATTCTCGATGTGCGCGAGGCGAGTGAATTTGAGGCCGGACGGATTCCGGGCGCCGTGAATATCCCGCGTGGCATTCTGGAATTTCGCATCGGCGAATTGCCGGATTTCACCAACAAGGCCGCGCCCATCCTGATCTATTGCCGGACCGGCGGGCGCGCCGCCCTGGCCGCCGTGCAACTCTCCAGAATAGGTTATACCAACCTGAAATCAATCACCGGCGGCATCATGGCCTGGCAAACAGCCAACCTGCCCGTCGAGACCGAAAAGACCAACTACTACTGATCGAAACGCCTCGGCCCTCGATCTTCAACAGAAAAACAAACGGCCCCGTTGGGGCCGTTTTCATATCTGGCGGAAGCGGT
>Ga0194126_10005409_pt1 | contig 18800 bp, 20 predicted proteins | sample TA2KigC150mmetaG_FD_148641 | JGI IMG/M metagenome (GOLD analysis project Ga0194126, IMG submission 148641) | Freshwater microbial communities from Lake Tanganyika, Tanzania - TA2015035 Kigoma Deep Cast 150m | ecosystem: Environmental > Aquatic > Freshwater > Lake | place: Tanzania: Lake... | reverse complement strand
CGGGAAGGGGATGAAGACGTTGGCCATCGTCACGTTGATCTGCGGCTCTTCCTCGCGCGGCGTCACCAGCACGGCGAAGAGGCCGAGCAGCAGCGCGATGAGCGCGATGAGCGGCGTCATCTGCGAGCGCTGGAACAGAGCGGCGATTTTTCCGGAGATGCCCATGTGTCTTCGTCAGGAATAAAAGGAGCGCAGGGACGGGATCAGAGGAAGGAGGAGGGAGGAAACCCCTGCCCCGTTTGAATCCCTGCGCTCACAGACCTTTACTGAACCGGCCGGGCGACGATGCCCGCCTTGACCGGATCGAGTGCGACCTTTTCGCCGGCGGTGAGGCCCGCCAGCACTTCGTGGAAGCCCCCCGCCAGGGGCTCGGAGAGCCGCACCTGGCGTAGGCGCGCCGCGTTCTTGTCGTCGATGACGTACACCGCCGTCACCTCGCCCCGGCGCAGCACGGCCACGGCCGGCACCAGCAGCTTCTTCGCCTTGCCGGTCACAAAGTAGGTGCGGGCAAACATGCCGGGAATCAAGCCCGGCTGGTTCTCGGGCAGAACCACGCGCGCCGTCACGGTGTGGGTGCGCGGATCGGCGGCGGGCAGCACCTCGACCTTGACGGCGTCGACCCACTTGCCCGTCTCGGGAAATTCGACCTTGGCGCGCAGGCTGGCGCGCACCGCGGCGAGCTGGTACTGCGGAATGCTGGAGGTGACGCGCAGGCCCTTCGGGTCATAGACGGTGACGAGCGGTTTGCCCGGCGCGGCCATCTCGCCGGCCTCGGTATGGCGCTGGGCGACGAAGCCCGTCAGCGGCGAGACGATGCTGGCGTGGCTGGCGGAAGCGCCCGCGGCGCCGGCGCCGGCCTGCGCCGCCTTGTACTCGGCCTCGGCCTTGTCGAGCGCAGCCCTGGCGATGAACTTCTGTTCGTGCAGATTCTTCGTGCGCTCGTAGTTGGCCTTGGCGTTGGCGAGCGTGGCCTGGCTGGCGGCGTAGCCCTGGGCGGCTTCGCGCGCGTCGATGCGCATGAGGAGCTGGCCCTGCTTCACCGCGTCGCCGGCGTCGGCGCGCACTTCGACGACGCGGCCCGGCACCTGCGCGGCGAGCGTCGCCTGCCGCACGGCTTCGATCACGCCCTCGGCGGGCCAGGTGAGGTCGATCTCGCGCAGCTCGACCGTGGCAGTGGCCAACGTGGCCATGGACGACCCCTGGGCAAAAGTCAGCCCCGGCAGTACGGCGGCAAGCAGCAATAAGTAAGGGCGCGTGTTGAGCATGGGACGAATATTAGTGTTTTCTTATATTCTCGTCAATCCGGGCTGGCGCGAGCCGCCGACCTGGTTCAAGGAATCCCTCCTCGACATCCGCGACGACGTCAAGGAGGCGGCGAGCGGCACGCTGCACGAGCAGCCGTGGCTGATGAAGGCGCCGCCCGACTTGTCGAAGCGCGACGGCCGGCCGCTGCTGGTGCTCTTCGAGCAGAAGGTCTGCGCCGCCTGCGACGAGATGCACGCCGAGCTTCGTCTTCTTCGATGGCGCGGGGCGCGAGGTCTTCCGAGTGGAAGGCTACCTGCGGCCCTTCGACCTCGCCTCCTCGCTCGACTACGTCGCCTCCGGCGCGTATCTGAAGCAGCCGGAGTTCCAGCGCTTCATCGAGGCGCGCGCCGCGCCGCGGCGGTGGCGAGGATGGTCAGCCCGGTCGTGTAGGCCGCGGCCGAATACAGGCGCGCGCCTTCGGCCATGGCGCCGTCCCAGGCGCGGTCCATGGCCCAGCCGACCAGCGGCTGCAGGATGGCTGGGCCGAGGAAGACGCCGACATTCACCACGCTTGTGGCCATGCCGAAGAGCAGCGGCGGGTTCATTTCCTTGGCGCAGACACACGACAAGGTGAGACTCGCGGTGACCAGCCCCATGGCGCCGCAGATCAGGTAAGTGAGCGCTGACGGCAGCGGCCCGGAGGCGATCCAGATCCACCAGCCGAGGGCAAGCAGCAGCACCGTGCTGCGCAGGCGCCTCTGCTACGGCGTCAGATCAATCATCGTAGGTAAAAGTCAGTCCCGGCGGCACGGCGGCGGCGGCGCCGGCGCGGCCGATCTCGTCGAGGTGGCGCTGCAGCTCGTCGCGCGGCATGTCCTCGAAGGACAGGCTGAGGAAGGTGAGGATGCGCTCGGCGAGCAGCGCATAGGCCTTCATGAAGGCGGCGCGCTTCTCGTCGTCGCTGCCTTCCATCGCGGCGGGATCGTCGATGCCCCAGTGCGCGCGCAGGAAATCGCCCGGCCAGACCGGGCAGGCTTCATTGGCGGCATTGCCGCACACCGTGACGACGAGGTCGAGCGCCGGCGCGCCCGGCGCGGCGAACTCGTCCCAGCGCTTGCTGCGCAGACCGGCGGTGTCGAGGCCCTGCGCCTCGATCAGCTCCAGCGCGAAAGGGTTTATCTTGCCGGCCGGCTTGCTGCCGGCGGAGAAGGCGCGCACGCGGCCGCCACCCAGCGCGTTGAACAGCGCCTCGGCGAGGATGCTCCTCGCCGAGTTGCCGGTGCATAAAACCAGGATGTTCCAGGGCCGATCGGACATGATCGGCCCATCATAAATCACGCCGCGGTTGACGCGGCGTCAGGGGACGCTTACAGCTCCAGCGCGTCCTTGATGGCGTCGATGCCGGCCTTGGCGCACTTGTCGTCGGCGTCGCCGCCCGGCGCGCCCGAGACGCCGATGCCGGCGACGATGGCGCCGCCGGCCTCGATGAGCATGCCGCCGCCGAGCATCACGACATTGGGCAGCTGGCGGATGCCGCTGGCCGGCTTGCCCTCCTGGGTGATGTTCAGCAGGTTGGTCGTGTTGCTGCGGAAGCTCACCGCCGTCCATGCCTTGCCGATGGCGGTCTTCGGCGTGTGCGCGCCGGCGAAGCGGTCGCGCAGCATGACCTGGGCAAGGCCCGAGCGGTCGACCACCGCGACTGCGACCTGATAGCCGCTGTCGCGGCAGGATTTGAGCGCCACCTGCGCGGCCTTCAGCGCCGTCTCCGGCGTCAGGGTGCGGATGTTGTAGGTGGCTTCCTGCGCGGCGGCGTGGCCGGCCGCCAGCATCAGCGCCAGTGCGATGCCCGTCGTTTTCATGCGTGTCATGTTGCCCTCCTGAGCGATGGTCCCGGCGGAAAATCTACCACTTCGCCGCCGGGCATTGGCATCAGTTTTACGTTTTCGGCGATAAGCGGAAAAGTCAGTCCCTGCGGCATGGCATCTGCTCGCCAGTCTCGCGCCTGCTGAAGCGGAACCGTTGCCGATAAGTGATCGGTGTGTATAATACACACCATGAACAGCGCCGAACTGATCAGGAAGCTGGAAAAGGCGGGCTGGGTGCTGCGCGGCGTGAAGGGGTCGCATCACATCTACACGCACCCGCAGCGCGGCGGACACCTCAGCGTTCCGCACCCCAGGAAGGACTTGGGCGCCAGCCTGATCCACAAGCTGATGAAGCAGGCGGGACTGAAATGAAAGGAGCAGAAAGATGAAATATCCGATCGCAATCGAGCCGGGCGACGACAAGCACGCCTATGGGGTCGTCGTGCCCGACCTGCCGGGCTGCTTTTCGGCCGGCGAAACGCTGGACGAGGCGATGGACAACGCCCGCGAAGCCATCGAGCTGTGGCTGGAAACCGTCATCGACGACGGCGGTGCCGTGCCCGAGCCGCGCCCGCTGGCCGAGCACCAGAAGAAAAAGGAATTCAAGGGCTGGGTATGGGCCGTGGTGGCCGTCGATCTCGCCCAGCTTTCCGACAAGGCCGAGCGCGTGAACATCACCCTGCCCTCCCGCGTCCTGCGCCGCATCGACGCCGCCGCCAAGAAAGCTGGCGAGTCGCGCTCGGGCTTCATCGCCCACCTGGCACTGCGCGCCTAAGTGGCGCACCGCGGACCAGGCCGAAACCAAAAGTCAGTTCCCTCAAGGCGGTGCTAAAGCTGGCGCGCCCGGCATCAAGCTGCACGCCAAGACCGCGTAAAAGTCAGCCCCTGCGGGACGGCGCAGGAAAACGGCCCGCCTCGTACCACCCCTTGCTGGCATTGACCACGCGCACCACCAGCAGCATCACCGGCACCTCGATCAGCACGCCGACCACGGTGGCGAGCGCGGCGCCCGACTCGAAGCCGAACAGGAAGATCGCCGCCGCCACCGCCAGCTCGAAGAAGTTGCTGGCGCCGATCAGCGCCGAGGGGCAGGCGACGCTGTGCTTCTCGCCCACCACGCGGTTCAGCCAGTACGCCAGCGACGAGTTGAAGAAGACCTGTATCAGGATCGGCACCGCCAGCAGCGCGATGACGAGCGGCTGCTCGATGATCGCCCGCCCCTGGAAGGCGAACAGCAGCACCAGCGTCGCCAGCAGCGCCCTGCGCCACAGCTGTGTCAGCGCCAGCGGGATCACGATGTAGAGCACGACGGAGGTGACCAGCGTGTCCCACGGCACGACGATGGCCGAGATGCCGAGCAGCAGCCCGACGAGGGGGGCGAAGGCGAACACCATGATGACGTCGTTCACCGCCACCTGCGAGAGCGTGAACAGCGGGTCGCCGTTCGTGAGCCGGCTCCAGACGAAGACCATGGCCGTGCACGGCGCCGCGGCAAGCAGGATGAGTCCCGCGATGTAGGAATCGATCTGCTCGGCCGGCAGCAGCGGCGCAAACAGCTGGCGGATGAACAGCCAGCCGAGGAAGGCCATCGAGAACGGCTTCACCAGCCAGTTGACGAACAGCGTCACGCCGATGCCGCGCACATGCCGGCGCACTTCGTGCAGGGCGCCGAAATCGACCTTCACCAGCATGGGGATGATCATCACCCAGATGAGCAGTCCGACGGGGATGTTCACCCGCGCCACTTCCATGCGACCCAATACCTGGAACGGCGCCGACAGGAGTTGGCCGAGCGCGATGCCGGCGACGATGCAGAGGAAGACCCACAGCGTCAGCCAGCGCTCGAACAGGCTCATCGCGCCTTTGCCATCCTTGCCGGCGGCGGCCTTCATCGTGACTTCACACTGCGCGCTCATCGTCCTGCCTCCCTGTGAATCCGCTGCGCCGCGGACTTCGCCGCCTCTGTCGTCATCGTTTCCAATGGCAGAGCCAAAAATGCCTCGACGCGCCGCTGCAGTTGCCGATAGGCCGACTCGAAGGCTTCGCGCCGCGCTTCCAGCGGCTCGACGTGCGCCGGATCGGGAATGCCCCAGTGCGCCGTGGCGGGGTGGCCCGGCCACACCGGGCAGGGTTCGTTGGCGGCGTTGTCGCAGACGGTGAAAATGAAATCGAAAGTCAGTCCCGGCGACACGGCACTCGCCTTGAATTCGTCCCAGGACTTGCTGCGTGCATCGCTCACGATGATGCCGTGCTTCTCCAGGGTCTCCAGCGCGACGGGGTTTACGCGCCCGGTCGGCTGCGAGCCGGCGGAAAAGGCGCGCACACGGCCACCCCCAAGATGGTTGAACAGCGCCTCGCCGAGGATGCTGCGGGCGGAGTTGCCGGTGCACAGCACCAGGACATTGAAGATGCGTCGTGTCATTTTGGGTCAGGAAGCGGCGGCTTTCCTGCGCTTTGGTTTGGCCGGCGGGCACGGCTTGCCGCCGCAGCAGTTCTCGGTAAGAAAGCCGACGATGCCGTTCATGGCCTCGAAGTCGGCGGAATAGAAGATAAAGCGGCTCTGCTGGCGCGCCTGCACCAGGCCGGCGTTGGCCAGCTGCGCCAGATGGAAGGACAGCGTCGCCGGCGCGACGCCCAACCGCGCGCCGATGTCCCCAGCACACAAACCCTCCGGCCCCGCCTCGACCAGCAGGCGGAAGATCGCCAGGCGGGTTTCCTGGGCCAGGGCGGCCAATGCCGCAACCGTGCTCTTTATTTCCATATTTCGAATAATATGGAAATCGATAGAGACGGTCAAACGCTCTCAACCGTCGTCGTTTTTCATCGACACCATGAACGCTACCGTCGCTTGCCGCCCGCGGCTTCCTGCCTGTTCGCCGGTGCGAATGGAACACCGTCGCAAAGCGCCGCTTCGGCAGGGGCTTCCTGTCTCAGGGGCTGCGCACGCTTGCGGTTTTGCGGCTCGACCTGCGGCCTCTGCTTCGTCTGAGCGTTGTCCATCCTCTTTTCGACCGCGGGCCGGCTCGTCGCCGTCTCGGGACTCGCGGTTAAAGCCGCTCCGGCCTGCAGCGTCCCCCACAGGATCGCAGCCAGGCGTACTGCCATCAACCCGGCATCTCGTTTCATTTCTTTGACCTTCTCCACCGGCGCCAGCCAACCCACCCCAGAAAAGGCGTTGCCAGCATTGCCGGCGCTATCGCATATTCCATTACAGACTCTGCGAAGCTCGCCGGCTGTATTGCCGCCAGGTGGCGCGCCAGATCGTTGCGCTCGCCGGGATCGAGCAGCGCGCCGTTGAGGTACTGCATGCGCAGGATCACCGCCTGCCAGCCCAGCCAGCCGTGGCGGGCGTGGGCGAAGCGCTCATGGCCGTGGCACACCGTTTCGCAGCGCGCTTCGAGCAGGCGCACGGCGTAGGGTCGGGCCGCCAGATCCGCCTCGCGGGCAAGGCGCGCCGCCTCTTCGGCTGCGCGTGCCTCTTCCTGGCGACGGGATGCCGCCCGCAGCTCGGCTTCGATCTCGCGCTTGCGGCGCTCGAGGACATGCGCCGGTTTGGCCGTCTCGGCCGATTCGTATTCGCGGTCCTCCATTTCCCCGCTCACCGGGGCGGCCGCGAACAGGCACAGCAAGGCGAGCCGGCGCAGGCGCCGGGCCTTCGTCATCGCACGTCTTCTATCCCGAGATGACGGGCAGGCAGGGTAACCGTGCTGCCGTTGTCGCTGAGGCCGCGGCAGTTCGGGCAGCGGTCGAGATGCGAGACGTCGAGGCCGCGCTTTTCCATGATCCTGCGCACCGCGGCGAGCGCCGCGTCCTCGGCGAAGGGCTGTCCGCATTTGCCGCAGTTGGCCTGGCGCGGCGCATGCTCCGGCCTGTCGCGGACATCGGCTGCGGCGCGGCGCCAGGCGTCGCCTTCCCAGACGGCAATCGCCGCCAGCTCCGCCAGGTGCTGGTACGGCTTCGGCAAATTCAGTTCCTCGCAAACGCTGCGAACCTCGACCGCGAAACCGGGCAGCCAGGGCCGCAAGAAGGCCGCCGAGAACTCGCGCGCCTCGGCCGACAGCGCCGCGGCTTCCTCGGTGCCGTCGCATTCGGCGGCGCGGGCGAAGAGCAGGGCCACGAACTCCAGCAGGCGCGAGAGGTGGTCCGACAGGTCGCACAGCTCCGCCGAGGGACTCAGGCCGTGGCGATGGTAGGCCTCCTCCATCAGCTTCGAGCTCGGGCCGAGCAGCGAGCCGTCCAGGTGCACCGAGGCGTTCAGGTAGACGCGGATCGGCGGCTGCAGGAACAGCGCGCTGTAGGCCTGCAGCAGGTGGGTGTCATCCGTCACTGCCTCCAGACTGGCGCGCAGTTCGCGGATCGGATCGTCGCATTCGAAGAGCAGTTCCCGCGCCAGCGCGTCGAGATCGTCGGCCAGATCGTGCCGGAGAGCCGCGGCGAAGGCCGGATCCATCGGCGGCAGGAAGGCGCGGGAGAGCAGCAGGTGCAGTTCCGCCAGGGCCTGGGTCATTCGATCGCTCCTGTTTTGCATGCAAGAAAAAACCGGCCGGGGGAGTGAGGGGGCCCCGGCCGGCCAACCGCAGGGAGACTCTCCTCGTTCCCCCGCTGTTGCTGATCAGCGCTTAAACGCTTACTTATCCGGCGCCGCGCCCAGGTTCAGCTTCTTCTCGCCGAAGCCGTAGAGGGCCAGGCACAGCGAAACGCCCAGCACGACTAGCATCCATTCGGTTAGCGATGGCGCGTACTCGACGAAATCCGCCACCCAGACGCCCTTGAAGACCGGCACCACCTGGCCGCCGACGACGAACAGGTAACTGCCGATGAACATTGCCACCAGCACCAGCAGCGCGGCGCCGACCTGTGCCCCCTGACCGGCGCGCGTGCCCGGATTCACCATCAGGAAGAAGGCGACGAGCAGGGCGATCGCTTGCAGCAAGAACCAGGGTGTGCCGACCATCCAGTTGAAGGCTTCGAAACCGTCCTGATGGCTCCAAAGCCCCGTGGCGGTGCGCAGAGTCAGGGCCACGAGCGTGATGCCGATGACCGTGGAAAACACCACCGGCAGCGAGGCATACAGCGTCGAAGTCGTTCCCTTGAGCAGGTCCTGAAGGGCGCCGGGCATGCGGTCGCGGTCGAAGCCGTAGGCAACATAGCTCGTCAGCATGGTGAGGGCGACGCCGCACAGCAGGGCGGTAAGCAGGAAGTACATTGGGATCATGCCGCCGAACCAGTAAGGCCGCATCGCCATCATGCCGAACACGGAACCGAGCATCGCCACGGCGAGAATCGCCGCGATGAACGAGGCCATGCCGAGTTTCTTGCTGACGCCGCTTTCCCAGTCCCCTGCTTCGAGCTTCTGCAGCTTCCAGACGATGAAGAGCAGTTCCGCGCCATAAAGGACGCCCATCCAGTTCATCGGCGAATAGATCTGGAAGGAGGTCGGCAGCGCCCAGAGCATGCGGAACGGATGACCGAGTTCGAATGCCAGCACCGTGAAACCGGCGATCAGCGTGGCAAGCGCCAGCCACACGCAACGCTTGGCGACGGGGTAGAACTCCCTGATGCCGAACACCATGCCGAAGGCGGAGACAAAGGTGAGACCGGTCGACATCACCACGAAGAACAGATAGGTGGAGACCGGCAGGCCCCAGACGACGCCGTCGCTGGTGGTATTGAAGGATGCGTGGCCCTGGCCTGCCATGTTCATGAAAACCAGCGCCAGGCTGACCACCACGCCGGCGATGCCGGCGAGGGCGACCGTGTTGACCAGGCCCGAAGGCGGGGTCATCGTGGATGCGTTGTTGGACATGCTTTATTCCTCCTATGCTTTCTTGCCGCGACGATCGGTCGGAACGGCGCCGCCGGCGCCGCCCGTGAGGTAATACACCTGCGGCTTGTTGCCGGTGTGGTCCCGCAGCCGCACGCCGCGCTGGTTGGCGATCATCTTGCTGACCTCGCTGTTCGGGTTGGACAGGTCGCCGAAGTAGCGCGCCGTCGGCGCGCAGGTGACCACGCAGGCCGGCGTGAATTCACGCAGCGCCGGATTGGCCGGGTTGAGATCGGGCGTGCCTTTCGGCGCCTTGCTGACGCGGTGGTAGCAGAAGGTGCACTTCGATACCACGCCGTTGGGCTGGATGCCGACGCCGTGCTTCCAGTCGTCGCGGCTGTCCGGCGCACGCCAGGGCGGGTTCCAGGAGCGCTGGCCGTCGCCCTTGAAGACCTGCTTGACGTCGGGCTGGATCGGCGCCTTCTCGTCGGTGTAGAAGCGTACGCCGTACGGACAGGCGATCATGCAGTATTTGCAGCCGATGCACTTGTTCCAGTCGATCAGCACGAAGCCGTCGGCATCCTTGTAGGTGGCGCGCGTCGGGCAAACCTCGACGCAGGAGGCGTTCTCGCAGTGCATGCACGGGCGCGGGAACCACTTCAGCGTGCCGCTCGGAAATTCGCCTTCCTGATAGAACAGCACGTCCTGCCAGTTCTCACCGGGCAGGCGGTTGTTCTCCATGCCGCAGGACGTGGTGCAGGCCGTGCAGCCGGTGCACTTGTCCAGGTCGATGACCATTCCCCATTTAGCCATGTTGCATTCCTCCTCGTTCAGGCCGCTTCGATCGTGACCTTGCCCGTGTAATAACAGGCCAGGCCGGAGATCGGGTCGGATACGTTGTCGCAAATGTCGCTGGTGTTGCCGGGCCTGCGATCTTTCGCCCAGCGGCCCTGCGCCCAGTGGCCGTGCTCCTGCGGCAGGATCAGCGTGTCGGGGCGCGTCGCCGGCGAATAGCGGGCGATGGCCTCGATCGTGCCCAGCTTGGCCTTGAGGCGCACACGGCCGTTGTTCTTGATGCCGCGTTTTTTCGCCGTTTCCGGGTGGATTTCCAGGTAAACGGTGGTCTTGCCGCCCATGCTCGGCTGCGCCAGCGCAATGGCGTGCGGCAAGTTGGCGCCGCGCCCCTCGGCGTGCATCGCCGTCTTCGGCGTCACCAGATGCAGATCACCGCCGCCGGTGTGCTTCGCCGGGATATACTGCGGGAAGCCGACGCGATCCGGCGCGACGCCCAGCGTCCGCTGGATGTATTCCGCATGCTTTTCGAGGAAGCCGGACTTGAACTCGAACTTGCCCGAGGGCGTCTTCAGCAGCTTGGCCTTGACGTCATCCGCCGTCATCTTCTTCCGGTAGTCGCTGCCGTCCCACTCGTAGAATTCGCCGCGGTGCTGGCGCCAGTGGTAGGGCTTCCTGTACCAGACGCCTTTTTCCTTCCAGGTCTCGAAATCCTTGACGCCGTTGTCGCCCGGATTGGCCTCGAAGCCCTTGGCGCGCGCCCGGATGACGTTCTCGGTGTTGCCGAGCGCCTTGTAGTAATCGCCCATCGGGCCCTGCATGCGCTTACCGATCTCGATGATCATGTCGCCGAAGTGCTTGGTGTCGTAGAGCGGCTTGATCGCGGGAACGCGCAGCGCCGTCATCGGCCAGCCTTCGAAGGGATAAGTCGGCGAATCCTGCAGGCGTTCGAGATAGGTATGCTCCGGCATGACGATGTCGGCATACATCGCGGTTTCGCCGGGGAAGGGAGAGGTGTCGATGACGAAGACGTCCTTCAGGGCCTCTTCCCAGACCTTGGCGTCCGGCGCCGTGAAGATCGGATTGGTGTAGAAGAACATCGCCGTGTCGAGTTTGTAGGGCTTGCCGGCAAGATGGTTCTTGGCGCATTCCTGCATCATGGTGCCGGTCATCGGCCAATCGGCGCTGCCGGCCAGGTCGATGCGTGGCTTCTTGCGGTCAGGCGATTTGGCGTAGTCATCCATGAAGTCCTCGGACTTCACCGGCAGGCCGCCGTAGGGCACACCCATCTGGTAGAACATGCCGCCCTTTGCGAACATCGTGCCGGCCAGCGCATTGAGCGAGTGGATGCACATGCCGGCATAGGTGCCGTTGGTGTGCGCCGTCGGGCCGCGTTCCATGATCGCCATGGCCGGGCGGGTGGTGCCGAACTCGCGGGCGACGGCGACGATGTCAGCCTCGGCCAGCGTGGTGATCTCGGCCGCCCATTTCGGCGTGGCATTCTTGACGACGGCGTTCCACCACCCCGCGATGCCATGCGTCCAGCGCTCGGCGAAGCTGTTTTCCGGAACATCCTGGCCGCTCTTGAAGAGATTCAGGCCGTCCTTGAAGTCGCCGACGAATTCCTTGTCCCACAGGCCTTCGACCAGCATGACGTGGGCGACGGCAAGCGCCAGCGCCGCGTCGGTGGCCGGCTTGATCATCAGCGCCCGATCCGAGGCGGCCATGGTCGTGCTCATGCGCACGTCGATGCTGGTGATGCGCGTCTTCGGGCTCTTGGTGCGCATGTGGCCCCACGCCTGCATCAGGTAGTTGTAGGGGCGGAAAGCCTCGAGGAAGCCGGCGCCGAAGTTGAGGATGTAGTTGGTGTTGTGATAGTCGTAGGCGTTGTACGAGTTGTTGCCGTCGGTGGCCTGCTTGGCGCGCTTGCTGCCCTCGGCGCAGAGCGAGGCGTGGCCGATGGCGGAGTTCGGCGTGCCGTAGAGCTTGCCGAAATCGCCGTAAAGGCCGGCATCGGACGGCCCCCAGCCGCGGCCGTAGAAGTGCGCCAAGCGGTGCGATTCGCCCTTGTCGCGCAAGGTCTGCAGGCGCTTGGCGACCGTGTCGAAAGCCTCGTCCCAGGAGATCGGCACGAACTTCGGGTCCTCGTTGCGCCCCTTCTTCGGGTTGGTGCGCTTCATCGGCCCCTTGAAGCGGTCGGCATCGTAGAGGAAGTAAGTGCCGAGATGGCCCTTCGGGCAGAGCTTGCCGTTGGCGATGGGGTTGCCCGGATCGCCGTAGATGGCGTGCACGCGGCCATTGGTCGTATACACGTCGATGCCGCAGCGCGCCGGGCACTGCCCGCAGATGTTCTTGGTGATCGTCGTGCCGCCGCCACCCTGGGCTTGGGCTTCACTCATGGGCGCCAGGGTGGCGTAACCAAGCCCCCCGCTCACTGCCGCCGTGCCGGCCGCGGCGCCCGACGCCTGCAGGAAGCGCCGGCGCGTGATCATGTTTTCAAGCAGCTTCATCGTTGGTTCCCTCCTTCGGTTGGCTTCATGTCATCCCCTTGCACCGCTACTCTTCATGGTCGCGCGCCATGCAGCGCATCGCACGCATCCTTGATCAGCCGGCTGCCTGTGCGGCAGGTCATGCACATCTCCTCGCCGCCGGCATCCGGGTATTCGGCCCCGCAGTCCGCGCACTCGGCCACCCGCCAGCGCCGCAGTTCGCTTGGCGCCAGCGGCGCCAGTGGTGCATAAGGCGCCGCATCGAGATGCAGCGCCTGCTCCGGGCAGGCCCGCACGCAGCAGCCGCAGGCGATGCAGCCCGCGGCGTCGAAGACGAGGGCGCGCGCCCCAGATGCCACGTCGTGCAGCGACAGCGCACCGGTCGGGCAGATGCGCGTGCACACGCCCTTGCCGTCGCAGGCCGCATCCGCGCGCAGGTCCGCGAACAGCGACGCCGGCAGGGGCCGGCCGGCCGCCCGCGCCGCTTCGCCGACGCCGTCGAGCAGCCGCCGCCGCTCCTGAGGCACGCGGCTGCGATAAGCCTGATATGTGTTCACCGGCGGCCGCGCCGCCTCGGTCGCCTCGGCCGCCTGCGCCACGACGGCGCGGAAGAAGTGCCGCCGCGACACCTTGCGTTCGAGCGCCGCCTCCGGAATCGCCGCCGGCATGCGCGAGGCCGGCAGCGGTTCGCTCAACAGGCGCGGCAGGCTGTCCTTGTCCGCGCCGGCGACAAGCAGGCATTCCTGCGCCCTCGCCAAGGCGCGCGTGGCGGCGTGCCGCTCGCCTGCGCCGGCGCTGCACTGGCGGCACCAGCCGTGGTCGATGAGTTGCAGGCCGCGCCCGCGCGCCTGACCCCAGAGCTGGAGCAGGCGGCCGGCGCTCAGGCCGCCGAGGCAGGGCACGCGCAGCCCTTCTTGCCTGGCGGGCGCTTTCCAGCAATCGACGCGAACGGGCCCGCTTGCCGCGCCCGCCTGCTCTGCCTCGAAGCTGTCGATGCGCAGGGCACCGGTCGGACAGGCCGCAGTGCAGCGTCCGCAGCCGAGGCAGCCGTCCTTCAGCACAACGCTGCGCGCATCGACGGCCAGCACGCCGGCCGGGCAGGCCTGCGCGCAGGCGCGGCAGCCGCCGTAGGGGCCGCGCAGGCTGCGGCAGGCCGTATCGTCGAAACGCAGCGGCGACAGCGCATGCAGGGCTTGATGGGTTGTGTGCATGGGTTTCGTGGACATGTCCGGACGAGGACACTCACGTTTCGTGCCACTTCGTGAAGCCCCTGATCCTGAAAGGGTATTGCGTTGCGGCAAACGCGAGCCCGTTACCGTTCGGTGGCAATCGCGCGGACGTCTTTGTTACCGATCGGTAACAGCCTGAAATAGCAAAAAAAAACAGGCTCCGAAACAGGCTAGAATTCCCTGCACGTCACTCCGGAAAATCGTGAATGGATCCGAAACGCCGCCTGTTGATTTCGGCTTTGGCTGCCGGCGCATGGCCAGGGGTTGTGCTGGGCGGCGCCCCTCGCACGCGCGCCTCGCAACCCGTGCGCATCGGACTGACGCCGGTGTTCCTCAACGACCAGATGGGATTCCTGCAGGACTGGAAGGAGTATCTCGAATCCCGCCTGCAGCGCCCTGTCGAGTTCGTGCAGCGGCAGACCTACAAGGGCATCATGGACCTGCTGCTCGGCGGCCGGCTCGACTTCGCCTGGATCTGCGGCTATCCCTACGTGCGGCACCGCGCGCAGCTCAGGCTGGTGGCCGTGCCGGTGTTCAACGGCAAGCCGCTCTACCAGTCCTACCTGATCGTCCCGGCCGAGGATCGCAACACGATGTCAATCGAGCCGCTGCGCGGCAAGGTGTTCGCCTTTTCCGATCCCGACTCGAACTCCGGACACCTCTACATCCAGTACCTGCTGCACGGCATGGGGGAAACCCCCGCAACCTACTTTTCGCGCACCTTCTTCACGTCTTCGCACCGCAAGGTGGTGGAGGCGGTCGCCGCCGGCGTGGCGCAGGGGGGCGCCGTGGACGGCTACGTCTGGGAAGCCCTGCTCGGCCTGCAGCCCGCGCTCACCAACGCCACGCGCGTGGCCGCCCGCTCGCCGTTCTTCGGCCACACCCCTTTCGTCGCCGGCAGGGGCGTGCCGCCCGGCGAATTCTCCGCCATGCAGGCGGTACTCATGCAGATGGGGTCGGACATGCTGGGGCAATCGCTGCTGCGCCGTCTCAGCCTCGACCGCTTCATCCCGGGCGAGCCGAGGCTGTTCGACGGCATCGCCCAGATGATGCGCACCGTTCACGGCGGGTGAACCCTTGCGCCTCGCCGACCTCAGCTTCAAGTACAAGATCCCGTTGCGCGGCAGCGTTCTGATCGTCGCCACCGCCATCGCCGTATCGGCCTCGCTGATCGCTCGCGAGTATGAGTATTTCAAGCGCGACCTCATCGACAACGCCGAGAGCATGGGGCGCGTGCTGGCCACGACCCTCGTGACGCCGATGGTTCACGACGATCTGTGGCGGGTGTACGAGATCATCAATTCGCCCTTCCAGTCGCAACTGCGGCCCGACTCGCCTCTCTCGGCCGACCTGCTCGTCATCGTCGACCCAGCCCTGCGCGTCTACGTCTCCACGCAACCGAAGCGCTTTCCGATGCTGGCCGAGGCGGCGCAGGTGGTGCCGGACTTCAAGGAGCTGATCGATGCCCTGCGCCAGGCGCACAGCGAGGCGCCGAAAGTCTTCGATCTGAAATCGTCGAGCCATCTTTACATGGTGACGCCGATCCTCGCCGACGGCGTGCTGCTCGGCACGCTGGTGATGGGCTACCCGCGCGACATCTTCCTGCCGCGCCTGTTCGCCATCATCCGGCGCGCCGGCGTCGTCACGCTGGGCGTCCTGCTGCTGGTGATCGCCGCCAGCTGGTACTGGGCGCAGCGCTTCGCCGAACCGCTGGTGCGCCTGGCCGACTGCATGGGCCGCGTCGGCGCCGAGATCCCGGCCGACATCGAATGCCGGCTCGAAATGCAGGACTCGAAGGACGAGATCGGCCGCCTCTCGGCCGCCTTCCAGCGCATGGTGCTCGACCTGCGCGAGAAGGCCGAGCTGGAGAAGCAGGTCGTCGTCTCCGAGCGCCTCGCCGCGCTCGGCCGGCTCTCCGCCGGCATCGCCCACGAAATCAACAACCCGCTCGGCGGCATGCTCAACGCCATCAGCACCTTCAAGCGCCACGGCCAGGAAGATCCGCAGGCGGCGAAGACGCTGTCCCTGCTCGAGCGCGGGCTCACGCAGATCAAGGAAACCGTGGCGGCGCTGCTGGTCGAGGCGCGCCTGGAAAGCCATGCGCTGGCGCGGCAGGACATCGAGGACGTGCGCACCCTGCTGCAGCCCGATCTCTCTCTCAAGCGCGCCCGCCTCGACTGGCACAACGACGTCGTCGCCAGGACGCCGCTGCCCTCCACGCCGGTGCGCCAGATCCTCATCAACCTGCTGCTCAACGCCATCCACGCCCTCGATCCGGGCGGCCGCCTCGCCTGCCGCGTCGCATTGCGCGATCGTGCCATGACGATCACGGTGGAAAACAACGGCCGCCACATCCCGCCCGAGCGGCTCGATCACCTGTTCGAGCCCTTCGCCCACGATTCCCCGGAGGGTCACGGCCTCGGACTGTGGGTCACCTACCAGATCGTCGAGCAGCTGGGCGGCCGCATCGAGGCGCTCAGCCAGCCCGGCGAAACCCGTTTCATCGTCACGCTGCCGCTGCCGGAGCCGGCGTGAGCGCGGCCTTGCACCCCAGGCTCTGCCTGATCGAGGACGACGCCATCATGGGCGAGTCGCTCGCCGACCGCTTTCGCCTGGAAGGCTTCGTGGTGGACTGGCACCGCAGCGCCGGGGCGGCGCGCAAGGCGCTGGCGGAGCACATCTATGCCGTGGCGATCAGCGACATCAACCTGCCCGACGGCTCGGGCGAAGCGCTCTTCAGCGAGCTGCTGGCCGCCCCCCGAGCCCTGCCGCCCTTCGTCTTCATCACCGGCTTCGGCACCATCGACAGCGCCGTGCAGCTGGTCAAGCTCGGCGCGGCGGATTACGTCACCAAGCCCTTTGACCTCGACGGACTGGTAGACAAGGTGCATACGCTGTCCGCCGCCGCGGCCGGAGCGGGCGCAACGTCTTTCGGTTCCTCGCCCGCCATGCGCGCCCTGGCCGAATCCCTGCCGCGCCTTGCGCAGCACGCCACGACCATTCTCATCAACGGCGAATCGGGCTGCGGCAAGGAACACGTGGCGCGCGAACTGCACCGCCTCGCCTCTGCCGGCGCGGAACAGCCATTCATCGCCGTCAATTGCGGCGGCTTCACGGAGACACTGCTGGAAACGGAACTGTTCGGGCACGAGAAGGGCGCCTTCACCGGCGCGGTGCGAGCCAGGCGCGGCGTCTTCGAGCAGGCCCACGGCGGCACGCTGTTCCTCGACGAGATCGGCGACATGCCGCTCTCCATGCAGGTCAAGCTGCTGCGCGCCGTGCAGGAACACCAGATCGTCCGCGTCGGCGGCGAGAAACCGATCGAGGTCGACTTCCGCCTGATTCTCGCCACTCACCGCGACCTGAAGAAGCTGGTCGAGCAAGGCGCCTTCCGCGAAGACCTCTACTACCGCATCCACGTCATCCACCTGCGCATCCCGCCGCTGCGCGAACGGCGCGACGACATTCTCTGGCTGGCGCGGCAGTTCGTGCAGGCCTTCGTGCGCAGCCACCCGGGCGAGCAGCGCACACTGCATCCGCTCACCGAGCAGGCGCTGCTCGACTATCCCTGGCCGGGCAACGTGCGCGAGCTCAAGCACACCGTCGAGCGCGCCTGCATTCTCAGCCGGCAGGCGCTGGTGATGCCGGAAGCCTGCTTCGACGACAGCGTGAACCCGCAGAAATCGGATGCCGCCATCAGCGGCAATCTGGGCGAATACCTGCGCGCCTGCGAGCGGCGCTACATCGTCCAGGCGCTGGAACTGCAGGCCTGGCATCTGGGCCGAACCGCCGACTCGCTCGGCATCAGCCGCAAGAACCTGTGGGAGAAGATGCGCAAGCTGGACATTCAGGCGCCCGACGGTGCGACGCAGTAGGGAGCACCCTTTCAGATCACGACCAGATGCCTGGGCTTGGCGCCGGGCACAGCCTGCAGCGGGATCGCATTGTCGAATGTCACCAGGCGCCCGCCCCGATTCACTGCCAGCGCCAGCAGGTAGACGTCCGTCACCTGTCGCGAGCCGAACACATGGCGCCAGTCCACGCCGCCATCGAGCAGGCTGAGCGAATCCGGCCAGAACTCGTGCCAGTCGGTTGTCGTGGCGGCTGCCAGCCGCTCCGCCACGGCCGCCGGCGGCAGTGCGCCGGGATAAGCCGGCTGGGAAAGTATTCGGATGCAGCCGTTCTGCGTCAGCGGGCAGGAAGCCCAGCCCTGCTTGATGTTGCGCGACAGCCAGTCGCGCGCAGTGGCGTGATGCAGATGTCCCTGATCGAGCAGCGCGATCAGCACATTCACGTCGAGCAGGGATCGCATCAGATCCCTTCGTCGTCGCGCAGCCGATCGATCTGTTCGTTGCTCACCACCGCGCCGCGCGAGGCGAACGGCTGAAAGCCGTAGAAGGCTTCCGGTTCGCGCACGGACTGCGCACCGCTTGCCGGGACATGCTGCGTCATCGCCCGCCTGGCCAGTTCGGAAATGACCTGGCCGGCCGTCTTGCTTTCGCGGCGCGCCAATTCCTTCGCCGCCAGCAGCACCTCGTCGTCGATATCCAGAGTGGTTCGCATCGAAACCTCCAAACCTCAGTTTGATGATCTGATGCTACAACATCAGATGACGGGATGCAATCTCTAGTTGTACAGCACCTTCGGCAGCCACAGCCCGATGTCGGGGAACATGTAGAGCAGGACCAGCGCGATCACCTGCAGGCCCATGAAGGGCATCATGCCGGCGAAGATCTGGTTCAACGTGACGTGCGGCGGCGAGACGCCCTTGAGATAGAACGCCGCCATCGCCACCGGCGGGCTGAGGAAGGCCGTCTGCAGGTTGAGCGCCACGAGCAGGCCGAAGAACAGCGGGTCGATGTTGAAGTGCGGCAGCAGCGGGATGAAGATCGGCATGAAGATGACGATGATCTCGGTCCACTCCAGCGGCCAGCCGAGGATGAAGATGATGAACTGGGCGAGGATCATGAACTGCAGCGGCGTCATGTCGAGCGAGAGCACCCATTTCTCCACCAGCGCCTGGCCGCCGAGCAGCGCGAAGGCCGCCGAGAAGATCGAGGAGCCGACGAACAGCCAGCAGACCATGGCCGAGGTCTTCGCCGTGAGGAACACCGACTCCTTCATCACCTGCAGGTTGAGCCGGCGGTAGGCCGCCGCCAGCAGGATGCCGCCCAGCGAGCCGACCGCCGCCGCCTCGGTCGGCGTCGCCAGGCCGAAGACGATGGAGCCGAGCACGGCGAGAATCAGCACGGCGAGCGGGAAGAACGAGCCCAGCAGCATCTTGAAGATCTCCAGCCGGGCGAAGTCGAAGATCCAGTAGAAGAACAGCACGGCAGCGGTGCCGGCGGCGAGCACGATCCAGTAGCTCATCGGCGCCGGCTGCGGCTCGGCTGCGGTCGCGGGCTCGGGCGGCGCG
>Ga0194126_10005402_pt1 | contig 18812 bp, 7 predicted proteins | sample TA2KigC150mmetaG_FD_148641 | JGI IMG/M metagenome (GOLD analysis project Ga0194126, IMG submission 148641) | Freshwater microbial communities from Lake Tanganyika, Tanzania - TA2015035 Kigoma Deep Cast 150m | ecosystem: Environmental > Aquatic > Freshwater > Lake | place: Tanzania: Lake... | reverse complement strand
TCCGACCAAGTCGTATGTCTTTCGCGGCCGTCCTTCCAACGTCGCCGGACTGACCTACGCGGGAATCGATCTCGTCTCGCTCGCGAACAATCACATCATCGACTACGGCGAGCGCGGCATGGAGGAGACGCAGGAGGTTCTCGACGCCGCGCGGATCCGCTGGTCGGGCGCGGGCGCGAACGAGTATCTCGCCATGCAGCCGGCCTTCTGGAGCGAGCGGGGCGTGGCTATCGCCTTTCTCGGGCAGTGCAACCGCGCCGGACGCGAGTACAACCAGCAGCCCTTCCTCGACGCGGCCGCCTCCAAGCCGGGCTTCGCCTATCTCACGGAAACGAACATCGCGGCGGCGATCGACTCCGTCCGCGCCCTCGCCGATCTCGTGGTCGCGCAGCTCCACGCGGGGATCGAGTACCAGACGGAGCCGGGGACGCTGATGCCGGGCGGCGGGGGGCCCGCTTCAGACGGGCTCGATTTCCCCCTGGACCGGCAGGCTGCCGCCCGGGCGGAGCCGCTCCTCGACGCAGCCGATCCCGTTGGGGCGGCGGCGGACGTTCAGTTCCTCACGCGCCCCTCGCTGACCGATCGGCAGCTCCGCTGGAGGGCGGTCGAGGAGGGAGCCGATCTTGTGATATGCCACCACCCCCACGTCCTGCAGGGATTCGAGGCATACCAGGATGTGTTGATCGCTCACAGCCTGGGCAATTTCGCTTTCGACCAGACCTTCGCCGAGACATTCCCGTCCGTCGTTCTCCACACGGGCTTCGACAAGGCGGGGTTCCGCTCCTTCACATTCCGTCCGGTGTTTGTCGATGACTGGATCCCCCGCCCGGCGACGGGCCGCCTGGGCAGGGAGATCCTCGATCGCATGGCCGACTACTCGCGCGAGCTGAACACGGTCGTCGGCGTGGATCCCTCCACGAGCGAAGGGACGATCTACCTCGACCCCGAGAGCGTGGTCTGGTCGCAGTCGGAGCCCGAGCGGTCGGTCGCCCTGACGGCGGAGGACGGCTGGCACGTCTCGCCTCCGATCGAACGCGCGGGCGCCGGCACGCTTTCCCGCATCCTCTCGATCGCAGGCGTCTCGGGAGACGTGGAGGTGCGAGTCGGGCGCGAGCTCCTCTGGCATGGGGATTTCGAGGAAGAGGGGGCGACCCTCTGGAACCTCAACAGCTCGGACGAAGTCTACGATTCGCAGGTCGTCCATCAGGGGCTACGATCGCTTCGGCTCCGTCGGGCCTCATCGAGCAGCGGGACCGCCCTCACGGACCTCGAGGGGTATCCCGCCCTCGAGAACAAGACGGAGTACTCCTTGGCCGGCTACATGCGAACCGAGAATGCGCGGGACGCCCTCTTCGCGGCGCGCTTCTATCGCGACCGCGGCACGAGCCTGCTCGGCACCTACGAGATCGACGATCCGGTCTCGGGAACGAGCGACTGGGCCTACTTCGCGAAGAACTTTCAGGTCCCGGCCGACGCGAGGTACTTCAATGTGCGCTGCCAGATGGATCGGCCGGCATCGGGCGAGGGTTTCTCCTGGTTCGAGGAGCTGCGCCTGGTCGAGTGGGAGGCCTGGCAGCCGGCGACGCTGCCGCTCGAGTTCCCATATCCGAACAACCAGCGTTTCATCCAGATCCGCGCCGCGTCCCCCTCGGCCTCGGCGACCGTCCGGTGGGAGGAGCGTTTGGCGCAGCCGACGCCGTCCGCCCTCGCTGAGTGGGACGGCGGCCTGCCGCGCGACCGCGGCATCAGGATCGAGTCGATCCGGCCCAATCCGCTGCGGGACCGCGCCTCGATCGAATACCTCCTCGCGCAGGCGGGCAGGGTCCGGCTCGAGGTCTTCGATCTGGGCGGCAGGCGGGTCGGCATGATGGAAGCCTCGTCGGTGCCGGCCGGGCGCCACCGGATGGAGTGGGACGCGCGCGGCCTGCCCTCGGGACTCTACTTCTGCCGCATCCGCTCGGCGGGGGAGGACGGGCTGGCGAAGGTCATCGTTCTCCGATGACCATCCGGCTTCGGTCTGCGACACTCGCGGATGTCTCGGCGGGATCCGGGATGATGAGGGGATTCTTCATGCGATTCGCGATGGGCTCATTCGCGCTCGGTCTGATCGCGCTCTGCGCTCTTCTCGCGTGCGGTTGCACCACGCGCATCGAGACGCCGGCCATGGCTGCCGATTCCACGGTCGTCTTCACCGGCAAGAAGCAGGGGGATGTCGAGGTCTCGATCACGCTCGCCTCGAAGGCGAAGGTGAGCAAGAAGACGGGCAAGCGCCTCGGAGTCGCCCGCGTCTTCGACATCGGCCAGGACGAGAAGGTCCACGCCTTCGTCGATGTCGCCAATCCCGAGGCGCGCGGGGCGCGTCCCCTGAGTTTCCACCTTGTCTGGCTCGATCCCGATCGGGACCTCATCTTCAAGCGGAGGATCGAGTATCTGTCCGCCGACTCATCAGCGTCCCTGTCGAGCGCCCTCTCGATCCCGAAGGGAAAGCGTGTCCCCGGCGAGTACTCCTTCCAGGTCTATCTCTTCCGGGAGTTGATCGCCGAGAAGGGCTTCACCCTGCGCGGCGAGGCGATCGAGGTTCAGAAGGAGGATTCCGGCTCGGGCGGGGGGATCTAGATCATCTGGATGATCCAGTTGTCGCTCCGTTGCTTGATCCTCCCGAACCAGACGCAGATCGGAATCATCACGAGAAGGAGCGCGACCCACCCGAGAAGCGTGCCTCCGACGTCCAGCTGAAGGTAGTAGAGCCCCAGCCGCTTCGAGACGACCCCCAGGATCGCGATGTGCATCGCGTAGAAGAAGAGGGCGACACGGCCGTAGATCGCCAGCGGCTTGAGCAGGGCGGGCACGGCGCGGCCGATCAGGTCGAGAACGGCGGCGGTCGAGATCACGGCCCCGAAGAACCAGAGATTGTGGAAGAGGCTGGGGGGGTACTTCGGATCGAGGAAGAACGAGATGGTGCCGAGGCGATCGAAGGGAAGCAGGTTTCCGTATCCCCTTCCCATGCGGAGCGCGATGGCCACGGCGAAACTGGCCGCGGCGATGACGAGAGTCCAGCCGACCCGCCGCCTTGTCGTCGTCCAGTCCTTCAGCCATCCGACGCCGATCACCGATCCCAGCGTCGCCAGCGCGAACCAGGGCAGGACCGGGTACTTGTTGAAGTCCCCCGCGTCGATGAAGGTCTGCATGAGTGCCTCCTGCCAGGGATTCTTCGGGTCGTAAGGGATCTTGAGCAGGAAGGGATGGACGATGAGGACGCCGAGTCCGATCGCCAGCCTGATCCCCCAGCGCGCGTTCACGAAGAGGGCGAGGAGGCACATCGAGAGCCCGATGCAGGCGATGATCCCGATGTGCGCCGGCCTGAAGCTGGCGAACCCTCCCCAGGACGAGTTCACCCAGGTGATCTGCAGGAGAACGAGGAAGAGCCCGCGCTTGATGAAGTACCACTTGGCCTGCCACTCGCTCAGGCCCGCCTTGCGGCGGTTCTGGTAGGCGAGCCAGATCATCGCGCCGGTCAGGATCAGGAATCCGGGGGCGCACAGGTAGCTGGAGTAGCGGATCAGGAACTGGGCGAGTCCGGGAAACAGGGGGTCCAGCGGGTCGAACGATATCCAGAGGGTGTTGAAGTAGGTGGACGCGTGATCGAGCGCCATCAGGGCTATGATGAGGCCGCGGAAATGGTCGATGAAGGGGAACCTCGACTTCCCACCCACGCATCCTCCCCCGAGACCGGCATGTCTCGTGGCCCGGCGGCGGACTCCGGCATCGCGCCTCCGGACCAAGCCCGTTGCGGCGGATGATCTCACGCTGAGCACGGTAGACGCAAGGCGATCCGGCTTTCCCCCGGGGCGGCCGGTGCTGTATTCTCCCCCCGTGGGTCCCTGACGGATGGGTGGGGCCGCTGTAGGGTGGGGAGACGGACACTCGCCGATCCTCGCACGACAACCCGACAACCCGACAACCTGACGATTCGCTGAGGGGTTCGCATTGATGATCGGTCCGGCATCGTGGTCAGCGGTTCTCGTTGTCTGCACGGTTCTCGCGGCGCCGCAGGGGGGAGCCCGCGAGATCCCATCCGGCGACGCGGCGTCGCCGGCGTCGCGATGGCGGTCGGATCTCCTCGCCCAGGCCGCCGCGCCCGGAGCGGAAGACGCGGCGTCGAAGCCCAGATCCAGGCCCTCGAAGCGCAGGGCGAAGAAGAAGCCGATCGTCACCATCTCGGGAAGCGCGGATTTCCAGTTCATCTACGACGACAACATCCTGCGGATGTCGGACGACACGATCGACAGGTTCGTCGGCGGCATCGAGCCCGAGCGCTACAAGATCGAGACCTACGACGACCTGATCCTGAGCCCCCGACTGAGCTGCACGGCGGGCCGTCCCCTCCTCGGCAAGAAGCCGACGACGCTCCGGTTCGGCTACATCCGGTGGGAGTACGCCCGCAACCCGATCAAGAACAACGAGGCTTACTCGGTGCGGCTGCGGCAGCCCTTCTTTGCGCAGGACTTCCTGGAGGCGAGCTACACCTATGCCCCCCCCTCTTACATCCGGCACTACTCGAGCCGGCCGCCGTTCGTCTCGCGGACCGTCCCGATGGAACCGACGCCGTTCAAGCTCACGAGGAATGCCTTCTTGCTCGGGTATTCCCATCGGTTGACCAAGAAGATCAACGTCCGCGTCGACGGAGGGCGGACCCTCCGCTACTACAACCGTCCCTTCATGGACAGCGACAACGCCGAGTGGGGCGCCGCCGGCATCGGCTCGGTGACGGTTTCGAAGTCCTTCAAGCTCGACGGCAAATACGCATACAGCGTGGTGGACGCCAGGGGCTACGACCAGGTCGGGGAGACGAAGGCCGACTCCGACAACGGGGACGGGTCGTACGAGCGGGATCTCTACGAGATGACCGTCGGCTACAAGCCGTCGGGCCGCTTCAAGTTCATCGCGTCGTGCGAGATCATGGGCCAGCACCAGATCTACTACTACACGGGCGACAAGACGCCCTGGGAAGACGCCCTCCACACCGGCAGGAAAGACAAGGTCTACGCGACGGAGATCACCGCGGGGACCAAGCCGGTATACGGTCCGATGAGCCTGGTCGCGGGATGGCGCTATTCCCGCCGCACGACTTCACTGCCGGCGTCCGTCGTGGCGGAGGACGCCGAGGAGAAGGCATACAAGGACAACAGGGTCTGGGTCGGCGCGACCTACCCATTCTGAGCAGCTGCGCGGTCCGATCGCGGGCCGCGGGATCAGGAGTCGACAGATGCGATATGACCGACGGCGGAAGGCGACATGGGCGAGGGGAGTTCTCCTCCTGATCGTGGGGGCGGGCGCCCTCAATGGCTGCGGAGAGCAGGATCTCTATGAGCCGCCTCAGTCTCCCATACGGGTGATCGGGCGACTCGCGCTGCCCAGCGTGGTCGAGGATGTGGACGCGCTCGGGAGCCACGCCTACCTCGCGGGAGGGCAGGCGGGCCTCTATGTCGCGGATCTTCGGGACCCAGCGGCGCCGGCCATGGTCAGCATCACGCGGCCGACCAAGTACGGCTACGCCATCCGGGCGGTCGGCACCCCCTCGCATGGCAGCGTGGTCAACATCGCCTTCCTGGTCGAGGGAACAGAAGGGATCACCTCCTACAACATAAGCGATCCCGCGAACGTGACCTCGCTGGAGCAGGGGAGCGACGCTCGCGACGCCGAGAACATGGTGATCGAGATGTCCGGCGATCCGGAGAAGCCCTACGTGGTCTACGTGGCGGACAGCTATCACGGGATCCTCGTCTTCGAGTCCGATCCGATCGCCCCCGGGATCTTCACGAACCGCATCCAGGCTTACACGCGCGGTGTGGCCAAGGCGGTCGACGCCGCCGACGGGTTCGTCTATGTGGCGGACGACGAGATGGGCGTGGCGGTCGTCGACGCGAGGGTCAGGATCATCCATCTGGTCAAGCTCGTCTCCTATGCGGATACGCCGGGCAACGCCCGGGACCTGATCGTGAAGGACGGCTACGTCTACGTGGCCGATGGACTGAACGGACTCGAGGTGATGGAGATCCAGATCGGCGATGACGGAATCCCGGCGCCCGTGCCCGCGGCGCATCTGGCCCTCGCGGGGTACTGCCGCTCGATCGCAGCGCGCGGCAACCGCGTCTACCTGGCCGCGCAGGACGGCGGGGTCCACGTCGTGGACGTGTCCGACCCCCGCAATCCGCGCCTGGCGGGGACTATCGTCACGACCTATGCGATGGGCGTGGCCGTCATGGAGTCCGGGATCGTCCTGGCGGCCGACAAGGCCGAGGGACTGATCGTGATGGGAGGCGAGGTGCCCTCCGTTCTCGATACGACGCCCCCGGCGAAGATCGTCGACCTCTCGGCGGAGCCAGTGGGATCAAGCAGCATGCGGCTGACCTGGCACGCGACGGGGAACGATCACTACGCAGGGATCGCCTCGCAGTACGACGTGCGCTTCGCGCGCGCGCCGATCACGCCGGAGACCTGGGAGGCCGCGGAGAAGGCGTCGGACGAGCCTCTCCCCTCGCGCGCGGGCACGCCCGAGACCTGCGTCGTCGCCGGCCTCGAGAAGGAGACCGGCTACTACTTCGCCCTCAAGTCCGGCGATGCCTCCTCGAACTGGTCTATGCTCTCGAACGTGGTATCCGACACGACCCTCGGCGGCACCGCGATCACGAACGGCTCGGTCGCGCCGCGCGCGGGCACCCCGAGCACATCGTTCACATTCAGAGTCACCTACTTCGATGGCGACGGCGATGTCCCGACCGTCTCGGATGTGCTGATCGACGGCGAGAGGCACGCAATGGCCCTGGTTGGCGGAGACCCTGCGGAGGCCGCCCTCTACGAGTTCACGACCACGCTGCCGAAGGGCGTCCACTCCTACTCCTTCGAGTTCAACGACGGGCACGGGAACACGGCGACGCTCGACGCCGTCCAGGGACCCTGGGTGGGAGATGAGGTCTTGGTGATGGGGAGTCCGCTTGGCGAGATGGGGCGCGATCCGGACGAACTCCAGCGCACGGTCGTCTTTTCGCGCGGCGTCCAGATCGAGGATCACGAAGTGACGCAGCTCGAGTACCGGACGACGATGGGGACGAACCCGTCCCGCTGGGTTGGAGACAGCCGTCCGGTCGAGAATGTGACCTGGTACGACGCCGTGCGGTACTGCAACGAGCGCTCCATCGACGAGAGCCTGGAGCCGGCGTACGAGATCAATGGCGAGACGGTCACGTGGAATCCCGAGGCCGACGGATATCGCCTCCCGACCGAGGCGGAGTGGGAGAGGGCGTGCCGCGCGGGGAGCTCGACCGCCTTCGCGACGGGAGGGATCAGCTTCGAGTATTGCGAGCTGGACGCCGTCCTCGATGCCCTGGGCTGGTACTGCGGCAACGCCGGGGCGGGGACCCACGATGTGAAGACCAAGCAGGCGAACGCGTGGGGCCTGTACGACATGCACGGGAATGTCTGGGAATGGTGCTGGGATTGGTATGAGGAGACGCCGGCGGAGGTCTCGTTCGACGGCGGTCCCCCCTCGGGCATGCAGCGGGTGATCCGCGGCGGCTCCTGGTACTACTACGCCCGCGATTGCCGCTCGGCCTCCCGCGGCGTCTACTGGCCCAACTCGAGGGACGATGTCGTCGGGTTCCGCGTCGCGAGGACGGCTCCGTAGGCTGAGCCTGAGCGGTTACGGGCCCGATGGCCCCGAGCGAGCGCGGGCTTCCGCCAGGCAGCTCATCGCGAGGGCGCGGTAGTCGGGATCCGTTTCCAGCAGAAGCCCCTTCTCGATCTGGCCGATCGCCTCGCGGATCTGCCCCTTGTGCAAGAGCGCCTGCCCCAGGAAGAGGTAGGTCCTGGGGAATGAGGGATCGAGCGCGAGCGCGCGGCGGAAGCAGTCGATCGCATCATTGTCCTTGCCGGCCCTGAAGAGAAGCACCCCGAGGCTGTGGAGCGCCTTGCCGTGATCCGGCCTGAGCTCGAGGGCCCTCACGTACGATTCGGCCGCTTCCTTGAAGCGTCCCGAGACGAAGTGGAGATTCCCCAGCTCGCTGTGCCCGTCGGCGAGCAGGGGATTGGCGGCGATCGACTTCCGGTAGTACCGCTCCGCCAGCCGCGTCTCCTGTCCCGCGAGCGTCGTGTCCGCCGCGACCTGGGCCCTCTGGAAGTGCGCGATCCCGAGCATGAGATCGAGATCCGCCGCGTAGTCGAGCTTCTCCTCGCAGAAAGGACCGGGCAGGGAGGAGACGAGCGTCACCGCGGCGATCGAGGCCGCGCTCGCGAGCAAAGCCTTGGTCCTGCGCGCGCGCGCCATCTCGATCAGGCGAAGGATTCCGCCGGCGGCGAGGATGGACAGGACGGGGGCCATGGGCGCTCGATAACGATCGGCCACGAAGACAGCGACCAGCGCGATCGAGAAGAGACCCAGGAAGAGCCAGATGACGAAGGGGACTTGCCGCCGGAACCCCCAGGCTCCGACCACCGCAAGCGGAAGGAGGAGCCCAAAGGGGAATCCGAACGGGCCGGCCTTCCAGAAGAGAAGCGAGAGCAAGTGGGACCACTGGCGGAAGACGTAGGGGTCGACGTTTCGCGGAAGCTCGCGGGAGCAGAGGATCCGCGCTCCTTTCCGGCCGAGGTTCGCGAGGAATCCGGACGGCTCTCTTTTCAGGTAATTCGCGACCTTTCGATAGAAGAAGGCCTGCTGCTCGGAGCGCCGCTCGAACCCTTCCCGATGGGGGAGGGTCGTCAGCTTGGTCCAGTCCCAACCCGGCCGGGCCGTCAGCGTCTCGCAGATGTTCGGGTTGTTCCCGATGTAGAAGTTGATGCCGCCGGATGAAGGCAGGATCGTGAAGCTGCCGGTCATCCGGGTGGCGTTGACGGCGGCGGCGGGAAGCGCGGCGAGGGCGAAGCCGAAGATCGCGATGGCGCACCTGGAGGCCGCCCCCCTCGCCCCGGCCCGCCGATATGCGCCGAGGGCCAGCCAGAGCCCTGCGGCGGCCACGAACGGAAGGAATGTGGGGCGCGTCAGGACGGCGAGGGCTGAGCAGAAGCCCAGAGCGAGAAGGACCCGGAACGACGGGCGCTCCCCCGACTCCATGAGCAGCAGAATCAGGACGAGCGACCAGAAGGCGGCCAGTCCCGCGGCGAGCAGATCGCACTCGAAGAAGACAAGCGGCATGTAGAGGGCCACGACGACCCCGGCGATCGCCCCTGCGCGCCGGCCGAGGATCGCGTGGCCGAGCACGTAGGTGAGGACGCATGTCGCTCCGCCGAGGAGCGCCTGCGCCATCTTGGCCGCGAGCATCGATCCGCCCGTGACGAGGTAGACGAGCGAGAGGAGGAGCGGATAGAGGGGCGGCTGCCAGAAGAAGTCCCTGCTCAGATGCCGGCCCAGGGCGAGCTGCCGCGCGAGGGCGTCGTAGGTCTCGGCATCGACGAGCGGAATGCGGAAGGCCGGACTCGAGGCCATCTCGAGCAGGAAGAGGCCGCGGACGGCGACCGCGAGAAGGAAGAGGAGGGCGGCGATGCGGGCGCCGGGTCCGGCGAGGGCGCCACGAATCTGGGGCCAGGCCGATCTCTCCTCCAGCATCCCCTCTTCACCTCGAGCGCGGCTCGCCGCAACTCGCCGCTCGGATCCGCTCACGCAACCGGTCGCTCAGGCCCCGACGGTTCCCTTGGCCCCGCTCGGTTCGCATTCGCGAAGCGGGCCACAGCGAGACACACAACACCGGGCGGATGCGCCAGGCGAGCGTCTCAGATGCTATCGAACCGCTCTAGCGCAGCAACGTCAGCTTCAGGCTGCGGCGCTGCTGGCCGGAGGTCAGCGTACAGAGATAGATCCCGCTCGGCATCTGCCGTCCGTCCTCGTCCCGCCCGTCCCACGTGGCGGTCTGCGAGCCCTCCGGAATCGGACCGTCGATCAGCGTGCGGACGGTCCGGCCCGAGAGATCGTGAATCTGGAGAGTCACATCGCTGGGGCGCGGGATCGCGTAGATCAGATCGAGCATGCCGCGGAAGGGATTCGGAGTTCGGGCCTCAAGCGCGAAGCGCGGCGCGCGAATGTTCCCTCCGTTGTAGGCGAAGGGACCGATGAGGGTCTCGCGGCCGAAGGGATCTAGAGATCCGACCCTGTAGGAATAGGTCGAGTCGGGATCGGCCGACCGATCGATGTAGGATCGACTCGCCGCGTCGAGCGGAGATTCGGTGACCGTCTCGTAGTCGCCCTGGCCCGTCGCCCTGTAGATGCGATAGCCGCCGCGAGGGCGCTCGTCGGCCGGTTCCCAGGCCAGCATCAACCCGCCCGCCTCCGGCGCGACACGGAAGGACGCGATGCGGAAGGGGTCGTACCGGGGCTTCTCGGTCGAGAACCGGATCGCCAGTCCCGACGAGATCGGCGCGGCGGCCGCCGGGTAGGAGTTGGAGTAGGTGTATTCGAGCCCGATGTCCTCTTCCATGTTCTCGATGCCGACCGTGGCGAACATCCTCTCCGCGTCGTCGTTCGTCACCTGCTTGTACTGGAATTCGACGATGCCGTTCCCGCTCGCCGTCGGATAGTGGGCCGGATCGTAGAAGATCACCTCGAATGTCTGCAGGTCGTCCAGCTCGGGCCGCCAGTTCATGACCCGGCTCCACTCGATCACGAAGAGGTGCCGCTCCGGGTCGTGATAGCGGTAGATGCCGTCGCCGGCCTTGATGTCCGCGAGCAGGCGCATCGGATCGAGGTTGTCCCAGAACGGAGCGATCTGGGCGCCGTTTCCGTAGGCGTTGGGAATGTGCCAGTTGTAGTAGTCGTAGTAGGTGGTCATCTCGAAGGAGAGCCATCCGTTGTCGCAGACGACGACACTGTTGAAGCTCTCTCCGTAATATGTGAACGAGAAGGGAAGGTCGACCGTGGCGGTGGTGTTGTCGGTCAACGGGATGAGGGTCCCGGACCCGCCGTAGACCGGCGAGCACTCGATCCACCTATAGGTCGGGGCCTGGCTCGGATAGTCGGTGTCCGTGCTGTCGTAGGCGTAGTAGCCATACACGTCGGGGCCGAGGGGCGCGCCATGATCGACGGTTCCGATCGCGAGGGAGAAGCTCGTGCTTCCGATGTATCCCTCGGCCGTCGTCAGGACGAGCGTGAAGACGGCCGCCTGGCCCACCGCGGCCTCGTCATCGATCTGGATGCGAAACGCCGTCTCGCTCGTCCCCGCCTCTCCGATCGCGATCGGAGGGAACGCCGTCTCGCCGTCGATGACGGTGACGAAGTCCGGCGTGCTCGTCGTGAGCGCCGCGGAAGCGCGCGAGGCGTTGGCGGACCCGTCGTTGCGCAGCGTGATCGAGAGATCGACCGTGCGACCGGGGTCCAGTCCGCCCGCGCCCGCGGCGGAGTAGGCGTGGTATCGCAGCGCAGGCGCGGCGACCTCCAGGTCGATGATCGAACGTGAGGCCCCGCCGGGCGGGAAACCCTGCGCGGTCGCGTCGAGCGCGATCCGGACCCGCTGGCCATCCGTCGCCTGGGCCGGCACGCGGAGGACGAACGGCGTCAGGCAGGTCCCCTGCCCGGACGGAGGGATGTCGGGGAAGGCGGACTGAGCCTGCACGATCTCCGCCGTCTCGATCGCGGCGATCGTCGCGGAGATCCCGCTTCCGGCCCGGCCCCCGTGGTTGCGAAGGGTCACGGTCAGCTCGATCGTCTCTCCCGGATTGACGAGCCCATCCCCGTTGCCGCTGCTGCTCCCCTGAGCGTCATCGTCCAGGCTCGACTCCCCGTAGCCGAAGAAGGATCCCTCGGTCGTCGAGAAGACCTCCACACCGCCCTGGTAAGGGTCGAGGCCGGTGCCGGTCACGGTGACGACGGTCGGAGTCCCCGCCGCGGCGAACTCCGCCGGCACGCGGGCCGTGCCGTCGGCATCGGTCCAGGCGCAGCCGAGGAGGTTCCTTCCCTGGGCGATCCCCACGCGGGCTCCAGCGATCGCGGTCTGCCCGGCCGCATCGAGAACCTGGACCTGCAGGAAGTTGCTCCCCTCCGCCACGCGCGCGACGTGGGTGACCGCGATCGGCCGGGGCGGATTCAGGAACATCTCCATCTCAGGATCGCCGAGAAGGCTGTAAATGTAATAGTTCAGCTCGACCGACTCGCCGGCGCTCGACTGGTAGTCGATCGCATCGGGGAACTGGTAGAGACATTCGAGCTTCGCGGCGTTCAGCAGATCCGTCATCCTGCGCACCCCTCCGTGCCGGATCCCCTTGAATGCCCCGATCGCGCAGGCGTCGTTGAAGCGCGTGTGGGACCAAGGCTCGCTGTTGCCGATGAAGGCGACAGCCCCCTTCGGCTCGACCTGGGTTCCGGCTCGAAGCCACTTCTCCCCGAAGCACTCCGGCTTCGAGAAGTCGTTGTTCTGGCAGACCCAGCTACAGACGACGGGGAGCTTCCAGCCGTTGGCCAGGGACGGGATCTCGTCCACCGTGAAATGGGGAGGCTCCCAGCCATTTGTCCCATAGGCCCAACCACGGTAGCTCACGATCGAAACGCCTCGGTTGATGGCATTGGGGATCCGCCGTTGATGGTCGATGAAGAAAGGAGGGAAGTAGCAGGAATCGACGTTCGCGAAGCCCATGTCGATGAGGAGCGAGCGGCACCACTTGCTGACGGCGACCGGTGTCGTCGAGCCATAGTCCCCCGCCACCAGGAGGGCGCGCGAGAACCAATCCGTTCCCTCGTCCTTGTAGGGATTGCGCTCGTAGTTCAGGACCTTGGCGACCACGGTCTGCGCCTCGACGAGCGACGCGACGGAGAATCGGCCCACGCCGAGGTCCGGCATGAAGTCGTTCCCCTCCATCAGCGTGTAGGGGTGATCCGTCACATTCGAGTGGAAGCTGAAGGAGGGAACCTGCGCGATGTCGCCGACGAGGAGGAGATACTGCGGGGGATTGGCTGATGTGTCGTACAGGTTCTGCAAGTAGGCCTTGATCGCCGTATTGGTTCCTCCGGCTTCGTTGGTCGTCAAGAGGAGCACCTCGAAGCCCATCTGCGTCTTCCATTCCGCGAACGGCTCGATGGCGGAGAGGAAGTCGGGATGGGTCACGATGACGTAGCTGCCGGTCTCTTCCGAAGCCAGCGAGGCGAGCTGCTCGGGGGCGATGTAGGGCGCCATCGCGGTGAAGAAGCCGCGGCTGCGACGCAGGGCCGCGGAGGGGCGCGCCCGCGCGGAGCCCCGCGGCGTCTCCCGGTAACGGATCTCGATCCTGACCTCGCTCGGGGCGCCCTTGCCGGCCAGGTGAGCTGAGGCTTCTCCTGCGGCCTTCGTCCTGGAGATGGCGACAGGCAGGATTCGCGCGCCCCGGGCGATCATCGGCGTCCCGGCGGCCGCTTCGACTCCGGGATCCTCCCCGGCCTGCGCGACGACCCCAACCTCGATCTCGCTCGCGTCCGCAGGGATCACGACGAGCTGCGTGAAGGGCCTCTCGAAGGGAGCAGAACTCTCATCGCGAACGATCAGGCTCGTTCTCCCCTCATCGATCTCAGCGGTCGCGACGATGCGCGGGGTCGCCTCCCGCTCGGGCGATCCGATCTCGCTCGAGACGAAGGACTCGATCTCATGGGTCGCGCGGGCGGCGACTGACAGCGCAGCCATTGCCAGAACCAGGATCAGGATGGTCCGCATCTCTCCTCCCCTGTTGTGCTCAGATCCCCTCTCCAGCCATCCGAATGGTCCTTCGGTCGCAAGGTCGATTGATCCCGGCCGGACGCTCTTGACTATAGCATGATGGGGGACGGTAGCCCGCACGGGACAGACCGCCAGCGCAGAAACCGAACCCCCGGCAGCCTCCCGTGAGGAGGCGCCGGGGGCGGTATGGGTTCGGAGGATCTTCCTACCGCGAAATCACGAGGGGTCGCGCGGTCGAGCTTCCGTCGGCCATCAGCCGGCAGAAGTAGACCCCCGCAGGGAGGAGCCGGCCCTCTTCGTCCGCGCCGTCCCAGTCGATCGCGTGGGGACCGGCGGCATTGCGGCCAGCCGCGAGGCTTCGCACGAGCCGGCCCGAGACATCGAAGATCGACAGGCTGGCCGCTCCCGCCCGCGCCAGTTCGAACCGGATCGTCGTCTTCTCGGCAAACGGATTGGGGTTGCCGGAGAGGGACGAAAGATCGGCCGGTCCGAGATCATCCACGGCGGCGGGATTGCAGCCGGGATCCTGCGCCCCGATTCTCACGTTGTCGCAGGCCCGCGGACCGTTCGGGTGAAGGCCCGGGAAGCAGGGCGATGTCATTTGCAGCCTGTAGTTGTCACTCGCAAGGTTGCAGAAGAGGGGATCGAGCGAGAAGTTATTCCCGGCGTTCTGTCCGCAGAGGGCGTCGCCGCCCTCGTTGCCGTAGATGTCCGTGCAAGACACCACGGGGATGCTCTCGTCGAGGCACGACAGTCCCTTCCCAGGGCTATTGAACGCGATGATCGACTTGGTGATCACGGGAGAGGAGAAGAGGCACGACATGCCTCCCGCCATGCCCGCCTGGCCGTTCGAAGAGTTGGCCGCGATCGTGCACTGCATGAAGGTCGCCTCGTTCGCGAAGGAAAGGCTGACTCCCCCGCCGTCCGAGTTGGCCCCGGATGTCCTGTTGCGCGTGATCGTGCAGTCGTCGAGGAGGATGTTCCCCCCGAAATCGACGTAGATGCCTCCTCCCGGAGCGTTGGCGGCGAGCGTCCGGTTCCCCTGAATCAGGCAGCTGTTCATCGTCAGGACTCCGGAGTCGAGGACCGCGATCCCTCCGCCGAAGCCGTCGGCGGTGTTGTTCGTGATCTGGCAGTTCGTGAAGGTCGGCCGGGCATTGAGGATCGTGACCCCGCCTCCTCCTCCATTGGCTGCGCTGACGTAGTTGCCGCTGATCACGCAGTTAGTGATCGTCGGCGCCGAGTTGCGGCGGACGAAGATCCCCCCGCCGGTCGGGGCATAGTTGCCCGTCATGACGCACCCGGTGATCACGGGAGAGCAATCGACCTCGGCGGCGATCGCTCCGCCTCCCTTGGATCCGTTGTTCGTGAAGGTGCACGACTGGATCGTGGGGGAGGATCCGTTCAAACAGATGATCCCGCCGTCATGGTTGTTCGTGATCTCGCAGTTGAAGATCGTGATCGAGGTTCCCTCGGTGCAGAAGATGGCGGCGCCGTACACTTCGGCGAACGCCTTCCTTATCGTCATGTCTCGGATCGTCGAGTTCGTCACGCCCTCGCAATGGAACCCGCGGCCGAGCGAGTCCGCGAAGAGAGTCGTCACGCCCGTCCCGGAACCTCGGACGGTGACCCCGCTCCTCATGATGACCGCGCAGTAGGTCGTGTCGGTCGGGGTCATCACGGGATGTGTCACATCCGAGTAGATCCCCGGGGCCACCTGGACGATGTCCCCCGTTTGAGCGGCCTGAACCGCCGCGTGGATCGTCGGGTACTGGCTCGGAACGTTGAGGGTCGCCGCCGTCGCCGCCGAGGCGAGGGCGATCAGGATGAGGGCCAAACCGATCTGCCTCTTCATCGTTGTGTCTCCCAAGGCTGCAGGTTGCTGCAGGTTAGTGAGCGCCATCGCAAGCAGCCTAATTCTAGCACAACGGCGGAGATAGCGCGAGGGGGGGCATGCCGGAGCGCCCCCCTCCAGCCGGGAGCCAACCTTGATCTTCCTCCAGGCGCCGTAGGGGCGTATACTCAATGAAGATATAGCTTTCATCGGGAGGGGTTGCATCACCGATGCCTCCAGCGTTCGTTTGGCCTGCTAGACAACGGGAGTCAAACATGCGATTCGCCAACGCCGTAGGTCTGTTCCTCGTCCTGCTTGCAGGGTCGACCGCCATGGGATCGCCCATCATGCGGCCGGAGGCCTCGATCTCTCGGGATGACATGCCGCGCGTCGAGGTCGCCTCATCGGATCAGCGGGGGATCGGCTTGCTCTTCGATCTGCCGGTTCTCTCGGTCGATGACGTCGAGGTGGATGGACGGGGCTTTCAGGTGGTCGGCATTCCTGGGGGAGATCTGGCGGGGGGGCTGGGACAGCCGGCGCTGCCCGTCTTCGCCCGGCTGATCGCCGTGCCGGACGGCGCCGAGGTCACGGTCTCCTGTGTCGCCGAGGCCGAGGAGGATCTGCCCGGGTTCGACCTGGTCCCGATGCAGGCCGACGAAGGAGATCGATTCGTCTACGATTCCGCCGCCTACGCCCATGACGGCTTCAGCGAGGCGGAGTACGCGACGGTCGGCTCGCCGGCGATCTTCCGCGACCTGCGCATCGTGCCGGTCACGTTCCGGCCCGTCCGATACAACCCCGCCACCAAGACCATCCGGGTGGCCTCGCAGATCCGTGTCGATCTCCACTTCAGGAGCGGCGCGGTCGAGAACGTCAAGGAGTCCAGAAGGACGATCATCCCGCCCAGCTTCGACAGGCTCTACCAGGAGATCGTCCCCAACTACTCGCTGGATGCCCAGGGCGCCACGGTCCTGCCGGGTACCTGGCTCGTGATCTGCCGCAACGACGCGGCGGTCACTTCACGGCTTCAGCCTCTCATCGACTGGCGCAAGCGGATGGGAATGTCGACCATGCTCGCGACCACCGCTCAGACAGGGACCACCAACGCCTCGATCAAGGCCTACATCCAGAACGTCTACACGACCGCGGACCCGCCGCTCGAGTACGTCGTCCTGGCGGGGGACGCCGACGGCAGCTACTCGATCGCGACCTGGTTCGAGTCGGTCTCCGGCTACGGAGGAGAGGGCGATCACCCCTACGCGCAGCTCGAGGGAACCGACATCCTTGCCGACATCCACATCGGCCGGCTCTCGTTCCAGACGACGACCGAGCTGGAGCGGATCGTTTCCAAGATCTACAACTACGAGGCGAATCCCTACATGTCCGACACGAGCTGGTTCAGGAGGGCCTGCCTCGTCGGGGATCCCTCGAGCTCGGGCACCAGCGTCATTCAGGTGCAGCAGTGGATCAAGACGAGGCTGCGCCAGCTGGGCTACACCCAGATCGACACGATCTACTCGGGGAGCTGGACGAGCCAGATGACCACCGCTCTCAATCGAGGCGACACGGTTTTCAGTTACCGGGGCTTCTACGGGATGAGCGGGTGGACCAACAGCAACACCTACCTGCTCACCAACGGCTGGATGATGCCCTTCGTCGTCACCATCACGTGCGACACAGGCTCCTTCTACGATGACAACGCCTGCCGGTCCGAGGGCTTTCTCCGAGCCTGGGACTCGACAAACAACAGGCCCAGGGGAGCGGTCGGGGCGATCGGCACGGCGACGACCGGCACGCACACCCGCTACAACAACTGCATCCACACGGGCATCTTCTACGGGCTTCTGTACACGGGCGACTATCATCTGGGCGCGGCGCTCACCTTCGGCAAGCTGGAACTCTACCGCAACTACCAGGTGAACGAGCCGAACCGGGTCATCATGTTCAGTCACTGGCACAACCTGATGGGCGATCCGGCCACCGACTGCTGGACGGGGATTCCGACGGCGCTTTCCGTGACCCATCCGTCGAGCGTCCCGCTGGGGACGAACGCAGTCTCCGTCACGGTCCAGGACCAGGGACAGGCCTGCGCGGATGCGCTCGTCTGCCTCTGGAAGGGGACCGAGACCTACGCGGTCGGCTACACCGACGCGTCCGGATATGTCGAGCTTCCCGTCGCGACGCCCACGACCGGAGACATGCTCGTCACGGTCACGAAGCACGACCGGTATCCCTACACCGGCACGATCCCGGTGAATACGTCGACGCGCTACGTCGGCTATCAGGCCGCCACGATCGATGACGACTCGAGCGGCGGGAGCAGCGGCAACGGGGATGGGATCGTCAACCCGGGGGAGACGGTCGAGCTGCGCGTCCAGCTCAAGAACTTCGGCTCGCAGACGGCGACGGGGGTGACCGCGGTTCTCACCTCCCTCGATCCCTACGTCACGATCAGCGACGCGAACGAGACGTTCGGGGACATCGCCGGCGGGGCCACCGCCTGGTCCGCAGAGGACTTCGACCTCTCGATCGACCACGCGTGCCCACACGGGCGGGCGATCAGGCTGGGTCTCGATATCAGCTCCGGGATCAACCAATGGCACTCTCTCATCGATCTGGAGGTCGTCTCGGGAGATCTCAGCGCCAGCGGCGCGTACACGCTCTACAACGCCGGCGGCAACGGCCTGCTCGACCCAGGGGAGACGGTTGGGCTCTCCGTGCTGCTCTCGAACAAGGGCGGCGTACCGGCAGTGACGCCCACGGCCTCGCTCCTCTCGCTCAGCCAGTACACGAACGTGGTGGACGGGATCGGCGCGTACACGACGATCAATCCCGGCGGGCAGGCGGAGAACACGGTCGACCGCTTCTCCATCTCCGCGGCCCCGAACACCCCCGAGGGGTACCTCGCCACCTTCAAGCTGCTCCTCGACTTCTCGGGGGGCGCGCGGGACACGACCTTTGTCGCGGTGCCGGTCGGCACGCGCTCGACGGACGACCCGTGCGGCCCCGACGGATACGGTTACTACGCCTACGACAACACCGACGTCGGCTACCCCGAAGTCCCGACCTATAGCTGGATCGAGATCGATCCGACCTACGGGGGATCCGGAACGGAGGTCGTGCTGGGCGACAACGGCGCCGGCCAGGACAAGTCGCGGGTCGTCGACATCCCATTCTCGTTCAAGTACTACGGGACGAGCTACACGAGGGCGACGATCTGCTCGAACGGCTGGCTCGCCATGGGCTCGCAGTGGAACACCGAGTTCCGCAACTGGACCATCCCCTCTGCGGGGGGACCCCAGGCGATGATCGCGCCC
>Ga0194126_10005393_pt1 | contig 18825 bp, 17 predicted proteins | sample TA2KigC150mmetaG_FD_148641 | JGI IMG/M metagenome (GOLD analysis project Ga0194126, IMG submission 148641) | Freshwater microbial communities from Lake Tanganyika, Tanzania - TA2015035 Kigoma Deep Cast 150m | ecosystem: Environmental > Aquatic > Freshwater > Lake | place: Tanzania: Lake... | reverse complement strand
GAAATTGAATGAACTTTTGAAGACGGACGAAGTTGACCTTGTAATTTTAAATACAGCGCCGCTTCCCCTTGCGGCGAGAATAATCAAGAATAAAATAATCCTGGCGGATAAAATGCCCTTTACGAGGTATGCATTTGAATCTTTAATTTTGCGGGAATATTTTGATTTCTCAAGAAAAGAGATGGCTATCTTCGAAAGGAGGTATAAGCTTGGTCGATAAGCATCTCATCCTCAGAAAACTTGGTGAACTGGAATACCTAAATATTCACTGGCATAGTAAAAAGGAGTATTACTAAAGTATGGCAAAACGAGTATCTAAGAAAACAAAAGATATTATCGTTGAAACATACTCGCATAAGGGAAAGAAGCGGAAGAATAATCCGCCTGTGGGTTTGGTGTCGAGCGCTACCGATGCATTAAATGGAAGGACTGTTTACAAGCACAATCCGCATATTGATCCTTTTCTAAGCTGGGCGGGGAAGGCGGAGGGGATGAGTTTCGAGGTGCAAAACGTCAGCTTGCACATCCATGAAAGGATAGACCCGCAAAGGATTATAAAGTCGTTTCTCAGAGAAAAGCCGCAAACCACAAGACAGCTTAGTTTCTTTGAACAGCCAGAAAACGATCCACCCCTGAACAAGGCCATTGATTTTTACCGGCATGAGCAAGACTGGACAAACCGCCTGATTGCCGGTGATTCACTCCTGGTAATGAACAGCCTGTTGAAAAAAGAAGGCATGGCCGGCAAGGTGCAGATGGTTTATTTCGATCCACCATACGGCATCAGATACAATTCCAATTTCCAACCGTTTACAAACAAACGTGACGTTAAGGATAATAACGACGCCGACATCCCGGCAGAGCCAGAGATGATACATGCGTTTCGGGATACTTGGGAATTAGGCATCCATAGTTACCTTACCCATCTCAGAGACCGTTTGCTTCTTGCCAAAGAATTATTGCATGAAAGCGGGAGTTGTTTTGTGCAGATTAATTCTGAAAATTCTCATAAAGTAGCATGTATTCTTGAAGAGATATTTGGAGAAGAAAATTTTATAGCAAATATTGTTTTTCGTAAAAAATCATTGCCTCTCGGAGCAAAGACATTGGAAACGATGCATGACCACTTACTGTTGTATTCAAAAAACAGAGAACAATTTAATCTGAAATATAGACAATTATATCAAGAAAACAAACCTGAAGATGCGACACAGCATTGGAGAAATGCAGAGTTCCCAAGCGGTGAAATTACAAAAATTGATCCAAGTCAAATTGGTAGTAAAGACCATCCTAATGGAACCAAATACTTTAGATTAATTTCTTTAATTGCCCCCTCCTTTAGCGAGAAGGCTGTTTTTCCAGTTGAATTCAACGGCAAAATATATAACCCACCTTATAATGGATGTTGGATCGTTTCCAAAGAAAAAATTGATTTATTAATAAAACAAAAGAGAATTGCCATAGAAGGTGGCTCTCTCGTTTATAAACTTTATTTTGATGATTTTCCTTATAAAAAACTTACAAACCTATGGCATGAGTTATCTCCTTCTTACCAAAAATATTATGTTGTTCAAACAACTACACAGGTTTTAGAAAAATGTATTCTTATGACTACAGCTCCAGGCGACCTTATTATTGACCCCACCTGCGGAAGTGGGACGACTGCTTATGTTGCCGAACAATGGGGACGTCGCTGGATTACCTGCTATACCTCGCGGGTCGCCCTTACTGTTGCAAAGCAGAGACTGATGACTGCGAAGTTTGATTACTATGAGATGGCACATCCCAACGAAGGCATAAAGAGCGGCTTTAAATACAAAACCGTTCCGCATATCACCCTTAAATCAATTGCCAATGATGAACCGCCAAAACAAGAAACACTCTATGACCAACCATATATAGAGAAGGGCAAGGTGCGGGTAACGGGGCCATTTACCGTTGAAGCCGTACCAAGTCTGCGTGTTAAACCTTTTGACGGAAGTACACCAAAGATTGATGCAACCAACGAACAACTTGCCAGAACGGGAGAAACCGGCAAACAAGCCGAATGGCGGGATGAGCTAAAGGCAACAGGCATTCGCGCTGTAGGCAATAAAGTTATTTCCTTTTCACGGATCGAACCGATGATTGCCACAAAGTTTTTACACGCCGAAGGAGAAATTTTGGAGGAAGACGGAACAAATAAGCCTGTCCTCACGAAAGTGGGGAAAGCCTATATCAGCTTCGGGCCTGATTACGGACCTCTTGAGCAAAGGCAGGTGGAACTGGCAATCAATGAAGCAAGGAGCCTAAAGAGTAAACCCGATTTCGTGATATTCGCCGCTTTTCACTTTGACCCGGAGGCAGCTAAAGACATTGACCAAATTAACTGGCAAGGGGTAAAGGTGCTCAAGGCACAGATGAGCGTTGATTTGCTGACGAAGGATTTGCGTAAAAAACGGTCTTCAAACCAGAGCTATTGGCTCATCGGACAGCCAGACGTGGAAGTTATTAAAGCAAAAGCTCGTCCTCACGAACGTGGGGAACTCAAATACAAGGTTAAGGTAAATGGTTTTGATTATTACGACCCCGTAAGCGGTGAAATTATTTCCAAAGGCACCGGGCATATCGCCATGTGGTTTCTGGATACGGATTATGACGAAAGAAGTCTTTCCCCTGAACAGGTATTTTTCCCGGAGGGGGACTCAAAGCGCGATTGGACGAGACTGGCTAAGGCACTAAATGGCGAGGTGAATGAGGAATTGATTGAGCAGTTTCGTGGCGTTGAGTCTTTACCGTTTTCAGCAGGAGAGCACAAGAAGATAGCAGTTAAGATAATTGATAACAGGGGTATTGAGTCGTTTGTTATTAAAGGGTTGGAATAATGGATGAACAATTAATTAAAAAGCTAACTGCCATTGTGCGATAGTATTATTTTTGCTGTATATTAATTAACGAAAACCAACCTTTTCCATTTTGATTTTCAATTAATTTGACACAATTCGTTAGATCAAACGTTACCATCGTTGCATGGAAAATAGATAATACTAAATCTTGCAGTTTTTGGTCGTCTTCTAATGCAGAAACTTTTAATTCTTTCGATTGAGCAGTTTTAATATCTATCGGGCGTCCATGGGTTTTATGTTCTGAAGCTTTACTTAGCCACTCAGCAATACTTTTACCCAATTTATCTTTATCGTTCTTAAACATATAAGCATTTAGCCAGTTTTCCACCATTATTTGGGAAAGCTTAAGGGTTTCTTCGCACTTTTTGAAAAATCCGTGCGGATATGAATTTATTCGATTAACCCATAAAGTTGCTAACTCTGGATTCTTTATAACCTCTTTTTTCGCCTGTTCAAATTCGTCTAAAATAGATTGAGCAGGAATAAAAAATCTGCTACCATTATTTGAAATTATTGCCATTTGAGGATCAATAGGCCCAATTGCTGAATGTTTTGTCATGATAATTTCGTCGCAAGCACAAGCTAACATTGTTGCTGCTGACATTGCGTTTTGTGGAATAATAGCACGGATATGTTTAAATTTTGCCCGAAGATAGGAGACGATTTGCTCTGTTGCCTCTGGTGAACCGCCGGGGCTATGAATTATCAAGTCTAAATTTTCACCATTTAACTGGTGAACTGACGACATAAACCCTTGAATATCTTCTGGCGTAATTGAAAGAAGGAAATCAGGGAATTGCGGTAACGCTGCCTTTTTGGAGGTATAAGCTGTAGCGTAAATAATTGTGTTCCGGCGAGTGTGGTTATAAAGCTGCTTTAAGAATTTTCTTCTTATTATATCTTGTCTGTCGCCTCTTGAAATCTCATTTTGAATTTCGTTTCTACTTGGCATAGAAGAGGATTATAAAGTAGTTCCAGAATGAGAAATTGTAATTTCCATTTTATTTTGGTTGGAAAAGTTCAATTTCTCTATAAGCTCAATTGTTCTGAGGATTTTGGGATTTACCTTTTTGAGTGCGTTAGAAAAAACATCGTGGATTTCTTTATCATAGTCTCTTTTACAAATTTTTTTAGTTGAACTAGGAGTATTCATTTTGATTCCCCCTTTTGTTAAGGAATGAAATAATAACCGCTCTATTGTATGATGCTATATTTGGAAGGGAATATTCTATCTCATTTGCTATTCTCCTTTTCTTTAGTGTAGTAAGTAATGGTAAAAAAAAACAGATAAAAGTAAAGAAAAAAAGATAAAAATAAACTATAATGCTTACCGCAAATATCAAACCAAATAATGTATATGGTTTTGTTACTAACAAGCGTTTTTGTGAAATTTCAGGTTTAGATACTCTCAGGGCATCTGAACTTTTGAAAAAATGGACAAAACAAAAACTTTTGGAAAAAGAAGGAACGAGTAAACGAAACATGGCATACCGTAAGCCTACGACTAAACGGTATGGAAGAGGTAGTTTATTAGAAGGGATCTTCTAATAAAATGATACCGGACGTTTGTTTTCTTATAAATCATATAATCTCAATATCTTATACGATACACATAAAAAATTTTATTAGAAAAGGATATTATTTTCTAAATTGCACAGGAATTGTTTTTTGCAAATGGTTCCCTCTTCGGGCTGCGTTCGTGGAACGAAATATAGATTTCCCGAAGTCCTTGAGTTTAAAAGAGTATAACATTCGGTTTACACGAAGTTAACGATTTCGTATAAAAATTAAGTTATTTAATATTAGTGGGTTAAGGAAATTTTATAAGTAAAATTGAAATTATGAGCCAAAAAGGTATAGACCAGTTAATTATCAATAATCCCTACGAAGAACCAAAAGAACACTGGCTTTATATACGTGAAAAACAGGAATTTGAACGAAGGCCTGGTCGAAGACGGTCTGGTTATTGGCGGGCAACGGAAAAGGCTCGTTTAGGACACGATGATCCGGGTGAATTTATCGAAATAAAATTGGTGAATGAAATCAGGCCAAGGGTAAAGGAATGGCGAGAAAACAATTATCCAAATATTACCGGAGTAACAAGAAAATTACTTGGGTTTTGGAAAGATATAAGCCAGTCCCCGATCAGGGTCGAGGACAGGCGGGAAACACGTCTTTTTTGGTGTCAAATTGAGGCATTAGAGACGGCAATATGGCTTACTGAAGCGCCGCCAGCCCAAAAACAAGGCATCGTTATTGGAAGCGACGGAAGCTTATGGGAAAGGCAATGTTTAAAATTGGCAACAGGCACGGGCAAGACGGTCGTTATGGCGATGCTCATTGCCTGGCAAGCGTTAAATAAGATAGCGAATCCCAAAGACACGAGATTTTCAAAAAATATCCTGGTAATCGCGCCGGGCATTACGGTTCGTGACCGGTTGCAGGTACTTTTGCCTGAAAACAGAGATAATTTTTACCAGAGTTTTATGCTGGTTGATTCGACCATGTGGCAAGACTTGTTGCAGGCAAAGATACTTGTTACCAACTGGCATAATCTTGCCCCGATAAACGAAAACTATGGGCCCAAAGTAGTAAAAAAGGGACCGGAAAATAGTGAGGCATTTGTGAGAAGGGTCTTGCCTGATTTCGGGAATGCAAATAACATCCTGATAATAAACGACGAGGCGCATCATTGCCATCGCGCCGCCCATGATGAGGAAAAATCAGAAAAGGAAAAGGCAACTATCTGGATAAGCGGTATCGACAGAATACACGATGCCCGTGGGATATTGAAGACATACGACCTTACCGCCACTCCGTTTAAACCTACCGGAAAAATCAACAAGGGAGAGCAGTTATTCACCTGGATAGTGAGTGATTTTGGGCTTAACGATGCTATTGAAAGTGGATTAGTTAAGACGCCCAAAGTAGCCGTTAGGGACGATTCTGCCATTAGCGCTGACTTCAAGTCAAAGTTGTTCCACATTTATCCTGAGGTAAAAGAGGATTTAAACCGCAGGGCAGAGCCACATGAAGGATTACCGGATCTTGTGAGAAATGCCGTAAACATTCTTGGCAGCGACTGGTTGAAAGAAAAAGAAAAGTGGGAAAAACAACATCCTCCACGGGAAACGCCACCAGTACTGATAATGATTTGCAACAGGACCGAAACGGCAGCAAGATTGGAATACTCAATTACAAACGGATATTTTGCCATTGAAGAATTTTCGGATAAAAACAGGTTGATTCGGATAGATCAGGATGCATTAGACAAAATAGAATCGGATGAAGAAGATAAACTGGATGCATCAAAGGCTGAATTATGCAAATTAGAACGCGAAAAATTTAACTCCGTAGGCAAAAAAGGTAAAGCCGGGGAACAGATTCAATGTGTTATTGGCGTCAACATGCTGTCTGAGGGCTGGGATGCCCGCACAGTTACCCATATTTTAGGACTCCGTGCATTTACAAGCCAGTTGCTTTGTGAGCAGGTAGTCGGACGCGGGCTACGAAGGATTTCATATGACGTTAATGAAAAAACGAAACGTTACGACTCAGAGTACGTCACGGTATTTGGTATACCTTTTACGTTTCTGCCGTCCGAACAAAAAGAAGGCACAATAACCGAAGAAAAACCAAAAACAAAAATAGAACCCATACCGGAAAGAAGGGCATTAGAAATAGTATGGCCTCACGTATTACGAGTGGAATATAAATTAAATTATTTCTTAGACCTGGATTGGGATCATCTTGAAAAACTGATACTCTCTCCTGAAGATGCGCCTACTATTGTAGAGGTTGCTCCAGTCATTGATGGAAAGCCAAATTTTGGCCAAATCAGCGAAATTGATTTAGACAGGCTTGCCGAAGAACATCGCCTTCAGAAAATAAAGCTACAGGCTGCAGTAAGGCTTCATGAGCAGTTCGGAAAAAATTGGGAGGGTGACACAGGAAGCCATATCAGCCAGTTGATACAGATTTTTGATCGATTTTTAACTTCAGATAAGCTTGCGATAAAAATTCCCAACTTTGCCGGAACTGAAAAGCTAAGAAGCATAGTCATTGCGCTCAACTCCCAAAAAATTATTAATCATATTGGTAATTTCATTCGGAGTTCAAGCAAAGAATCTCCTACGGCTATTTTAGACCCTGTAAGGCCAAAGAGAAGTACCGCTACGGCAATGACGTGGTGGACAACAAAACAAACGCAACCGGTAAAAAAGAGCCAGATAAGCCATATTGTAATAGATAGCGGATGGGAAAAGGTGGGCTTAGAGTTTGAACGCAACAGGATACCGGGCTTACTTTCGTGGGTTAAAAATGATCATCTGGGTTTTGAGATTTATTATCTTTGGCAGGGGCAAACAAAAACGTATTACCCGGACTACATCATTAAATTTGAAAATACGAGGCATTTAATACTTGAGATAAAAGGACAGCCAACTGAAAAGGATAATGCAAAATGGCTGGCGGCGAGAGAATGGGTTAATGCCGTCAATGCAACAGGTAATTTTGGAACGTGGGAGTTTAAAGTCCTGGACGATCCGAAGGATTTATTTGAAATTGTAAGATAATGAAGAACTCATTAAGCAATTGGTAAATTCTTTTGGCTTGCCACAAAGGTTTTTCATAATGATATAGTTTATGTTAAGTCTTTTAAAGTTTTTATATAATAAAATAGAGTATGTATTAGAAATAATAGGTTCTTTGTGTTTGTTAATCATGACTTCTATTTCTTGTTATAAGGTAAAGCATTATAATACTACCATAGATGGAATAGGAGATTCTGTTGATTTTTTACTTGGCGAAATTAAAATTCAATTTACAGCTCAAATGATTAGCTTTGGATTTCTTTTAGCTGGTTTTTCAATTCAAATAATTAAATATCGTTGTAGGAATAAAGATTAGATAACAATAAGCGTAAGTATGATATATTTTGGATAGCTGACGAAAATCCATATCTTGACGATATGAGTATCTTTAAAATAGCCCAGAAAGAAAATCGAGGAGGTATCAAGGTGGAGAAAAAATTATTGAACAGAATAGAAACAAACCCTCAGATAATGTTTGGTAAACCGGTAATCAAAGGAACGCGGTTAACGGTAGAAATAATTTTGGAAAAACTTGCTTACGGTGAAACAGAAGATGAAATTTTGAAAGAATATCCATTTCTAAAGAAGGATGATATTAAAGCAGCGCTTCTGTATGCCGCAAAGACGGTATCGCTTGAAGAGACTGTTCAAATATAATTTTAAACAAAAAATTTGAAAGAATAATTTAAAGGATGGATTCTATATGTTGAGAAAAAAGATAACGGTCGTTGGCGCTGGAAACGTGGGCGCTACCACGGCGCAGCGACTGGCTGAAAAAGAGATAGGTGATGTAGTACTGGTAGATATTATCCAGGATATGCCGCAGGGAAAGGCATTGGATCTCCTGGAATCAGGGCCGGTTTACGGCTATGATACGAGGATTACGGGCGCTAACGGATATGAAGAAACAAGGGACTCTGATATTGTAGTCGTCACCTCCGGTGTGGCAAGAAAGCCGGGAATGAGCAGAGATGATTTACTCAAGATCAATGCCGGAATCGTAAAAGGGGTGGTAGAAAATATTGTAAAGTCGTCACCAAACGCCATCCTGATTATCGTATCTAACCCGTTGGATGCCATGACGTACGTAGCCCATAAAGTGAGTAGATTCCCTAAAAATCGGATAATGGGCATGGCAGGTGTGCTGGATGCCGCCCGTTTCAGCGCGTTTATTGCAATGGAACTCAATGTGTCAGTGGAAAATATCCATGCCTTTGTGCTCGGAGGACACGGTGATACGATGGTCCCATCCACTCGATATACGACAGTTGCAGGAGTTCCGGTTGAGGAATTAATTCCCAAAGCGAGATTGGAAGCCATTGTAAAACGCACGAGGGACGGCGGTGCGGAGATTGTTAATCTGCTCAAGACGGGCAGCGCCTTCTATGCCCCGTCAGCAGCCGCAGCAGAGATGGTTGAGTCTATTGTAAAAGACAAAAAGAAGATACTTCCGTGTGCCGCCCTGTGCGAAGGTGAATATGGCATCAACGGACTCTTCGCAGGCGTGCCGGTGAAACTCGGCGCAAAGGGTATTGAACAGATATTCGAAATCAAGCTCAACGTGGAAGAATCTGCTGCCTTGAAACGTTCTGCCGACGCCGTAAAAACCTTGTGTGAACAGGTGGATAAGTTGTTGTAATATCTTTAGAGAAAACTAAAATTTAAATCTAAAATCGCACATCGTAAATCTAAAATCATAAATTATGAATCTCATTAAAGCACAAAAACGATTACTCGAAATTCTTTTGCAAAGATCCTTCAAATACAGCGAAGAACCCATCTTCAAGCTGGTATCGGGAAGGATGAGTAATTATTACATTAATTGCAAAACTACGACCTTAGACCCGGAGGCCATGCTGTTGATCGGACATCTTTTTTACAACAAAGTCAAACCGCTTCATATCAATGCCATCGGAGGGTTGACCCTGGGCGCCGACCCCATTGCCTTCGCTACCGCCATGGTTAGCGGCATGCAGGACGATGCTATTAACGCCTTTGTCGTGCGAAAAAAGGCAAAGGAACATGGATTGATGAAGTGGATTGAAGGAAACGTGCAAGAAGGGAATAAGGTCGTGATTGTGGACGATGTGGTGACCACCGGTCAATCCACGATAGATGCCATTGATCGTGCCAGGGAGTCCAATCTGAACGTGATAAAGGCCATTGCCCTGGTAGACCGCCAGGAGGGAGGGCGGGAAAATATTGAGAAAAGAAACATCCCTTTTGAATCTATCTTTACGAGAGACGATTTAATGAATTTGTACAAAAAAAGATAATGAATATAGAAAAACGTGGTTTTTGGTCGTGGTTTTTACAGAGGATTACCGCCTTGTTGCTGGTGCTGGGCATATCTGTCCACTTCTTTACCTTCCATTTTAGCCCCAGCCGGTACGCCTCCCGCTATTACGATGAAATTATTTACAGATTTTGCTCTCCGGGATGGATTGCCTTCCATATATGTCTCCTTGCCCTGGTTGTTTTTCACGGACTCAACGGGCTTTGGGGCATACTGGCAGATTTCAATCTGAGCAAAAGGGCAAACTGCTTTTTTAGACAAATACTCTGGTTTGCCGGGTTTGTCTTGTTTGGTACTGGAATATATATTCTCATTTGGTTTGCAACGAGAAATAATAGCGGGTTTTAGACAGTATAACTTCCACGATAAGAGCTATGAATATGCAAAAGTTAAAGGAAGGTTTTAAAGACCTGGTAAAAAATAGAAATCCCGGCATGATATCTTTCTGGATACACAGGGTCACCGGTGTGGCAGTTACCGTATTTTTGTTTTTACACATTTTTACCCTGAGTTCTGTCTTTCGCGGTAAAGACGCCTATGATTATGCAATCAGTAAGTTTGATACAAAGAGCGGATACATATTTCAATATGTTTTACTCCTTGCTGTTGCTATACACCTGCTGAACGGAATACGGATTACGGTTGCGGATTTCTGGGGTCTTACCCGCAGTCAAAAGAGGTTGTTGTGGCTATCGCTCCTGGTTCTTCTTTTAATCACCGCAGTTGGCGTTAAAACGGTGCTTTTGTAACTTTGAAATACGAGTATCGGAGAAATCCATTACCCCTTGAAATTTATAAGTTGAGGGAATAGGATTATGGCGGATATAATCCTTAATGACGCAGAGATATCCAACCTTATAAAGGAACAAAAAAAATTTCCTCCTAATTACGAAACCTTATTTCAAACAAAAGACAAAAAGGGTCATAGGGAACAAGAAATAATATTACCACGCAATGACGACAGTCAGTTTAAAGTAATTTTAAGGCAAAACCAAATAAACCAGTTCGATTTCTCCCTTATACTGCTATATGCCACCAAAGAAAACGGCATTAATAAGGTTGAGAAGGTATAATGGTAAAACCATCATCACACCAATAAGATCGAAAAAGAAACTTTTTATGATTTTCATATTCATCAAGCAACAGAAAGATACCAAATAGCCGGTTTCGATGAAGATGGATATGCGGTAATTTCCAAAGAGTTTGTCGATATACAAAGTGCATTAGATTGTCTCGTAAAAGATTGTTCTATAGTGCTACCAGCAAATAGGCAACTAAAAATGAAATTGTCCTAAAATTAAAGGTGGTAAAAATGGATATTACGCCAATTGAGAGCGAATTTAAAAAGAAAATCAGCGAAAAAATAGAAATTTTTCCCGAAGGCAAAGAGCGATTTAAAATATTCACCCCTTTTATGTTTGCTGATGGTGATCATTTAGTATCCATTTTAAAAAAATCTTCCAAAGGATGGATTATTACAGATGAAGCTCATACTTATATGCATTTAAGCTATGATCTTGATATGAAAGATTTGGAAAAAGGCACCAGGCAAAAAATAATCAGTTCAACGCTATCTATGTTTGAATTGGAGGAAAGTGACGGTGAAATATTAGTAAATGTGGAAGATAATATGTTTGGTGACGCCCTTTATAATTTTATTCAGGGTATTTTAAAAATTACTGATATAAATTATTTAAGTCGTGAGCGAGTTAAATCTACCTTTATGGATGATTTTAAGGCATACATTACTGAAAAAGTTGACGAGAACAGAAGGATATTTGATTACTTTGACAAAGTGCATGACCCAGAAGGAAAATATGCAGTCGATTGCAGGATAAACGGCATGAAAAAGCCTCTTTATGTATTTGCAGTAGCAAATGATGATAAATGTCGGGATGCTACAATCAGTTGTTTGCAATACGAAAAATGGGAACTGCCGTTTCGTTCGGTGGCTATTTTTGAAGATCAAGAAAAAATTAGTCGTAAGGTTTTGGCCCGTTTCAGTGATGTTTGTGAAAAACAATTTTCAAGCCTTTACTTAAACAGGGACCGAATTGAAAAATATTTATTGGAACAAATGCAAAACTTATAAACCATCTATCTTTGATGAAAGAAGTTTTTTGCATTGGAGAAAAGCAAATAAACTTTAAGTCTTTAATTTACAAGAATCTATTAGGGGTTTATTTGCCTGCAGGCAACTTATGGAACTTAAAGAATACTAGAATAAGGAATTTTTATGATTTATCATGATGCCATTGTGGTGGGTGGGGGACTTGCAGGTCTGAGGGCTGCCATAGAACTCAATCGTCACAATGTAAAAGTCGCCGTTATCTCAAAGGTACATCCCATCCGGTCGCATTCCGTTGCAGCACAGGGAGGGATTAATGCACCGCTGGGAAATCATCCACGCGGCGCTTACGATACCTGGGAAAAACACGCCTTCGATACGGTTAAAGGAAGCGATTACCTGGCAGACCAGGACGCCGTCATCCGCATGACCAAAGAAGCTGCCGAACGCATTTATGAAATGGAACACTGGGGGTGTCCCTTCAGCCGTACCACTGAAGGAAAGATTGCCCAAAGACCATTTGGCGGCGCTGGGTTTCCGCGCACGTGCTATGCGGCTGATAAGACGGGTCATGCCCTTTTGCATGCCCTGTACCAGCAAACCATCAGATTCAAACAGTCGGCAGAACGGAACGAGATTGTAATCTATGAAGAATGGTTGGTGACAGACCTTGTGACTGATGAAGGGGTTTGTGTTGGTGTGATTGCGCTGGATATTGTGAGCGGACGGTTAGAGGCACTCCAGGCAGGGGCGGTAATCTTTGCGACGGGTGGCGCTGGCCGCATGTATGGAAATAGCACCAATGCCCTGATCAATACAGGCATGGGTATGGCTGTACCCTACTGGGCAGGCGTGCCTTTAAAAGACATGGAGTTTATCCAGTTTCATCCTACCACCCTTTTAGGCAAAAACATCCTCATCACGGAAGGTTGCCGTGGCGAGGGTGGTTTCTTGTTGAATAACAAGGGCGAACGATTCCTGGCGAAATACAGCGATTCCCAGAAGGATATGGAAGTAGCTCCCAGGGACATTATTGCAAGGAACATTACCCGCGAAATCATGGCAGGCGGCGGTTTTGACAATAGCTATGTGCATCTTGATTTAAGGCATCTGGGGGAAGAAAAGATTATCAAGAGGTTACCGGGCATACGGGACATTTGTATGGAATTTGTTGGTGTAGACCCCGTCACAACACCGATTCCCATCCAGCCAGGCCAGCATTACACCATGGGTGGGATTGATTGCAATACGGAAGGTGAAACAATGGTAAAGGGATTTTATGCGGCAGGCGAGGCTGCCTGCGTGAGCGTACACGGCGCAAACCGGCTCGGAGGCAATTCTTTGCTGGATACGATTGTCTTTGGAGCCATCGCAGGCGCTAACGCTGCCCGGTATGTGCAGGGTTCTTCGGGTAAAAAGGGTGAGGGCGCTCTTAATGATGCATTAAAGCGTGCGGAACAGAGGATTGATATATTATGCAAATCTGAAGGAAAGGAGATACCTGCCGATATCAAAACGTCCCTCAACAAAGTCATGGACAATAAGGTGGGTATCTTCCGTGAGGCCTCTAAACTGCAAGAAGCTTTCAATGAGGTCAAGAATTTACAAGAGAGATATAAACAAATTAAACTGAATTATACCGGCAAACGGGCTAACCTCAGCCTTGTATGGGTATTGGAACTCAAGGGTGACCTTGATGTGGCTGCGGCTGTTGTTGCAGGCGCATTGGCACGGCAGGAGAGTCGCGGCTCTCATTTCCGCACCGATTTTCCAAAGAGAGATGATGCAACATGGCTGAAGCACACACTGGCTTACCATTCCCCTGATGGGGCAAGATTAGACTACAAACCCGTGAACATAGGCCCGTTTGAGCCGAAGGAAAGAAAGTATTAGACTAAAAATTCGGTAACAGTTTAGTTTTTTGAAAAAGCCCCTCACCCAGACACTCTCCCACAAGGGGCGAGGGAACTTCCCCAATTCATTCCCTTCCCTCTTAGCTCTACAAAACAGACTATCGACTGAGCTAACCCGTGCGAATGAAGCGGAGCGTAATGAGCATCGGCGTTGAGCGATTTGTTATGTGCTACTTTGTTATTGTTTCTACTATGGAGATATCTTTTTTTATCCATTCATTTACTATCGTTGCAATCTCGACGCCTTTTTTCTTTGAGAATTTTCTTAGCACTTCCATCATGTCAGGCTCAATGTAAATGGGTAGATATAATTTCGCATTAGGCCGATAAAACTTGCCCCTTTCACCTTTTGAAAAATCATATTCTTTTTTCATCTATTTTCCTCCTCATACTGCTTTAACTCTTTTCTGGTTGCCTTACGGGCAGAAATAACTCTAATCCTGCAAGAATCAGCAGCCAACTGCTGGAACGTATGCACCACAACCAGCAAGATACCATTTTTGTCTATTCCAATTGTAACCCATCGGTCTTCATGTTCGCTATGCTCGGTGTCAAAGATGCTTATCATTCTTGGATCAAGAAAAATAGTAGATGCCTGCTCAAAAGCAATCCCATGATTTTTTCGATTTGTCCTTGCCTTATTAGGATCCCAATCAAAATAATAACGCAACCCTTCAACTCCTTAATATATTATACACACAACGTTAATTATGTGATTTTTTTATCCAAGCCAATCCTATAGAGGTTAGCTTCTCAATTGAATGGTCACCTTCTTGTATGGCCTCAATATTAAGTCTGGTAATAGTTGGGTCAACGCCTGTCATTGCTTTTACTCTGTACATTGTTCGTATTTCTTCTTCCATCGCTTCTTTAGTCTCCCAAAGATAAATTCCACCAAACTGACCTGTTTCTTCATTTGAATACCAGACTTTTTGAAGCAGTCCCTTTTTATTTTCATATCTTTTCCATGATTCATTTGCTATATATTCTCGTAAGGTTTGAAATATTTCTTTTGGTTTCTCTGACAAATCCCAATTTAGAATCAACGCATACATTTTCTCTCCGTGTCTATTTATACATAACAATGATTATACAGTCTGTATAAAACGGCAAACACAGACTGTCTCGATATATATAAGAAGTTGCCGTGCCTTCTTATCACGCATTGTAACTTATTTCTTATGATAGGAAATTGCTTTTCCTTTAAAAAGGATGATAATACGAAAATGAAGAAGAATGCAAGCTTTTTTTGGTTTTTTCTGAGGAATAAACGGGAGCGACTCTCTCCTTAATTTTCAAGGTAAAACAAGAAACCAGCCCAATATGAAGGACTTAAGAATTTTTAATATTTTATCCTTTCAGGGCTAAAAACATTATTAAATCCTTGTCCCAGGGCTACCGCCCCATACTACAAATTTACAAAACCTTGCTTTCCCCATTTACACGAGGACAAGTTTTAGTAAAGATTTTTATGTAAAATATTTTACCTCCCCTTTCCCCTCCTTGCGAAGGAGGGGACTGAGGGGCATACGTGTTAAGTTAAGAAACCTAAGGCATGAGAATCCTCCAATAATTCGAGAGTAGTTTTTCGTGACGGTTGTCTGTTTTTAATGCAAGTAGGGATAAGGCGTTTGATTTCACGAAGAAACTGTTTTATAGCCGTAGTGACATTATGGAGAATATTTTGGAGGAGAGAGAAAGCACGTTCCTGGATGAGTTTGTAAAGCTTATCGAAGCTGACTTCTCTTTTTTGTGTAGTCCACAGAATGGCATTCAAAGATAAAGGGATACCACGGATAATTACTGCCATGATACGTTTTCCGAGTATTTCGCATTTCAGGCGATATTCCATGGTAGTCTTGGACGAATGAATGCGAATGACACTCTTAAGTTGTTTGAAAATAAGTTCTATTTGCCATCTGAGACAAAGAGGGGTGAATCATGGACGTCTGCCCAATCGTCATCAGCAGAACAAATTCGAATGCGCTAAACTTCCTCTGTCTTTGAATAAACCCTGTCGCCTTTGCCATTTGGGACAGGAGTTTTTTTTAATACCCCGGAGAGTATCTTTTCGGTAATCATGATTGCATCTCCTCAACACCGTGCTTGCGGAAATCAGCAATGTATGCCTCAACCAGAGCGTCACACAATTTATTGTATATTATTATTCCCTTAACTTAACACCTATGGGAACAACCCCCCTTCGCTGGTTCACTCGTCCTCGATTGAACGAAACATTTGGCTTTTTGCACGGCCGTGACTAATTTAAAAACTCGAGCCCGGCGCAAATATCTGGTTCAATCTGCAAGATTGAACCAGCCAAGAAAAACAAACAAGGACAAACGAGTTTGTCCGTGCCACCATTGCTGGCCCGAAATTATCCCCTTGGCCAGTACATGATAATAATTACGCCAATGAGGGCAATAAAACCGCCTATCAGGTCAAATTTGTCCGGCGCTATTTTATCAACCCGCCATCCCCACAGAATAGAGAGAACTATGAATACACCGCCATAGGCGGCATATACACGGCCAAAATTTGCGGGCTGGAATGTTGGTATAACTCCATAGATAACCAGCACAATCGCTCCAAATAAACCAAGCCAGATACTCTTTCCCTCTCTTAGCCAGAGCCATACCAGATATCCTCCGCCTATTTCGCAAAGTCCGGCAAGGATAAAAAAGAAAACCGATTTGGCAATCTCAATCTTTTCCACGTTTTTACCTCATTTATAGCTCTTATACTATTTCACCAAAGTAATCTTTTCTGCTACAAGTACTATAACTGTTCTTTCTTGTCTCCCTGCATTTCTACTCATCTCTGCGTTCTCTGCGACCTCTGTGGTAAAATCATTTTATGCTGCTTCGAGCCTTTTGGGAAACCATTGGTAAAGGGCAGGTATCACAAAAAGGGTTAAAAAGCTTGAGAAACATACCCCGCCAACGATCACCGTAGCCAACGGTTTCTGTACTTCAGCCCCTACATCCGTAGACACGGTCATAGGTAATAACCCAATAATATCTGTCATCACAGTTATGAGTACAGGTCTGAGTCGCGTTGAAGCCGCCTCTACGATCGCATTTCTCGTTTCTTTCCCTTCTTGCAGGAATTCATTAATGAACGATACCATAACCGTGCCGTTTAACACACATAGTCCAAAAAGGGAAATAAATCCTACCCCGGCAGAGATACTCAGAGGCATATCTCTCAGGAACAACGCTACAATCCCTCCCGTTGCCGCAAAAGGAACATTTGCGTAAATAAGGGCAGCGTTTTTAAAGGAACGGAAACTCATGTAAAGAAGTATGAAAATTAATCCCATGGAAATGGGGATAACGATCGCAAGGCGATTCCTTGCCCGCTGCATATTCTCGAACTGGCCACCCCAGTCCAGGTAATAACCTGCGGGGATATCCACACCTTCCCGTATCTTTTTTTGCGCCTCTGCCACAAAGCTGCCAATGTCCCTGCCTCGTACATTACATTCCACCACGATACGGCGGTGCCCGTTTTCACGGCTGATCTGGGCGGGTCCCTCTTCAACGGAAATATCAGCCAGTTGGGTGAGCGGCACACGCACACCGCCAGGGGCGCTAATCAGGATATTTTTGATTTCTTCTACGTTATTCCTTGCCTCTTCGGTAAAACGGACTAAAAGATCGAATCTCATCTGCCCTTCCAGTACCTGCGATGCAGCCTTACCGCCAATGGCTGTTGTAATAACATCTTGTATATCCGATACGTTGATCCCATAGCGGGCAATGGCACTTCGGTCAATTTTTATCTGTACCACAGGCAATCCTGCCACCTGTTCTACTTTCACATCCTCAGCCCCTCGAATAGAAGCAACAACCCGTTCGATCTCCTCTGCCTTCGGTTTTAAGACCTCAAAATCTTCGCCAAAAAGCTTGATGGCTATATCAGAACGGACACCAGCTATCAACTCACTGACCCTTAGCTCAATAGGCTGTGAAAAACTATACCGCATGCCTGGAATCTTTTCCAAATCCTCTTCCATCCGGGTAATGAGAGCCTCCTTGGTCTTAGCCGTCTGCCACGACTTCTTGGGTTTAAGCATCACAAATACATCACTGATCTCCTGACCCATGGGGTCTATAGCAACCTCTGCCCGGCCAGTTTTGGATACAACCGTTTCTACATCAGGGTATTTCAGAAGGGTCTTTTCTATAAGGGTAGAGAGTTCTATGGACTCCTTTAAAGAGACACTGGGTAAGCGTACCACGTTGATTGCTATGGCGCCTTCATCCAATTCAGGCATAAACTCTGAACCTAAAAAGGGGACGAGGACAAGACTTGAAAGGAAGCACGCGGCGGCAATAATTAATGTTACTTTGGGATGAAATACAGCCTTTTGTAAAAATGGTTTGTAACGACTCTTTAAAAACCGCATAATGCGGTTATTCGCTTCCTCAGTATGCGCCTTTGTCTTTATCCCTTTTCTGAAAATAAGGGAGCTCAGGGTGGGCATAATGACCAGGGCAACAAAAAGGGAACTCAGCATGGCAAGGCTTACCGTAAGGGCTACAGGCTTGAACATCTTGCCTTCAACACCCTGAAGGGTCAAGAGCGGCACATAGATGATAATGATAATGCCCACGGCGAAGAAGATGGGACGTCCCACCTCCTGAGCCGCAAGCAATATAGTTTCCCTATAACTATTATTACCTTTTCTGAGGGTAAGACGTTGAACAATATTTTCAACTGTACACACTGAGCCATCGGTAATATTACCAAACCCCAGGGAACCTATACTCATTACCGTAGCAGCAATCCCCAGATGATACATGCCTGAAAAGGTTAAAACGACCGTTAAAGGAACTGAAAAAGCAATGAGGAGTGATACGCGCCAATTTCCTACCGTTAAAGTAAGAACTATGATTATCAGGATGATACCGAAAATGACGTTGCTAATAACCGTATGAATAACGTCATTGACAAGGCCAGCCCGATCATAAAACGGTATTATATCCACACCTTTTGGCAGGTTTTGCCTGATTTCTTCAACCTTCTGTTTTACCCTTTCCACCACAGTACGGCTATTCTCGCCCTT
>Ga0194126_10005392_pt1 | contig 18829 bp, 18 predicted proteins | sample TA2KigC150mmetaG_FD_148641 | JGI IMG/M metagenome (GOLD analysis project Ga0194126, IMG submission 148641) | Freshwater microbial communities from Lake Tanganyika, Tanzania - TA2015035 Kigoma Deep Cast 150m | ecosystem: Environmental > Aquatic > Freshwater > Lake | place: Tanzania: Lake... | reverse complement strand
CCTTCCCTTTTTTGCCATGCCTATCCTTCCACCATTTTATGGATCAGGTTCACGATTTCACCAGCCTCCGCATGCCGATGGGATTCCAATTTGGAAAATACCAGCCGCCCATTCACGCTGACTTCAAACTTGCCCCCGTCCGAGGGGATCAACGCCACCGATTCAATCACATGCTCAAAATTCTTTAGCAAATCCTCCACCAGGCCCACGGCCCGGTTCGTGTAATGTCAAACAGCGCAATATATGATCTCGATCCTGATCATCCGGCCCTCCGCACAAGTATTAGAAAATTATAACACGCGGATTTTCAAGACTTGCCATGCCCACTCAGGCGCGCTATAATGCCGCAGTTCGTTTCCGGAAAGCTAGGCAAGGAGAATAGGTATGCCGGTCTATACGTATCGTTGTGAAAATTGCGGGGTGGAGTTCGAGCGTCAGCAAACCTTCACAGAGGAGCCGCTGAAGACCTGTCCTGAATGCCGAAAGAAGGCGCTCAGGAAGATCATCACACCCACGCGCGTGATCTTCAAGGGTTCGGGCTTCTACGCCACCGATCACAAATCCCCGTCCGGGGATTCCACCTCGAAAAAAAGCGAAAGCAAGGAGGCGCCCTCCGCGGAAAGTAAGCCAACCTCCAGCGAGGGGTCGACTGCATAAAAACAGAATCGGAAGCGGTGCCAAACGCACCGCTTCTTAGATGACCAAAAAGATGGAGAAATGACCTATGTCCATGGAAGACATCCTAAAACTACTGGTGGAATCCCGCAAATCCACCCCCACTCAAGCAGGACAGGATCCGTTGGGGAGCCTGATCGGAGGCCTGTTGAACAGCCTGGAACCCCCTTCAGGAATGCCCCAATCAGGCAGTGGCAGTCACGCACCGCTTCCGCCGCAGGGATGGGCTCCTCAGAGCGGAGGTCAGACTTCCCCCGGTTTGAGCGACATGATGGGAATGCTGGAGATGATCATGGGGGATCAGGTGGCACAGACCGCCCCTCCAGTAAGCGATCCCATTCTGGCCTTGCTCCAACCATTTGTCGGGCAGTTGGCCAGGAAGATGAAAATCCCGCCGGAGATCGCGATGATCATCATCTCCTTTGTGGTCCATAAATTACTGGCGCATTATCCGACGTCGAATCGCGATTCGAACACCTTCGACCTGGACTCCCTGTTGCAGCAGATGGGCACGGGAAAGATCGACACGGGGATGCTGGAATCCAGCGGCATGATCCGTGAACTCTCACATCGCACCGGGTTGGATGAAACCACGACCACCAAGAGTTTGAATACGGCATTGATGATGTTCGGGAATCAAATTTCAGGACGGCCGGTTACAAAACCAAGGGGCCGGCCTGCCGGAAGAAGCTTGAAGTCCACCGTCAGAGGAAAGGGTGTCTCAGCCAAAAGGGTGAAGTGATCCACGAATGGATTTCCAACGGGCGGCACATCAATTGTGCCGCCCGTTCGATTCATTGAAACTTGAAGATCCTGGAAGTCGTGCGCTGGGCGATGAATTCCACTCCGAGGGCTTGCCCGTCAAAATTATTCTCGTAGATCTCGCCGAAGAACGCAGCTTGATCTGCTGCAAAAGGGGTGATTACCAGAAATTGAATCCCTTGTTCGAGGCAGGTTTCCCGAAAATTCTCCCAGGAATCGTTGGGGATGTAGGGATATTCCTCTTCAAAGCCCCACAACCACTGGTTTGAAGTGTAGGCAAAATGTCGCGTGGTGTAAGGCGGTCGGGTCGGGAGGTAATAGGAATAGCGATTGGAAAAGACCTGATCCGGCGAGGTGGCGCCGTTCTTGAGCAGGATCTGCTCCATGTCCTTGAAAATTCGATACCCCATTCGATTGCCTTCCAAAAAGGTCCAATCCGTCTTGATCCATTCCACCACGGGGAACACGCAAACGATCAGGGCGAGCATCGTCACCCAGACCTCCGGCCGGCGCACTACTCGGAATTGAGTGCAAATCCGCTTGTAAAGGGCAACGAGTATCAATCCGGCACAAACCAAAGTCAGACCGATCACGGCGAGCGGAGCGCGAGGGCTGTCGCTAAAGGAAAGCGGAACGGAATAAAGCAGGATCGTCCATGTTGAAAATGAAGCAAACTGCTTCAATGGGGAATCAATCGCAACGATCCATAGGACGATCCCCGAAAGGGAAAAGGCAGCCAGGTATTTGAAATACGGCCAAATCGTTCTGATCACAGATCCGGGATCCGTAATCAGCAAATTGAGGATCGATAACCGGGAGAGCTGCTCCCGCGAAGGCGGATTCGCCCAATCCAATCCATAAAACAGCTTGTAGACATTGAATATCTGCGCGGTCTCAAGCGGTTTGTGACCGGACAGGAGATCCACAGCGACCTGGATCGATAGGACGAATGCGAAAGAAACAAGCATCCACACATAAACGCGTGTATTCGCATGGCGGCGGAAAAGAAGCGCGAACACCAGCAAGGCCGCAGCCAGGACGATCACGTGAGAGCGCCACAGGCATCCCAGACCCAGCGAAGCACCGATCAGGATCGAAGTCTGTACAGTCTCGACTTTTCCCGGGCGAACAAGGCCATCCCGCCAAAGCAAATACGCCGCAAAGGCAGGGAAGGCTGCCGCTCCGATATCCGGCCCGGGGGTATTGGCATAGTGAAATGCCAATGGTTGGAAAATGGAGATTCCCGCGGCGAGAACGGTGGCGGAGGGAAACCCACCTTCCCTGACCAGCATGGCAACGGACGCGAGCAGCAAACCGGTCAGCAGGGCGTTGACCATGTAGGAGAGCTGGATCGCGTAGGTATACGGCAGCTGCCCGATGATGAAAGCGTACCCAAACGGGTAGAAACTGTTGTACAGGGATTCCTTGTGCGCCCAGGTCATATGCCGCCCGTAGTACAAGACCGTCCAGAAGTCGTTCAGGGAGACGAAGAAACCGGAGTAAACGCCTGAGATCCAGGTAACGGCTGCACCGATCAGAACAACGAGCAGGAATTGAAATCGACGATCAGAGATAATTCCAGTGAAATTCATGGAGGGTTACGCCGGCACAGCCAGCTTGCGAGGATTTCCACGCATCCAGAATACAGCCACGGCCAATGGAATGAACGCGACCGCCGCGCTGATGTAAGCCATCATGTTGTAACCCACTGCTGCAAAGATAAGGCCGGAACTTAAACTTCCAATGGCGGAGGAGGTTCCCACCATCAGGTCATTGAATCCCTGAAGGCGCGAACGTTCCGCTGGGGAAAGTTGATCCGCGAACAACGCAGAGCCCGCCACAAAACAGAAATTCCATCCCAGACCAAGGAGGAACAGAGCCACGCCCAGTGGCAATACCGCCGGAGAAAGGGTCGCTGCAATGCAGGAAAGCACCAGCGTGGCTGACCCGGCAACAATGACCGGCCCGCGGCCGAAACGATCCGAAAACCTGCCGGAGAGGATCGAAAAGGCAAACATTCCGAAGGTATGCGATGATATGACAAGGGATATGTCCCCCAATCCATGATCGTGGTTCCGCATGTGGAGTGAGGTGATCACCATCACCAGCACCATCACCATCTGCCCGAATGCCATGGCGGTCACTGCGGTCAAAGCTCCAGGTTGGACCAGAATCTCCTTCAATCGCCGTACCTCCACTACCGGCTTCACCAATTCTGGATAGGTCTCCGATACCTGACGTCCAACATCACGCGGGTCCGGTCGCAGACCAAGGTACACCGTGATCATTCCGATCAGGAAGAGGACCAGGCTCACCGCGTATGCGCCCGCCAGCTCATCACCGCTGATGGGTTTAATCCAGGCACCGATCGGGCCGACGAGATTCGGACCCAGCACGGCGCCAAAGGTTCCGCCGAGAACGACATTGGAAATCGCCCGGCCGCGTGCCTGAGGTGGATGAACCTCAGCCGCGGCGAACCGCCCCAATTGCACCGCTGCATTGGCCGCGCCCATCAGCATCATTCCGGCGAGGAAGAGGCCCAGGGAGGATTCGGTAATGGCAAAGAAAGCCAGGCCTGATCCAATCACTCCCAAACCAAGACCAAGGGCCAACCCACCCCGGCGACCTATGATATCCATGAGATACCCCCAGAGGTATGCGGATAAGGCACCAGCCACCAGGTAGACCGCCGTGGGTACCCCTGCCCAGCCGGCCTGCTGGCTGAGTTTGGCGCCAACGATCGAATTGAGCGTTGCCGCGGCGATGAACCCGGCTGAAGCTAGACTCTGCACGAGGAAAAGGATCCATGTGATCTTTCGGGCAATGCGAGTAAGCGACTCCATGATTGGTTTTCCTTTCTGGAATGCGGGGATTATACACGTAATGGAAGGGAGCAATCCGCATGTGGATTGCTCCCGGGTGACATTTTATTTATTTCGCCAGGTTATTTTCTGCTCATGGCATCCATCACAGCCACGGAGGCGATCTGGACGATGGCATTGACATCATCGCCTGTCTGCAGGACGTGCACCGGCGCGCCCATGCCGAGCAGGATCGGGCCAATCGCCTTGGCGTTTCCAAGACGGGCAAGCAGTTTGTAGGCGATATTCGCCGACTCGAGGGATGGAAACACCAGGACGTTCGCACCCTTGACTGCACTGAACGGATACCTTTGTTCGATGATCTCAGGAACAACCGCCGTATCGGCCTGCATTTCACCGTCCACCCGCAGATCCGGCCGGCGCGATTTGACCAGGTTCACAGCTTTGCGGACCTTGTCCGAAAGTGGATGTGGGGTGGAACCAAAATTCGAGAAAGAAAGGAATGCCACATGCGGCTCGATCTCCAGCCTGCGCGCATAATCCGCGGCCAGAAGTGCGATCTCGGCCAGATCCTCGGCGCTCGGATCGATGTTTACCGTGGCATCCGTGAAGAGAAACACCTGATCGTCCACGATCATGATGTACACCCCGGCGGCGCGCGCCGCCCCAGGGGTGGTGTGATGGATCTGCAGAGCGGGACGGATCACGTCCGGGTAATCACAGGCAAGCCCGGAAACGAAGGCATCCGCATCGCCCATCTTCACCAGCATCGAACCGAGGACATTGGGTTCCTGGACGCGCTTTTGCGCATCGTGAAAACTGATTCCCTTGCGCTGGCGCATTTCAAAGAACGCCCTGGCATAGCTTTCCAGCTTTCCAAAGGAATCGGGATCGACGATCTCGGGTTTGAACTCCAGTCCGAGGTCCTTTAATTGCCTTTCGATGGCGCCTGTCCGTCCGATCAGGACCGGCGTGGCGATTCCCTCCTCCTTGATCTGGTAGGCGGCGCGGATGATCTTTTGCTCCTCGCCTTCAGCGAAAGCCACCCGCTTTGCACCGCCGGAGGTGCGGGCCTTGTTTTGAAAGAAATAACGGATCCGCTCCCCTTTCCCCTGTCGGTATGCCAGCTGTTCGCGATACTCATCGATATCGATCTTCTTTCGGGCCACTCCGGTCTTCATTGCCATTTCCGCAACTTGCGGAGCCTCCCACAGCAGTACGCGTGGATCGAGCGGCTTGGGAATGATGTACGCACGACCAAACTTGATGCTTTCGCCCCCATAGGCACGAATGACCGAGTCCGGCACGTCCTCCTTCGCCAGGGCTGCCAGAGCCTTGGACGCCGCGAATTTCATCTCCTCGTTGATCGCCCGCGCGCGCACATCCAGCGCCCCGCGGAAGATGAAGGGAAAGCCCAGTACGTTGTTCACCTGATTGGGATAATCCGAACGACCCGTGGCCATGATCACATCCTTGCGCGCTTCATGTGCCAGTTCGGGTTTGATCTCCGGATCCGGGTTGGCCATCGCAAAGATGATCGGATCCTCCGCCATGGACTTGACCATCTGCGGGGTCATCACATTGGCCACCGATAACCCATAGAACACATCCACACCGCGCAGCGCGTCGGAAAGGGTACGCGCGTCGGTCTCGACCAGGAAGCGCTCCTTGTACTTGTTCATCCCCTCCTTCCGCCCCTTGTACACCACACCCTTGCTGTCGCATAGCATGATGTTCTCGCGTTTCACTCCCCAACTGATGGCTAATTCGGCACAGGAGATGGCCGAGGCGCCCGCCCCGGAGATCACCATGCGAATCTCACTGTGCTTTTTTCCGATGATCTCGAGCGAGTTCGCCAGTGCCGCCGCCGAAATGATCGCCGTGCCGTGCTGGTCGTCGTGAAATACCGGGATGTCCAGCATCTGCTTGAGTTCTTCTTCTATATAAAAACATTCCGGCGCCTTGATGTCCTCCAGGTTGATCCCGCCAAAGGTCGGTGAGATTGCCGCCACGACTTTGATGATCTCATCCGGATCGTGAGAGTTGACCTCGATGTCGAACACGTCGATATCGGCAAACTTCTTGAAAAGCACGCCCTTACCTTCCATGACGGGTTTGCTGGCCAGCGCCCCGCGGTCGCCCAGACCCAGGATCGCGGTGCCGTTTGACACTACCGCCACCAAATTTCCCTTGGAGGTGTACTCATACGCATCGTCGATGTTCTTTTCGATCTCCAGGACGGGCTCCGCCACGCCGGGTGAGTATGCCAGGCTCAGGTCTCTTTGAGTGTCCATCGGCTTCGTGGGGACGATCGCCACCTTGCCGGGTTTTCCTTTTAAACGGTGGTATTCCAGCGCATCTTCCCTTGTAAACTTTGCCATATTTCCTCCAAAGGTATAAATACCCGCAGATTATTCCATGGTTCCTGCGAATCCAATAGTTCCATTTGTCACGATTTTGCTGAATCTTAACATCCTGCGCGCATGAAAGTGCAAGGTTAACGAATCATGAATTTCAAGTATAATGGCGATCGTTACAAGGATCGAGAGAAAATCTTCCGCCGTGCAAACGGCCTGGCTTGAAACTGACTGGACTATTCGCGCACGATCCTCCCCTGGTTTTGGGAGTTATTTTGTGAAGTCACGTTCTAGGAAGAGTTTTTGAGAAATCTGCCGGCTTCACCTTAACCACCAAGTGCCGAACGTGACGGAGACACGTCACGTGATCTGACACATTCCCCGCGATGCAGCCTTTTCGCGGGCGAGGGTCGCACAACCCAGACATTTTCCACAGCCGAGGCCGACCTGAAAGGGGCGGAAGCTCGGCTGTCGGCTTAATGCCTACGATCACTGCCATTGAACCTCAACGGAACCACAGGCGGGTGAACATTCACCTCGATGGGGAATTCGCCTTCGGTTTGAATCGAATTGTGGCAGCCCGGCTGACGACCGGCCAAGAGATAAACAATGAGATGGTCGATCAATTGCAGCTGGAGGATGCACGCGAAGGAGCCTACCAGCAAGCCCTGCTCCTCCTAAGCTACCGCGACCGCTCCGAATTGGAAATCCGGCAGAATCTTCAGAAGCACGAATACCCGGACCCGGTGATCGGCCATGTGCTCGCCAGGCTGCGCGAGGAAGGGATGGCCAATGATGAACGATTTGCACAAACATGGGTCGAAAATCGAGGCACCTTCCGCCCGCGCAGCCGCCGTGCCCTGAGGATGGAATTGCAGCGGAAGGGATTGGATGACGATGCGATTCAAACCGCGCTGAGGGAAGTGAATGAAGACGCTCTGGCTTACGATGCCGCCATGAAACGCGCTCGCCGGTTTCGCACCCTGGATTGGACAGGGTTTCGGGAGAAAATGTCCGCTCACCTGGCCCGGCGGGGCTTCCCCCACTCCGTCGTCATGGACACCGTGACCCGTGTCTGGAAGGAAACGCACACAGAAGGCAATCCTATCGATGATGAGGATATGACATGAATCCGTTCAACATTTTGATAGACATCCTGGCGCTGATCATCGGCGTTGCGGCGGGATATTTTTTCCATCGATTTCAGGCCGAGCGGGCTGTCAAAGCCCGGCAAGACAAGGCCGACGACATTCTCAAGGCGGCAAACACCCAGGCGCGCCTGATCGAAAGCGGCGCCCGGGATAACGCCACCAAGATTGTTCAGGCGGCGGAATCGGAGATGAAGGAACGCCGCCTCGAGATGAACCGTGAGACCGAACGGTTGGATAAACGCCGTTCCGAGCTCGACAGCCGCTTCGACAAGATCGAACAGCGAGAACAAGCCTTGAACAAGCGGCAGTCCCAAATCGACAAGCGCGGAAACGAAATCGAAAAGCTCTATGAAGAACAGGTGAAGAACCTGGAGCAAATCGCCCAGATGACCCAGGAGGACGCCAAAAAGGAATTGTTCTCCGCGGTCGAGAAGGAAGCGCGCGGCGACATGGCGCGCATCATCCGCCAGATCGAGGCGGAAGCCCGTGAAGAGGGCGAGAAGCGCGCCCGCAAGTTAATTGCGGACGCGATCCAGCGCGTCGCCTCCGAGCACGTGGCCGAAGTGACCCGCGCCGTCGTCACCCTGCCCAACGAGGAAATGAAAGGCCGCATCGTCGGCCGCAACGGACGAAACATCAAGGCTTTCGAACAGGCGGCCGGCGTGGATGTGATCGTGGACGACACGCCGGATTCCGTGACCATTTCCTGCTTCGATTCAGTGCGCCGCGAGATCGGTCGCCGGGCGCTGGCCAGGTTGATCCTGGACGGACGCATTCACCCGGCGCACATTGAAAAGATCGTGGAGGACGAGACCAAGGCGGTCGAAAAGATCATCAACGAAGCCGGGGAGCAGGCAGCCTACGACGCCAATATCACCGGCCTGCATCCTGAAGTGATGCGCATGATGGGACGCCTGAAATTCCGCACATCGTACGGTCAGAACCAGCTGGCGCACGCGGTGGAAGTCTCGAAACTGGCAGGGATACTGGCGGCAGAGATCGGCGCAAATGTGGAATGGGCGAAACAGGGCGGCTTCCTGCATGATATCGGAAAAGCCATGGACCACAATCAGGAGGGCACACACGCCGGCCTGGGCTCGGAATTTTGCAAGCGTTACGGCGTGCATCCCGTGGTGGTCAACGCCATCGGGTCGCACCATCACGAAGTCGACCAGGAGACGGTGGAGGCGGTCATCGCGGAGGCGGCGGACGCCATCTCCGGTGCACGACCCGGTGCGCGCAGAGAGGACCTCGAAGCCTATATCAAGCGCATCCGCTCGCTCGAGGAAATGTCCATGTCCTTCGACGGGGTACAGCAGGCCTTCGCCATCCAGGCCGGCCGCGAAGTGCGCATCCTCGTCAAACCGGAAACGATCGATGACCTGTCCTCCGCACGCCTCGCCCGGGATATCGCCAAGAAGATCGAGGAAACCATGCAGTATCCCGGCCAGATCCGTGTGACCGTGATCCGCGAGACAAGAGCTACGGAGTACGCGAAATAGCGCGGAAACTGCCGCTGGGAAATCGTGAGAAATCCCGCCTCATATTCATAACCGCATCCCCTCAGATGATTATTACGGGACTGCTGGACGAAGACTTCGCCCCGCAGTCCCATTTTGCACGCCCGCTGGACCAGGAGATAATTCGAAGCGAGTCGTCTATTGCAACGATCCTCCATTTGTCCCAAACGCCTTTTCCCCGCTCAGAAGCGATAGGCTTGGAAGTATAATCATCCCGTATGTCCGTCCTTACCGAAAAACAAATCCTCCTTGGAGTCACCGGATCGATCGCGGCGTACAAGTCCGCAGATCTGGCGTCAAAGTTGATGCAGGCCGGAGCGTTCGTGGATGTGATCCTGAGCGGATCGGGGGAGAAATTCATCAGTCCGCTCACTTTCCAATCGGTCACCGGCCGTCGCGCCTATACCGATCAGGATTTGTGGGGAAACGAGGCGCACGTGCTGCACGTCGGTCTCGGCCACTCGGCCAACCTGCTGATCATCGCCCCCTGCACTGCAAACACACTTGCGAAACTTGCGCATGGGACAGCGGACAACCTGCTCACAGTGACCGCGCTGGCGGCACAGTGCCCGATGATGATTGCTCCCGCCATGGACGGAGGCATGTTCGAAGCTGCGGCAACCCAGGACAATCTAAGAACGTTGATGAAACGCGGAGTCACCGTCGTTGGACCGGCCGAGGGGCACCTCGCTTCCGGCCTTTCCGGCAAGGGAAGGATGATCGAACCATCGGAGATCATCGGCTACATCCGCCTCGTACTGGGAAGAAAAGGGAAGCTGGCCGGAAAAAAGGTGGTCGTCACTGCAGGCGGTACGCAGGAGGCACTCGACCCGGTGCGCGTGGTCACCAATCGATCCTCGGGCAAACAGGGCTACGCTCTCGCTCAGGCCGCGCTGGATGCCGGAGCGGAAGTATGCCTGATCACCTCGCCGACTTCGTTGACCTCTCCAGTTGGTGCGCGCGTAATCAATGTGCTCAGCACGCAAGATATGCTGGATGCGGTTCTGAGCGAGAGCGGGGAGGCGCTGATCATGGCCGCCGCCGCGGCGGACTTCCGCCCGAAGCACACCGCCACGGATAAATTAAAAAAGCGCGATGGTATTCCCCAAATAGAACTCGAGGCGGCGCCGGACATCCTGAAGACGGTCGCCAGTTCAGAATCCAGAAAAAAAAGGTTCCGCATTACGGTCGGCTTCGCAGCAGAAAGCCGCGACCTGATCGAAAATGCCGCTGAAAAACTGAAATCCAAAGGACTGGATCTGATCGCCGCCAACGACATCTCCGCAAGGGATGCAGGCTTCGCCGTGGATACAAATCGCGTTACATTGATATTTGAAAACGGAAGCAAGGAATCGCTGCCACTCATGAGCAAGGCCGAAGTGGCGGAAAAAATCATCGACATCACCGCCCGGCTCCTGGAGTGAGCATGCGTATTCTGGTCATGTCCGACATCCATGCCAATTACACCGCCCTGGAGGCGGTATTGAAGGATGCCGGAAGTGTGGCTCAGACCCTGTGCCTGGGTGATCTGGTCGGCTATGGCCCGGACCCGAACGCGGTCGTGGAAGAAGTGCGCGAGATCCCCAACCTAACCTGCATGCTCGGCAATCACGATGCAGCCATGACACGCAAACTTCCCTTCGAGACTTTCAACGGGGACGCGCGCCGATCGCTGATCCACCATGAGAAAGTGATCAAACCAAGCAATGTGGACTACCTGCGCACCCTGCCCTTTCAGGCAACCGTACACGGGGATGTCACACTGGCACACGGCAGCCCACGCGATCCTTTGTGGGAATACATCCTGAATTCCTTCGCGGCTCGATTGAATTTCGACCACTTTTCCACTCCTTATTGTTTTGTCGGCCACTCCCACATTCAATGCATGTTTGGACTGGATGACCGGTCCGACCATGTTTTGCTCGAGCAAACCCTACCGGACCAACCGCTGATCCTCCGTCCAAAGGTAATCCTGAATCCCGGCTCGGTGGGACAACCCCGCGACCGCGATCCTCGCGCAGCCTACGCCATTTACGACACTGAGGCGCGCACGTGGACGCCCCGCCGCGTGGAATACAACATCGCGGAGGTCCAGGAACGCATTCGCGAGTCCGGACTGCCCGAGAAACACGCGGCTCGTCTCGCGGAGGGCTGGTAGGAACCTTTTCCCTGCCGCCCTCGTCCTGTGAGAAGCAAGTCCATAAAAGTGAATTGAGGTGGTGAAATCATGAAACACGCGTTAACGATTCTTCTGATCACAGCCTCCCTGCTGACCGCCTGCGGGGTCCTGTCCGCCCGCAGCGAAGCTCCGGCTCCGGCGTTCGACCTGGTCGCACCTCCTTTGGGGGGTGCGCCGGCCGAGCAGGAATTGTTCCCCGCCGCCCCCTTGCCAACTGCCGGATATTATGACGAAACCGCGAATGCCACAGGCGGTGGGAACGTGGAACCCTCCAGCGTCGAACGCCTGGTGATCCAAAACGCGAACCTTTCCATCGTCGTATCGGATGTGGAAGCCCGCATGAAGCAGATCAGCGACATGGCAAGGAACATGGGTGGTTTCGTTGTATCGTCCAACCTGTTTCAGAGCTACACTAACAATTACATCGAAGTGCCCGAAGGGACGATCACGATCCGAGTCCCGGCTGCGCAGCTGGACGAGGCACTAATTCTGATCAAGACGGATGTGGTTGAGGTGCAGAACGAGACCCGCTCCGGCGAGGATGTCACCGCCCAATACGTGGATCTGGAATCCCGCCTGAAGAACCTGGAGGCTGCCGAAGCCAAGCTGGATGAGATCATGCAACAGGCGACCGAGACCGAAGATGTGGTCAACGTCTTCAACCAACTGGTGTACTACCGCGAGCAGATCGAGCTGGTGAAAGGCCAGATGAAATACTACGAGGAAGCTGCGGCTCTCTCAGCCATCAACATCCAACTGATCGCCGAGGAGAAAACCCAGCCGGTCAAGGTCGGTCCATGGGAACCCAAGGGAGTCGCCCTCGAGGCGATCCAGGATTTGGTGAACTTTTCAAAAGACTTCGTCGAATTCCTGATTCGCTTCGCGTTGTATACCCTCCCGGTCTGGATCATGATCGGTACCCCCTTATACCTTGTGTTCCTTGGGATACGCGCCTTATACGGCAAATGGAGAGCCGGCCGGGTCAAGCAGACGCCGCCATCCATGCCAGCGGTGGAGGAGAAGAAGAAAAAGAAGTAAGCGGCCGGTGATTTCGAGAACCTGACAGGAAACGACAGCAATCGATGGCGGCATTCATCGCCATCGATTGTTTTATAATCTCGTCATGGATCCGTTCGTCCGCGAAGCCCGTTCGCTTTTCAGCCTTCAGCTCACACCCGGGCAGATGGCGGCTTTCGATCGTTACGGCCGCGAGCTGGTCGAATGGAATCAAAAATTCAACCTGACCGCCATCCGCGACCCGGGGACCATCCACATCAAACATTTCCTGGACTCATGCTCATGCACCCTGGCATGGAAAGGTTCCCCTCCTCGACGGCTGGTGGACGTCGGGACCGGCGCCGGGTTCCCCGGTATACCCCTGAAGATCATCCATCCACACATGCGGCTGACGCTGGTGGAGTCCGTCGGCAAGAAGGCCATGTTCTGCCAGCATGTCGTCAGCGTGCTTGGGCTGGAGCAGGTGGAGGTCGTTCAGGCGCGCGCCGAGGAGCTTGGCCATAACCCTGACCACCGCGAAAAGTACGATTGTGCGGTTGCGCGTGCCGTCGCCAATCTGAATGTCCTGAGTGAATACCTGCTTCCCCTGGTTAAAGTCGGCGGCATGATGCTTGCGCAAAAAGGTGAAAACGGACCCGCCGAGGCGCAATCCGCCGAAAAAACCATGCGATTGCTCGGGGGCAAATTAAAGCAATTGATCCCGGTTCATTTACCCGGAGTAGCCGACGACCGCTACCTGGTGGTGGCCGAGAAAATCGCCGCGACACCACCGAAGTATCCGCGCAAGGCGGGAATGCCCATGAAAGCGTCGCTAAAATAATGTTCGTCTACGGAATCAACAATTTGTTTCACCCACAATCGTGATCCTGTCTTCCTTGTTCGGAACCACGCATAGAAATTCGAACGGCTCTTCCCCGATGTTTTCATAGAAGTGCATCGCTCCGGCAGGGATGAAGACCACATCACCGGCCCTCACTTCGTATACCTGGTCCTCGATGCCGATCCTCGCCATTCCGCGCAGCACATATTGTTCATGCTCCACCGTGTTCGTGTGCCTCGGCATGCCGCCGCCATGTTGCATCGAAAACTTGCGCAGGGCGAAATTCGGTCCTTCGCGGGACGAGATCAACACCTGGATGGTCGTGTCCTGACCGGCAGATACGGGTTTCGCCTCCACATCCACAGCATGTTTCACAGACATGGCTTTCCTCCTATCGAGAGATTCCAAAAGCAGACTCAATTAAATCCAATAGGCAAACCAGTTCATGCGTTTGCCCTCGGCAATATCATCCCGTTCCGCACCTCCCAGATCTCCGCGTTTCGGATAAAGCCAGGCTCGAACAAATGCAGGTCGGTGGTGGTGAACAGAACCTGCTGGTCTGAGTCGATGTACCTAAGCAAGTCAGCGCGGCGATGCGGGTCGAGCTCGGCCATCACTTCATCCAGCAGGACGACCGGCCATTCCCCGCTGCGTTCCTTCATCCATTCCACCTCCGCCAGCTTGAGTCCGAGCAGCGTCGTGCGCATCTGGCCGCGCGAACCGTAATCGCTGACATCTGCCTTGTTGATGATGAACCGCAAATCGTCCCGATGCGGGCCGATCGTGGTTACGCCGCGGGCAATCCCCTCCCCGCGCAAAGCCTGCAAGGTCTTCGAAAAGCCTCGTTGGATCTCATCCAGTTGGATCGAGGAGCGGTCGATCACCGTATCCAGTTTCAATCCCATCTGTCCGGAGGGCCTCGGCAGAGGATCGTACGCCGGTTCGTACACCAGGCGCAGGACCTCGCTGCCGCCGGTCAATTCCTGATGAATGCGCGCCGCGAGCCGCTCGATCTGCTGCACCGCCTCGATCCTCCACAGGATGATCTGCGCGCCGAATTTGACCAGGGTTTCATCCCAGACCTCCAACTGACCCGCGTCCCCGCCGCGTTCGTTCAACGCTTTGAGCAGTGCGTTGCGTTGTGTAAGCGCCTGGTTGTATTCGCTCAGGGCGCGCGCGTACGAGGGGACCGCTTGCGCAAGCGCGAAGTTGAGATAACGGCGTCTTTCCTCCGGCCCGCCTTCGATGATGCGGGACATCTGAGGCACAAAGAGCACCGCGTTGAAGTGCCCCATCAGATCATGGACGTGCCGCTTGACACCGTCGAGCAGGATCTCCTTGCGCAGACGTTGACCATTGGCCCCCGTGGGCTCGAGGATCAACCGCGCTTCGAGGCGGTGTTTAGTCTTATTCCGATGATAATCCCCAACCAGTCTCGTCACAGCCAGAGGATTCCCCGCCTCATGGAAGTTGACCAGCTGCCGGTCGACGTGGGTTTGAAAGGAAGTGAAGGCCGCCAAGAAATAGATCGCCTCCAGAACGCTGGTCTTTCCCTGGGCATTGGAACCCACCAGCACCGCGACCTGCCGGGGCAGGTCCACATCCAGGCGTGTCAGACTGCGAAAGTTGGTGACCGACAGATGATCGAGATGCATCAGAGGGTCACTTCGAGTTCGATCTCATCCCGCAAAGGGATGTTGTTCAGCCCGATCAACGGAATCGACGGCTTGAGCAGTCGGGATCTCTCAAGCGCGGCGCGATGTATGGCGACCAATTCAAAACCGCGTCTTTGATAGAACCCGAGCGCGTGCAGGTTGTCGTTCGTTGTGATGAGGGAGACTCGCCGGCACCCGCGCGATTTTGCCTCGGCTACCGTCCTCTCGATCATCATGGTGCCAAATCCCCTCCCGGGGCGGAGGCTGTCAAGCGAGGTGATTTCACACACGTCATCGCGAACCCGATACGTGATCAATCCCTCCCAATCTCCATAGATGAAACCCTCCACATGTTCACATGAAATGATTTCACCCTGTACGATCATCTGCGGACCTCCCCACTGCTCCGTCCAAAACTCCTTCAGGCGCGGTCGATCCTGCTCGGAAAGGCGCCGGAGCGGAATCATCCCACTTCTTCCGCGGCTTCGGGATCGGCCAGCTGCCAGACACGTTCCGCCCGGTCCGTGAACAGCACGCCGTTCAGGTGATCGATCTCATGCTGGAAGATGCGCGCCATCCACCCGTCCACCTTCAGCCTGGAGGGCTTCCCATGCCGATTCAATCCTCGGATCTGGATCGCTTCATGACGTTCCACGTCCCCCTGCACTCCGGGGATCGAGAGACAACCTTCGACGCCTTTGACTTTTTCCTCCGAGAATTTGACGATCTCGGGATTGATCATCACGTACAGCTTTTTCGGCTTGGGAGGCTTCGGCGGCGATTCCTCCTGCGGGGAGTTTTCTTCCTCCTCCTCAGCGTATTCGACCACGATCAACTGTTCGGACACATCCACCTGCGGGGCGGCCAATCCCACCCCGGGTGCCTCGCGCATGGTCTCGATCATATCGTCAACTAGATTCTGAAGGTCCCGATCGAATTTGGTGATCGGCTTCGCCTTGCGCCTCAAGATGGGATCTGGCAGGGTTATAATTTGTCTCTTTGTCATTCTGATTCCTGACGATAAAGAATTTTTCCATCATCCAGGTTCTTTGGATGAATACGGTCACCCGGGAATGCCTTCATCCTCATCCTCTTCGGGGGCAATCATTGGGGCATCGAACTCGTCTACATGTTGGTGATATGCCGCCAGCCAGACCGCCATACGCTCTCGCTCGAGGTTGGCCGATTCCGTGCTCTTTCTCGAAATGCGCACCATGCGCCGGCGGTTGATGTCCGCCTGAACTCCAGCCGGGTCCAGCACATCTTCGAAAGCCAGCTGCGATCCACCCACTGAGATGTACACCGTGCCGAAATTGAAGAGGTAACCCAGCAGGCCTTCACGTTTGTATTCCGTGCTCAGGATGTTCTCGATTTGAGCCGCCCTTCGTTCCTCGGTCCCGAGAGGCTTCTTGTCGATATCGATGATCTCATCCTGCGTGACCATGAAGATATCGTTCTTCCAGTCCAGGTACTCCCAGACGAACCATCCAAAGAACGGCAGCAGGATTAACGGCAGGGCCACCATGATCGTATCCGGGCGGAGGGCACCCTGTGAATTGGGTTGCAGGAAAGCCCGCTCCGGCGAGCGGAGCAGGATCCAGGCCCGGGCAGCCATCAAACCCAATCCTAACAGAGTGAAAACGGCGGGCTTCCAGGCACGTTGAAGAAAAACGATCCAATGTTTTCGATACAGAACGGTTCCGCCATCCTGTACGCGCAGTTTGAACAGGTCGGTCAGGGCGGTCAGCCACAAGGGGCCCTTCACGGACGCCTGGTTTTCCATCACGAGCGGCGGGAGATCTTCCGCAGGTTTTCGTTCCACCGGCAGGCCCAGCTTTTCGCGAATGGAATCCCTCATCAACTCGCGCTGCGACAGCTGGTCGCCGGTCTTTGTGCGGTCCCAGTACTCGCGGATCATATCTGCAGCCTGGGCAGGATGATCCACATGATCGAATTCAAGCCTCCCGACGAACGTGCGCACGATCACGTTTCCATAATCGAAGGTCCGGCCGATCAGGTCGGTTTCGATCCCGACCGAGAGGATCGTGCCCAGGGGCGCCTCCTGCCGGCTGTCGTACAACCCGATCACCTTTTCCAGCCAGATCACACGCTGATTGGTGACAATATAGAAATCATTGCTCCAGTCGATCCAGTTCCAGATACTCCATGCGGCGATTGCCAGGATGGATAGAACACCGATGGCGTAGGGCGTGGTGGCGCCCGTCATCCATCCCCAGGCAAACAAACCGAGCGGCAGGCTCAGCGAAAGGACCGGGCCGGCCAGCGCCTGATACAGACGCACGATATGCCGGCGGGCGATGAAATAGATCACTTCGTTTTGCCCCAACCATTTGAAACGCATGGAGCGCGCCAGGCGGCGGCTTTTGGTCGCCACATAGAAATTCGATTTCAGTTTGGGGTAGGTTAGCAGCAGGCGATCAAACGCTTCCCGTCGAACGAAGAACAGCAGGCAGTCTTCCAGCGCGGTGATCGTGGCATTGCGATTGCGATTTTCAAGCAGGGCTTCCTCGCCAAAATAATCACCCGCCGTCAGCCAGGCAAGGAAATCCTCTTTTCCCTCACGCGGCTTGCTGACCTTGACCCGACCCTTGAAGATCAGATAAAACCCATCCGGCCGGGCGCCGATGGTGAAGACCACGGTACCCGCCGGCACTTCCAGCTCCTCCAGATTTTCGCCAATGGCGGCGAGCTGATCCTCTTTGAATCCATTGAACAGGTGAATCCGATTCAGAAAGAACGCCCGCTCGTTAAGTTCAATCATGATGGGATTCTATCAAATTTCACGTACGATGGCGCAGCCATAAGCCGGCGATTCACTCAAAGGGGGGAGCCTTCCTGCAAGCAGCGCCTCGACCGCCTCCACAAGGTAGGACCGGGTGGGTATGCGGTGACGAAAGGTCAGATCATCCAGTGCACCGCGGTACCGCAAGAATCCGGGCTTGTCGATTACGAACAGGTGCGGCGTGGTTTGTGCCCCATACAAATCCGCCACCTGCTGTTCCGCATCCAACAGGACCAAGGGAAGGAGCCGAACCACCGTTGCGATCCTCAGCGCCTCGAGCGATTCGTTCCGATTGGACGCAATCGACAGGAGGAACACGGCTCCGCCCCAGGCTTCCATCTTTTCCAAGATCGAACGATCTGCGCGCTCCGAATGCGGACATTCGCACGACCAGAAATTGAGGATCACAATCCTGCCCCTATACTCGCTGAGCAGATGTTCGCGTCCGTCGAGTTCGCGCAAACGAAAATCCGGCGCGGGCTGACCGATGACCGCACTCAATCCAGGATTCCTACGCCGGCAAGTTCCTCGATCACCCCGACGACCGCAGAGTTATCCAGTTCACCCATCCCCATGTCGATCATTTGCTGGAAGATGTGCGTATTCGCAACCGTGCCGGAGATGGGGATATCGAGCTCCATGGCAGTATCCAGGATGATTCGCATGTCCTTCAATTGCATGTAGGCCTTGAAGCCCGGGCTGCGGTTTCCCTCGAACAAGCGTGGAGGCTTGACATCCAGCGACCAGCACTGCGCCGCGCCGGTCTTGATCGCGTCGACAACCTTGCGCGGATCCACGCCGGCTTTCTTGGAGAAGACCAGCAGTTCGCCCATGGCCACCATCTGCGCCGCGACCATGATCTGGTTGGCAGCCTTCGCCACCTGGCCGGCTCCGGCATCCCCAACATGAGTGACCGTCTTGCCCATGGCCTGAAACACCGGCATGGCCTTCTCCAATGTCTGCGCCTCACCACCGACCATGATGGTCAATGTGGCATTACGCGCCCCGATATCCCCGCCGGAGACCGGCGCGTCGAGCGCGGAGACTCCCTTTTCCTTTACTATCTCA
>Ga0194126_10005388_pt1 | contig 18837 bp, 14 predicted proteins | sample TA2KigC150mmetaG_FD_148641 | JGI IMG/M metagenome (GOLD analysis project Ga0194126, IMG submission 148641) | Freshwater microbial communities from Lake Tanganyika, Tanzania - TA2015035 Kigoma Deep Cast 150m | ecosystem: Environmental > Aquatic > Freshwater > Lake | place: Tanzania: Lake... | reverse complement strand
TGGGCGATCTGGTCTTGCTGGTCTGCCGCCTGCCGCTTCAACTCAGCGAGACGTGCCCGGCGTTCTCAGAATGAGTCAGCCTGTTTGATATAATCACGCACACGTGCGAGATTGCGATTGGTGAAGATTCCCTGCGGAATCACGATCGCGGCTGCACCGCCATCGCGCAACACGCGGATGATCCGCTCCAGGAAGAGCACTTCGCGCGTCACCGCAGCCACACTGCCTTGACCGTTTTGGCCTAGCTCGAACCTGGACAGCACGCTCGGGTCTTTTTCATAGCCAGCAAACGGTGGATTGGCAAAGACGACATCTACTGAACTCTCATCCAGGAGCGCGTGAAGCTGCGGGTCGTCTGACTCGTCTGTCTTGAGGGCATTGACGGTGAAGATGTTGCTGTAATCCAGGCCGTGCATGAGCAGGTTGAGCCGAGCCACGCGGGCCGTGCGTTCGTTGATCTCTGTGCCGATCAGTCCGCGGCGGCTGTACGCCTTCAGTCGTTCATCGGCGGCTTCGAAAGACAACCCCGGCTGCGCCTGTCGGATTTGCTCCCTGATGATCTTGGCGCACATGATCAGAAAGCCGCCCGACCCACAAGAGGGGTCGTAGACGACCGTTCGTTCGTCAATGCCGACCAATCTGACCATGAACTCTACGATGCTGCGATGGGTGAAGAACTGTCCCAGCTCGCCGCGGAACGTGTTGCCAATGATGTTTTCGTAGATCGTGCCTTTGACGTCGGCCCCCTCGACCTGCGAAGTCGTCTCCAGGAGGCTGTAATTCTGAAGTAGACGGATGACCTCGTTGACGGCCAGGTCGTCGGCCCGGATCGCTTCACCCATGAAAATTCGGTCGAAGCCGGGGGTTTCATTGGCCTGGTCATACAGCCCGCGGATGCGCGCGGCGACCTCCTCCGGCGATTCACGGCGGTGGATAGTGGTCCGGCTGCCAGCCAGCGTGATTTCATCGTACAGCCGGACGAAGAGTAGTTTGCTGAACTCATCGAAGGCCTGCGCGGGATCGAAGCCGTGGCGTTCCCACAAGATGTTGTGACAGCGCTGAATGAGCTTCTGCAGCTCGTATTCGTTGGCAAAGCGAGTTGTAGGCATAGGACGACTTCGAATCTGGTTAGCCTGGTTGGCTATATTTTAGCCTATCAGGCTGATTCGTCAAGTCCCAACAGATCACGGATCCGTCGGACGCGACGGTTCGTGACCTGTTGGGTACGGGTCTTTCAAGAGCACATCGGACATACCATGACCATAATTCGTACACCAAGTCCAGACGTTTACTGTCCGGTTACCCCGGCCATCGTGGCCGAGCTGTCCGCGATCGTCGGCGCGAAGAACGTGATCTACGCCGATCCCGAACGCATGGCCGATTATGCGCACGATGAGACAGCCGGCGTCTATGAGACTTATTTGCCCGAAGTGGTCGTCAAGCCGGCGACCGCCGAGGAGATCAGCCAGATCACGCGGCTGGCCAATCGTGAGCGCATCCCGGTCACCCCGCGCGGGGCCGGCTCGGGGTTGTCGGGCGGCGCGACTCCCGTTTACGGCGGCATCTTGCTCTCGGTCGAGCGCATGAACCGCATCCTGGAGCTGGACTTGGAAAACCTGGTCGCGGTGGTCGAGCCGGGCGTCGTTACGAACGAGCTGAGCGAGGCTGTGCAGGCGCATGGCCTCTTCTACGCCGGCTATCCGATGAGCGTGGAGCTGTGCTTCATCGGCGGCAACGTGGCCGAGAACGCGGGCGGCGGCCGTGCGGTGAAGTACGGCGTGACAGGGCGCTACGTGCTGGGGTTGGAGGTGGTGCTGCCGACCGGCGAGATCGTGCAGTTCGGCGGCAAACGGCTGAAAGATGTCACCGGTTACGATCTGGTGCACCTGATGGTCGGCTCGGAGGGCACGCTCGGCATCTTCACCAAGATCATCCTGCGGCTGCTGCCTTCTCCGCTGGCCAGCGCCGTGCTGCTGGCGCCCTTCGCGGCCGCCCAGACGGCCATCGCTGCGGTGCCGCAAGTGATCCAGCGCGGGCATCTGATCCCGTCGGCCGTCGAGTTCATGGACTACGCGTCGATGGAGCTTGCCTATGATTTCCTGGGCGAGAAGCTGCCGCATCCGAAAGCGCGCGCTTTGCTGCTGGTGGAAGTGGATGGCTACAGTCCGGCCGAGGTCGAGGCGCAACGCAACACCCTGGCCGATCTGCTCTTGGAGGCGGGCGCGCTGGATATCTATGTGGGAGACACGCCGGCCACCGAAAAGAAGATGTGGCGGCCGCGACAGAAGATCGGCGAGGCGTTCAGCGCGCTGGGCGTGGAGCAACTGGACGAGGACATGGTAGTGCCGCTGGCGCAAATCCCGCCGCTGCTGCCGGTGTTGGAACAACTCGCACGCTCCTACCGCATGAAGGCATTTTGCTTCGGACACGTCGCGGATGGCAACATGCACCTGCACACGATGGCCGAGCCGGGCCTGACGGCCGAAGCGTGGAACGCGGCCAAAGCCGCCTTTCTGACGGACCTCTACCGGCGTGTGGTCGGACTGGGGGGCACGATCAGCGGCGAGCACGGCATCGGCTTCAAGCGCGTGCCCTATCTGGCGTTGGCGCTCGACCCGGCCGTGATCGCGCTGCATCGCCGCATCAAACACGCCTTCGATCCGCTCAACATCCTCAACCCCGGCAAGGTCTTTCCGGCCGAATGAGAAGAGGAGACGAGAGATAGAGACGAGAGATAGAGACGAGAGATAGAGACGAGAGATAGAGACGAGAGATAGAGACGAGAGATAGAGACGAGAGATAGAGACGAGAGACAACTGCCCATGCGTCTGATCTCTGTCACGCCTTCACCCTGTCACCTTGTCACCCCGTCACCTTGTCACCCCGTCACCTTGTCACCCCTGTCCCCTCACGGTCTGGGCGTTGCGGCCGGCTGCACGGTGACGCCTTCGGGCAGTTGCGTGCCTGGGCCGAACAAGAAGACCGCACGCCAGGGCTGATACTTGCTGACGAACTCGTCCTCGACCACTTTGCCGTCGCCGTAACGGGTCTTGCGCTTGACGACGACGTCCATGCCGTTTCTGGCCCACTCCACCTGTTGGATTGCCCCGCGGGCCAACGCCGGGTCTTCCTGGTACAGCGGCTTGTCGGGCGGCCGGACATTCGAAGTGACCGGTTTGTCCATCTCCACGTTGCGGTTAGGCTTGGTTCCGTAGAAATAGAACGTGAGACGACCCTTGGCCGCGTCTACCTCTGACTTGACGAGCAAATGCCGGCCGGTATCGTTGCGGAAGCGCAGGTCAACGTGCGGAGTGTAGATTGTAGCATCCAACCCAGGCTCGCCGTACCAGCTCACCACATAGCCGTGCGCCCAACGCTCAGTGATCGGAAAGCCGCCGAAGAACGCCGCGCGAAAGACCGTGGTGGATACCTGACACACCCCGCCGCCGATCCCCACCGCAGTGCGATCGCCCCAAATGATGAGTGAATCGGCAAAGCCATTGGCCGCGGTAATCTCGCCGACATGCCGGTTGAAGGAAAACTCCGCGCCCGGCGGGATCACCACCCCGCGGAACTTGCTGGCGGCCGCGGCGATGTTCTGAACGCGCTCGCGGCTGGAGCCCGCGAACCAGGTCGTGCCCTCGCTGACCTGCTCCACGATCCCCAGCTCGGCGATCTTGTTGCTGTCCACCTTGGGCAAGATGATCTTCACTGGCAGGGTGATCTCGCGCGTCGCGCTGCTCGGCGCACTCTGGGCAGGCCGCGGGTTGGGCGCCAGGCTGTGAATCATCGCCGCGATGGCATCGTTGGCGGCCTTGGCGTCTAACTCCTGGCCGATCTGGCTGGGCGAGAGGACGATCACCCTCTTGGCAAGCGGATCGAAGTCCAGGAGCGCGTCGCGGCCTGGGCGGTTGATCTGCGCCGAGACCTCTTTCAGATAGGCCGTAACCTGTTCGCGATCCAGCTCGACGTTCAGATCCATCGCGCCGGTGGATGCAGCTTTCGGGGTCAGCCTCAGCCAGCGCCGAAGCGTCGCGCGGTCCACCGCGAAGCGATAGACCGTATCCGCAGTCGGCGCGGTCAAGGTCAAGGGTTGACCAAGCAGCGCAGTCGCCACAGCCGCGGCCGATTCCACAGACGCGACCGACGGCTGGCGCTCCTGGACGACGAGCGGAATCGTTCCCCCCTGACCGGCGCGCAACACAGCGTTGAGCGCGGCGCGCGTGGCATCCAGATCAACCAGGCGACCCGGGCTGCCCGCGACGCCGCGCACCTCGAGGCCGGTGATGGTCAGCGCGCCTTCGCTCGGCGGCTGATCCACCTCGCGGGCAATGCGCTTGAGGGCAAAGGCGACGCGATTCTCGTCGTAGCGCAAGGTCGGCGAGATGGCGCGGCCCGCCCGCAGGGCATCCCATTGATCCAGCAAGTCAGTTTGGAGGCCGGTCCAGAGCGAGTGCGTGGCCATCCCCTGGCGTCCCACCGCGAACGCTTCCAGCGCGGTCGCGCGCGAGTCCACCGAGACGCCCAGGTCGGCCGGCGTCAGCATCCAGGAGCGCTCGCCGTAGCGCAGCGTTACCGCCGCGCCCGAGAACGGCGTCAGACCCTCTTCGATCGCCCTGATCGCTTGATCGAGGGTTAGGCCGCCCAGCGGAATGCTGCGCACATGCACGCCTTCGTAGATGCGCTCGGCATGGCGGAATTGGTAGGCCGCAATGACGCCCGCGACCGCTGCGGCCGCCAGACCGATCAGCAACCACAACAGCAGCCAGACGCCCCAGCGCCGCCGAACAGCAGGAAGCGATTCAGGCGCTCTGTGTACGATACGCCGGGATGCTGTCGGTTCGGCTGCGACCACGCGCGTCTTCATAGGTCACTTCCCAGGCGGGCGCCCAGGCCAGGGCGACCATCTGCACGTCAATGTCGCTCTTCCTGGGGGCGACGGCGATGTGTTCGATGCCCTCTGCGATGCTCGCCCACTGCTCCGTCAGTTCGTTGGCGTCGTGCTCCATGTCCTGCTTCAGTTCTTCGATATCGGCCTGCAGACGAGCGATCGCGGCCTCCGACTCGGCGATGTCGGCTTTGGCCGAGCTGGAGATGCGGCGCTTGCTGGCCGCGGTCGAAAGGCCGCGCAGGCTGGTGCTGCGCCGGCCCAACACGCCCAGGAAGCCCGCCACGGTCGCCAGGCCAGAGAGCACTTCCTCGCCCACGCGGCCGCGGTGTTCAGCCTGGTCTTCTTCAAGCTCACGTTCTTCTCGCACCAGGCGGGTTTCGAGTCGTTTGAGCTTGACCTCGTACTTGTCTCGCAGCTTATCCACGGCTACATCGCGCTGTTCGCGCGCGGCCTGCTGGCAACGCACCTTGAAGTCGCGCTCTGATTCGCCCGGCAGCGCGTGAAGCTTGAGGGCCGGGTTGTGGGCGAGCGCGAACGTCTGGTTGCGATAGAGATGATCGGCCAGATCGCCCGCCAGACCGCTCACGGCCCTGGCATCGTTGACGCCCGCGGGCAAGGCTGCGACGAAAAGCGCGGCGCTCTCCGGCTGGTCATCCAGCTCGCGTGGCATGACTTCGACAGGAATGGCGTCTCGCCACGAAATGATGCGGCTCCCTTCGCTCACCGGCAGCAGCAGCGAAAAGTCCCGGCGTTCATCCACTCCGCGCCGGCGATCGATGAAGCGGACGCTGGCGAAGCCGATCAGCGCCGGCTCGTAGACCAGGCGCTTGGCGCTCGGCAGGACGTTGCCGCCGACCCGATCGGCGATCACGCGGGCTGTCTGGCTTTCGGCGACAGCCAGCGGCAGGTATACCTGGGACATGCCAGGCGGCAGCACCGGCGGCTGCGACACCAGACCCCCAGGCGCACCGCCAGCGCGGATGCTGGCGACGGCTGCGGTCGGCTGGCCAACCGGCCGGGCGAGTTCGGCGGCGGCCTTGCGACCTTCCATCAGAGTCTTGATCTGGCGACGCGTCAACGGCCCGCGGAGATAGCTCATCGCCCAGCGGGTGGTGAAGATCACGGGCGACTTGAGGTTGATGTTGTGCATCAGGAACACGCGCGTATCCAGAGACGAAATCGTCTTGTCGAGCACGCTGCGATCGCTGATCGTTCCCGCCTCGGCCATCACACTTTCCAGGCCATCCATCAGCCGGGCCTTGTCGCGTTCGGCCTGCAGCTTGCCGATGAACCAGGTGCCGGCGTTGGTCAGCCCCTTGTAGTCAATGTCCACCGGATTCTGCGTGGTCAACATCATGCCCACCCCATACGCCCGCGCCTGCTTGAGCAGCGTCAGCATCGGCTTTTTGCTGGGAGGATTGGCCGTCGGCGGGAAGTAGCCGAAAATTTCGTCCATATAGACGATGGCGCGCAGGCTGGTGGTTCCTGGCTGGCTGCGCATCCAGGAGATGACCTGTTCCAGCAGGATCGTGACGAAGAACATGCGCTCGGCTTCGCTCAGGTGGGCGATGTAGAAGATGCTGTGCCGCGGCTTGCCCTGGGGCGTGTAGAGGAGGTCGCCGATGTCCAGCGGCTCGCCCTGCGTCCAGGCCGCAAAACTCGGAGCGGCGATGATGTTGTTCAGCGCCATCGCCAGGGCAAAGCGATCCTTCTCCGGATAGAAGGTGTCCACATCGAAGACGCCGATCTTGCGAAACTGCGGCTTCTGCACGGCCAGGATCAAGCGAGCAATATCCAGATCCTGGCCGGCGCGCCAGGCCTGCTCCATGATGTTGGAGAGCAAGATGTGTTCGCGGCTGCGCACGGGGTCGGCCTCGATGCCGACGAGCCCCAGCAAGCCTGAGACCGTGCCCTGGATGCGATCGCGCAACGTCTCGGCGTCGGTGCTCCAATCGAGCTTCGGGGCCTGGAAGCTGCTGAGGATGCTGACGGGCAGCCCGGCATCGGAGCCTGGGGTGTAGATGGTGAATTCGGCGGCGTTCTTCAGGGCGCGGATGCGGTCGGGGCCTTCTTCCCAGCTCGCCAGGCCATCGCTCCATGTCTTGGCGACCTGTTGAGCATAGGCTTCGGGCGTCAGACCCTTGCGCCGGGCGTCATCAGGATTGACCCAGGGCAAGAAGTCCGCGGGCTGCAGGTCGGGGAAGGTGAGCAGCAGATTGGTGATGTCGCCTTTGGGATCAATCAAGATCGCCGGCACGCCATCGAGCGCGGCCTCCTCGAGCAGACAGATGCAGAGGCCCGTCTTGCCGCTGCCGGTCATGCCCACGCAGACCGCGTGGGTCGTCAGGTCGCGCGAGTCGTAGTTGACCGGCCGATCGGCGAACGCCTGCCGGGTCTTCAGGTCGTACTCACGGCCCAGAAAGAAACTGCCCAGTTTTTCGATGATTGGCATGCGAATGCTCCTTCTCCATGGACTGGTCTTCGAGTATCCTCTCAATAATCCGGGGAAACGGCGGTCACAGACCGCCTACGAGCCTGCTTTCAGGGGGTCTGCGACCCCCGTCGGCCCCCACTTATTGAAAAGATACGTCTTCGACGATCCGACACGCGGATTGGGAACCTGGAACCTGCCAGGTCAAGCTATTATAGCATAGACGGAACTTGTGGGATAGTGAGGTAGCAGACGGTTAGGAGCGAACACAGAGAGAGGCCGCTCTCAATCATGCCCTATCAGCCGGCTGAGGGCGGCAATCGGCGTCACGCGGCTTGCCTGCACGGCCTGTCGCCAGCCTAACACCTTCGGCAGGCCCAGCAGCCCGGCCAATTGCCCGCGCAAACGTGCGCGGGCCGCCGCGCCGCGCCAGGCGCGCAGCGCGTCCCATGTCACGCGCGCTTGCGCGGCCACGATGCGGCCGAGATGCCGGCGGATCAGAGGGCCGGGCATGTCTTTGGCGACAACCCAAATCGTGTTGCGACCCACGTAGAAGCTGGCGAACGCTCCGCCGCCGGTCGCGCTCAGATGGTGATAGAGGCGGGCGTTCGGCGCGAAGACGGCGCCCCAGCCCAGCAGTTGCAGCCGCCACGCCAGGTCAACATCCTCCAGGTACATGAAGAGCCGCTCGTCGAAGCCGCCGGCCTGTTCCCACGCCAGCCGACGGTAGGCCACTCCGCCGCCGCAGCCCCCGAAGATGGTCAACTCGTCGTCGTATTGACCGCGGTCAACCTCCCATACGCCGCGATTGCGCGGGATGCCGTTGGCGGCCATGATGTCCCCCGCGTTGTGCAGGGTATCGCGGCGGTCGAAGAGCAGCATCTTGCTGGCGACTGCGCCGGCCTGCGGGTGAGCAAGCGCGGCTTCGGCCAACGCCGCCAGCCAGCCCGGCTCCACTTCGGTGTCGTTGTTCAGCATCACCAACAGATCGCCCATCGCGGCTGTGGCGCCCGCGTTGCATGCCGCGGCCAACCCACTGTTGCGCGGCATGGGAACGATGTGAACCTGGGGATAGTTGGCCTGCACGAACATGACCGAATCGTCGGTAGAGGCATCGTCCACCAGAATGACCTCGGTCAATTCCCGGGGGTAGCTCTGCGCCTGCAACGCATCCAGGCAGGTGCGCAGAAAACGCAACCCACTGTAGTTGGGAATGATGACGCTGCACCGCAGATCCATCATAGATCCTATCGCCACGCCGTCCGCAGCAGCGCCAACCAGTTGCCGTGCATGATCCCTGCGATGTCGTCCGCGGTGTAGCCTCGCTCGGCCAGCAGAGCGCCGACCTTCTGGAGATCGGCGATGGTGTCCAGATCGCTGACCGTCTGCTCCAGTCCATAGCCGCCATCCAGGTCGCTGCCGATGCCCACGTGCCGGCAGGAACCTGTTAGTTGGCAGATGTGGTCAATGTGGTTGATCAGTTTGGCCAACGTGACGCCCGCGTTCGAGGTTTGGCCGACGATCCAGCCCTCGCGCAACATCGCAGCGTCGAGCATCACGCCGATCACGCCGCCGCGCACCGCGATCGCCAGGATGTGCTCATCAGAGAACTGGCGCTGGTTGCGCACGAGCGCCCGGCAGTTGCCGTGGCTGACCAATACGGGGCCGCCGAAGCGTGCCAGCGCCTGGCCCAGGGCGCGGTCCGAAAAGTGGGTCAGGTCAAGAATGACGCCCAGCCGTTCCATCTCGGCCAGCAGCGCGCTGCCGATGTCGCTCAGCCCCAGCTCGGTGCCGGTGCCGCCTGCATAGCGGCCGGGGCCGTAGTGCGCCGGCCCGATGACGCGCACGCCGGCGTCCCACCATTCGCCCAGTTGGTCGGGGGATGCGATCGCGTCCGCGCTTTCCATGCTGATGACAAAGCCCAGCGGCGGCGCCTCGGCCGCATCTGCCTGAGGCTGCGCGTCCCACGCTTCCCACTCGGTCACGTGGCGATTCAGCCCGGCCAGGTCAACCACAATCCGTGCATGGCCCTCGCGCGCGAGCGCCTTGTAGTAAGCCAATTGCCCCTGCGCGATGCCATAGGTCTGCGCGACCGAGCTGAAGTCAATGTGCGGCGCAGTGCGGCCTGTGGATCGCACGAGCAGCGTCGCCAGGCTCACAGCGATCCGCCCCTGGCGCATCTCGGGCAGGGCCACTGTGCCCATTGCCAGCCCGCTGCCGGGGTTGGCGACTTTGAGCGAGCGCTCTTGGGTGCGAATCGTGTAGACCGACAGCAGCAGATCGCGGTTCCATTGCAGCGCGTTCCACGCCAGGTCAAGATGACCGTCCACTATAAGCATTTTAACCCTCCCCAAATGCCATTGGATTCCAGTTGGATATGACTACGCGACCTGGCGCTCACGAACTCGAACGCAGCAAGGCGACATAGTCAGCGAGAGCCTCTTGCCACGGCCGCAACACGATCCCCAGCGCGGCGGCGTTCGTGTTGGCCAGCACCGAATGAAGCGGCGGCCGCGAAGCTCGTGGCCAGTCCGCGCTCAGAATCGGCATGATCGGCAGATCGGGCCGGCCCGCCAGCCGCCCGATCTCGCGTGCGAACTCGTAACGCGAGCAGAAACCAGCATTGGTGAGATGATACACGCCATAGTGCCCGGTCGCCGCCAGTTCCGCCATAGCAACCGCCGTATCGGTCGCATAGGTTGGGTTGCCGAACTCGTCAGCCGCTACGCGCAGCGCGCCGTGTTTCTCGGCGCTCGCCAGGATCTTGGTCACGAAGTTGGCGCCGGCCGGCCCGAACAGCCACGCGATGCGCACGATGTAGAAACGATCGAGCAGGTCTCGGATGATCTGCTCGGCCGCGGCCTTGCTGCGCGCATAGACGCTGAGCGGGTTCGGCTGATCCCACTCGCGGTAGAGATCGCGACGCGCGCCGTCGAAAACTTCGTTCGTGCTGACGTGCAGCAGCGCCGCGCCGGACCGTTGCGCAGCCAGCGCCACGTTCTGCGCACCGACCGCGTTGACGCGAAACGCCAGCTCAGGATCCTTCTCGCAGCCATCCACGTCGGTGTACGCGGCGGCGTGCACCACCAGGTCGGGCTGCCACGCGGCAAGCTCGTCCGCGGTAGTCCAACTGGCGATGTCGAAGGCCGGCAGGTCAACTTCCAGGATCTCGTGGCCTGCAAACGCAGCCACGAGTTGGCGGCCAAGCTGCCCCAGCGCGCCAGTGATGACGACACGCATGATCCTTTATCCCTCCTGCGATCCGCTGAGTCTACCAACGATTGAGCAATACATCCAGTTCCCGCCGGATGTCGGCCAGCGCGGGATCTTCTTCTAACCCGGCCGACTCGGTCGCCACCAACGGCACGAAGCGCACGTCGGCCAGGCGTTGCGCGGTCAGCCGGCCACCTGCGTGCTCGATGAGCCATAGCACCTGGTCCCAGATGCTTTCGCCCACCGGGATCACCAGCCGGCCGCCGTCAGCGAGTTGCGCGACGAGCGCGGGCGGCGCATCGGCAGCAGCCGCGGTGACGATGATCGCGTCATACGGCGCGTGTTCGGGCCAGCCCTGGCGACCATCGCCGATCTTCACCTCGACCGGGTAGTTCAGCGCCCGGAATCGTTCCTGGGCTGCACGCGCCAGCTCTGGCAGCGTCTCCACGCTGTAGACGTGGCGCGTGATCTGCGCCAGGATCGCGGCCTGGTAGCCTGAGCCGGTGCCGATCTCCAAAACGCGGCTGTTCGGGCCAAGACGCAACGCCTGGGTCATCAGCGCCACGATATAGGGTTGCGAGATGGTCTGTCCCTGACCGATAGGCAGGGGAACGTCGTAGTAAGCTTCGTCGCGATGCTGCGGCGGCACGAACAGGTGGCGGGGCACGGCCGCCAGCGCGGCCAGCACGCGGGGATCGGTCACATCTGGCCAGTGCGGCAGCCAATGCTTGGGCGGCGACTGCTGCTTCATCGTGCGGCCTCTTCGGCTAACGTCTGCCAAAAGCCCGCGGCCGCAAGCTGGCGGAAGACCTGTTCCGCGGCCCAGTCCTGGCCAGTCGCGGTCAGGTGAACGCCATCGGGCAGCAAGAGAGATGCCAGAGGGATGCCATCGGCCGGGTGTTGCGCCAGCTCGACCAGGGGGACGCGGGCCTGCGCCGCGACCGTGCGAATGATGCGGTTGTAGGCTGTGTAGGTCGCCGCGCGGCTGCGCGTTGCCTCAGTTTCGGCGTCGGCCAGCGGCGTCATGGTCAACAGCACGGGTCGCGCGCCGATCGTGCGTGTGCGTGCGACCAGGGCCGCCAGCGCATCGGCAAACCCGGCGGCCGAGGTGCGCGGGAAGGGCTGCGGGACATCTTCTGGCGCGGCCGCGGGCAAGAGGTCGCGCGGCCGGGCCAGACGTGCGATGCGCGCCTGAACTGCGCGCCACAGGTAGCTGCGTTCGAGGCCGTTCGGCGCCGACAACTCCCACTCGCGATCCATCCCGTGGCGGGCCGGATAGCAATCGTTCAAGCCGAAGGCGATCAGCGCCGCCTGCGGGCCGGCCGCAGCAACATCGCGCTCGAAGCGCGCATAGCCGCGCGGCGCGGTGTCGCCGGGCAGCCCCGCGTTGACCATGCGCCAGGTCACGGCCGGATGGACGGCCCGCAAGCGTTCAACGAGCAGCGCGGGCCAGCCGCCGGCCGTGATCGAATCGCCGAGCGCGACCAGCGTCGTCGGCCCTGGCGCCGGCGCGCCGCGCGGCAGCACATGACGCCGATAGCGGCTGCGCAACGCCAGCTCCGCCGCGGTCGTCAACGCCGCCGCGACCAGGATCGCGGCCAGCGGCCATCGCCATGATCTCCACCACCTCAGCATCGTGCGCCATTGTAACATCAGCAGGGATAGGCCGCAAGGTAGGGCGAGGCATTCCCGGCACGGTCGTGGTCGTGCATGTCTGCCCCTTGCCCCAGAAACGGTGGGGGCTGGCTACGCTGCGCGGCGTCCTGACCAACCCAACCTATACTGGCCGAGTGTATGCCGGCCGCACGCATCCACGGCCGGCGCGCATCCGGCGTTTGGCTACCCACCCGCTGGGCCATCCCTATGACTCAGTAGTGGCAGTCCCCCGCGAGGAGTGGATTCTGGTGGCGGACATCCCGGCCATCGTCAGTCAGGAACAGTTCGATCTCGTCCAGGCCAAGTTGGCCCGCAACCAATCCTTTGCCACGCGGCATAATACCACCCACCAGTACTTGCTCCGCGCCTTGGTCAGTTGTGGGATCTGCCAACTGGCCTGCTGCGGTCGTACCTCTCCCAACGGCCGATACAGCTACTACATCTGCACGGGCAAGGATCGCCTGGTCCAAAACCGGCGTGAAGAAAAATGTCCAGCTCGCTTCATCCCTGCCCGGCAACTGGATGACTTGGTATGGCAGGATCTCTGCGATCTGCTGACTCATCCACAGGCCATCGCGGTCGCCATGGAACGCGCCCTTGGGGGGTAATGGTTGCCGCAAGAACTGCAAGCTCGCCAGGAGAACTTGCGGCGTGCCCGTGCGAGTCTGGAGCAACAACTCAACCGCTTGACTGACGCTTATCTGAGCGGCGTGATTCCGCTGGCCGAATATCAGCGCCGTCGCCAGGATCTGGAACAGCGCCGCCTGGCTTTGGAGAATCAGGCCCAGCAATTGGCCCACCAGGTTGATCGCCAAAAGGAACTAACGGGCTTGGTCGTGCGAGTCGAGGACTTCTGCCAACGCGTCCAGACCGGCCTCGCCACAGCCACTTTCGAGCAGCAGCGCCAACTGGTGGAACTACTCATTGACCGGGTGGTCGTCACAGATGGCGAGGTCGAGATCCGCTACGCGATTCCGACCAGTCCTACCAGCGAGCACGTGCGTTTTTGTCATTTGCGTTCAGACTATTTCAAGAGCGTGATTAGTGTCAGAGGCGTGGGCGGTTCACCCCCACGCGTGTGGGGAAAACCGCAGTTTCGATGCCAGAGAGGATGTCGGCGACGGTTCACCCCCACGCGTGTGGGGAAAACCGGCGACCGGTCTCAACGTGCGCGTGGCAGACGGTTCACCCCCACGCGTGTGGGGAAAACTTCTGCAGGAGCTTCCGGCTCACCTTGATCCGCGGTTCACCCCCACGCGTGTGGGGAAAACGCCACCATCACCCCGCCGACCACAATCGCCCACGGTTCACCCCCACGCGTGTGGGGAAAACTAGCCAATCTGCACCTCGAGCGCGTCGACCCGCGGTTCACCCCCACGCGTGTGGGGAAAACGTAGCAGTGGCGTCCGCGAAGTTGATGCCCGTCGGTTCACCCCCACGCGTGTGGGGAAAACTGATCGCCGCAATCTGCGGCAGGATCGGCCTGCGGTTCACCCCCACGCGTGTGGGGAAAACCATTTTACCCGGTGCGATATTTTCTACGACAGCGGTTCACCCCCACGCGTGTGGGGAAAACTGACGCCAACGGTGCCTCCCAGAGTGCTGGAACGGTTCACCCCTACGCGTGTGGGGAAAACGCTCGTGAGAATATGCAAAGGACGCTTCCTATCTGGTTCACCCCCACGCGTGTGGGGAAAACGCGTTCCGTGAGATGGTTAGCGGTTGGACGCGCGGTTCACCCCCACGCGTGTGGGGAAAACGGGGCAAGGATCGGAAACGTCCGTTGCACATTCGGTTCACCCCCACGCGTGTGGGGAAAACGGACGCAGCAACCGACTCGCCCTTGCTGACACGCGGTTCACCCCCACGCGTGTGGGGAAAACTGACCCCGACGGTGCCTCCCAGAGCGCTGGAACGGTTCACCCCCACGCGTGTGGGGAAAACCCACCTGCAGCGGAAAATTGCAACAAATCGAACGGTTCACCCCCACGCGTGTGGGGAAAACTCCATGCGCCCCCCCCTATCGCAATACCCGCACGGTTCACCCCCACGCGTGTGGGGAAAACAACGGTTAGATGTGCTTCGATGCCGTCGCTGACGGTTCACCCCCACGCGTGTGGGGAAAACTGGTTGGCATTGCGGTCGCGGTGGTTGGGAAACGGTTCACCCCCACGCGTGTGGGGAAAACGTCCAGGCAACGTTTCAGGATGGCGTGCAGGTACGGTTCACCCCCACGCGTGTGGGGAAAACCATCGGGCAACGTGAGGATAGGCGGCATGGCGCGGTTCACCCCCACGCGTGTGGGGAAAACCTATCATCGTCAGATGGCAGACTCCCTCGGGACGGTTCACCCCCACGCGTGTGGGGAAAACCGTCGATTGCACGTCGACGAGCTGTACGTGTCCGGTTCACCCCCACGCGTGTGGGGAAAACGTCGCGCCGTCTGGCGCGGCGCTGGTCGTGGGCGGTTCACCCCCACGCGTGTGGGGAAAACTGCAGCTGGTTGTTCTTTAACTTCATCTTTAACGGTTCACCCCCACGCGTGTGGGGAAAACTCGAGTTTTGAGCGGCATGGATTGCGCGCCGACGGTTCACCCCCACGCGTGTGGGGAAAACGCCGAGAGCACCATTGCCAACTATGGCCGCGCCGGTTCACCCCCACGCGTGTGGGGAAAACGATGGACGTGGTGTGATCATGCTTGCTTGCGTGCGGTTCACCCCCACGCGTGTGGGGAAAACTCTAAGCCTGCACGGGCAGGCGTTTAGTGACACGGTTCACCCCCACGCGTGTGGGGAAAACGCCAGCCCTACGCCGTCATTATCATATTATAACGGTTCACCCCCACGCGTGTGGGGAAAACTCGCGCATGATGCGGTGTGCCGCGTTGCACGGCGGTTCACCCCCACGCGTGTGGGGAAAACTGCTGCCGACCTTGTCCTTTCCGGGGATGCCACGGTTCACCCCCACGCGTGTGGGGAAAACCTGCACGGTGCGGCGCCGGGCTCCCGAGATGGCGGTTCACCCCCACGCGTGTGGGGAAAACAATATGTATAGTGTGAATATGGACTGCAAATTCGGTTCACCCCCACGCGTGTGGGGAAAACTTATTCCGGACAAGCTCAAGCGTCTAATTTAACGGTTCACCCCCACGCGTGTGGGGAAAACAGTGTCGCGCGCGCCGCCGCGTCCTCTGTGTCCGGTTCACCCCCACGCGTGTGGGGAAAACCACTACGGCCGCCAAAACGCGAAAAACTCGCGCGGTTCACCCCCACGCGTGTGGGGAAAACTCGGGCGTCTGACAGCCATGCTACTCCTTCTCCGGTTCACCCCCACGCGTGTGGGGAAAACGTTCACGAACGACCGCAGCGCGTACGCCATGGCGGTTCACCCCCACGCGTGTGGGGAAAACGAACCGGACGATGATGATGACGAAAACGCCAACGGTTCACCCCCACGCGTGTGGGGAAAACTGATGCCGTTGCTCCCAACTTTCGCGCAGCCGCGGTTCACCCCCACGCGTGTGGGGAAAACTCTTTCCTAAAGCCAGCAAAGAGATCGGCTTGCGGTTCACCCCCACGCGTGTGGGGAAAACGGCGTCCGCCGCTGCAGCCGCGCCAGCAGCGCCGGTTCACCCCCACGCGTGTGGGGAAAACTTCGGAACATTCAGCCGCCGGACGGGCCGCGGCGGTTCACCCCCACGCGTGTGGGGAAAACTCGTCGTCGGTCGCGCCCGCGGCGCGCAGCGCCGGTTCACCCCCACGCGTGTGGGGAAAACGCGAGATGTCGCTATACTGATTCGAACGCGTTCGGTTCACCCCCACGCGTGTGGGGAAAACTATAGCCTGGCACGCGATGTTTGAAGCCCGACCGGTTCACCCCCACGCGTGTGGGGAAAACGTGCGCTCGGCCGGCGAACGCTTCCAGCAGCACGGTTCACCCCCACGCGTGTGGGGAAAACTTTTCCCGCCTCCATCCTCGTCTCCTCGTCTCCGGTTCACCCCCACGCGTGTGGGGAAAACTTGCCGAAGGCGCGGCGGCGCACGCCGGCCTACGGTTCACCCCCACGCGTGTGGGGAAAACGGGCCTTCGTTCTCACTTCCGCCCCTCTGCTCCGGTTCACCCCCACGCGTGTGGGGAAAACTTGCGTGGTGGATTGAGTGGTTGGGCGCGTCGCGGTTCACCCCCACGCGTGTGGGGAAAACGCCGGCTCCAGAATCAGAGTGTCCAGATCAAGCGGTTCACCCCCACGCGTGTGGGGAAAACCGGATGCGTGCGCCGCTCGCCGTGTTGTGAACCGGTTCACCCCCACGCGTGTGGGGAAAACTGGCGAGGGGACCTCGCAGTGCAGGATGCCGCCGGTTCACCCCCACGCGTGTGGGGAAAACGCCGGCCTGCCGGCAGACCTGCGCACAGCGCGCGGTTCACCCCCACGCGTGTGGGGAAAACGGGTAGACCCACTTGCAATGCGCCGCGCCAGACGGTTCACCCCCACGCGTGTGGGGAAAACTCTAGCTTGATCTTGCCGAGTGCCTTGGCCTGCGGTTCACCCCCACGCGTGTGGGGAAAACGTCGTGCGCCTGGGCGCGGTCACGCAGCTCGGCGGTTCACCCCCACGCGTGTGGGGAAAACGGGTGCGATTGCCGGCGCGCTGCGCGACCTGGCGGTTCACCCCCACGCGTGTGGGGAAAACATGACCGTCAGCGTGGCGGATTCCTTGACGACCGGTTCACCCCCACGCGTGTGGGGAAAACTGCTGGTGCGCGTCGATGGGGGCGCTGAGTGGCGGTTCACCCCCACGCGTGTGGGGAAAACTACGTCTCGAGTGGTGACGTCAAGGCTCCTGGCGGTTCACCCCCACGCGTGTGGGGAAAACCAGTGGATCGTTCCCGCCTGGCGTCGTTCGTGCGGTTCACCCCCACGCGTGTGGGGAAAACGCTGACGCTGCAGCGGTGTTCTTCGCAAGGGACGGTTCACCCCCACGCGTGTGGGGAAAACGCTCGACGGACGGGCTGCCATCGATGCTGTCGCGGTTCACCCCCACGCGTGTGGGGAAAACCCTTCCAAAGCTACAGAAGGAAGGGCCTTGGGCGCGACCGGCAGGATCAATAGCCTTTCGATACAGGCGGGAGTCGTTTGCGGGCGCCTGGCGCTATCGCTCCCTTGCCCTCGGCGGCTTCTCCACTTCAATCGGCAGCCGGATGAGTTGCAGACCGTCGAAGTCCACCACTTGTCGTCGCGTTGCGCCGGAAGTGCGCATCTGGAAACGCTGCTCGTTGTTGGTAGACCAAATCTGCACCACGCCGCCGCCCTTCGCACCAGCGCAACACTTCTGCCAGAGCCGATCACGCACTAGCGCGGAAATGTGGCCCACGAAGACGCCCGGATGCGGTTCGATCAACCAGCGCGTCAGCTCACCGCGCAAGCCGATCGGCACGGTTTCCAAGATCATCACGAGCATATCCGTCATCTCCTCTCCCACCCTTATCGTCCGGCGACCACCACGGCTCTGGCCGCGCCGGGTCGGCATCGGCTTCCGCCCCGGCCACTGCTTCTTCGGCGCTGATGCCCAATAGACGGTCAATGTCCGGCAGGATAACGTCGAGCAGCTTGTACGCATGGAAGGCATCGCGACACGCGTGGCGCACGCGGCTCTCCAGGTTGTAGGTTGACTCGGCCGCCAACTTGAACGCCAGCGGCACGGTGATATCTGCCTTGTACAGGTCGGCGATGTCGTAAACGAAGCTGAGCTGCTTGCCGGTATGGATGAAGCCCAACCCCGGCGAGTAGCCGCCCGAGACGATCGCCGCATGACACAACCCATTCAGGCAAGCGTTTGCCGCCGATAGGGCGCGGTTGACCGGATCGGCCGCGCCCCAGTTGCTGCGGTCATAGGTTCGCCCTTCCCACTTGACGCCGTAAGTCTTGGCCGCCTCGGCATACGCCTTGCGTACCCGCACCCCCTCGTGCCCGCGGATTTGTTCGAGCGTGAGGTTGTCATCCAACTCCTCATCGAAGCGGAAGCGGTACATGCGCAGGATCACTTCCATGCGTTGGATCGGATCGCTCGACTTCTCGGCCTGTTTCAGCAGATGATACGCCTTGCGCGTCTCGCCCATGCCCTGGGCATAGAAGCGCACCCCCTGCTCGCCACACCAGAGGATCAGACAGCCGTTGTCGGCCAATGTCTTGACTGCCTCATGCGTGATGCTGGTGCCCGGGCCGAGCATGAGCGCGGTGAGCGCCGACGCCGGCACCAACGTGCGGCCGCTCTTCTTGTCGAAGAACTCGACTGCATTTTGGCTGCGTTCGATCACGCCGTGCTCCAGGTAGAGGTAGCTCAGGCTGTCGCGCAGCTTGGGCAGGTCGTGATAGTCTTGGATGCGCATGGCGTTCCTCCGTACCTGGCGGTTGGAAACCGCGGCAACCATCGCGAAGTCGCCCTGCGGCGACTGACAACGATTAACCAGCCCACGCAGGTGGGCTTCGCACTTGTTGCTGCGACCTCGGTCGCCGGACGAGCGGTTGGAAACCGCGGCAACCATCGCGAAGTCGCCCTGCGGCGACTGACAACGATTAACCAGCCCACGCAGGTGGGCTTCGCACTTGTTGCTGCGACCTCGGTCGCCGGACGAGCGGTTGGAAACC